>Ga0194110_10000109_pt1 | contig 97329 bp, 102 predicted proteins | sample TA2Kig1200mmetaG_FD_146192 | JGI IMG/M metagenome (GOLD analysis project Ga0194110, IMG submission 146192) | Freshwater microbial communities from Lake Tanganyika, Tanzania - TA2015032 Kigoma Deep Cast 1200m | ecosystem: Environmental > Aquatic > Freshwater > Lake | place: Tanzania: Lake...
AGGTCGTTGAGGGCATCTCCTTGACCCAGTTGGCAGGACGCTCACCCACCAGTTCCCTTCTTGCTGGATCTACGCCTCGTGCCTTCTGGTAGCGGGTCAGGGCAGGAGCAGTGGTGACAAACCCCGTTTCCAGGCAACGTAACAACAGGGTCTGCCCCCGCAGGTTTTGGAGGTTGAGGACCTTTGTGGTCACTGCGACTTACTTCTTGCTGCCTTCCAGGTTCGTGTCAGACCCGTTCTGATGCCCGTTCAGGTGCTTCTCGCAGGCGATGGCACTGGTACTCGGCAGCACGGTTGCGGCGGTTAGGGCGAGGGCAAGCAGGCGCTTCATGAAGTGGGGTCTGGTCTGGGTTCAGGGTATTTGGGATTTCGTTGATGGGTCGCTGACCCCTGAAGAGTGATTGAGGTGACCCCTGGAACAGGACCTCAACCCTGAAACTTGAAGAAATCCTGAAGAGGCGCCTGTGTTCGGGTCTTGGTCCAGCAAGTGCTCCTCCTGCGCCAACCACTCGGGTTCGCAGCATTCCTGCGGGTTCTGCAGGGTTTGGGGTGCTGTGGTGCTCCAGGACTCTGCGCTCACCAGGCAATGCCCCCACTGGACCAGTCGGGATGCGTTGAAGGGTGCTGTTGCCCCTGCTTGAGCGCTCGGTCAGGTCAGCATCAGCACTGCCCCCAGCACCAGTCCAGCGATATGGACCATCACGGTCTCGCTGTTGTGCGGTGGGTATGCCAGTAGCGGTCTGACGGGATGCGGTTCGCTCTTGCTTGCCCAGATCAGCACCGAGAGCACCAGGAAGCACCCCAGCACTTGAAGTGAGTGCTCCAGGACCTCGCCAGGGATGATCCGCCTGAAGTCCTCAAGGTGGGCGGCAAGGTGCTGGATCTTTTCAGGGAGCACCGTGCTGACCGCAATCAGCGGTTGAGGGTCATGCCCCTGCCCCACCTGCCATCAGACCCAACGGACCAAAAGCAAGGAACCCGCCAATGGCGAGGAAGGCAATCGCCGCTGTCTTGGTCCAGGTCACTGGCAGTTTCTTCTGCAACAGGTAGGTGCCGCCACATACCAGCACCGAACTGAGCAGAGCGCCGCTCCACCAGAGCAGGGTGCTGCTGTCTTTGGGTGCCTCCAGTCCATGGAGCATGGCGTGAATGGAGATCCCTCCTGCAACCACCACGCCGCTGATGGTCGCGAGCATGTCGGTGTTGGAGGTCTTGACGACCCTCCCCGCCAGCAGGATCAGTGCGCCCACTGCTGAGATCGCCAGTGCCGCCAGTACTTCCGCAGAGGCAAGCGTGAATCCTGTGAAACCCACAGCAGCGCCAATGACGGCGCCCCCAAGTGCCCACAGAAGCAGTTGTGAGGAGATGAAGGAAGCAGCGGTGCCCACTGCCATCAGCATGAACAGGTGATCCACCCCCAGTAGTGGGTGGGTGAGACCGCCCAGAGCGCCACCAGCAGCGGTGCCGTGTGCCAGAGCGGGATGGGTGCCCAGGATCACAGCGGATCCAGCAGTCAGGGCAACCAGGGGGGATAGGAAGCGTTTCATGGGATTCCTCGGTCCTCGCCGAGCACGAATGGGATTGGAGACGGCGAGTGTTCTGACTGAGGGGCGAACCCCATCACAGTTGCGGGACAGCGGCGGACTTGGGCGAACCCGCACCGCACTTTCCTCGTGTGACTACCCCACTGGGAGGTAGACCCGTCACTGATGAGTTTGACGCGCTATCTGCGGAAAGGCACTTGACCTCACCATCACTCCGTGAGTAGTACAGGCGTACTTGCCTGCCTGTGATGACCGCTGCTCGCCCTGTCCCCTCTGGTGCCCCTGCTGAGGAGTGGGACGACCTGGATGTGGATGTACTCTCCCCTTCCCGCTCCTCAAGCGTCTGCATCACCTGCCAGCACTTCCGCTACGAGGTCGGCAGGCACTGCGTCACCCTGCTGACCTGTCCGATTCACCAGGGTCTGATTCCCCAGGGCGAGCATCTGACCAAGCGGTGCTCTCAGTGGGTTGCTCGGCAGGAGGTGGGGCAATGGCATGTCTCTGTTGGCAAGAACAGGGCGGAAAAATCAGGAACGGTTGAAGCAAAACTTGCCAACCAACTTGCCAACAAAGAACCCCCTGCGCTAGGCGCATCAAAAAGTAATTATGATGATATGAGCATTGCACGACGCGCTGCGGGGATAGCGTTTCGCGAAGGGGATATTTAGAGGCGGCACCCAGATTCGAACTGGGGGTAAAGGATTTGCAATCCTCTGCCTTACCACTTGGCCATGCCGCCGCACAGGGAGCAAACTCCCTGCAGCGGATCGTATCAGCCATGGCATGTCCTCCCCGCCGTTGAACCGTCTGCTGGTTCTGAGCAACGGCCACGGGGAGGATCTGATCGCCCAGCGCGTGCTGCATGCCCTGCGGCAGCGGCGGCCCGATCTGATCGTGCGGGTGCTGCCCCTGGTTGGCCTGGGTGAGGCCTTCGCCGCCGACGAAGCCGCTGGCCATCTGCAGCGGCTCGGCCCCCAGCTGCAGCTGCCCAGCGGCGGCTTCAGCAACCAGAGCCTGCGGGGCCTGGCCCGCGACCTGGCCGCTGGCCTGCCCCTGCTGAGCTGGCGGCAGCTGCAGCTGGTGCGCCGCTGGGCCCGAGGGGGCGATCCGGTGCTGGCGGTGGGCGACCTGCTGCCCCTGCTGCTGGCCTGGAGCGGCGGCGGCCGTTTCGGCTTCATCGGCACCCCCAAGAGCGACTGCACCTGGGCCTCGCCGGGGCCACCCGGTTGGCGTCCCTCGCCCCTGGCGGATGCCTACCACCGCTGCAAGGGCAGCGAATGGGATCCCTGGGAATGGGCCGTGATGGGCAGCCGGCGCTGCCGGCTCGTGGCCGTGCGCGACAGGCTCACCGCCAAGGGGCTGCGCCGGCATGGGGTGGCGGCCCTGGCGCCGGGAAACCCGATGATGGATGGCTTCCCCCACGCCCCACTGCCGGCCTGGCTGCAGAGCCAACGGCGCCTGATCCTGCTGGCCGGCAGCCGCCTGCCCGAAGCCCTCGCCAACGCCCGCCGGCTGCTGGGCTGCTTGGCCCTGTGGCAGCCGCCGCAGGACACCGTGGTGCTCGTGGCCTCGGGCTCAACGCCGGGGGGGGAGGCCTGGGCCGGGCTGCTGGGCGCGGCGGGCTTCACCCCAATGCCCCTGAGCGCGGAAGCGGCCGCCATCGGCGCCAACGCCAGCTGGGAGCGGGGTCGCTGGCAGCTGTTGCTCGGGCAGCACAGCTTCAGCCACTGGGCGAGCTGGGCCGAACTGGGCCTGGCCACCGCCGGCACCGCCACCGAACAGCTGGCGGGACTGGGGGTGCCGTCCCTGTCGCTGCCGGGTCCGGGTCCGCAGTTCAAAGCGAGCTTTGCCCGCCGCCAGAGCCGGCTGCTCGGCGGCGCCGTGCTGCCCTGCCAGGGCCCGCAGCAACTGGCCCGGCAACTGCAGGAGCTGCTCGAGGATCCCGCCGAACGGGCGCGGCGCGGCGCCTGGGGCCGCCGCCGCATGGGGCCAGCCGGCGGCAGCGCTCAGCTGGCCGCCCTGGTGGAGCAGCGCCTGCTGGGATGATGCGGCCATCCCCTGCGCTTGCGCCGCCCATGGCCGGCATTCCCGATCGGGCCTACAACGCCGCCTGCGGCAAGTTGGCCAGCCAGTTGGGCATCAGCCTGGCGGCCGCCCGCCGCAAGGTGGATGTGAAAGCTTCCCAGCAAGGGCTGCGGGAGAGCGCCGACAAACTGGCCCTGGCCGAGCAGATGCTGGTCGACGCCCTCGGCAACGGCACCAACCACCACGAGCTACTCACCTCCCTGCTGGAGGCGGTGGGCAACGACGAGAACTTCATGGTTGAAGACTGAATCGTCGAAAACTGAATCGTCGAAGACTGACGCCCCGCCGGGTTGATCTCGCCCAGTCACTCTCAGCGGTTGCCGCCTGTGGAGTGCTCGAACAGCAGGTGGAAGCGCTGGCGATCGAGGTCGGCGAACACCGGAAGACAGCCGAAGCAGCGCTGGGCCAGCTCCCAACGCTCCTCGCGCTTGAGCATGGTTTCCAGCCGGTCCCGGGCCGGCAGCAGGTAGCGCACATCCCCGGCGGCATAGGCCAACTGGACGTCGGAAAGATCTTCAACCCGGCCCCAGTCGGAGCTCTGGGCCTGCTTGTCGAGCTCCACGCCCACCAGCTCCTGCACCACCTCCTTGAGGCCGTGGCGGGGGCTGTAGGTGCGACCCAGACGACTCGCCACTTTGGTGCAGAAAATCGGTGCCACCGTGATGCCGAGGTTTTCGGCCAGGGCGGCCACATCGAAGCGAGCGAAGTGGAACACCTTCTCGATCGCCGGGTTTTCCATCAGCGCCTGGAGCCGGGGCGCCTCGCTCTGGCCCCTGGCCAGACGGATGCAGCACACGTTGTCGTGGTCGTCGCAGATCTGCACCAGGCAGAGGCGATCACGGCCGTGGATCAGGCCCATGGCTTCGGTGTCCACCGCCAGGGCCCGCGCGCCGGCATACAGGGAGGCCCACTCCGCGTCGAGGTCAGCGTCGAAGACGGCGAAGCGGGCGGGTGCCGGCAAGTTGCTGGGAGCGGACGGGGCGGCCATGCAGAGGGGGCAAGTGCGTCCCCATGCTGGCAAGCCACGGCTCGCCGGGCCGGCGGCACAATGGAGCGATGGCCAACCTCGGCTCCACCCTGCTGCTCACCTTGCTCCTGGCCATCGGCCTGGTGTTCTTTTTGCGGGCCGCCAGCAAAGACCGCACCACCGTGGTGGACGTGCGCTCGTCGCGGCCGCCGCTGGAGGTACTGACCCGGCTTACCGAGTGGCTGCAGCAGCGCGGCTGGCAGACCGAATCGAGTGATCCGGAGCGGCGTCACCTGCGCTTCCGCGCCGAAGTCGCCGCCAGTCCCTGGCTGGCCGTGCTGCTGTCAGTGCTCGGGGCCGTAGGGGCCGCCTGCCTAGGGCTGGTGCTGAGGCAACTGCTGCCCCAGCTCGGTTGGTGGCCCCTGTTGCTGGCGCTGCTGGGCCCTGCGGCGGGTCTGATCTACCGCAACCGGGCGATGCGGGCCGAAACCCTGGAGCTGCGCCTGATCAGCCACGACAGCGCCACCGGCAGTGCCCTGCGGCTGCGGGCCCACCGCGACGAGCTGATCGCCCTCGAGCTGGAACTCGGCCCCCAGCTGGGCCTGTTCAGCGACGGCAAGCTGCTCAGCTCCCCCATCTAGCCCTTCCACCAGCCCTGCCATGGATCGACGTCGTTGGCTTGGTGCCGTCTTGCTCGGGGCCCTCACCCTGGGCGCCGCCGCCGCGGCCCAGGCCCCGCTGCTGGCCAACCCGGATCCTCTGACGGGCCCCCGCAGCCGGCTGAGCAAAAACTGGGTAGGCCAAGTCCCCTTGCCCAGCCGCACCGAAATCCTGGTACTGGCTGGCCATGCCGATTCCCAAGGCATCGGCGGGGCTGGTACGGCTGGCGCCGCAGTGGATCTGGCAGGGGCCCCCCCGATGCAGCGCGGCATCCGCGACGAGCTCTACTGGAACCTGCTCACCGCCAAGGCAGTGGTGGCCCTTGGGCAGCAGCGCGGCCTGGCGATCCGCTTCTACGACCCGCCCGTGCGCACGATCGCCGACGGCGATGACCCCCGCACCAACTGGAGCGTGGGCAAGGCCCATGCCGAAGCAGGCGGCTACGCCCTGGAGATTCACTACGACGCCTACGGCCCCGACGGGGTGGGATCGGGCCTGATCCCTCCGCTGCATCGCCCACCCAGCCGCCTCGACGAGAGCCTGGCGCACGCTTTTGGCCCCTACCCCCTCCTCTACCGCCAGGGCCTCGGGGCCCCCAGACGTGGGATTGCCATCCTGGAGATCGGCAAGCTGGAGGGCCGTCTGGAGGCGGCCCTGCGCAATCCCGGTAGCCGCGATGCGGCGATCGCTGCGATTGCCGAGCGGGTGGTGAGTGCGCTGCAGCAGGGCCTTGAGCCGGCGGGTTTGGCTCAGGAGCCAGCAGGTGTGGCGATCAATTCACCGCCTGATGGGGGGCGCAGCGCCCCACAAGCGAGCCGTCCTCCAACCAATTCTGGGGGCGAGTGAACAGGTCGGTGAGCAGGGCCTCGCGGCTGCCAGGTTCTGGCTGATAGCCGTATTCCCAGCGCACCAGCGGCGGTAGCGACATCAAAATCGACTCGGTGCGGCCATTGGTCTGCAAGCCGAAGATCGTGCCCCGGTCGAACACCAGGTTGAACTCCACATAGCGGCCACGGCGGTAGAGCTGGAAGTCGCGCTCGCGGGTGCCGAAGGGAGTGAACTGGCGCTTCTCGGCGATGGGCACATAGCTCGGCAGGAAGGCATTGCCGCAGGCGGACGCCAGCTGGAACAGCTGCTCCCAGCTCTGGCTCAACGCACCAACGGCCTGGCTGGCGGCCGCGGCCGGACCACTCGGGTCCTGGCCCTTGTAGAGCACGCCGCGTGGATCCTGGTAGTCGTAGAAGATGCCGCCCACACCACGGGTCTCGCCGCGGTGCTTCAGGAAGAAGTAGTCATCGCACCAGGGCTTGAACACCTGGTAATAGGCGGGGTTCACGCTGTCGCAGGCCCCCTTGAGGGTGCGGTGGAAATGTTGGGCGTCCTCCAGGAAGGGGTAGTACGGGGTGAGGTCGGCGCCGCCACCGAACCACCACACCGGGCCCGCCTCGAAATAGCGGTAGTTGAGGTGAACGGTGGGGATGTAGGGGTTGCGGGGGTGCAGCACCATCGAGGTGCCGGTGGCAAACCAGCGGTGGCCCTTGGCCTCGGGCCGCTGGCTCAGAATTGAGGGGGGCAGCTCGGAGCCCTCCACCTCGGAAAAGTTCACGCCGCCCTGCTCGAACACGCGGCCCTGCTTGATCACCCGTGAGCGGCCGCCGCCGCCCTCGGGGCGCACCCAGCTCTCCTCCTCAAAACGGCCCACGCCATCGAATTGCTCCAGACCGGCGCAGATGGAGTCCTGCAGGCCCATGAGCAGGGCCTTGGCTCGCTGGCGCGAATCGGCCGGCGGCGCCTCCAGGGCCAGCTCCTGCCCCTGGGGCTTCGAGGCCCGTCCGACCAGCTTGTTTTTGCCACGCGCCAGCAGGGCCTTGAGCATCGACAGTGCGCCGAAAGAGCGCCAGAAAGGTCTCACCCTTTCAGGCCACCCCCCACCCACACAAGTATTCGAGAGGGTCTGTCATGGCTTCGGCCATGGCCCCTAGGATCGCGGGCCTTGTTCGCAATCCCGATGGCTTCTGTGGAGCAGGCCCTTGCCGCCCTCAACGCCGTCCAGGATGCGGGCAGCGGGCGCAGCCTGATGGAGCTGGGCTGGATTCAGGAGCCCCGGCTGGAAGGCGGTCGAGCCGTGTTCCGGCTCGCCCTACCCGGCTTTGCCCAGAGCCAGCGCGACCGCATCGCCGCCGAGGCCCGGGCCGCCCTGCTTGCCCTCGACGGGGTGAACGACGTGCAGATCGAACTGGCCCAACCAGCCGGCGCCGCCCCGATCGGGGCGGCCGGCCATGGCGCGGGCGGCCAGGGACAAGTACCCGAACGCCAGGCCATCCCGGGCGTGCGCCAGGTGATCGCCGTCAGCAGCGGCAAGGGCGGCGTGGGCAAGAGCACGGTTGCCGTCAACCTGGCCTGCGCCTTGGCCGCCTCCGGACTGAGGGTTGGCCTGCTGGATGCCGACATCTACGGCCCCAACGCCCCAACCATGCTGGGAGTGGCTGACCGCACCCCTGAGGTGCGCGGCGAAGGTGCCCATCAGGTGCTCACCCCCATCGAGACCTGTGGAATCGCCATGGTGTCGATGGGACTCCTGATCCAGGACAACCAACCGGTGATCTGGCGGGGTCCGATGCTCAACGGCATCATTCGCCAATTCCTCTATCAAGTGGAGTGGGGCGAGCGGGATGTGCTGATCGTGGATCTGCCGCCCGGCACCGGTGACGCCCAGCTCACCATCGCCCAGGCCGTGCCGATGGCCGGGGCGATCATCGTCACCACCCCGCAGCAGGTGTCCCTCGCCGATGCCCGGCGCGGCCTGGCGATGTTCCTGCAGATGGGGGTGACCGTGCTGGGCGTGGTCGAAAACATGAGCGTCTTCATTCCGCCGGATGCTCCCGACAAGCGCTACGCCCTGTTTGGCAGCGGCGGCGGGGCCCGCCTGGCGGAAGAAGCCGGCGTCCCCCTGCTGGCCGAATTGCCCCTGGAGATGCCGGTGAGGGAAGGCGGCGATAGCGGCCGTCCCGTGGTGCTCAGCCATCCCGACTCGGCCAGCGCCCAAGCCTTCCTGGGCCTGGCCCAGCGCATCGGAGCCACCCACCTGGTGCCAGCCTGACTCCGATGCTGGGCCAGTGGGGACGGCGAAAAAATCGATTCTTCAGCGGCCAGGGTCGGAAGAAGAGCCCTCTGGCCGAGGTCGACCTGATCCTCTGGGGGATCCCCTTGGCCATGGTGGCGCTGGCTGGGATCCTGATCGCCAGCACCCAGCGCCAGGCGGATTACGCCGATTGGTACCAGCACTGGGTGACGGCTGCGGTGGGCATGGTGGTGGCCCTGCTGCTGGCGCGACTGCCACTGGAGCGCCTGATCCCCTGGAAATGGCCGATCTACGGCGCCATGGTGGCCAGCCTCATCGCCGTGCGGATCGTGGGCACCAGCGCCCTAGGGGCCCAGAGCTGGATCAACATTGGTGGCTTCTACGTTCAGCCTTCGGAATTCGCCAAGGTGGGTGCCATCCTGCTGCTGGCCGGCGTGTTGGCAAGGCACCCGGTGGATCGACCGGTCGATCTGGTGCGGCCCGTTGGTCTCATTAGTGTGCCGTGGCTGCTGGTGTTCGTGCAGCCCGACCTGGGCAGCTCTCTGGTGTTTGGAGCCGTGCTGCTGGTGATGCTGTTCTGGGCCGGGATGCCCGGGGCCTGGTTGATCCTGCTGCTCTCTCCCCTGGTGGCGGCCATCGTGGCCGGCACCCTGCCCTGGCTTCTGCTGGGCTGGATTCCGCTGATGGGCTGGCTGGCCTGGAAGAGCCTGCCCTGGAAACGGGTGGCCCTGGCCATCAGCCTGGCGGTGCAAGGGGTGTTCGCGGTGGCGACCCCGTGGCTGTGGGAACACGGGCTGCGGCCCCACCAACGGGCTCGCCTCACCCTGTTTCTTGATCCTGCCCAGGATCCCCTCGGTGGCGGCTACCACCTTCTGCAGAGCACCGTGGGCATCGGCTCGGGCCAGATCTGGGGCACGGGGCTGATGAATGGCTCCCTCACCAAGCTGCGCTTCATCCCCGAGCAGCACACCGATTTCATCTTCAGCGCCCTCGGCGAGGAAACCGGCTTTCTTGGCTCAGTGCTGGTGGTGGCTGGGTTTGTGCTGCTGATGTGGCGCCTGCTGCGGATCGCCGGACGGGCCCGCACGGACTACGAAGCGCTGGTCGTGGTGGGAATCGGCGCGATGCTGATGTTTCAGGTGGTCATCAACATCAACATGACGATCGGCCTGGGACCGATCACCGGCATCCCGTTGCCCTGGCTCAGCTACGGACGTTCCGCCATGCTCGTCAACTTCATCTCCCTTGGCCTGTGTGCCTCCGTGGCACGCCGGGGCCGCATCTCCCAGGGGCGCTGGTGAGCCTGGCCGACCTGCGACGCTGCCTCGCCGAGGGCGTGCCGGCGGGTGGCGGCAGCGAAGACACCGTGCGGCGCCAGTGGTGGGCAGCCTTGGCCACCCTGCAGGACGATTTCCTGCTGCACAGCCAGCCCCTCGACGGACTGTGGCTGGCCGCCCCCCTGCCCGCGCTCTACGAACCGGCCCTCGTGCAGCAGCTCCAGGGCTGGGTGTGGGCCCCGCGCGAACTGGACGACTTGCTACCCGGCTCCGCACCACTGCTGCCCGGAACGGGCAGGGCAGCCAGCACGGGTGGCTTCCAGCGGCTGGTGCTGGAGGAGGAGGACGGCACCGATCCACTGCTGCTGGTGATCACCCCCCAGCTGCAGGTGGCGCTCTGCCTGGATGGCCCGCCCGAAGGCCGGCGCCTGATCGTGCGCTTCGACCCGGCAGCGCTTTCGGAAGCACTGCGGCTGATCCACGAACGGCTGCTGGCCCGCGACCCGGAAGCCTCATCAGCCCTGCGCAGCGCCCTGCAACGGCTGGGCCCCCTGCGCAGCGACGACCAGCTGGGGCTTCGGTTCTGGCCGCGGATGGGCGAACGGCTGGCCGCGATGGCCCCCAGCCTCACCCTGCAACCCCTGGTGCACGGCGGCACAGGCCGGGATAGCCCCGGCGGCGACACCCCCCGGGCCATCAGCAGCGAACTGGCCCTGCTGGAGGCCCTCACCCACGAGGTGCGCACGCCGCTGGCCACGATTCGCACCCTGATCCGCTCTTTGCTGCGGCGCGGTGATCTCTCACCCGTGGTGCGCCAGCGCCTGGAGCAGATCGACGGCGAATGCAGCGAGCAGATTGACCGATTTGGGTTGATCTTTCTGGCGGCTGAACTGCAGCGCCAACCGGGCGGCGAGACCCCCCTCGAGAATCACGCCCTGGCCCGCACCGACCTCAGCCAGGTGCTGCGCCAACACCAGGAGCTGTGGCAGCGGCAGCTGGCCCGCCGGGGCCTGGAGCTGGCGCTGGAGATCGCCGACGGCCTATCGCCGGTGCTGAGCGATCCGGCCCGCCTGGAAACCACGCTGGGCGGCCTGATCGATCGGTTCAGCCGCGGCCTGCCCAGCGGCAGCCGCGTCACCGTGAGCCTGCTGCCAGCGGGCTCACGGCTGAAGCTGCAACTCAGCAGCGAGGGCCACCGCCCGGAGGAGAGCGCCGCCGCAGAAGACGATGAACAGCGGGAGTTGGTGGGTCCGGTGCTGAGCTGGAACCCCGCCACCGGCAGCCTGCAGCTCAGCCGCCAGGCCACGCAGCGGCTGTTCCATCGCCTCGGCGGCCGCCTGACGGAACGCAGCGGCAGCGGCCTCACCGTGTTCTTTCCCGTGTGCTGAGGATCCGACGGGAGACGCCGTTTGTTGACGGGTGTGAAGACTGCAGCAGAAGCCGGGATGGGGCTAAAAACACGGTGCTAGCTTCCGGCTGAAACGATCCAAAGCCATGGCAGCTACGGCGCTCAGCGGTCAACTCCCGAAGTACATCGGCAGCACCGGCGGCCTGCTGAACTCCGCCGAGACCGAGGAGAAATACGCCATCACCTGGACCAGCCCCAAGGAACAGGTGTTTGAGCTGCCCACCGGTGGCGCCGCCCACATGAACGCGGGCGAAAACCTGATGTACTTCGCCCGCAAGGAGCAGTGCCTGGCGCTCGGCACCCAGCTGCGCACCAAGTTCAAGCCCCGGATCGAGGACTACAAGATCTACCGGATTTTCCCCGGCGGCGACACCGAGTTCCTGCACCCCAAAGACGGCGTCTTCCCCGAGAAGGTGAACGAAGGCCGCGCCATGGTGGGGCATAACCCCCGCCGGATCGGTGCCAACCCCAATCCCGCCAACCTCAAGTTCACGGGCATGAACACCTTCGACGCCTGAGCTGCGCCGATCAGCTCCTATAAAGGCGGGGCCAGGCGCCCCGTTTTTTTTGCCTGCCCGCCCGATGCCCAGCCCCGATCGCGATGGCCTTGCCAAGCAGGCGTTCCTCGAGGCGGCGGCGGCTGGCAACAGCTTCATTCCCCTGTGGAAGCGCTGGCCCGCCGACCTGGAAACGCCACTCACCACCTGGCTGAAGGTGGGCGCCAGCCACGACCACGGCGTGTTGCTGGAGTCGGTGGAGGGGGGTGAGCAAATCGGCCGCTGGAGCTTCGTGGTCAGCGACCCCCTCTGGACCCTCACCAGCCGCGGGGATCGCTCGGAGCGCCGCTGGCGCGACGGCCGCTGTGAGCCGTTGCAGGGCAACCCCTTCACCCTGCTGCGCCAGTGCCTGGAGCCCCTCACCAGCGCCCCGATCCCGGGGTTGCCGCCGGTGGGGCAGCTGTTCGGCTTCTGGGGCTATGAGCTGATCCGCTGGATCGAGCCGAGCGTGCCGGTGCACCAAGCCCCGGAGGGTGCTCCGCCGGATGGCTGCTGGATGCTGGCCGACAGCCTGCTGGTGTTCGACCAGGTGAAGCGCCAGATCACGGCCGTGGCCTATGCCGACCTGAGCAGCGGCCAGGATCCTCAGGCCGCCTACGCCGCCGCCACCGCCCGCATCGCCACCCTGGAGGAGCGCATGCATGGGCCCCTGCCGGACAGCGTCACCCCCCTGCGCTGGCATGACGCCAGCGCCCGTGAAATCGCCAGCGACCTCACCACGCGCAGCAACGTGGGCCAGGCCGCCTTCGAAGCCGCCGTGCACCGTGGCGCAGAGCACATCGAAGCGGGCGACGTCTTTCAGCTGGTGCTGAGTCAGCGGCTGGAAACCCGCATCGAGAGCGATCCGTTCGAGCTTTACCGCAGCCTGCGGATGGTGAACCCGTCGCCCTACATGGCGTTCTTCAACTTCGGCGGCTGGTACCTGATCGGCTCGAGCCCCGAAGTGATGGTGAAGGCCGAACCCACCGCAAATGGGGCCGTCAAAGCCTCCCTGCGGCCGATCGCCGGCACCCGCCCGCGCGGCGCCGATGAGACCGAAGACCTCGCCTTGGAGGCCGACCTGCTGGCCGATCCCAAGGAACGGGCCGAGCACGTGATGCTGGTGGATCTGGGCCGCAACGACCTGGGCCGCGTCTGCCAGCCCGGCAGCGTGAAGGTGAGCGACCTGATGGTGATCGAGCGCTATTCCCACGTGATGCACATCGTCAGCCAGGTGGAGGGGCTGCTGGCGGAGGGGCAAACGGTGTGGGACCTGCTGATGGCCTCGTTCCCTGCCGGCACGGTGAGCGGCGCTCCCAAGATCCGCGCCATGCAGCTGATCCATGCCCTGGAGCCGGATGCCCGCGGCCCCTATTCCGGGGTGTATGGCGGCGTCGATCTGGCCGGCGCCCTCAACACCGCCATCACCATCCGCACCATGGTGGTGCTGCCCGATCCCGAGGGGGGCTGGCGGGTGCAGGTGCAGGCCGGCGCCGGCGTGGTGGCCGATTCCAAGCCCGAAGCCGAATACCAGGAAACCCTCAACAAGGCCCGCGGCATGTTGAAGGCCTTGGCCTGTCTACTCCCGGCCCAGCCATGAGCACAGCCCTGCTGCTGAAGGGTTTTGAAGTGGAGCTGTACACCGGCCGGGCCGACGGCACGGTGGTGGGCTGCTCCGCCGAGGCGGCGGCGGCCCTGGAGGGCTTCGTGACCGAGCCGGACCACCGCAACCTCGAATACATCACCCCACCGGATGCCAGCTACGCCCGCCAGCTGCAGCTGCTGCTCGAGCCGCGCCAGCGGCTGCGCCAGTGGCTGGCCGGCCGCGATCTCACCCTGCTGCCCGGCAGCACCCTGAGCCTGGGCGACAGCCACCGCTTCGAGCGCTCCGACCCCACCAACCCGTACCACGGTTACATCGAAACCACCTACGGCACCAAGGTGGTGACCGCCAGCGTGCACATCAACCTGGGGCTGAACGCCATGGAGCCCCTGTTTGCCGGGCTGCGGCTGCTGCGCTGCGAGGCGGCCCTGCTGCTGGCCCTCAGTGCCAGCTCACCCTTCCTCGACGGGGTGGCCACCGGTGCCCACTCCCAGCGCTGGCTGCAGTTCCCGCTGACGCCCGCGGATGTGCCGCTGTTTGTGGACCACCAGCACTACATCCGCTGGATGGACCAGCAGCTGGAGCTGGGCACGATGCAGAACGTGCGCCACCTCTGGACCTCGGTGCGGCCCAACGGTGACAACCGGCCCCACGACCTCAACCGGCTGGAGATCCGCATCTGCGATCTGGTGACCGATCCGCTGGTGTTGCTGGCCATCACGGCCTACGCCGAACTGCGCCTGCAGCAGTTGCTGCGCGACCCGAAGCGCTACGACCCACTGCAGGCCAGCTGCCTCAGCCCAGCCGAACTGGCCGAGCTGGCGGATGCCAACGACCGCGCCGCTGCACGCTCCAGCCTCGACGCCTCCTTGACGCACTGGCGCGACGGAGCGCCGGTGATCGCCCGCCACTGGCTGCGCGAACAACTGGCAGAGCTGGCCCCCCTGGCAGCCGAACGAGACCTGGCCCCCGTGCTGGCCCCGCTGGAGACCGTGCTCAACAACGGCAATCAAGCCATGCGCTGGCTGGCGGGTCAGGGGGCCGGCCTCTCCATCAGGGACCTGCTCAGCTGGGAGATCCAGGCGATGGCCGACCAGGAAACAGCCCTGCTGGAGGCAACTGGACTGCTGGACGCAACTGGAACAGTCGGAGGGCCGGGTCCTTTGGGATGATCATGGATCCACGTGCTGCCGATCCGGCTTCCATGCGGCAGTCCATGCCCACCCCGCCCACCTCGCAACGGGTCACCCGCCTGCTGGGCGAGCGCCTGGAGCTGGTCGAAGACCTGTGGGAAACCGTGCTGCGCAGCGAATGCCCGCCCGGGCAGGCGGAGCGGCTGCTGCGCCTGAAACACCTCAGCGACCCCAGCGAGGGGGAGGAGAGCACCGGCGGCGATGCCAGCAGCGCGATCGTGCAGCTGATCCGGGACATGGATCTGGCCGAAGCGATCGCCGCGGCCCGGGCGTTCTCCCTCTATTTCCAACTGGTCAACATTCTCGAGCAGCACATCGAGGAGGACAGCTACCTCGACAGCCTCAAGAACCAGGAGAGCTGCAACAGCGACCCCTTCCTGCCGGCGCTGGCGAACCAGACCGACCCCGCCACCTTCCGCCAACTGTTCGAGCGGCTGCGCAGCCTGAATGTGCCTCCAGCCCAGCTGGAAAACCTGCTGCGCACCCTTGACCTGCGGCTGGTGTTCACGGCCCACCCCACCGAGATCGTGCGCCACACGGTGCGGCACAAGCAGCGGCGGGTGGCCACCCTCATCCAGAAGCTTGAGCAGGGCAGCGGCCTCAACAGCCTGGAGCGCCACAGCCTGCGGCTGCAGCTGGAGGAAGAGATCCGGCTGTGGTGGCGCACCGACGAACTGCATCAGTTCAAACCCACGGTGCTCGACGAGGTCGACTACGCCCTGCACTACTTCCAGCAGGTGCTCTTCGATGCCATGCCCCAGCTGCGCGATCGGATTCGCACCGCCCTGAAGGTCAGCTACCCCGACGTGGAGCCGCCGCGGGATGCGTTTTGCACCTTCGGCTCCTGGGTCGGTTCCGACCGGGACGGCAACCCCTCGGTGACCCCAGACATCACCTGGCGGACCGCCTGCTACCAGCGGCAGCTGATGTTGGAGCGCTATGTGAAGGCGGTGACGGAGCTGCGCGACCAGCTCAGCATCTCGATGCAGTGGAGCCAGGTGAGCCCAGCCCTGCTCGAATCGCTGGAGATGGACCGGCTGCGCTTCCCCGAGATCTACGAGGAACGGGCGGCCCGCTACCGACTCGAGCCCTACCGGCTCAAGCTCACTTACACCCTGGAACGGCTGCGGCTGACCCACCAGCGCAACCAACAGCTGGCCGATGCGGGCTGGGAATCCCCCTGTGACGGCAGTGCCCCGCCGCCGCCGATGGGCGGCAGCTTGACGCCCCCCGCCTCCCAGGAGCTGCACTACAGCACGGTTGATGAGTTTCGCAACGACCTGGAGCTGATCCAGGACAGCCTCGAAGGCACCGGCCTCAGCTGCGAGTTGCTGCAGCACCTGATCAGCCAGGCCCAGATCTTCGCCTTCTGCCTGGCCAGCCTCGACATCCGCCAGGAGAGCACCCGCCACAGCGACGCCCTCGACGAACTCAGCCGCTACCTGCAGCTGCCCGTGCCCTACGGGGAGATGGACGAGCAGCAACGGGTGGAGTGGCTGCTCACGGAGCTGCAGACCCGTCGGCCCCTGCTGCCGCCCGCGGCCCAGTGGAGCGCTGCCGCAGCGGAAACCTTTGCGGTGTTCCGCATGCTCCAGCGGCTGCAGCAGGAATTCGGCTCCCGCATCTGCCGCACCTATGTGATCTCGATGAGTCACACGGTGTCCGACCTGCTGGAGGTGCTGCTGCTGGCCAAGGAGGCCGGCCTGGTGGACCCGATGGCCCAACGGGCTGGCTTGCTCGTGGTGCCGCTGTTTGAAACGGTCGAAGATCTCCAGGGGGCCCCGGCGGTGATGGGCACCCTGTTCCGCCATCCCTTCTACCGGGCGTTGCTGGCCAGCGACGGCGGCCAGCCCCTGCAGGAAGTGATGCTGGGCTACTCCGACAGCAACAAGGATTCCGGCTTCCTCTCCAGCAACTGGGAGATCCACAAGGCCCAGATCGCCCTGCAGCGGCTGGCCATCGAACACGGCGTTGCCCTGCGCATCTTCCACGGCCGCGGTGGCTCGGTGGGCCGGGGCGGCGGACCTGCCTACCAGGCGATCCTGGCCCAGCCCGGCGGCACCCTCAGCGGCCGGATCAAGATCACCGAGCAGGGCGAGGTGCTGGCCTCGAAGTACTCCCTGCCGGAGCTGGCGCTCTACAACCTGGAAACGGTCACCACCGCCGTGCTGCAGAACAGCCTGGTGAGCACCCCCGTCGACGACACCCCCAGCTGGAATGACCTGATGGGCCGGCTGGCGGCCCGCTCCCGCGACCACTACCGGGCCCTGGTGCATGACAATCCCGACCTGGTGGCCTTCTTCCAGCAGGTGACGCCGATCGAAGAGATCAGCAAGCTGCAGATCTCCAGCCGCCCGGCCCGCCGCAAAGGTGGCGCCAAAGACCTCTCAAGCCTGCGGGCCATTCCCTGGGTGTTCGGCTGGACCCAGAGCCGCTTCCTGCTGCCCAGTTGGTTTGGGGTGGGGGCCGCCCTGCAGGAGGAGCTCCACCAGGACCCCGGCCAGATGGAGCTGCTGCGGCTGCTGTACCAGCGCTGGCCGTTTTTCCGCATGCTGATCTCCAAGGTGGAGATGACCCTCTCCAAGGTGGATCTGGATCTGGCCCACCACTACGTGCAGGCCCTGGGCCGCAGCGAACATCACGAGGCCTTTGAGCACATCTTCCAGGTGATCGCTGCCGAATTCGTGCTCACCCGGGATCTGGTGCTGGCGATCACCGGCCACAGCCGGCTCCTGGATGGCGATCCGGCGCTGCAGCTGTCGGTGGATCTGCGCAACCGCACGATCATTCCCCTGGGCTTCCTGCAGGTGGCCCTGCTGCGGCGGCTACGCGATCAAAACCGCCAACCGCCCATGAGCGAAGCGACCGCCGCCGCCAGCGACGATGGCCGCACCTACAGCCGCAGCGAACTGCTGCGGGGGGCCCTGCTCACCATCAACGGCATTGCCGCGGGCATGCGTAACACCGGCTGAACCCAAACCTGGAATCCCTCTTGCTTCCCTTTCGCAGCCAGCCCCCAGCCCCGCGCCTGCGGGAGGGCTATCGCCTGCTGGCCGATGGGCTGCCCAGCGCCGACGCCCTCAACCGGCTGCTGCTGGCTAGCGGGGATCGGCCCCGCGCGGCCGACCGCTGGCAGCGGGTGCTGGAGCGCAGCCTCTGGCACCTGGGGGTGGAAGCGCCCGATGGGCGACTGGTGGGCTTCGTGCGGGCCACCAGTGATCTAGCCCTCAACGCCAACCTCTGGGACCTCTGTGCCGATCCAGCCGAACCTGGCCAGGGCGAGATCCTGGCGGTGCTGGTGCATGGCGCCCTGGGCCGGCTGCGCCGGGAGCTGGCGGGGTGCAGCATTTCCCTCTCCGCACCGCCGGAAGCCCTCACGGCCCTAGAGCGCTATGGCTTTGCCGTGGATCCCGGCGGCATTCGGGCGATGGGGCTGCGACTGGAGAACTAGCGCCCACAAAAAACCCCCGCGCCGAGGCTTGGGCTGCCGGGGGCGCTGGGGGCTAGTGGGGTGACGAGCATGGAGGGACTCGAACCCCCGACCCTCAGAACCGGAATCTGATGCTCTATCCAACTGAGCTACATGCCCAAGGCCGAACCCCGGTGGGTCTACCTTAACCGCTCACCGCGTCTGACCCATCCGGCTGCACCGCCTGGAGCTGCTGCGTTTTCGCAATATCAGTCGACTGGAGCTGGCCCTGGAGGCTCCCCGGCTGCTGGTGATCGGTGCCAACGGCGAAGGCAAATCCAATCTGCTCGAGGCGGTGGAGTTGCTCGGTTGCCTGCGCTCCCACCGCACCGGCAGCGACCGCGACCTGATCCAGCACGGGGAGTCGAGCAGCCAGGTGCGAGCCGCCACCGGCAACGGTGATCTGCTGCAGCTCAACCTGCGCCGCAGCGGCGGGCGCACCGCCCAGCGCAATGGCAAGCTGCTCGAGCGCCAGCTCGACCTGTTGGGCTCCCTGCGCTGTGTGGGCTTCAGTGCCCTCGACCTGGAGCTGGTGCGAGGCGAACCGGCCGTTCGCCGCCAGTGGCTGGACCGGGTGGTGCTGCAACTGGAGCCCGTCTATGGCGACCTGCTGAGCCGCTATGGCCGGCTGCTGCGCCAACGCAGCCAGCTGCTGCGGCGCGGCCTGGGCGGCGGCACGCTGCAGGCCCTGCTTGACACCTTCGATCTGCAGATGGCCGTGATCGGCACCCGACTGCACCGGCGCCGCTTCCGGGCCATCCAGCGCCTGGAGCCCCTGGCGGCAGCCTGGCAGCAACGGCTGAGCGGCGGTCGCGAACAGCTGCAGCTGCACTACCAGAGCGGCACCGCGTTCAGTGGCGAGGACGCGGAAGAGCCCTGGCGCCAGGCCCTGCTCGCCCAATTGCAGCAGCAGCGCAGCGAGGAGCTGCGTCTGGGCCAGTGCACGGTGGGCCCCCACCGCGACGAACTGGGGCTGAGCCTGGCCGAGCAACCGGCGCGCCGCTACGGCTCAGCAGGCCAGCAGCGCACCCTGGTGCTGGCCCTCAAGCTGGCCGAACTGGAACTGGTGGGCACGGTGCTGGGGGAGCCCCCCCTACTGCTGCTCGACGATGTGCTGGCCGAACTCGATCCGGTGCGACAACAACTGCTGCTGGAGGCCGTGGGCGAGGGCCACCAGTGCCTGGTGAGCGCCACCCACCTGGGAGCCTTCAGCGGCGGCTGGCAGGCCCAGAGCCAGGTGGTGCAGATGCGCGCCGGGTTGCTGGAGGGGGGCGGAGAGCGTGCAGCAGAGTCCTAGGCACTTTGACCGGTCCCACCACGTATGGTGGTCGACTTGTCGATCGGATTCGATGACCCAGACCCTGCCCTGCCTCCACCCGAACCCGGGATGGACTGAGGCCACCGCAGCGACCAACCCAGCTGCCCCCCTCCCCCACCAGGTTTCCGATACGGTCGGGAAACACTGCATCCTCGAGCTCTACGGCTGCGACAGCGACCGTCTCGACGACGAAGCTTTCCTCAGGGACACCATCACCGCAGCAGCGAAGCGTGCCGGTGCCACCCTGCTCAATCTGATCACCCACCGTTTCGAACCCCAGGGCGTCACGGGGCTGGCCCTGCTGGCCGAGTCGCACATCTCGATCCACACCTGGCCCGAATCGGGCTATGCCGCGGTGGATGTGTTCACCTGCGGCGACCACACCATGCCCGAGAAGGCCTGCGCTGTGCTCGCCGAGGAGCTTGCCGCGAACGACCACAAGCTCACCAGCTTCCGTCGCGAAACGCCGTCAGCCATCGCCGGCAGTCCGCGTGATCCGTTGCAGGAGCAGGCTTTCACCGCTGCGGTGACCCTCTGAGGGTGAGCTTCTGAGGTCGGGCCTGGTGAATCGGATCCGCTCAACCGGGGCGCTGGGCTGATGCCAGCTCCCTGTTGAGCTTGCCGCTCACCAACCCTTCCAGATCCAGCCCCACGGCGCTGAAGCCCAACGCCAGAAAGGCCGCCACCAGCTCCTGCCGGGGGGTGGCCTCAGCCCAGAGGCTCAGGGCCTCTGCCAGCTGATCGGCCGGCAACTCGATGCGGGCCGTCTGGCCCTGGGAGCGCACCCGCACCTGGGGCCAGCCGGCAGCCAGCAGCCAGGCCTCGGCCGCCGCCACCCGCTGCAACCGCTCCGCCGTGATCGGCTCGCCATAGGGGAACCGCGACGCCAGGCAGGGCTGGGCCGGCTTGTCCCACCAGGGCAGCCCCAGGGCCCGCGACAGTTGGCGCACCCCAGCCTTATCGAGGCCGACTTCGGCCAAGGGGGAGCGCACGCCGAACTCCCGGGCGGCCTGGATGCCGGGCCGGTGGTCGCCGAGGTCGTCGGCATTGACGCCATCGACCACGGTCGCCCCCGCCCCACCCGCCGCCGCCGCAATCGGCGCGAGCAGCCGGTGCAGCTCCCGCTTGCAGGCGTAACAGCGCTGCTCGGGATTGCTGGCATAGGCCGGATCCTCCAGCTCCGCCGTGGCGATCTCCCGATGCTCCAGATGCAGCCAGGCCGCCTGGGCCGCGGCCTCAGCCCGCAGATGGGGGGCCAGGGCGGGTGACACCCCAGTGATCGCCAGGGCCGCCTCGCCCCGCTGCTCCACGGCCAGGGCCGCCACCAACGCACTGTCGACGCCACCGGAATAGGCCACCACCACCTGATCGAGGGACGCCAGCTGCTGGCGCAGGGCGGCCAGAGCTCCATCCAGCGGCGGCGGCAGCGGTTCAAGCAGGGAAAAGTGCATCAAGCCCCGAATCCAACCCCGATCCTGGCAACCCCAACCCAACAGCGCCGGTAACATCGCCCCATGAGCAGCACCCAGACGCCGCAGCGGGGTACGGGCCGGGGCATCGGCATCCGCACGGCGGCCGGCAGCGATGAGCGGGCCCATGGCCAGCTGCATGTGTATGACGGCGACGGCAAGGGCAAGAGCCAGGCCGCCCTGGGAGTGGTGCTCCGCACGATTGGCCTGGGCATCTGCGAGCAGAAACGCACCCGGGTGTTGCTGCTGCGCTTCCTCAAGGGGCCCGGCCGGGCCTACGACGAAGACGCCGCCATCGAGGCCCTGCAGCAGGGCTTTCCTCACCTGATCGACCAAGTGCGCACCGGCCGCGGTGAGTTCTTCAGCGCCGAGGAGGCTACCAAATTCGACCGGCAGGAAGCCCAGCGGGGCTGGGACATCGCCAAGGGCGCCATCGCCAGCGACCTCTACTCCGTGGTGGTGCTCGACGAGCTCAACCCGGTGCTCGATCTGGGGCTGCTGGACATCGACGATGTGGCTCGCACCCTGGCGGCCAAACCCGCCGGCATGGAAGTGATCTGCACCGGCCGCGGCGCCCCCCGCCCCCTGGTGCAGCTGGCCGACTTGCACTCGGAGATGCGGGCCCACCAAGGGCCCGGTGGTCTGGATGGCGTGGAGATCTACACCGGTGAGGGCAAAGGCAAATCCACCAGTGCCCTGGGCAAGGGGCTCCAGGCCATCGGCCGGGGCATCTCCCAGGACAAGAGCCACCGGGTGCTGATCCTGCAATGGCTCAAAGGCGGCGCCGGCTACACCGAAGACGCCGCGATTGCCGCCCTGCGCGAGAGCTATCCCCACCTGGTGGATCATCTGCGCTCCGGGCGCGACGCGATTGTGTGGCGCGGCCAACAGCAGCCGATCGACTACATCGAAGCCGAGCGGGCCTGGGAGATCGCCCGGGCGGCGATTTCGAGCGGCCTCTACAAAACGGTGATCCTCGATGAGATCAACCCCACGGTGGATCTCGAGCTGCTGCCGGTGGAGCCGATCGTGCAGACGCTGCTACGCAAGCCCGCCGAAACCGAGGTGATCCTCACCGGCCGCTGCAAAAATCGGCCCGCCTACTTCGACCTGGCCTCCGTGCACTCCGAGATGGTGTGCCACAAGCACTACGCCGAGCGCGGCGTCGACCTCAAGCGCGGGGTGGATTACTGAGCGGCACGGTCAAGGCCCCAGGGCCCCAACCGGCACCACAGCAATCCCATCGCGCCGCCGGTAGCCATAGCCAGAGCCGCACACCACCGCCAGAAAGGCAGGGCTGCCGGTGCGGCTTGTATCGATCTGGCTGCGGAAACGCAGCAGCGCGGCTGCAGCCTGGTCCACCTGGGATGGACCGAGCTTGACCTCAAGCGCCCCCCAGCGACCATCGCGAAACTGCACGATGGCATCCACTTCGCGGCCACTCTTGTCGCGGTAGTGGAACACCTCGCCATCCAGCGCCTGACTCAGCACGCGCAGATCACGGATCACAAGCGACTCAAACAGCAGCCCAAGCCACTCAAGGTCCTGCAGCAGTCGCTCAGGGCTGCCGCCCAGGGCTGCCACCGCCAGCGAAGGATCGCAGAAATGGCGCCGCGGGGCCTGACGCAGGGCGGTTTTGGAGCGCAGATGGGGCTGCCAGGCGGGCTGATGTTCGATCACCATCAGGCGCTCGAGGGCCTGCAGGTGCTCCGCCACCGTGCGCGGATCGAGGGGGCCATCGGCGCCACCGGCATCAGCAGCCAGGGTGGAGAGACTCACCTCGGTGGCCACGTTGCGTGCCAGCGAGCGCAACAGTGCTCCCAGCCGCTGGGGATCGCGCCGGCGACCATCCAGGCGCTGCACATCCACCTGCCGCACCTGCTCGAGGTAGTCGCGGGCACTGCGGCAGGCGGCCTGCAGGGGTCGCTCCAACTGGGCAGGCCACCCACCGCGACAGATGAGTGCGCTCAGCTCGGCAATGGTGATACCGGGATCAGCGCAGTGGGGGGCTTCTCCAGCCAGCAGAGCCGCCAATGACACGGTGCCAACACCGGCGCCGCTCTCCAGCAGGGTCATCGGCCGCAACCGCAGAAAGGCAAATCGGCCAGCTCCGGTGTGCCGCAACGCATCGTCTGCCGGCACCGCCGAGCCGGTGAGCACAAACTGCCCGGGTGCCGCCGCCGCATCCGCGGCCCGCCGCACGTGATTCCAGAGGCTGGGCTCCACCTGCCATTCATCCAGCAGCCGCGGCCTGGAGCCGGCCAGCACCAGCGCCGGATCCACCGCTAGGGCTTGACGGGCAGCGGCATCCACATCCAACAACACCGCCGATGCGGCCAGCTGCTGGGCCATGCGGGTCTTTCCGCAAGCCTTGGGCCCTTCGATCACCACCGCACCGCTGGCCTGCAGGCAGAGCTGGAGTTCCGCATCGGCGATGCGCGGGCGATAGCCGGAAGCCATGGCGCGCAGCCGCCAATGCGTATTTTGGCGCAAGCTTAATGCATGTTTTGGCGAGCTTCCGATGCTGGAAATGGCTGCCCGCGACAGCTCCTGTGCCGAGGCCTAGTAGCGCGGCACGCTGGGATCCACCTCCAGGCTCCAGGCGTCGATGCCACCGGCCACATTGATGCCCTCGATGCCGTGGCGCTTGAGGGCGATCAGGGCCTTGGCGCTGCGGCCGCCCAACTTGCAGTGGGCATACAGGGTCTTGCCAGCGGCCAGTTGCTGGATGCGCTCCACGGCGGTGCCATTTTCAATCTGATCCAGCGGGATCAGTGTGGCGCCAGGGATCACGGCGATCTCAGCTTCAGGCGGGTTGCGCACGTCGATCAGCACCAGGCCGGAGGTGTCGCCATCGAGCAGCGCTTTGAGCTCGGTGGCGCTGATGCTCTCCACCGAGCCCGCCTCTTCCTGGCCAGGGGCGGTGCCGCCCACGCCGCAGAACTCCTGGTAGTCGATCAGCTTGTCGATCACCGGCCGCTCGGGGTTGGGCCGCAGCTTCAGCTCCCGGAACTTCATGCCCAGGGCATCAAACAACAGCAGGCGACCGCTGAGGGTGGTACCGATGCCGGTGATGATCTTCACCGCTTCGGTGGCCTGGATCACGCCGATGATCCCGGGCAGCACGCCCACCACGCCGCCCTCGGCGCAGGAGGGCACCATGCCCGGCGGCGGCGGCTCGGGGAACAGATCGCGGTAGTTGGGACTTTCGGCATCCAGGTTGAACACCGTGGCCTGGCCCTCGAAGCGGAAGATCGAGCCGTACACGTTGGGCTTGCCCAGCAGCACGCAGGCGTCGTTCACCAGGTAGCGGGTGGGGAAGTTGTCCGTGCCGTCGCAAACGATGTCGTAGGGCCGGATGATCTCCAGGGCGTTGTCGCTGGTGAGGGCCGTTTCATAGAGATCCACCTGGCAGTGGGGGTTGATCTCGAGAATGCGGGCCTTGGCCGATTCGATCTTGGGCTTGCCCACCCAGCTGGTGCCATGGATCACCTGGCGCTGCAGGTTGGAGTGATCCACCACGTCGAAATCGACGATGCCGATCCGGCCCACGCCGGCCGCGGCCAGATACAACAGCAAAGGCGAGCCCAGGCCGCCGGTGCCCACGCACAGCACCGAGGAAGCCTTGAGCCGCTTCTGCCCCTCCATGCCCACCTCGGGCAGGATCAGGTGCCTGGCAAAACGGGCCACCTCATCGGGGCTGAGCTGAACGCCGCTGGTATCGGGGGGAAGCATGGCCGCTGGGATCAGCTCTCCATTCTCCATGGCAAGCGCTGGGGCTGGGCGGGCGACTCCGGCAACCACCAGGCCACCAGCTCCTGATCCTGGTCCTGCTCTGGGGCACGCCCCAGGATCAGCATCAGCGCCGGCTGCAGCGTGAGGTTGCGATCGGTGCTGGAAGGCACCGCAGGACTGCGGGGATGGCTGTGGGCCGCCCCCAGCACCTCCAGCCCCCGTGCCCGCCCCCACTTCTGCGCCAACAACTGCTCGCGGGGATCGATCGCGAAGCGACGGCAGCGCTCACCAGGCACCGGCCAGACGTTGCAGCAGGGCCAGATCCGGCGCAGCCGCCAGCCATCGTCCATCCGCTCGCCGAGCAGCAGGGCGCATCCCTCCTGGGGGGCAGCTGACAGCAGGATCTGACGCAGAACGGTGAGCAGGCCCAGACCCGACCTGAGCTGCGCTGGCGCTTGGGAGGTCACACCGATACCTTATGAAGCATTCCAAACATCAGCCCCTCCACCTGGTCCATGAGCGATACGACCCCCGATGCGACTGAGCAGGGCACGGCTACTGGTACTGCCACTGACGTGGAGACAGGAGCAGCCTCCAGCGCCACCGAGGTGAGCTTTAGCGAGCGCTACAGCGAAATCCTGACGAAGGTGAACAGCACCCTCGACCAGGTGGACTGGAACCAGATGGGCCGGATCGGCAAGGCCACCGGCGTGATCCTGGCCGTGATCGTGGCCCAGATCCTGATCAAAGGCGTGCTCGACACGATCAACCTGCTGCCCGTCGTGCCCGGCCTGCTGGAACTGCTGGGCCTGGTGGTGGTGGGCCAATGGAGCTGGCACAACCTCACCACCAGCGAAAAGCGCAACGCCGTGGTGGCCAAGGTGCAGAACCTACGCAAGGAGTATCTGGGCTAGGGCGCACCATCCAGCCACTCACCCTCCAGCGACTCTCCCTCCAACAGAGCATCGATGCAGGCCTGGGCGCGGTGGCCGTAGCCGCCGCCAAACAGGTTGGCGTGGTTGAGCAGGTGGTACAGGTTGTAGAGGGCGATCCGCCCCCGGGCACCGGCCTCCAGCGGCCAAGCATCGGCATAGCCGTTGAAAAAAGCGGGCGGGAAGCCCCCGAACAGCTGCGCCATCGCCAGGTCCACCTCCCGATCTCCCCAGTAGCAGGCCGGATCAAAGATCGCCCCGCGCCCATCGGCCAGCAGGGCACCATTGCCGCACCACAGATCGCCGTGCACCAGCACCGGCCTGCAGCAATGGCTGTTCAACCAATGCGGCACCCGCTCGAGCAGCGCCTGGGCTCCACGCAGGGGCTGGCCGCGGCGCGCAGCCCAGGCCAGCTGGGGCGCCAGACGGCACTCGGCAAAAAACAGCCCCCAATCACTCCGCCAGCCGTTGGGCTGGGGCGCTGAACCCAGAAAGTTGTCGGCCGGCCAGCCATAGCCCTGGGGAGGGGTGCAGCTGGCGCTGGAGCGGTGCAAGCCAGCCAACCCCTGGCCAAGCTGGAACCAGGCGCTCTCTTGAGCCAAGGCGCCAACCGGACCACCGAGCTCCAGCCAGCCCAACACCAACACGGCCTGCGCGGGCCCCGGATCATCGGCCTGATCGCCGCACAGCCCCAAGGCGAGGGTCTCGGGGATCACCAGGCCTGCTGGAGCGTGCCGGGCCAGCTGCTGCAGCCCCTCGGCTTCCGCCGCCAGCAGCGGCAGACAGGCGGCCGTGTTGGTTTTGGCAAACACCGTGCCACCGCCCGCAAGCGCGAGGCGCCAGGCGCTGTGGATGCAGCCACCGCCCACCGGCGTGCGGCCTACCACGGCCTGCCCCAGCTGGCGTTGCAGCCAGAGGTCGAGGGGATCCGGGGGCTCAGCCGCCATGACGCGCTGCGGATCAGGCACCTGCCAGCATGCCGCCATGGATGGACACAGCGATGTGGTGGTGGTGGGGGCCGGCATCGCCGGGCTCACCGCCGCGGCCCTGCTGGCCAAGGCCGGCCTGCGGGTGCAGCTGCTGGAGGCCCACCACCAGAGCGGCGGCTGCGCCGGCACCTTCCGCCGTGGGCCCTACACCTTTGATGTGGGCGCCACCCAGGTGGCGGGGCTCGAGCCGGGGGGGATCCACGCGCGGATCTTCCAGCACCTCGGCATTCCCCTGCCCCAGGCCAGCCCGCTCGATCCCGGCTGTGTGGTGGATCTGGGCGATGGCCATCCGCCGGTCCAGCTCTGGCGCGACCCCGCGCGCTGGCAGGCCGAACGGCAGGCGCAGTTTCCCGGCAGCGAGCGGTTCTGGCAGCTGACTGCGGCCCTGCACCGCGCCAACTGGGGCTTCGCTGCCCAGGATCCGGTGCTGCCCCCCCGCAACGCCTGGGATCTGGCCCAGCTGCTGGGGGCCCTGCGCCCGGCCAACCTGGCCAGTGGGCTGCTGGTGGGCTCCACCATCGCCGACCTGTTGCACCTCTGCGGCGCCGCGGGCGATCCCCGCCTGCGGCGTTTCCTCGACCTGCAACTCAAGCTCTACTCCCAGGAACCCGCAGACCGCACCGCCGCCCTCTACGGCGCCACCGTGCTGGCCATGGCCCAGGAGCCCCTGGGGCTGTTTCACCTAGAGGGGTCGATGCAAACCCTCAGTGCCGGCTTGGAGCAGGGCCTGCATCAGGCCGGCGGCCAGCTGCGCACCCGCCACCGCGTCACAGGCCTGGAACGCGATGCCGGTGGACCACCGGAGCAGCGCTGGCACGTGAAGGGCCTCGGACCAGCAGATCGCCCCTTCCACTTGCGCTGCAGCGACGTGGTGCTGGCCCTGCCACCCCAAACCCTACCGACCCTGCTCGGTCCGCAGCTGCCCGCGGGCTACCGCCGCCGGCTGAGCCAGCTGGGCGAACCCTCCGGGGCCCTGGTGCTCTATGGGGCTGTCGCCCGCCGCGACCTCCCCCCCCAATGCCCTGCCCACCTGCAGGGGGCCTGGGACGAGCCGGGATCACTGTTTGTGTCGGTGAGCCGCGAGGGCGACGGCCGGGCCCCAGCCGGCGAAGCCACGGTGATTGCCAGTGTGTTCACGGAGGCCCGGCCCTGGTTTGGGCTCAGCCCAGAGGCCTATGCCACGCGCAAGGCCAGCGTTCAAGCGGGCATGGAGCGGGGCCTGCGGGCGTTGCTGCAGCTACCCGAGCAGCCCTGGCTGCACTGCGAAACCTCGACGCCCCGTAGCTTTGAGCGCTGGACCGGCCGCCCCTTCGGCTACGTGGGCGGACTCGGGCAACACCCCAGCCGCTTCGGACCCTTTGGCCTGGCCAGCCGTACGCCCCTGCCGGGCCTCTGGCTCTGCGGCGATGCGATCTATCCCGGCGAAGGCACCGCCGGCGTCAGCCTCTCAGCCCTGATGGCCTGCCGCCAGTTGCTGGCCTGCCGCCAGCAGCCCCTCGTGCTGGCCTAGGGCAAGCGGGCAGCAGGCCTAGAGAAACTCCGGCCGCAGGCGCTGGCAGCGCTGCAGGGTCTGCTGCACCCCCTGCCAATCCGACTCCCGCACGCAGGCCTCCAGCTGATCGAGGGCACTGCGGTAACGGTCGAGCGCCGCCAGCAGGGCTTCCTGATTGCAGCGGGCCATCAGGGTGCCGAGCTCCGGATTCCCTCCGCCCACCCGGGTGGTGTCCGCAAAGCCACTGGAGGCCAGCTGCCGCACCAGGCCTGCCAGCTCGCCGTCAGCCGAGGGATCGGCGCTCGAGCGATCTGCGGTCTGCAGCAGGGCCGCACTCACCAGCACCGGCAGATGGGAGATCAGCGCCACCGCCCGGTCGTGCGCAGCGGCAGCGCAGGTGAGCCACTGGGCGCCCACGGCCTGGGCCAGCCCCTGCACCAGCTCCAGGGCCTCCGGGTCGGTAGCGGCATCCGGCGTGGCCACCCAGGGGCGATCCCGAAACAGCCCCAACTGCCCAGCCTCCACCCCCGCCTGGGCGGTGCCAGCCATGGGATGGCTGGCCACAAAGCGCTGCACCAACGGCGACCAACAGGCCAGCACCGGCGCCTTGACCGAGCCCACATCCGTAATCACCGCCTGCGGTGGCAGGGCCGCCAGCAGCTCGGCAGGCGGCTCCAGGAGCCGGTCGAGGGGCAGGGCCAGCACCACCAGCCCGCAGCCCGTCAGCACGGCGGGATCGGTGCTGACCTGCGTCGCCAAACCCCGCTGCCGGGCCCGCTCGGCTGTGGCCTCGCGATGCACCAGGGCCCGCACCTCCACCCCGAGCTGCTGCAGATCCAAGCCAAGGGAACCGCCGATCAGGCCCAGCCCGACGATCCCCACGGGCCGCTGGCACCACTGCTCGGTGGAGTTGATCGTGGGCGCCGCGGGATCGGGCAGGGGAGCTGACGTCATGGGGGCGGGGGCCGGTGATCATCGCGGCAGAGCCATCCAGCCAGCTTCCTACGCTTTACGTCTGTTGGACGCCTGGGAATGCTCGAAGCCCGCGCCCACCAGCAACTCAAAGCCCTGCTGCAGCACGAGGGCGGCGAGCCCTGGCCCCACCATCTCAGCCTCAGCCGCCTGGTGGCCCGCAGCCTGCGCCGCAGCGACCACACCCTGGTGCGGCTGGCCCCGGGCAGCGATCCCAGCTGGTGGATCAGCCTGCTGGTGCCCCTAGCCCTGAGCGAAGAACCGCTCGCCTTGGTGGTGAGTGAAGCCCAGCGGCAGCGGCTGCTCCAGGTTGAGTTGCCCCGCCTCGGACGGGCCGACCCCAGCCTGGCCCTGCCCTGCTTCGAGGGTGACCGGCCGCCGGCCGGGGCCCGCGTGTGGCTGCTCAACCACCACCAACTGGTGGCGGCCTGGCAGCAGGGACTGCTGGGGCCGCGGCAGCTGGTGATTCCCGAGGCGGAACAGCTCGACACCCTGCTGCGTCAGGCCCTGGAGGTGGTGGTGGTGCCCCAGCACTGGGACCAGTTGCGGCGGGCCCAGCCGGCGGCGGAAGCCAGCCTGCTGACCCTGCACGAGCGCCTCAACCGCCAGGTGCTCAGCCATCCTCGCCGCCCCAATCAGCTGGTAGCCCTGGCGCCGGAGGACGAGGCCCCCCTGCGCCACCTGCTGCAGCTGCTGCGCCCCCTGCCCGAACCATGGCCCGCCTGGCTGGCCGCCCAGGGCAACGGGTGGACCAGTTGGGCCCAGGTGAATCCCCAGCTGCTGCAGTGGCAGCTGCACCGCCAACCACTCGAGCCGCTGCGTGTGCTGCAGGGCCTGCTGGAGCAGCGCGGAGCGGTGCTGCTGGGCCAGCTGGCCAGCGCCCGGGCCGCCGCCGGCCAGCCAGAGCCGGGCGTGGCCCTCGGACTGCAACCGGTGGTGAGCGTGAGCCTGGGGGATCCGCCCCTGGCCGATCCCCTGCCCCTCTATGCCCCGCTGCGCCAACCCCTGCCCAACAGCCCCCACTACGGCCAGCACCTGCTGGACCAGAGCCGCCGGCTGGTGCTAGGGCAGGCCGGACTCACCGTGGTGCTGATCGATGACGACGCCCTCCGGCGAGGTCTAACCAGTGGTTTGGCGGCGGAATTCGGCTCGCGCGTGGTGCACGAAAGCACCGCGCCCGACGGCAACGGCGTGATCTGCGCCCGCTGGAGCTGGTGGCTGGAGCAGCAGCAGCGGCTGCCCGTACCCAGCCAGATCGTGGTGGCCCTGCTGCCCCTGGCCAGCCTCGAGGATCCCCTCACCGCCGCCCGGGTGCTGGCCCTGCGCCAGGCCGGTCGCGACTGGTTCCGGGAGTGTCTACTGCCCGATGGCCTCAACCGGCTGCAACTGGGCGTGGCCGGCCTGCGGCGCCAGGGGGGAGGGCGACTTGCTGTGCTGGATGGACGCCTGCGGGGCCGCAGCTGGGGGCGGCAGGTGCTGCTCGCCCTCGAACCCTGGGTCAGCCTCAGCCGCCTGCTGCCTCATTAGCCTGGACCCATCACCGCACCGCAGCAGCAGCCAAGGGAATGGGGGAAGCCAAGCGCCGTAGCATCCAGGGCTTGCCGCCCAAAGCGATCAAGCCCGATCGCAGCAAGCAGGTCGACACCTCGCCACGCATCGCCAGCTGGCTGCCACTCACCCGCAACCAGGCCGATCGCTTCGTGACCCTCACCACCAAGGGCGCCTGGGTGGGCATCGCTGCCCTCGTGCTCTTTTGGGTAACGGTGCGCTTCATCGGCCCCGCCGCAGGCTGGTGGACCCTGGCGGACGGTTGAGCGGGCGCCTGGCTCACCACCAAATCCTGAAGAAAATATTAGGATTTGAAGCAGTTTGGGATTCCGCCGTGTTCCCGCGTCTCGCCGAGCAATACCGATCCGTGGTGCACGACCTGGTGATGAGCCTGCAGGCTCTGGCCAAAAGCCTGCAGGGCCGGGGCATTGCCGCCACCTGTTACATCTGCGGCGATGGCCGTGATGGCCACGGGGCCTCCTTCGTAGCCAACTTGGACGCCAACCACATGGTGCGTTTTCTGGTGTCCGACTTCGGCGTCAGCTGGGTGGAATCCCGCAACGGCCACGAACTGGTGAAGCTGGAGGGCGCCGAAGCCATCCAGGAACTGCAACGGGTGGCCCAGGTGCTCCAGAACCCTGAAGCGGCCCGCGGATCCCGAGCCGACAACCTGGCCTCCAAGCCCAGGGGCGCGTTTACACGCCCCTGAGCCGAGAGACCGTCAGCTCGCCACCGGCAACTCAGCCAGGGCTGCCGCCGACTCCCCCAGAGCAGACGACTCCGCCAAAGCAGCCGGAGTGGCAGCAGCCTTGGCAGCTGCAGCCAGAGGCTTCATCGAGTTGGCCGTCACTTCGGAGCCCTCCTTGAGCTTCTGGCGGGTGAGCTGTTCGATGACCTCAGCCTGCTCGGGGTTCTGCTCCAGCCAGGTGATCGTGTTGTCACGCCCCTGACCAATGTTGTCGCCCTCGTAGCTGTACCAGGCACCCTTGCGAACGACCACACCGGTTTCCTCGGCGAGGTCGAGCAAGCAACCGAGGGTGCTGATGCCCCGGCCGAACAGAATGTCGAACTCGGCGATCCGGAAGGGAGGGGCCACCTTGTTTTTGGCCACCTTCACCTTGGCGCGGATGCCGTATTCCTCGGTGCCGCGCTTGAGGGTCTGGATGCGGCGGATATCGAGCCGCACCGAGGCGTAGAACTTCAGGGCATTACCGCCCGTGGTGGTTTCCGGGTTGCCGTAGGTGACGCCGATCTTCTGGCGCAGCTGGTTCAGGAAGATCACGGTGCAGCCGGATTTGCCGATGTTGCCGGTGATCTTGCGCATCGCCTGGCTCATCAAGCGGGCCTGGCTGCCCACCGCCAGATCCCCCATTTCCCCCTCAATCTCAGCGCGGGGCGTCAAGGCCGCCACCGAGTCGACCACCACGATGTCGACGGCGGCCGAGCGCACCAGCTGATCGACGATCTCCAGGGCCATCTCGCCGGTGTCGGGCTGGGACACCAGCAGGTTTTCGATGTCGACCCCAAGGGCGGCGGCATACACCGGATCCAGGGCATGCTCCGCATCCACAAAAGCCGCCACACCACCGCGCTTCTGCACCTCGGCGATGGCATGCAGGGTGAGGGTGGTCTTACCGGAGCTCTCCGGGCCGTAGACCTCCACCACCCGCCCCTTGGGATAGCCGCCACCGAGGGCGAGATCAAGGGTGAGGGCACCGGTGCCGATGGTTTCCACCCGCATGCGGGAGGCATCACCAAGGCGCATGATCGAACCCTTGCCGAAGTTGCGCTCGATCTGATTCAGCACCAGCCCCAGGGCCTTGTCCCGCTCGGCGGCCGCCCGGGCATCGGCCGACGACGAGGCCGCAGCGACGTTCGTGGCGGTATTGGCAGGGGTATTGGCAGCGGCGCTAGCAGACGTGCGAGAGGAGGAAGGTGACACGGAAGAGCTGGTGGTGGGATCGGCGGGCATGGCAGCAATCAGAAGCGATGGGACAGGCCGCAAGGGCGGGAACCGGAACGGGGAGCGGGCCGAAACTCGGCAGGCCCCGCAGGAACAGCCCCGGGAGACCCCGAAGGCAGCCATCCTGCGACCTCTAAGCAGCAAGTGCCACCAAAGAGGGCCGGCGTACCAATTGCTTGTAGTACGCGCGTACTCTAACCCACTAGGGCCATTGCGCCAGGGGCGCCGCAAACCGCTCGGGGGTGAGCCAGGCGATGTCCGCTGGCAGGTTGTGCGCGTCGTGAGGGCCCAGGTAGCCCCAGCTCACCAGGCAACAGCGCACCCCGGCCAGGAGCGGATCGGCCCGCACCGTCTCCAGGGTGGGGCGGCGATCTTCCACGAACCACAGCGGACGCTGCTCGGCCAGCAACCCCCGCAACACCACGGGCTTGCTGCCCTGCTCGTGGCCGTAGAGCGCCCAAGGCTGCAGACCCGCGGCGGCCAGCAGCCGTGAGGCAAACGCCCCACCCTTGGTGGTGAGCACGGCCCAGTCCGCGCCTTCACCAGCCAAGCGGGCCAGGCGCTCCTTCACCCCCGGATATAACCGGTGAAGCGCCAACCAGGCCGCTGGCTCAGCGGCGATGGCTGCCGCACGCACCTGCTCAAGCCGCTGCTGCAGCTGCTCGGCATCCCAACCCCAACGCGCCAGGGCAACGGGCAGGGCCGCGTCGTAGTGGGCCAGCAGGCCCTCCAGGTCAAGGTCCGCCCGGCCCAGCTCAGCGGCCATCAACACCATTTCCCAACCCTGATGAATCAGGGGTCGCAAACGCACGAAGGCCGCGGGAGCCTGCTCCGGCAACACCAACTGAGGGGCGAGCTGCAGGGCCGCCGTTCGAGCCGCCCACCAATACTCCGGCATGCCATCCATCAGCACGCCATCGAAGTCGAACACCACAAGTGGTGCCTCCCCAGCCAGGGGCGTCGTTTGGGGGCGACGGGGCAGCGTGGCCATCGAAAAAACTGGGTCGCTAGGATTCGAACCTAGGAATGGCGGGACCAAAACCCGCTGCCTTACCACTTGGCGACGACCCAATGCAGCCGGTCGCGACCGGTGCCTAGATAGTTACCCATAGCGCCCGGTCCTTCGTCAACCGCGACCGATCCACCGCCCCCCGTTCAAGCCGGAAACACCCGCAGCCGCTGCTCGGATCCACGGCCAAACACGGCCGTGCGCAGGCGGTAACGGCTCGCCAATTCCGCTTGCATCAGACGCACCCGATCGCTCCGAGGCAGGAGCTCAACGGGCTGGCCGTGGGGCAGCACCACCTGTTCCACCGCCAGACGGCATTCCTCCAGACCGGCCAGAGCATCGTCCCCCTGGGAGCTGGCCGCCGACAGCGCCGCCGGATCCTGGGCGGCACGATCCTCGGCAGCACGGTCCTGGCGGCGGCGCTCCAGCACCCGCTCCAGAGCCCGCTGCAGCTGAGGAGGCGCCGCCGATTTGAGCACCAGAATCGGCAAGCCGAGGTCCTGGGCCTGGCGGCGCACGTGGGGATCCCGGCCGAGCTGCTGGCGCAGGCTCAGCACCGCATCGGCCAACTCCACGCTGCCCGCCACCTCCACCGGCAACTGGCGGGCCCGCACCACCTGCTCCAAGGCCCCCCGACTGATGCCCGCCCCATACACCCGCAACACGGGCAGGGGCCTCCCGGCGGGACGGGTCTCGCCGGGATCGGGCTCATCGGGCTCGTCGGGCACGGGCAGGGGCAGGGGCCGGGGCACGATGCGCGGCCGGCTCGCGAGGGACGAAGCCGCGGGGGGCACGACCTCCTCGACCTGCAGGCGGCCATCGGCACCGAGCTCACGAACCTGGGGCCGGGCGCTCTGACCGCGCAGCAGCAGATCCACGGTGCGGGCCACATCGCGGTGCACCAGCCAGCGGTGACGGCTGTGCATCTCCACCGCCAAGGAGAACGTGGGCTCGGCAGCGCGCTCCAGCACGGTCTTCTGGGTGCGGCGGCGGCGGGCCTCCTCATCCCCCAGAGTCACCGACTGAATACCGCCCACCAGGTCGGAGAGGGTGGGATTTTTGATCAGATTCTCGAGGGCGTTGCCATGGGCCGTGGCCACCAACATCACGCCCCGCTCGGCAATGGTGCGGGCCGCCTGGGCCTCGAGCTCGGTGCCGATCTCATCGATCACGATGACCTCGGGCATGTGGTTTTCCACCGCCTCGATCATCACCTGGTGCTGCAGCTCCGGCCGCGCCACCTGCATGCGCCTGGCGCAGCCGATGGCGGGATGGGGGATGTCACCGTCGCCGGCGATCTCGTTGCTGGTATCGATCACCACCACCCGCTTGCCCAGGTCGTCGGCCAGCACCCGGGCGATCTCGCGCAGGGCGGTGGTCTTGCCGACGCCGGGTCGGCCCATCAGCAGCAGCGACTCGCCGGAATCCAGCAGATCGCGCACCATCGCCACCGTGCCGAACACGGCCCGCCCCACCCGACAGGTGAGGCCGACGATCTCGCCGCTGCGGTTGCGGATGGCGCTGATGCGGTGCAGGGTGCGCTCGATGCCGGCGCGATTGTCGCCGCCAAAAATCCCCAGCCGCTCCACCACCGCCGCCAGATCGGAGCGCTCCAGGGGCAGCTGACCCAGAGCCCGAACCTGGCCGGGGTAACGGGCCTCGGGCACCCGCCCCAGATCCAGCACCACCTCCAACAGCTGCTCCCGCGCCTCCTCTGTCGCCAGCGACGTCTGCACCACCTCAGGCAGCAGCTCCAGCAGACGGTCGAGGTCGTCGGTGACGCGCTGGGGAGCCGTCGGGGCAGGGCTGGACACCGGATCGTCGGGCACTAGGTCTGTTCTAGCCAGGGAGCCACCAAGGCCTGAGCCAGCTCCAGGGCATCGGGCCAGAGGGTCCCATCGGCCAGCAGGGGACGCCCCCGGCCCTGGGCTTCCAGCAGCAGCGGTTGCAACAGACGGCGGGCCACCCCACCGAAGGCCACGCCGGCAATATGGCGCCGCAGGGAAGCAGCGGCCTGCAACTGGGGCAGGGTGTGGGCATTGGTGCCCCCCGCCAGCTGCACGGGGCCAGGGGGAGCGCAGGCCAGCACCGTTGCAGCCAATTTGACGGCGGCATGGGCCGTCCCCGCCCCCACATCGCCACTCATCGGTCGGCCATCCAGCTGCCAGAGGGGTCGGAGGCCTTGGGCGCGCAGCAAGGCAAAGCGCTGCCACAGCTCGGCGGCCAAGGCCGCTGGCCGCTGGGCCGTGCCTTCCAGGCCAGCGCTCACCGCCAACCGCTGCAGCGGCACACCACTGGCCACCACCTGGGCCACCCGCTCGGCAAAAGCCTCCCCCCGGCCTGGCTGGGTGTGGAGTTCCACCGCATCGGGCTGCAATTGGCCCAGCAGGGGTGCCACGCCCCCGGCCTCCAGCACCTGGCCCCGCTCCTCAATCAGGCCCTCGGGACAGGCCGGCAGGCAGCGGCCGCAGCCGTAGCAGCGCTCAGCCAGCACCCCGGGCCCACCGGTGGCCGCCACGCCGATTGCCAGGGCCGGACAGACCCGCTCACACGGGCGGGGACAGGCCGGCGGACAACGCTGGGGATTAAACCAGGCCTTGCGGAAATGGGGATCGGCCCCATCGCTGAGGCTCACCATCAACCAGGGCCTGGCCGCTCCATGCGCCTCGGCCCAGGCGATGCCGCGACGGGCGGCGGCAGCCACGGCCACATCGGCCGCCACATCAATGCAGTGGACGCCAGCCAAGGCGAACACCCCGCAGACATCTTCAATCGCCGCCAGATCCTGATTGCTGGCGCCGCAGATCAACTTGACCCAGCTGCCGCGGGCTAAGGCCGCCTCAGGCGTCAAGCAGCTGCTCGAGGGGCTGCCAGCGCAGGGCCCGCGCCCCTCCCATCTCCACCACCAACTTCAACCGCGGCTCACGCCGGCAGAGGGACACCAACGAGCCCAACTCGGCCCGCGACAGCACCTGGCCTTCGAGCAACCAAAGCAGGATCGGCTGGGTCCCCTCGAGCAGGCTCCCCAATTGGGGCATCACCCGCTGCACCTCGCCAACGGCCGCCCCCCGACCCACGCTCTGATGGCCGAGGTGCGGAGGACGCACGCCATGCAGCTGGAATAGAAAGGCTTCCGGATCCCCCAGCCCCCGGGCCGAGGTGAGCTGGGCGCGGTACCCCGCCGCCCGCATCCGACGCATCAGACGGGTTTCTGCGCCACCTTCGAGCGGGGCGAAGAGAGCCAAGGCCCCAGCCCGCTCCAAGTCCTGCCGGAAACCGCGCCCGGAGAGCAGCAGAGGCATCGCAAAGGATCACAGAGCTCGAAAGCAGTCTGACAGCTCACGCCAGCGCCACGCAGAGGGAAGCTGTCAACCCGTGAGGTAAGGTTGTCAACTGTGCTGATGAACTGTGCCCGTCCGCTAGCCGGGCCTCCAGTTCCCAGCGCACGGTCACCAGTGGTGGTGGCCGTCCTCGGCCAGCACGGAACCAGCAGCTGTCACAGGTTGCAGGGTCCGTCGGGAAACTGCTTGAACGCGCCACATCTCCTTCCGAGGTTGTGGTCCGGTTCAGATAAGTCCCAGCCGCGCTGATCCAATCCAGATCAGCCTTGCTAGCCCTTGGAAATCGCAACCGCGTCCGCCGGAGTTTCGTCTCGGGCCACGCCATGCGGCCACCTTGGCCGAGCCAGGCAGCTCCTTGATTTGTTCAGCTTCACCGTGACGCATGAGCCCTGAGCTCCTGTTGTGCGGTGGTCCAGCTGGCGTTGTTTCCCCTCCTATGTCCATCGGCATTCTTGGGAAGAAATTGGGCATGTCCCAATTCTTCGATGAAGAGGGCAGATCCATCCCGGTCACCGTGATCGAGGCTGGTCCCTGCCGTATCACCCAACTCAAAAGCACCAGCACCGACGGCTACAACGCTGTGCAGCTTGGCTTTGGCGACATTCGCGACAAGCTCGTGAACAAGCCGGCCAAGGGGCACCTGGCGAAGTCGGGCGATGAGGCCCTGCGTCACCTGAAGGAATATCGGGTCGACAGTGTGGATGGCCTTGAGCTGGGTGGCTCCATCACCGTCACGGCCTTCGAAGCAGGCCAGAAGGTCGATGTGAGCGGCGACACCATGGGGCGTGGCTTCTCCGGCCTCCAGAAGCGCCACGGCTTCAGCCGCGGACCCATGACCCACGGTTCCAAGAACCACCGCGAGCCGGGTTCGATCGGCGCCGGCACCACGCCTGGCCGCGTTTACCCCGGTAAGCGCATGGCAGGTCGTTACGGCGGCAAGCAAACCACCACCCGCGGTCTCGTCATCCTGAAAGTGGATGTGGAGCGCAACCTGCTGGTGGTGAAGGGTTCCGTGCCCGGCAAGCCCGGCGCCCTGCTGAACATCCGCCCGGCGAACCGGGTGGGCGCCAAGGCTGGGAACTGAGGAGAACACCGATGGCTAATTGTGTAATCCGCGACTGGCAGGGCAAAGAAGCCGGCAAGGCTGCCCTCGACCTCAAGGTCGCCAAAGAATCGTCCGCCTCCGACCTCGTGCATCGCGCCGTGGTGCGTCAGCTGGCCAACGCCCGCCAGGGCACGGCCAGCACGCTCACCCGTGCCGAAGTGGCCGGCGGTGGTCGCAAGCCCTACAAGCAGAAAGGCACCGGTCGCGCCCGCCAGGGTTCGATCCGCACCCCCCTCCGCCCCGGTGGTGGTGTGGTGTTTGGTCCCAAGCCCCGCAGCTATGCCGTGGCGATGAACCGCAAGGAGCGTCGTCTGGCCCTGCGCACCGCGCTGATGAGCCGCATCGACGACATCACCGTGGTGAAAGGCTTCGGAGCGGGGCTCGACACCCCCAAAACCAAAGAGATCACCGCTGCTTTGGCCCGCTTCGGCATCGAAGCCGGCTCCAAGGTGCTGGTGGTGCTCGACGGTGCTTCCGAGGCGGTGCGGCGTTCCGTGCGCAACCTCGAGAAGGTCAAGCTGATCGCCGCTGATCAGCTCAATGTGTTCGATCTGCTCCACGCCAACAAGTTGGTGGTGAGCGAGGAAGCACTCGCGAAGATTCAGGAGGTCTACGGCGATGGCTGAGCGTTTTTCAAGTCGGCTTGCGGATGTGATCCGCCGGCCCCTGATCACCGAGAAGGCCACCCGGGCCCTCGAGCAAAACCAGTACACCTTCGAGGTGGACCATCGGGCCGCCAAGCCCGACATCAAGGCTGCCGTTGAACAGCTGTTCGACGTGAAGGTCATCGGCATCAGCACCATGAATCCCCCGCGCCGCTCCCGGCGCGTGGGACGCTTCGCCGGCAAACGTGCCCAGGTGAAGAAAGCCGTGGTGCGCCTGGCCGAGGGCAACGCCATCCAGCTGTTCCCTGAGTCCTGAGGGGTCTGAAACAACATGGCTATTCGCAATTACCGCCCCATCACCCCCGGCACCCGCACCCGCGTCGCCAGCGACTTCTCTGAAGTCACCGGTCGCGGACGGGAGCGAGGCCTGGTGGTGGCCAAACACCGCCGCAAGGGCCGCAACAACCGCGGTGTGATCACCTGCCGCCACCGCGGCGGCGGCCACAAGCGCCTCTACCGCATCGTCGACTTCCGCCGCGACAAGCACGGCGTGGTCGCCAAGGTGGCCGCGATCCACTACGACCCCCACCGCAACGCCCGCCTGGCGCTGCTCTTCTACGCCGATGGCGAGAAGCGTTACATCCTGGCGCCGGCCGGCATCGAGATCGGCCAGCAAGTGGTGTCCGGCCCCGAGTCGCCGATCGAAACCGGCAACGCCCTGCCCCTCTCCGCCATCCCCCTCGGCTCAAGCGTCCACAACGTGGAGCTCTACGCCGGTCGGGGTGGACAGATGGTGCGAACCGCTGGGGCCAGTGCCCAGGTGGTCGCCAAGGAAGGTGACTACGTCGCCCTCAAGCTGCCCTCCACCGAGGTGCGGCTGGTGCGCCGCGAGTGCTACGCCACCCTCGGCGAAGTGGGCAACGCAGAAGTGCGCAACACCAGCCTCGGCAAGGCTGGCCGCAAGCGCTGGCTGGGTCGCCGGCCTGAAGTGCGCGGTTCGGTGATGAACCCCTGCGACCACCCCCACGGTGGTGGTGAGGGCCGCGCCCCGATCGGTCGCTCCGGCCCTGTAACCCCCTGGGGCAAACCGGCCCTGGGCCTCAGAACCCGTAAGCGGAACAAACCCAGCAATCGGTTTGTGCTCCGGAAACGTCGCCGCATCTCCAAACGGAGCCGTGGCGGACGCGATTCGTGATGATCCACACCGCTTTGCTGTTCGCTTAATCCGCCATGGGACGTTCACTCAAAAAAGGACCGTTTGTTGCCGACAGCCTGCTACGCAAGGTTGAAAAGCAAAACGTTGCCGATGACAAGTCCGTGATCAAAACCTGGTCACGTGCTTCCACCATCCTGCCGATGATGATCGGCCACACCATTGCCGTTCACAACGGCAAATCCCATGTTCCCGTCTACGTGACGGAACAGATGGTGGGCCACAAACTCGGGGAATTTGCCCCCACCCGCACCTTCCGGGGCCACATCAAGGACAAGAAAGGAGGCCGCTAACGCTATGGCAAACACCCCTTCCAACCAGGCCCTCGCCCACGGCCGCTACATCCGCGGTTCCGTCTCGAAGGTGCGCCGGGTTCTCGATCAGATCCGAGGCCGCAGCTACCGCGAGGCCTTGATCATGCTCGAGTTCATGCCCTACCGCTCCACCGGGCCCATCACCAAGGTGCTGCGCTCTGCGGTAGCCAACGCTGAGCACAACCTGGGGCTGGATCCTTCCACCCTGGTGGTCGCCACGGCGATCGCCGACATGGGTCCTTCCCTGAAGCGCTTCCGCCCCCGCGCCCAGGGTCGTGCCTACGCGATCAAAAAACAGACCTGCCACATCAGCATTGCTGTGGCTCCTTCCGCCTGACCCCGAGGACACCGACCGATGGGACACAAGATCCATCCAACCGGCCTGCGCCTGGGGATTACCCAGGATCACCGCTCGCGTTGGTACGCCCCCAGCAAGACCTACCCGACCCTCCTCCAGGAGGACGATCGGATCCGCAAGTTCGTCCACAAGAAGTACGGCGCTGCCGGCATCAGCGATGTGCTGATCGCCCGCAAAGCTGACCAACTGGAAGTCGAACTGAAAACCGCCCGCCCCGGCGTGCTCGTTGGCCGTCAGGGCAGCGGCATTGAGGAGCTGCGCACCGGCATCCAGAAAACCCTCGGCGATGCCAACCGTCAGGTGCGCATCAACGTGGTGGAAGTCGAGCGTGTCGATGCCGACGCCTTCCTGCTGGCCGAGTACATCGCTCAGCAATTGGAAAAGCGGGTGGCCTTCCGTCGCGTCATGCGCATGGCCGTGCAGCGGGCCCAACGGGCTGGCGTTCTCGGCCTGAAGATCATGGTGGCCGGACGCCTCAACGGCGCCGAGATCGCCCGTACCGAATGGACTCGCGAAGGTCGTGTGCCCCTGCACACCCTGCGCGCCGACATCGACTACGCCACCAAACTGGCCAGCACCACCTACGGGGTGTTGGGCATCAAGGTGTGGGTGTTCAAGGGCGAGGTGCTACCTGGCCAGAAAGAGCAGATGCCCGTGGGCGCTGCCCCCCGCCGCCGGACCAGCCGGCAGCCGCAACAGTTTGAAGACCGCTCTAACAAAGAGTGATCCGGAGCCCTGAACCATGCTGAGTCCACGACGCGTCAAATTCCGCAAACAACAGCGAGGCCGCATGCGCGGCGTCGCCACCCGCGGCAACACCATTGCCTTCGGTGAGTTTGCGCTGCAGGCCCAAGAATGTGGCTGGATCACCTCCCGCCAGATTGAGGCCAGCCGCCGGGCGATGACCCGCCACGTCAAGCGGGGCGGCAAGATCTGGATCCGGATCTTCCCCGACAAGCCCGTCACCATGCGCCCGGCCGAAACCCGCATGGGTTCCGGTAAAGGCAACCCGGAATTCTGGGTGGCTGTGATCAAGCCGGGCCGGATCCTGTTTGAGATGGGCGGTGCCGAAATCACCCCCGAAATCGCCAAGGAAGCCATGCGCCTGGCGCAGTACAAGCTTCCGGTGAAGACCAAATTCCTGAGCCTGGCGGATCAGGACACTGCAGCCCCTGTGGAGGCCTGACCGATGGCACGACCCAACATCGCCGACGTGCGCAAGCTGAGCGGCGACCAAATCAACGAACAGGTCAGCGCCACCCGGCGCGAACTGTTTGAGCTGCGCTTCCAGCAGGCCACCCGCCGGCTGGAAACCCCGCACCGCTTCAAGGAGGCCCGCATCAAGCTGGCCCACCTGCTGACGGTGCAGCAGGAGCAAGAACGCTCCGCCACCACGGCTGATTCAGCCTCCTGATACCCCCCTCGATCCCCATGGCACTCAAGGAAAGGGTCGGCACCGTCGTCAGCGACAAGATGGACAAAACGGTGGTGGTGGCGGTGGAAAACCGCTTCCCCCACCCCATCTACCAAAAGACGGTCAGCCGCACCACCCGTTACAAAGCCCACGACGAAGCGAACAGCTGCAAAGTGGGCGATCGGGTTCGCATCACCGAGACCCGCCCACTCAGCCGCACCAAGCGCTGGACCGTGGCCGAAGTTCTCACCAACAGCATCGCCGGTTGAAGAGAGCAGACCCATGATCCAACAGGAAACATTTCTGAACGTCGCTGACAACAGCGGCGCCAAGCGCATCCAATGCATCCGGGTGCTCGGCACCAACCGTCGCTACGCCCACGTGGGCGATGTGATTGTTGCCGCCGTCAAAGACGCCATGCCCAACATGGGCGTCAAGAAGTCGGATGTCGTGAAGGCTGTGGTCGTTCGCACCAAAGCAACCCTGCGTCGCGACACCGGCAACTCGATCCGGTTCGACGACAACGCTGCCGTGATCCTCGGCAACGACAACAACCCGAAGGGCACCCGGGTCTTCGGCCCCGTCGCCCGTGAATTGCGCGAGCGCAACTTCACCAAGATTGTGTCCCTCGCTCCGGAGGTGATCTGAGATGGCGACCGCAACCCCCAAGGCCAAGTCCCCTGAGCGCATCAAGATGCGCCTCAAGCAAGGCGACACCGTTCAGGTGATCTCTGGCAAGGACAAGGGCAAAACCGGCGAAGTGCTCCGCACCCTCCCCTACGAAAACCGGGTGGTTGTGCAGGGCATCAACCTGCGCACCCGCCACGTCAAGCCCACCCAGGAAGGCGAGACCGGCCGGATCGTCACCGAGGAAGCGTCCCTGCACGCCTCCAACGTGATGCTCTACTCGACCACCAAACAGGTGGCCAGCCGCGTCGAAATCGTCGTGGAAAAGGATGGCACCAAGAAGCGGCGCCTCAAAAAGACCGGGGAAATTCTGGATTGATCGGCCCAGTTCCCATTCACCGTCTTCCACCTCCATCCCTGTCCCTGTCCGCCTTCTGACCCCGACCAGAAGCGCACCCCCTCCCTCCGTCATGTCACTGAAACAGCGCTACCGGGAGACGATTCAGCCCAAACTCCTCAAGGATCTGAATCTCTCCAACGTTCACGAAGTCCCGAAGGTGGTGAAAGTCACCGTCAACCGGGGCCTCGGTGAAGCCGCCCAGAATGCCAAGGCCCTTGAGGCCTCCATCACGGAGCTGGCCACGATCACCGGTCAGAAGGTGGTGGTGACCCGCGCCAAGAAGGCCATTGCCGGCTTCAAGATCCGCCAAGGCATGCCCATCGGCGTCGCCGTCACCCTCCGGGGTGAGCGGATGTATGCCTTCCTGGAGCGCTTGATCAATCTCGCTCTACCGCGCATCCGCGACTTCCGCGGCGTGAGCCCCAAGAGCTTTGACGGCCGGGGTAACTACACCCTGGGGATCCGCGAGCAGATCATCTTCCCCGAGATCTCCTTCGACAAGATCGATGCGATCCGGGGGATGGACGTCACGATCGTGACCAACGCCCGTAACGACGAAGAGGGCCGGGCCCTCCTCCGCGAGATGGGAATGCCGTTCCGCAGCAACTGAGCCCTCTTCGGACCCGACCATGGCCAATCACGACCCGATTTCCGACATGCTCACCCGCATCCGCAATGCGAGTGAGAAGCGTCACGAGACCACAAAGATTCCTGCTTCCCGTTTGGTGCGTAACGTCGCCAACGTGTTGCAGCAAGAAGGCTTCATCGCTGCCATCACCGAAGAAGGGGATGGCGTGCAGAAGCACCTGGTGCTCGAGCTCAAGTACAGCGGCAAGCACCGCCAGCCCACGATCCGCTCCGTCCAGCGCGTCAGCAAGCCTGGCCTGCGCATCTACAAGAACAATCGCCAGCTGCCCAAAGTGTTGGGCGGCCTGGGAGTGGCCATCATCTCCACATCCAAAGGAGTGATGAGCGACCGCGACGCCCGCAAACAGGGTGTCGGTGGCGAAGTGCTCTGCTACGTCTACTGATCCCGGGAGGTTGATTCATGTCTCGTATTGGTAAAGCGCCGATTCCCCTCCCCGACAAGGTGAGCGTCAGCCTCAATGGCCTTGACGTCACCGTGAAGGGTCCGAAGGGCGAACTCAGCCGCACCCTGCCCGATGGGGTGCAGATCTCCCAGGACGGCAACACCCTGGTGGTGAGCCCCAGCAGCGAAACCCGCCGCTCGCGCGAGCGCCACGGTCTTTGCCGCACGCTTGTCGCCAACATGGTGGAAGGCGTCAGCCAGGGCTACACCCGCAAGTTGGAAATCGTTGGCGTGGGCTACCGCGCCGCTGTCCAGGGCAAAAAGTTGGTGGTATCCGCTGGGTACAGCCACCAGGTGGAGATGGTGCCCCCCGATGGCGTCAGCTTCGCCGTCGAAGGCAACACCACCGTGCTCGTCTCCGGTGCCAACAAGGAACTGGTGGGCAACGAAGCAGCCAAGGTGCGCGCCATCCGTCCGCCCGAGCCCTACAAGGGCAAAGGCATCAAGTACGAGGGTGAGCACATCCTGCGCAAGGCCGGTAAGACCGGTAAGAAATGAGGTCTGCCTGAGCGTCGTTACCCTGTATCGCCATGTCTTCCATCTCCCGCAAACAGCAGACCCAGAAGCGTCACCGCCGCCTGCGTCGCCAGCTCACTGGCACGGCTGCCCGTCCCAGGCTCGCCGTGTTCCGCTCCAACAACCACATCTACGCCCAGGTCATCGACGACGACGCCCAGAACACCCTCTGTGCGGCATCGACCCTCGACAAGGACCTGCGCACCAGCCTCACCACCAGCGGAACCTGCGATGCCTCCGTGGCCGTAGGCGAGCTGGTCGCCAAACGGGCCCTTGCCAAGGGCATCCAGCAGGTGGTCTTCGATCGCGGCGGCAACCTGTACCACGGCCGGGTCAAGGCCCTGGCTGACGCCGCCCGGGAAGCGGGCCTTCAGTTCTGATCCCTGCTCTCACCATGACCGAAACCAACGATCAAGTTCAGTCCAACGTCATTCCGGCCGCGTCGGATGTTCCTGCAGCGGCCGAAGGCCAGCAGGAGCGCCGCGGTGGCCGCGGTGAGGGCCGGGGTGGCGACAACCGCCGCGGTGGCGGTGGCCGTGGGCGCGACAACCGTCGCGGCCAGGAGCGCGACTCCGAGTGGCAGGAGCGGGTGGTCCAGATCCGCCGCGTCTCCAAGACCGTCAAGGGCGGTAAGAAGATGAGCTTCCGGGCCATCGTTGTCGTCGGCAACGAGAAGGGCCAGGTGGGCGTGGGTGTCGGCAAGGCTGGCGATGTGATCGGCGCCGTCCGCAAGGGCGTGGCCGATGGCAAGAAGCACCTGGTCAAGGTGCCCCTCACCCGCCACAGCTCCATCCCCACCCTCAGCAATGGCCGCGACGGCGCTGCCAGTGTGCTGATCCGCCCGGCCGCTCCCGGTACCGGTGTGATCGCGGGTGGCTCGATCCGCACGGTGCTGGAGCTGGCTGGCATCAAAAACGTGCTGGCCAAGCGCCTGGGGTCCAAGACACCCCTCAACAACGCCCGTGCCGCGATGGAGGCTCTGGCCGGCCTTCGCACCCACAAGGAGACCGCCAAGGAGCGGGGCATCTCCCTCGAGCAGATCTACTCCTGAGGCCTCGCCATGAGCATCAATCTCCAATCCCTGAAACCCAACGCCGGCGCCCGTCGCCGCAAACTGCGCAAGGGCCGCGGCATCGCCGCCGGTCAGGGTGCCAGCTGCGGCTTCGGCATGCGTGGTCAGAAGTCCCGCTCGGGTCGTCCGACCCGTCCTGGCTTCGAAGGTGGCCAGATGCCCCTCTACCGCCGCATCCCCAAGCTCAAGCACTTTGAGCTCGTGAACACCAAGGAGTTCACGGTCATCAATGTGGCCAAGCTGGCCGAGTGCAAGGCCGGAAGCACCGTGAGCCTCGATTCCCTGGTGAAAGATGGCCTGGTGACCAGCCCCAAGCACCCCCTCAAGGTGCTCGGCAATGGCGACCTCAAGGTCAAACTCACCGTGCAGGCAGCTGCGTTCACCGCCAGCGCCCGCACCAAAATCGAAGCTGCCGGTGGCAGCTGCGAAGTCATCTGATCGCCTTGCGGGCCTCCGCCCTAAGGTCTGAGCCGTCCAGCTGAATCCCGGGACCCCCCGGGATTCGGCGGGCGGTTTTTTTCATGCCCACCTCACGCCGCCATGCTTGTTAGCCGGGGTCGCAACCCCAGTGCTGGGGAAATCCTCAGCCAACTGATCCAATCGAAGGGCCTGCGCGACCGGGTGCTGACCACCCTCGGCCTGCTGCTGCTGGTGCGGCTGGGCATCTACATCCCCATGCCGGGCATCGACCGGGTGGCCTTCCAGGAGTTTCTCTCCCGGGGGGGCCAGCTGATCGGCTTCCTCGACATCTTCACCGGGGGAGGCCTCTCCACCCTGGGCGTGTTTGCCCTGGGGATCCTTCCCTTCATCAACGCCTCGATCATCATCCAGCTGCTCACCGCAGCCCTGCCCCAGCTGGAAGATCTCCAGAAGAACGAAGGGGAGGCCGGTCGCCGCAAGATTGCCCAGATCACGCGCTACGTGGCCCTGGGCTGGGGGATCCTGCAGAGCACGGTGTTTGCCCTGATCCTGCGCCAGTACGCCACCGAAGGGCTCTCGGAACCCGTGTTTGTCATCCAAACGGCCCTGGCGCTGGTGACCGGTTCGATGGTGGTGATGTGGATCAGCGAGGTGATCACCGAACGGGGCATCGGCCAGGGCGCGTCCCTGGTGATCTTCGTCAACATCGTGGCCACCCTGCCCAAGGCCCTGGGCTCGACCATCGAGCTAGCCCAAAGCGGCGACCGCAGCACCGTGGGCGGCATCGTCGTGCTGGTGCTGGTGTTCCTGCTGACGATCGTTGGGATCATCTTTGTGCAGGAGGGCAACCGCCGCATCCCGATCGTCAGTGCCAAGCGCCAGGTGGGCGGCGCTGGGGTGCTCTCGGCCCGCCAGAGCTATCTGCCGCTCAAGCTCAACGCCGGCGGCGTGATGCCGATCATCTTTGCTTCAGCGGTGGTGTTCCTGCCGCTGACCATCGCCAATCTCACTCGCAGCCCCTGGCTGATCCAACTGGCGGGCTACCTCAACCCCAACAGCAGCACGCCCTGGCTCTACGCCCTGGTGTTCTTTGCCCTGATCTGCGGCTTCGGCTTTTTCTACGCGTCGCTCACGGTCAATCCGGTGGACATCGCCACCAATCTCAAGCGCAGCGGCGTGGCCATCCCGGGCGTGCGCCCCGGCTCAGCCACGGCCAACTACCTCAGCGGCGTCCAAAACCGGCTCACCCTGCTGGGTGGCGTGTTCCTCGGCGCCGTGGCGATTATTCCCTCGGCCGTGGAAGGGGCCACCCAGGTGCGCACCTTCCAGGGCCTGGGGGCCACCTCCCTGCTGATCCTGGTGGGCGTGGCGATCGACACCGCCAAACAGGTGCAGACCTACGTGATCTCCCAGCGCTACGAGGGCATGGTGCGGCAGTAACCGCCAGCCCTCCGGCACCCCGACCTCTGTGTTCATTCCCGCCATGAAGCAACGTCTCCTGTTCCTCGGCCCACCCGGCGCTGGCAAGGGCACCCAGGCCCAGCAGCTGGCTACCGACCACAACCTGCTGCACCTCTCCACCGGCGATCTGCTGCGGGCCGAAGTGGCTGCCGGCAGCGCCCTGGGCCAGGAAGCGGAGGCGGTGATGGCCCGCGGGGAGCTGGTGAGCGATGCCCTGGTGCTGGCGATCGTGCGCGCTCGCCTGGAGGCCCAGGCGGCCAGCGGTGGCGGAGGCTGGCTGCTGGATGGCTTCCCCCGCAACCTCGCCCAGGCCGAAGCCCTGGGCGTGCTGCTTGATGAGCTGCAGCAACCGATCGAGCTGGTGGTGCTGATGGAGCTGGATGACGCCGTGCTGATTCAGCGCCTGCTGGGCCGGGGCCGGGCCGACGACAACGAGACCGTGATCCGCCATCGCCTCGAGGTGTACCGCGAGCAGACCGCACCCCTGATTCGCTATTACCAAAGCAAGGGCCTGCTCGAAGCTGTGGAGGCCAACGGCACCGTGGAAACCATCGCCGAACGGATCACGGCCCTGCTGGGCTGATACCCGGGGAGTGGTTGACCCGTGTGATAGGTTGTCGGTTTGCAAATTCGGAGAGCACAACGCCCATGAAGGTGCGTGCCTCAGTCAAGAAGATGTGCGACAAGTGCCGGGTGATCCGTCGCCACGGCCGGGTGATGGTGATCTGCACCAATCCCAAGCACAAGCAGCGCCAAGGCTGATCAGCCTTAGCCAGCCCCGCCTGGGGGCCAGCTGTGTTCATGTTTATCCCGCTCCGCTTCGGCGGCGCGTCTTGCCCCCTCATCGATTTCCCACGTGGCTCGGATTGCCGGCGTTGATATCCCTCGCGAAAAGCGCGTTGAGATCGCCCTCACCTATGTGTATGGCATCGGTCTCACCCGTGCCCAGAAGATCCTGGCCAAGTCCGGGGTCAATCCGGACATCCGGGTGAAGGACCTCAGCGACGCCGACGTTCAGAAACTGCGCGGGGCTGCTGAAAGCTTCACCCTCGAAGGCGACCTGCGTCGGCAGGAGGGCATGGCTCTCAAGCGCCTTCAGGACATCGGCTGCCTGCGGGGCCGTCGTCACCGCATGGGCCTGCCCGTCCGGGGCCAACGCACCCGCACCAATGCCCGCACCCGCCGCGGTGCCCGCAAAACCGTGGCCGGCAAGAAGAAGTAAGGCGCCCCGCCCCTTCCTCGATGCCCCCTCGCCCTGCCGCCTCTTGCTCGAGCAGACCAGTGCTCCTGCGTCCGGCGTCACCAGAGCGACCCCCTTCACGTTCTTTGATCACCTCCTGCACCAGCAGGCCTTTCCGCCATGGCAAAACCAGCCAAGAAATCCGGCGCCAAGAAGACGAAGCGCAACGTCCCCAACGGTGTGGCGCACATCCAGAGCACCTTCAACAACACGATCGTGTCCATCACCGACACGGCCGGTGAAGTGATCTCCTGGAGCTCGGCCGGAGCCAGTGGCTTCAAGGGTGCCCGCAAAGGCACCCCCTTTGCTGCCCAAACCGCCGCCGAGGCCGCCGCTCGCCGCGCCCTTGAACAGGGGATGCGCCAGATCGAAGTGCTGGTGCGTGGTCCGGGTTCGGGCCGGGAAACCGCCATTCGCGCCCTGCAGGTTGCGGGCCTGGAGATCACCCTGATCCGCGACGTGACTCCCCTTCCCCACAACGGCTGCCGCCGCTCCAAGCGCCGTCGCGTCTGATTCGTCGTCTCGTGCTTGCCCCCGGGGCTTCTACCAACCTTTCGACCCTTCAGACCGTGCTGCATTACCAAATTGATCGGATCGAGCATCAGGTCGCCGAAGACCGGTCCCAGACCGGCACCTTCCTGATCGGCCCGCTCGATCGCGGCCAAGCCACCACCCTCGGCAACGCGCTGCGTCGCGTCCTGATCGGCAGCCTTGAAGGCAGCGCCATCACCGCCGTGCGCATTTCCGGCGTCAATCACGAGTACGCCACCGTGCCTGGCGTGCGCGAAGACGTGCTCGACATCCTGCTGAATTGCAAGCAGATCTCGGTGAACAGCCGCAACCGCGAGCTGGAAATCGGCCGCTTGGTGGTGAATGGCCCCGCCACCGTGACCGCCGCCGACCTGCAGTTCTCCTCGCAGGTGCAGGTGATTGATGGCGATCGCCTGATCGCCACCGTGGCCGAGGGCCACAGCTTGGAAATGGAAGTGCATGTGGAGCGCGGCGTCGGCTACCGCCCCGTCGATCGCCACAGCGAAGACACCAGCGCCATCGACCTGCTGCAGATCGATGCCGTGTTCAAACCCGTGCGCCGGGTCAACTACACGGTGGATGAAACCGCTGTGGGCGAAGGCGGCTCCGCCCGGGAGCGCCTGCGCCTGGAAATCGAAACCAACGGCAGCGTCACCCCCGACGACGCCATGGCCCAGGCCGCCAATCAGCTGATTGCGCTGTTCCAGCCCCTGGCCAGCCTCACCATGGTGGAAGAGCCCGGCCTGGAGCCGGAACCCTCCGCCGAGGCCCAGATTCCCCTCGAAGAGCTCAACCTCTCCGTGCGGGCTTACAACTGCCTGAAGCGCGCCCAGGTCAACTCCGTGTCCGACCTGATGGGCTTCAGCTACGAAGATCTCCTCGAGATCAAAAACTTCGGCTCCAAGTCAGCCGATGAGGTGATCGAAGCGCTGGAGCGCATCGGCATCACCCTGCCCCAGAGCCGCACCAGCGCCTGATCGGCGGCCCCGTTTTCCGACACGCCACCTCACCAGCCCCAGTCCCATGCGACACCAGTGCCGAGTCCCCATGCTGGGACGCCCCGCCGACCAACGCAAAGCGATGCTGCGTGGACTCACCACCCAGCTGATCCGTGAAGGTCGCGTGACCACGACCAAAGCCCGCGCCAAGGCCCTCCGCGACGAGGCCGAGCGCATGATCAGCCTGGCCAAGGACGGCAGCCTGGCGGCCCGCCGCCGCGCCATTGGCTACATCTACGACAAGCAGCTGGTGCACGCCCTGTTTGACAAGGCCCAGGAGCGCTACGGCGAGCGTCAAGGCGGCTACACCCGCATCATCCGCACCGTGCCCCGCCGCGGCGACAACGCCGAGATGGCCATCATCGAGCTGGTCTGACCCGCTTCGATCGAGCGCCACGTCATCCCAAGCAGATCCAGGCCGCGGCGGGTTCCTCCCTCCGCGGCTTTTTAATGGCCCCATGGCGCCCTTGCCCCCATCCAGCCCGTCCCTGCGCCGCATCGCCCTCTGCCTGCAATACGACGGCGCGGCATTCTGCGGCTGGCAGCGGCAGCGCAACGCCCCCAGCGTGCAGGAAACCCTTGAGGCGGCGATCGCCACACTCGATCCGCTGGGGCCTGGTCGCACCATGGCGGCGGGCCGCACCGACACCGGCGTGCACGCGGCTGGCCAGGTGGCGCACTTCGACGCTGCCGGACCGATCCCACCGGAGCGCTGGGCCAGGGCGCTGAACGGACGGCTCCCCCAATCGATCCGGATCCGCGCCGCCAGCGCCGTGCCGCCCTCCTGGCACGCCTGCTTCAGCGCCACCTACCGGCGCTACCGCTACACGATCCACAACGCCCGCACCCCCAATCTGTTTCTGGCGCCCTGGAGCTGGCATCGCTACCAGCAGCGGCTGGACGACCAGGCCATGGCCCAATCCCTGGAGGCCATGCTGGGTGAACACGACTTCTCGGCCTTCCAACGGGCCGGCAGCCGCCGCGCCCACGGCCGAACCACCCTGCAGGAGGTGCGGCTGGAGCGCCAGGGCGACCTCATCACCGTGGAGCTCCAGGCCAGCGGCTTCCTCTACGGCATGGTGCGCCTCGTGCTGGGCCAGCTGGTGGCGGTCGGCGAAGGCCGGCTGAGCCAGGAGGTTTTTGAAGGTCGCTGGCGCGCGTGCCGGCGGGCCGATGTGAAGGAAGCAGCGCCACCTCAGGGCCTGTGCCTGCTGCGGGTGGGCTATCCGGAGGCCATCTTCCCCAAAGCCGCCTGGTATGATTGCCAACCGCGGTATCAGCTCGAGACCTCCGATTCACCGGATCTCCAGCCTGCTTCAGCCGTCCAGTCCGCCCATCCAGCGCCGCCGCCGTCCGGGGGAGCGCAGGCCAGGCGGTAAGGTCACTGAATCCGGGCGCTGGGTTGTGTTCTACGACCAGCTGTCCTGCCCCAACTGCCGGCCTGCCGGTGCCTGATCAGGCGACATGAACAAGACCCCCCTGCCCTCCATTGATTCCCTCGACCGCCAGTGGTATCTGGTGGACGCTGAGAATCAGACCCTCGGTCGCCTGGCGAGCGAAGTGGCCCAGGTGCTGCGCGGCAAGAACAAGCCCTGCTACACCCCCCACCTCGACACCGGCGACTTTGTGATCGTCATCAACGCCGACAAGGTGAAGGTGAGCGGCAACAAGCCGACCCAGAAGATCTACCGCCGCCACTCCGGTCGCCCGGGCGGCATGAAAACCGAGACCTTCGCCCACCTGCAGGCCCGGATTCCCGAGCGCATTGTGGAGAAGGCCATCAAGGGCATGCTGCCCCACAACGCCCTGGGCCGTCAGCTGTTCCGCAAGCTGAAGGTCTACAAGGGCACCGAGCATCCCCACGCCGCCCAGCAACCCCAGGTTCTCGCCCTCGATCCCGCCACTGCCGCCCAATGAGCACCAACAAAGTCGTCTACTGGGGTACGGGCCGTCGCAAGACTGCCGTCGCCCGCGTGCGTGTGGTGCCCGGCAACGGCACCGTCACCATCAATGGTCGCCCTGGCGACAACTATCTCAACTACAACCCCGTCTACCTGGCAGCCGTCAAAGCTCCTCTGCAGACCCTCGGTCTGGCTGCCGAGTACGACCTGCTGGTGAACGTGCGCGGCGGTGGCCTCACCGGCCAGGCCGATGCGATCAAGCAGGGAGCCGCCCGGGCTCTGTGCGACCTCTCGCCGGACAACCGCAAGCCGCTCAAAACGGAAGGCCACCTCAGCCGCGACCCCCGCGCCAAGGAGCGTCGTAAGTACGGCCTGAAGAAAGCCCGTAAGGCGCCTCAGTTCTCCAAGCGCTGATTTCCTGTTCACGCCATCAGCCCCTTTTCGTCATGCCCAAGGCCGACATCCATCCCACCTGGTATCCCGATGCCAAGGTGATCTGCAACGGAGAGGTGGTGATGACCACCGGCTCCACCTCGCCTGAGATCCACGTCGATGTGTGGAGCGGCAACCACCCCTTCTATACCGGCACCCAGAAAATCCTCGACACCGAAGGGCGCGTGGATCGCTTCATGCGCAAGTACGGAATGGGCGGTGCCGATACAGCTGGCTCCAGCTCCGGTGCCAAAAAAGAAGCCAAGAGTGAAGCCGCCGCCGACGCTCCTGCTGCCGAAGCCACTGCCGTGGTCGCCGAAGCCTGAGCTCAAGCCAGCCCTGCGTTCGCTTGAATCCCAATCCCACGGCCGGGTGCTTTCGGGCATCCGGCTTTCTGTTGTCTGGAGCCCTGCCGGACCCGTTCCGCACCGCCGATGGATCTCTCCCTGCTGCATGAGCGCCTAGACACGGCCCGCCGCACCTTCGAGACGCTCGAGCGGCAGCTGGCCGATCCCGCCGTGGCGGCCAACCCGAGCCAGCTCCAAGCCATCGCCCGCGAGCGCGCCCGACTGGAACCCCTGGTGCAGGATCACCAGCAGCTCCAAAAGCTGGAGCAGGAAGAGCGCGAAGCCCGCGCCCTGCTGAAGCAGCACCGCGGTGATGCCGCCATGGAAGCGCTCGTCACCGAAGAGCTCGCCAGCCTTGGCGATGCCATTGCAGGCCTCCGCGACAAACTCACCCTCGCCCTGTTGCCCCGCGATCCCCGCGACGAGCGCAGCGTGATGCTGGAAATCCGTGCCGGGGCCGGCGGCGATGAAGCGGCCATCTGGGCGGGAGATCTGGCCCGCATGTACGAGCGCTACGCCCAGAGCGTGGGCTGGCGCGTGGAGCCCGTGAGTGCCTCGGAGGCCGAACTCGGCGGCTACAAGGAACTGATCCTGGCCATCAAAGGAGAGGGGGTGTTCAGCCAACTCAAATTTGAGGCCGGCGTGCATCGCGTGCAACGGGTGCCCGCCACCGAATCCCAAGGGCGCGTGCACACCTCCACCGCCACCGTGGCCGTGATGCCAGAAGCCGATCCAGTGGAGGTGCAGATCGATCCCACCGAGATTGTGATCAGCACCGCCCGCTCTGGTGGGGCCGGCGGCCAGAACGTCAACAAGGTGGAAACGGCGGTGGATCTGCTGCACAAGCCCACCGGCATCCGGGTGTTCTGCACCCAGGAGCGCTCCCAGCTGCAGAACCGCGAACGGGCCCTGGAGATCCTGCGGGCCAAGCTCTACGAGCGCCAGCTGGCCGAGGCCAATGCCCAGGAGCGCTCTGCCCGGTTGGCCCAGGTGGGCAGCGGCGACCGCAGCGAGAAGATCCGCACCTACAACGTCAAGGACAACCGCACCACCGACCATCGCCTGGGCCGCAACTTCTCACTCGAACCCGTGCTCAACGGCCAGCTGCAAGACCTGATCGGGGCCTGCATCGCGGCTGATCAGAGTCGCCAGCTCGAAGAGTTGGCCGAACAGATGGCCCGCTGAGCCAGCTCAGGCGCCGATCACATATTTGGCCCACTCCCCATGGCGGCCCGCCGAGATCTGACGCGTCGCTTCAAAGGTGAGGCTGCTCAAGGGGCGATGGGGCTGCCTGATCAGTGGCATGCCAGCTTCCCGGGGGGTGCGGTTGCCCTTGCGGACGTTGCAGGGCAGGCAGGCCGTGGTGACGTTCTCCCAGGTGTCGAGACCACCGCGGCTGCGGGGCACCACGTGATCCACCGAGAGCTGCTCGGCGCTGATGCCGCAGTATTGGCAACGGTGGCCATCGCGGTGGAAGAGGTTGCGGCGGGTGAGCGGCAGTTGCTTGTACGGCACCCGCACGTACTGACGCAGCCGGATCACCGTGGGCAACCAGGTATCGTCGCGGATCCAGCGAGCGGGATCATGCTCGAGCCCCTCCGCCTTGCCCTTGAGCACCATCACCAGGGCGCGACGCCAGGTGGTGATGTTGAGGGGTTCGTAGGACGCATTCAGAACGAGAACGTGGCCCATGCCAGCACCCGTGTTGGGCGGCATGCTAGGCGCAATCTTCCGTTTCATCCGTGACCCAGGCCACCAGGGCCAGCTGGAGCCCCACAGCCCCTGACGCGGGGCTGGCCCGTCAGCGGGCCTGGGTGGAGGTGGACACCGAAGCGATCAGCGCCAACGCCCGCAGCCTCAAACGCTGCATCGGCCCCAATACCAGCCTGATGGCGGTGGTGAAGGCCGATGGCTATGGCCACGGCTCCATCCCAGTGGCCCGGGCCGCCCTGGCCGGCGGCGCCAGCCAATGCGGCGTGGCCACCCTGGCCGAAGGCATCGAACTGCGCCGGGCCGGGATCGAGGCACCGATCCTGGTGATGGGCAGCCTCACCCAGGCGGAGGAGCTGCGCAGCTGTCTGCATTGGCAGCTGATGCCCACCATCAGCGGCATGCGCGAAGCCCTGCTCTGCCAAAACCTGGCCAGCGGTCAAGGCCAAGCCATGGCTCTGCAGTTGAAGCTCGACACCGGCATGGCCCGCCTGGGGGCCGATTGGCAGGAGGGGCCCAGGCTGGCGGCGGCGATCGCCGAGCTGGAGGCGGTGCAGCTGGCTGGCCTCTACTCCCACCTCGCCAGTGCCGATGCCGCCCCAGAGACCGATGACGGCCTCACGGCCCAGCAGCAGCAGCGTTTTGACACGGTGCTCCAGGCCCTGCGCAACCAGGGCCTGGAGAGCGGCAGCCGCCACCTGGCCAACTCGGCCGGCACCCTCCGCAGTGCAGGCCTCCACTACGACCTCGTGCGCGTCGGCCTCTCCCTCTACGGCCACAGCCCTGCACCCCACCTCGCCGGCGTCACCCCGCTGAAGCCCGCCATGACCCTGCACGCGCGGGTGAGCCTGATCCGGGAGGTGGGGGCCGGGGTTGGAGTGAGCTACGGCCACCGCTTCCGCACCAGCCGGCCCAGCCGCCTGGCGGTGGTGGGGATCGGCTATGCCGATGGCGTGCCCCGGCAGCTGTCCAACCAACTCGAGGTGCTGTTTGCTGGCCAACGCCTGCCCCAGGTGGGGGCCATCACCATGGACCAACTGGTGCTGGATGCCACCGACTGCCCGGCGCTGGAGGTGGGTTCGGTGGTGACCTTGCTGGGGCAGGACGGCGGCGAACACATCACACCCAGCGACTGGAGCGACCGCTGCCAGACCATTCCCTGGGAGATCCTGTGCGGCTTCAAGCACCGTCTGCCCCGACTCACCGCGGCCCAGGCCGCCTGGGAGGGCCCGAACGACGGGGCTCACTGATAAGCTCGTCGAGCCGCTGGAGAGGTGGCTGAGTGGTTGAAAGCGGCTCCCTGCTAAGGAGTTACAGGAGGCAACTTCTGTCGAGGGTTCGAATCCCTCCCTCTCCGTTGAAAACTGGTTAGAGGAGGGCGTGTCCCCTCCCAAAGCCAGCCATCACCGCGATCGCAAGACAGACGACTGCGCAAAGCTATTCAGTCAACGCAGCAAGGCCCGCTGTGGGTGGAGAAACACATATTGATCTGAGGAAAAGTGCTACCGTGTCGGTAATTTCAAGTAGCCGTGGCGCTGTTCCAGTGGATCGCCGCATCAGAGTGCCAAGAGCTGCTGAGAGACTTCATCGGCGCCGTTGAGCAATTGGGCCTCGAGGTGGACCCGGAGTTCTCCAGCAGCATCTCGATTTACGCCAGGGAACAGGAAGGAGCCAGAACGCCTGCCAATGCTCGTGTGACTGTCATCATCTCCGCCACCAACGGATCGAAAGACGAGTTCCAAATTGAGGTCAGAAGCTCCGAACCCATGCTCAAGCGGGAGACGCGATGCGAGCAGATTGCCACTGAACTCAAGGCCATCATTCCCGCGAAGGCATAGGGCTGGGGTTGCCCCGATTCTGTGAATGGTGATCGGGGCCATCGCCGGCGTGCGGTGAGCCGCTCAAATGGCGCTGGCCGCGGCCAGCCGAGCGGCGATTTCCGGCAAGAGGCGGGTGTCCCGTGCACAGGCCTGGCCCTCCGAGAAGATCACCAACAGAAACGGGGCCGTCCGGCTCCCGTCGTTCAGCGCTGCCGGTTCCACATAGGCCGCATCGTGCCGGGCCTGGCTCATCCAGCCCGCTTTGCTCCAGAGCTGAGCGTGCGGCGGCAGCCCTTCACCAATGAAGCCATCCACCTGGTTGTCCGGATCCGCAGCCCGTTGCGCCGGATCCAGGCTGCGGGCCAGGAGGGCGCGCATGCGCGCACAGGCGGGAGGAGACACCAGCGCTGAAGCGATCACCGCCTGCAGCAGTCGAGCCACCGCATCGGTGCTGAGGCGATTGCGGTTGTTCAGCTGTTCGCCATAAAACTCCCGCTCGCGGCCGTAGGGGCCGTCTCCCCAGGTTTTCTGGCAAGCATTGCAGCCCTGGAGCTCGGGCCAGTTGCGCTCTGCCAGCCAGCGATTCACCAACTGACGCTGCTCCACCCACGCGGCCATGCGCTGGGGCGGCAAGGCTGGACCACTGGTGGTGCCGGTGAGCAGATCCAGCACCAGGCTGGTCGCGTCATTGCTGGAATCCCGGATCATGTCGGCCAGGGCGCGCCGCAGCTCCGGTGTGTCGATCAACAGATCGCTCTGGCGCCAGGCTTCCGCGGCCACCAGATACACCAGCTTCACCACACTGGCGGGATAGCGCGGGCGATCGCCCGCCCAGCTGGCGCCCTGCACCGGCAGAGCCCAGAACTGCTCAGGGGCCAGATCGGCAGCGCGCCCGACCAGCGACTGGTCGTAACGCACCCAGGTGATCGAGAGGTGCTGGGCCAACCCCGGCCGCCCCTCCAGCTCCAGGGCGCGCACCAGATCGGCCAGGATCTGGCCCATGGCCGGATCGGGGCTGTAGAACGCCATCACCGCCGGCCACGTTGTGGCGAGATACAAGTGTGGCGAGATTAGGCAGCATCCAGCCAATCCCCTTGGCCCTAGGCGCCCCGACGGCGCCTGAATGGCTCCTTGCCGGCACGACCTGGCGCCTCACCGCCGCGGTGGATCTGCACAGCCAGCCCCAGGGCAAGGGCCTCGCCACCCAGGCCTGGGCGGGCCGCCACCTGCGCATCCTCACCAGCCCACAGCCGGGGGGGGATCGGCGCCTGCGGGTGCGCTTGCTCGAGGATGGCTACCCGGGCTGGCTGGAGCCCACGGCCCTGCTGGGGGCAGCGGTGGCCAGCGGCCACCCGCAACCCGAACGGCTCACGCGCAGCGCCATTGCCCGACGGCTACCCCTGGTGCTGGGGTTTGCGGAAGCCGCTCGGCAGCAGCCGAACACCTACCTGTGGGGCGGCAGCCTGGGGCCCGATTACGACTGCTCCGGCCTGGTGCAGCGGGCCTTTGCCAGCGCGGGCATCTGGATCCCGCGGGATGCCTACCTGCAGGAGCGCTTCTGCCAGCCCGTGGCGGTGCAGCCCGGCCAAACCCAGCTGCTGGCCCCCGGCGACCTGATCTTCTTCGGCACGCGCCAGCGCTGCACCCATGTGGGCCTGCACCTGGGCGGGGGGCGCTACCTGCACAGCTCAGGCATGGCCCATGGCCGCAATGGCATCGGCCTCGACGACCTTGGGCCCCACAACCCCCACCCGGTGGCGCGCCATTACCGGCTGGAACTGCGGGGCGCCGGCCGGGTCATGCACAGCCATGACGGCAGCCCCCTGCCCGCCTAGGTTCGCCGCAAGGACAAGAGAACGATGACCCAGTTGGTACCGGATCAACCCATTCCGGAACGTCTGGATCTCTCCGTGGTGGTGCCCCTTTACAACGAACAGGAGAGCCTGCCCCAGCTGGTCGAGCAACTGCTGGCCGCGGTGCGGCCCCTGGGTCTGGCCTTCGAGTTGGTGTTGGTGGACGACGGCTCCCGCGACGACACCGCCATCGTGCTGAGCCGGCTGACCGCCACGGTGCCCGAGCTGGTAGCGGTGCTGTTGCGCCGCAACTACGGCCAAACCGCCGCCATGGCGGCCGGATTCGATGCCAGCCGCGGGGCCGTGCTCGTCACCCTCGATGGCGACCTTCAGAACGACCCCGCCGACATTCCCCTGCTGCTCAGCGAACTCAACCAGGGCTACGACCTCGTGAGTGGCTGGCGCCACCAGCGCCAGGATGCGGCGCTGCAACGCCTGCTGCCCAGCCGAATCGCCAACCGCTTGATCGCCCGGGTGACCGGAGTGCGGCTGCACGACTACGGCTGCTCGCTCAAGGCGTACCGGCGCGAAGTGGTGAGCGACCTCAACCTCTACGGCGAGCTGCACCGCTTCCTGCCCGCCCTGGCCTTCATCGAAGGAGCGCGGATCAGCGAAGTGAAGGTGAACCACCACCCGCGGCGCTTTGGCGTCAGCAAATACGGGCTGGATCGCACCTTCCGGGTGCTGATGGACCTGCTGACGGTGTGGTTCATGAAGCGATTCCTGACCCGCCCCATGCACGTGTTCGGCTTCGGTGGCCTGGCGGCCATGGGGGTGGGCCTGCTGATCGGGCTCTGGCTCGTGGGCGAAAAGCTGCTGCTGGGTAGCGACATCGGCGATCGTCCCCTGCTGTTGATGGGCCTGCTCAGTTTTCTGACGGGTGTGCAGCTGTTCTGCTTTGGCCTACTGGCCGAACTGCAGATGCGCACGTACCACGAAAGCCAGGGCCGGCCGATCTACCGGGTGCGGGCCACATTGCGGGGCAACGGCAGCGGCGGCTGAGGGCCGGCTGCACAGCTGCGGCCGCGAAAGCGCTCCATAGCGCGGGCCGCTGCCTTCACCACGGCTGGATCGACGTCGCGGAGGCCACGGGCCAACAGGGGCAGGCTGGCGCGTTGGCCCCAAACGCCCGCCGCTTCGATGGCGGCCAGGCGCTCGGGTGCCGGCCCTGCCAACTGCAGGCGAAGAGCCCTCAGGAAGATCGCTCGCTCGCGGGCCGTCACGGGTAGCGGCCGGGATCCTGCAGCCAGCTCGGCAGCCAGTCCAGCAGCCTCGCTCACCGAGGCAGGCTCGGCGCCGCCAGCCACCAGAGCAATCTGGGCCCGGTTCAAAGCCGCCACGGCCTGCGAATCGAGGGCAACCCCCAGGTTGGGGCGACGACGGGCCAACAACCAGAACGAGGCAGCCACGACGGCCGCAACAGCGGCCAGCAAAGACGGAGGCATGGATTGAACTTTTATGTCGCCCCAGCAGGGGCATTGGGGCCCCTTCGGGCGGGCTCCCTACAGTACCGATGGTTGCTATTGGCCCGCGCCATGACTGGAGAATTCGCCGCCGCCTGGATGCCCTCGGTCTTCGTACCCCTTGTAGGAATCCTCGGCCCAGCCGTGGCCATGGCCCTGCTGTTCAACGTGATCGAAGCCCGCGACTGAGCTCCAGCCGGAGCCGTTGCCCTGCCTCACCGCTTTCCCCCCGCCACCATGACCGTGACCCCCGTGGCCGACCCCTGCGTCGGCAATCTGGCCACCCCCGTTAACAGCAGCTATTTCAGCCGGGCCTTCCTGAACGCCCTGCCGGCCTACCGTCCGTCGCTCTCCCCCAACCGCCGCGGACTGGAAGTGGGCATGGCCCACGGCTTTTTCCTGTACGGCCCATTCACGATCTGCGGACCGCTGCGTCTCACCGAGTACGCCAGCACGGCGGGCCTGCTGGCCACCATCGGCCTGGTCTCGATCCTCACGGTGTGCCTGTCGATCTACGGCACCGCCGGCAACGGACCCAACATCCAGCCCGCTGACGCCACCATCGACAACCCTCCCGCCGACCTGTTCACCAAAGCAGGTTGGGCTGAATTTGCCAGCGGCTTCTGGCTGGGCGGTTGCGGCGGCGCCGCCTTTGCCTGGTTCCTCGCCGGCACGGCCATCGTGGCTCCGCTGGTGAACATCGCCGGTGGTGTCTGGAGCGTCGGCTGAGCCCGAGCCTCAAAGCCAGTCACACCATCAAATCCCAGCCCCGCTTCGGCGGGGCTTTTTTCATGCGTGGGTGCACTGAAGCGATCAGCGCCAACATTGGCGCAGCCCCGATGCCCGATGGTTCGATGCCAGACGCTTCCATGCCAACCCGCTCCACGCCAACCCGCGATCGCCAGCGCAGGCTGCTGCCGTTCAGCCTGGCGCTGCTGGGCAGCGGCGTCCTGCTCGCTGCCTGCCAGAACGGTGGCCCCCCGTTGCCAGCCCAACCAACGCTGCCGCCCCCAAATGCAGCGGGCCAGCCCCAGGTGGATCAACAGGCTGAAGCCGCCAAGCTGGCGCAGCAACGGATCGAGCAAGCAGCCCTGAAGCAAGGCTGGAGCGCAGGCCACCGCGCCACCGTGACCTGCCTACAAGGAGAACGCGCCCAAACCGACGGCAATGAGCTGCGCTGCGAAGACCAGGCCTACGTGGAGCAGAACTACAGATCAAGCAACAACCGCTGAACCATGGAGGGGCAACCGCTGAGCCGTGGATCGCGGGCGGGTGGTTTGAAGCAACCGGATCAACGCCAATAAAAAACCCCGGCTTGCGCCGGGGTTGAGTCGTCCCTCAAGGAAAAGGCAAGGGCTGAAGGATCAGCCGAACTTGCCCGAAGTGGAGGCGATCAGGAAGGCGGCATACGTGAGGATGTAGCCGATCGTGAAGTGGGCCAGGCCCACCACGCGAGCCTGAACGATCGAGAGAGCGACGGGCTTATCGCGCCAGCCCACCAGGTTGGCGAGCGGAGTGCGCTGATGCGCCCAAACGATGGTCTCGATCAGTTCCTGCCAGTAGCCGCGCCAGGAGATCAGGAACATGAAGCCGGTGGCCCACACCAGGTGACCGAACAGGAACATCCAGGACCAGACGGCCAGGTTGTTGCTGCCAAACGGGTTGTAGCCGTTGATCAGCTGGGAGGAGTTGAGCCACAGGTAGTCGCGGAACCAGCCCATCAGATAGGTGCTGGATTCGTTGAACTGGGCCACGTTGCCCTGCCAGATGGCGAGGTGCTTCCAGTGCCAGTAGAAGGTGACCCAGGCCACGGTGTTCAGGGCCCAGAAGACGCTCAGATAGAAGGCATCCCAGGCGCTGATGTCGCAGGTGCCGCCACGGCCGGGGCCGTCGCAGGGGAAGGAATAACCGAAGTCCTTTTTGTCGGGCATCAGCTTGGAACCCCGGGCATCCAGGGCACCCTTCACCAGGATCAGGGTGGTGGTGTGCAGACCCAGCGCAATGGCGTGGTGCACCAGGAAGTCGCCAGGACCGATCTGCAGGAAGAGGTCGTTGCCACCATTGATGGCATCAATCCAACCGGGCAGATACACGGCACTGGCAGTGCTGGCCGCGCTAGCGGAGTTGGAGAGCAGCACATCCATGCCATACATCGCCTTGCCGGAAGCGGCTTGGACGAACTGGGCAAAGACGGGCTCCACCAGGATCTGCTTCTCGGGGGTACCGAAGGCCACGACCACGTCGTTGTGGACGTAGAGACCCAGGGTGTGGAAACCGAGGAACAGGGAGACCCAGCTCAGGTGGCTGATCAGGGCTTCCTTGTGCTCGAGCATCCGAGCCAACACGTTGTCCTTGTTGGCTTGCGGGTCGTAGTCGCGGATGAAGAAGATCGCACCGTGGGCGAACGCACCGCACATCAGGAAGATGGCGATGTACTGGTGGTGGGTGTACAGCGCAGCCTGCGTTGTGTAGTCCTTGGCGATGAACGCGTAGGACGGCATCGCATACATGTGCTGGGCCACCAGGCTGGTGACCACACCCAGAGCTGCCAGAGCCAGACCGAGCTGGAAGTGCAGCGAGTTGTTGATCGTGTCGTAGAGACCCTTGTGGCCGGCGCCGAGGTCACCAGGGGTGCCCTTGGGCGGGTTGTGGGCTTCGAGGATCTCGCGGATCGAGTGACCGATACCGAAGTTGGTCCGGTACATGTGGCCGGCGATCACAAAGATGCAACCGATGGCCAGGTGGTGGTGGGCGATGTCCGTGAGCCACAGAGCTTCCGTCTGCGGGTGGAACCCGCCGAGGAAGGTGAGGATCGCGGTGCCAGACCCTTCAGCCGTGCCGAACTGTTGATACACAGTGTCGGGATTTTGGGCATAGACACCCCAGTTTCCGGTGAAGAACGGAGCCAGACCGGCGGGGTGCGGCAGCACGGAGAGGAAGTTGTCCCAACCCACGTGCTGACCACGGGCCTCAGGGATGGCCACGTGAACCAGGTGACCGGTCCAAGCGATGGAGCTGAAACCGAACAGCACCGCCAGGTGGTGGTTCAGCCGGGATTCAGCGTTCTTGAACCAGGCCAAGGAAGGCCGGAACTTGGGCTGCAGGTGGAGCCAACCAGCGAACAGAGCCCAGGCCGACAGGATCATCATGAAGATGGAACCCTGGTAGAGCTCGGCGTTGGTGCGCATGCCGATCGTGTACCACCAGTGGTACAGACCCGAATACGCAATGTTCACCGGAGAGGAGGCGCCCGCCTGGGTGAAGGCGGCAATCGCGCCCTGGCCGAAGTGGGGATCCCAGATCGCGTGAGCGATGGGACGGACATGCAGCGGATCGGCGACCCACTGCTCAAAGTTGCCCTGCCAGGCGATATGGAACAGGTTGCCCGAAACCCAGAGGCCAATGATGGCCAGGTGACCGAAGTGGGTAGAGAACAGCTTTTGGTAAAGCCGCTCCTCGGTCATGCCGTCGTGGCTCTCGAAATCGTGAGCCGTGGCGATGCCGTACCAAATACGGCGGGTTGTCGGGTCCTGTGCCAGACCCTGGCTGAACGAAGGAAATTTCGTTGCCATTGGGAAAGGTCAGGAAAGGTCAGCCGACCGCGACGATGCGGGCCAGGAAAAATGCCCAGGTAGTTGCGATACCGCCCAACAGATAGTGAGCGACACCGACGGCACGACCCTGGGTGATGGAGAGCGCCCGCGGCTGGATGGCGGGAGCAACCCTCAGCTTGTTGTGAGCCCAGACGATGGACTCGATCAGCTCTTGCCAGTAGCCGCGGCCACTGAACAGGAACATCAGGCTGAAGGCCCAGATGAAGTGGGCTCCCAGGAACATCAGACCGTAAGCACTGGAGCTCGAGCCGTAGCTGTTGATCACCTGTGCGGCCTGGGCCCAGAGGAAGTCCCGCAGCCAACCATTAATGGTGATGGCGCTTTGGGCGAAGTTGCCATTGGTGATGTGCTGGACGCTGCCGTCAGCGTTGACGGTGCCCCACACGTCGCTCTGCATCTTCCAGGAGAAGTGGAAGATGACGATCGACAGGGAGTTGTACATCCAGAACAGGCCGAGGAACACGTGGTCCCAAGCCGACACTTGGCAGGTGCCGCCACGGCCGGGGCCGTCGCAGGGGAAGCGGAAGCCCAGATTCGCCTTGTCGGGGACGAGGCGGGAGCTGCGCGCATACAGCACACCCTTCAGCAGGATCAGCACCGTCACGTGGATCGTGAAGGCGTGGATGTGGTGAACCATGAAGTCGGCCGTTCCCAGGGGGATCGGACCGGCGGCCACCTTGCCACCCACAGCCACCACAGTGCCGTTGAACACTTCGCTCACCCCCGCCAGGGCGTTGGGAGCGGTGCTGCCGGCAGCGGCGGCGTGCAGACCCTGGATCCACTGCGCGAAGACAGGCTTCAGGGCAATGGCGGAGTCGCTGAACATGTCCTGGGGACGACCCAGGGCACGCATGGTGTCGTTGTGGATGTAGAGGCCGAAGCTGTGGAAGCCGAGCCAGATGCACACCCAGTTGAGGTGGCTGATCAGGGCATCACGGGCTTTCAGCACCCGGTCGAGCACGTTGTCCACGTGCTTGGCAGGGTCGTAGTCGCGAATCATCGCGATGGCGGCGTGGGCGCCAGCACCGACGATCAGGAAGCCACCAATCCAGGTGTGGTGGGTGAAGATCGACAGCTGGGTCGGGTAGTCGATGCCGATGTAGGGATACGGGGGCATCGCATACATGTGCTGAGCCACGATGATGGTCAGCGACCCCAGCAGGGCCAGGTTCACAGCCAGCTGGGCGTGCCAGCTGGTGGTCATGAACTCGAAGAGTCCGTCATGACCATTGGGAGCGGGGAACAGCAGGGGATCACCCTTTTGACCCTCGAGGATCTCCTTGATGCTGTGGCCGATACCCCAGTTGGTGCGGTACATGTGGCCAGCCACGATGAACAACACCGCGATCGCCAGATGGTGATGGGCGATATCGGTCATCCACAGGCTGCCGGTCACAGGATTCAGACCACCCTTGAAGGTGAGGAAATCGCTGTAGGCCGCCCAGTTGCCCGTGAAAAAGGCTGAGACGCCCGCCCCGAAACCGGGGAACAGCTGGGCAATCAGGTCTTGATTCAGGAACTCGTGGGGCAGGGGGATGTCGGCATAGGTGGCGATGGTCTTGCCATTGAGTGCCAGCGGCTTGCCGGCATCGATGGCCTCCATCAGCGCATTGGTGGGCAGGGACACATGGAGGAGGTGTCCTGTCCAGGACAGGGAGCCGAGACCAAGCAGACCGGCCAGATGGTGGTTGAGCATCGACTCAACGTTCTGGAACCACTCGAGCTTGGGGGCTGCCTTGTGGTAGTGGAAGACGCCCGCATTGAGCATCAGGCCGGCCATCACCAGAGCGCCGATGGCCAGGGCCAGCAGCTGGGTTTCGTTGGTGATGCCCCAGGCCCTCCACACATGGAAGAGACCGGAGGTGATCTGAATGCCGTGGAAGCCGGCACCCACATCGCCATTGAGAATTTCCTGGCCAAAGATCGGCCAAACCACCTGCGCCGAAGGCTTGACGTGCAGGGGGTCGGTCAACCAACCGGTGTAGTTGGAGAAGCGCGCTCCATGGAAGAAGGCGCCGCTCAGCCAGATGAAGATGACGGCCAGATGGCCGAAGTGAGCCGAAAAGATCTTGCGAGAGACCTCTTCGAGGTCACTCGTGTGGCTGTCGAAGTCGTGAGCATTGGCGTGGAGGTTCCAAACCCAGGTGGTGGTTTTGGGACCCTTGGCAAGGCTGCGATCGAAATGGCCGGGCTTGCCGAACAGTTCGAAGGTGGCCGGAACGGGGTTCCGGTCGACCATGGCCTTCGCCTTTTCCCCACGCTCTGGTGGGCTGATGGTCATCGAGACGTTCCTCGAGGGACGGGATCGAGGTGGTGGGTCCACCCCTGCGGCAGACCCGAAGGACTGCCGTTGGGCCCCATGGCGACTTTCGCCGTCATGGGCACCAGCCAGGAAGAGGGATCGCGAAACCGCGAAACCGCTTGCCACAACTGGAGCTTGGGGCCCCAAATAGGGGACCGCTGGCGGAAGTATAGGGGCCGTTTCCGAGGGGTTTTGGGTTGCAGTTACAAAGGTTCAATCCCGGCGCTTCCCAGGCCAGCACTGGGCTTTACAGAACAGAAAGAATCATCGACATTGGCCTTCTTTTAGCCCAATCGTTATTACTTAATTCCCAAAATTCCACCTGAAACAGTCTCCGGATTTCCAGGCTGGCCCAGGTCCAGCAGAATGCCCGCAGAAACAGCTGAGCAACCCAGCGTGGGCGCAGGCAGCGCAACCGATCCAGCCCGTCCCCAACCAGCAGGGGAGCGCCAGGTCCGATCGCCCTCCCCCGGGCGGCCCATCCCCTGGTGGCAGCCCCTGATGACCGGCCTGCTGGTGGTTTTGATGCTGCTACCCGCAGGTTGCAACCGTCTCCCCAGCGCCCGTTTGCGCGAGGCGCCAGCGCCCCTTCTGAGCCCCCAGGGCCCCAGTGGCCGCTTGCAGGAAGTAGCCCCGCCCCTCGCCGTGCAGCAGCTCCAGTCAGCGCTGAGCGGGCACAACCCCCAGGTGACGATCCTGGCGCCGCAGGATGGCGCCAACCTGCCCAATGGCCCCGTGTCCCTGCGCCTGCAGGTGCGCGATTGGCCCCTGGTTGATGCCGGCGCCCTGGGGTTCGGGCCCCATGTGGTGGTTCAAGTTGATGACCAGGCGCCCGTACGCGTGTCCCGGCCTACTGCGACCGCCAGCCCGGCCAACCTCCAGATCGACCTGCCCGCCCTTACCCCTGGCAGCCACCGCATCACCGCCTATGCGGCCCGGCCCTGGGGAGAAGCGGTGAAAAGCCCAGGGGCCTGGGACCAAATCCGGGTGCACCGGGTGGCTGCCAATCCCCTGGCGATTCCCCAAGCAGGAAGCCCCCAGTTGATCCCAGTGAGTCCGGGGGACCTAGCGGGCCGGCAACCGGTGCTACTCGACTGGCTGCTGCTGGATGCTCCCCTCCAGGGCCTGCGCGACAACGACGGCAGCTGGCGTCTGCGGGTGACCGTGAACGGTGACAGCTTTTTGGCGGATCAAAACGCGCCCCTCTGGCTGAAGGGATGGCAAACCGGCAGCAACAGCGTGCTGCTGGAGCTGGTGGATGGGCGAGGCGAGCCCCTCAACCCTCCGTTCAACACGGTGGTGTCCGAAGTGGTGCTGGATGCTGCCGGCCCCGGGCCGATCTGGCAGCGGGGCCGACTCAGCGACGACGCACTGGCCCAACTGCTGGGCAACGCGCCCCCACCCCCAGCGGAACCCCAACCCGCAGCCGAACCTGAGCCCGCACTTGAGGCTGCGCCCGAGCCAACACCCGAACCAAAACGCGAACCGGAACCCCAGCCAGAGCCAGAGCCGGAGCCGGCAGTGGAGCCCCAGGCAGCCGAGCCCCAGGTCGAGGAGCCCGAGGCCCGTCCAGAAGCCGAACCCACCGCAGAGCCCACAGGCGCGGAGGCTAGTCCTGAGGGCGAGCTCGCACCCAGGCCCCTTGTGCCGGCCAGTTCGCAGCGAATCGCGCCATCCACCAGTCTGGAAGGCTCAGCGCGCAATCAAGTGAACGCCGACGGCTCCCTCCTCAAGCCCAAGCCCCAGGGGCCCCTCTCCGGCTTGCGCCAGAAGCTGGGCGCGTGACTTCCCCTTCCAGCTTCAACGCGACGCACAACGTGGATGGAGTGCTCAACGCCGATGGGGTACCGCGCCGTCTGGTCTGGGCCCTGGGCTTCAGTGCGGCCAGCACGCCCCTGCTGGAACGGCTGGCCCAGGCGGGCCTCGTTGATGGCAGGGTCGGCCCAGACGACCAGCCGACACCGCGGGACTGCCTCGCGGACCAATGGTCATCGGCCAGTGCCTTTGTGATCGTTGGGGCCTGCGGGCTGGTGACCCGCCTGATCGCCCCCCTGCTCACGGGCAAAGACAGCGATCCGGCCGTGGTGGTGGTGGATGCCGAGGGCCGCTTCGCCATTCCCCTGCTCGGCGGCCATGCCGCCGGCGCCGATCGGCTCAGCCAGCGGATCGCCGCCAGCCTCGGTGGCCAAGCGGTGCTCACCGGCGCCACCGCCGCCGCAGCACAACTGAGCCTGGACAGCTTCGGCACCGCCTGGGGCTGGCGCCGAGGGGCTGGCGATTGGAGCGCACTGATGCACACGGCCGCCAGGGGGAGTGGGCCGATCGCGGTGGAGGGCCGCCACGGCAGTCGCCGCTGGCTCGAGCTGCCGGCCGCCGCTGGCCTGCACACGGGCTCCAGCCCCGAAGCGGCCCATCCCGCCATGGTGGTGGACATCCACACGGGGGAGGGCTGCCGCTGGCACCCACCCAGCCTCTGGCTGGGCTTGGGCTGTGAACGCAACACCAGCCTGAGCCTGCTGCAGCGCCTGGTGGATCAAACCCTGGCAGAGCTGCAGCTAGCCCCTGAGGCCGTGGCTGGGCTGGCCAGCATCGACCGCAAGGCCGATGAACCGGCCCTGCTGGCCCTGGCCGCCCAGCGGCAATGGCCCGTTCGCTGGTTTGCAGCAGCGAGCCTGGCCGATGTGCCGGTGCCCAATCCCTCGCCGGCCGTGGCCCAGGAGATGGGCACCGCCAGCGTGGCGGAGGCGGCCGCCCTGCTGGTTGCGGGCCCTGGGGCGCATCTGCTCCAGCCCAAACGCATCGAACGCACCAGCGGCGCCGAGCAGGGGGCCGCCACCCTGGCGATTGCTCAGGCGGCGAGCCAATGGGCCCCCCAGCGGGGCCAGCTGCACCTGGTGGGCAGCGGCCCGGGCAGCCTGGATCTACTCACCGGCGATGCCCGGCGCGCCCTGGCTGACGCCACCGTCTGGGTGGGCTACGGCCTCTACCTCGACCTGCTCGAGCCCCTGCGGCGACCGGATCAACTGCGCTGTGATGGCCAACTCACCGAGGAGCGAGCCCGCTGCGCCCTGGCCCTGGAGCTGGCGAGCCAGGGGCTGAACGTGGCCCTGGTGTCGTCGGGCGACAGCGGCATCTACGCCATGGCCGGCCTGGCCCTGGAGTTGTGGCTGGCCCAACCAGCGGACGGACGCCCCAGCTTCGCCGTCCATCCAGGCATCTCGGCGCTGCAGCTGGCCGCCGCGCGGGCCGGTGCCCCGTTGATGCACGACTTCTGCACGATCAGCCTCAGCGATCGGCTCACGCCCTGGGCCGTGATCGAGCGACGGCTGCAGGCTGCCGCCGCGGGGGATTTCGTGGTGGCGCTCTACAACCCGCGCTCCCTTGGGCGCGACTGGCAACTGGCCCGGGCCCGCGAGCTGTTGCTGGAGGGACGGCCCGCCGCCACCCCGGTCGCCCTCGCCCGGCAACTCGGGCGCGCAGAGGAGCAGGTCAGCCTGCACAGCCTCGGCGACCTACCGGTGGAGCAGGTGGACATGCTCACCCTGGTGCTCGTGGGCAATAGCAGCAGCTATGCCCGCGACGGCCGCATGGTGACCCCCCGCGGCTACCCAGGGGCCGAGCTCAGCTGAGCCGAAACCCTGGAAGAAAAAATCGGGATGACAGGATTCGAACCTGCGGCCCCTTCGTCCCGAACGAAGTGCGCTACCAAGCTGCGCTACATCCCGATGGAGCGACTTTAGGGGATGGCCCCCGCCCACACCCCCCTGATCCCGGTGGCTTTCTAAAGTCGCGTCCAGCCCTTCCTTCGGCCCCACCGGCCTGCCCTGCGCCGTGCTCAAACCCGACTGGCTGCGCGTCAAGGCCCCCCAGCGGGAACGGATCGGCGAGGTGGCCGACCTGCTGCTGGACCTGAAGCTCAACACCGTGTGCCAGGAGGCCAGCTGCCCCAACATCGGCGAGTGCTTCGCCGGCGGCACCGCCACCTTCTTGATCATGGGGCCGGGCTGCACCCGCGCCTGCCCCTACTGCGATATCGACTTCGACAAGAGCGTGCGGGAGCTCGATCCCACCGAGCCTGAGCGCCTGGGGGAAGCGGTGGCCCGGCTGGGGCTCAAGCACGTGGTGATCACCTCGGTGAACCGCGACGACCTGGCCGACGGCGGTGCCAGTCAGTTTGTGGCCTGCATCGCGCAGGTGCGCCAGCGCTCACCACTCACCACGATCGAGCTGCTGATCCCCGATTTCTGCGGCAACTGGGAGGCGCTGGCGGCGGTGATGGAGGGCGCCCCGGAGGTGCTCAACCACAACATCGAAACCGTGCCACGGCTCTACAAGAAGGCGCGGCCCCAGGGCATCTACGCGCGCTCGCTGGAGCTGCTGCAACGGGTGCGCCAAGGCTGGCCGCGCACCTACACCAAATCCGGCCTGATGACCGGCCTGGGCGAAACCGACACGGAGGTGCTCGAGGTGATGGCCGATCTACGGCGCCACCAGGTGGACATCGTGACCATCGGCCAGTACCTCTCTCCTGGCCCCAAGCACCTGCCGGTGGATCGTTTCGTGACACCTGAACAGTTCGAGGGCTTCCGCCGCCATGGCGAGGAGGCCCTCGGCTTCCTGCAGGTGGTGAGCACACCGCTCACCCGCAGCAGCTACCACGCCGGTGAAGTGCAGCGGCTGATGCGGCAGTACCCCCGCTGAAGGGGGGCTAGGCCGCCACCGCCTGCCGCTCCGCCAGGCCCACGGTGGCCTTCTCGCTGGGGGGCACCAGCAGCTTGAAGCGGGCCTTCCAGCTGCTCCAATCGGCCAGGATCGCCGCGGCCTTGGCGCTGCCGGTGGTCTGCAAGTGGGCCTCCAGCAGGGGTTTGAGCAGGGATTCCTGCTCCGGGGTTGTGAGTTCGGCGATCGCCACGATCTCGGGATTGACCCGCTCCGTGAGGCCGCCGGTTTCATCGAGGATGAAGGCCACACCGCCGGTCATGCCCGCGGCCACGTTGCGGCCTGTGGAACCGAGCACCACCACCACACCGCCAGTCATGTACTCGCAGCAGTGGTCGCCGGCGCCTTCCACCACGGTGCGGGCACCGCTGTTGCGCACGGCGAAGCGCTCACCAGCGCGGCCGAGGGCAAACAGCTCACCGCCAGTAGCGCCGTAGAGGCAGGTGTTGCCCAGGATCACCTGGCTACCGGGATCCTGCACGCCAGCGGGAGGCACCACGGTGAGGCGGCCACCATTGAGGCCTTTGCCCACGTAATCGTTGGCTTCCCCCACCAGGCGCACGTTCAGGCCCTGGAGCACGAAGGCCCCGAAGCTCTGGCCCGCGGCGCCCTCATAGGTGAGATCGAGCTGGCCTTGGAAGCCGGTGTTGCCATGGCGGGCGGCGATTTCCCCGGCGAGGCGGGCGCCCACGCTGCGATCGGTGTTCACGATCGCCAGGGTGCGGGCCAGGCGGCCGTGGCCCTCGATGGCCGCCATCAGCTCAGCGTCGCCCAGCAGCTGGTCTTCCAGGATGGGGCCGTTGCTGTGGGCATCGGCGTCGTGCTGGAGCCAGCTGCGATCTGCCGCCTGCGGGATGGGATCGATCAGACAGGAGAGATCGAGGGCCTGGGTTTTGGCCAGCTGCACGGCGCGGGGATGCAGCAGCTCACTGCGGCCGATCAGGTCTTCGAGACGTGCCACACCGAGCACGCTGAGCAGCTGGCGCACCTCCTCGGCCACGAACAGGAAGAAGTTCACCACGTGCTCGGGCACGCCGGGGAAGCGCTTGCGCAGGTTCTCCTTCTGGGTGGCCACCCCCACGGGGCAGTTGTTGGTGTGGCAAACGCGGGCCATGATGCAGCCCTCAGCGATCATCGCCACCGAGCCGAAGCCGTATTCCTCGGCGCCCAGCAGGGCGGCGATGATCACGTCCCAGCCTGTCTTGAGGCCGCCATCGGCGCGCAGCAGCACCCGATCGCGCAGGCCGTTCTCCAGCAGGGCCCGGTGCACCTCGGTGAGGCCCAGCTCCCAGGGGCTGCCAGCATGCTTGATCGAGCTCAGCGGTGAGGCTCCGGTGCCGCCGTCGTGACCCGAGATCTGGATCACATCGGCGTTGGCCTTGGCCACACCGGCGGCGATCGTGCCGATGCCGATCTCAGCCACCAGCTTCACGCTCACCTTGGCGGCGGGATGCACCTGGTGCAGGTCGTGGATCAGTTGGGCCAAATCCTCGATCGAATAGATGTCGTGGTGGGGCGGTGGCGAGATCAGCGCCACGCCGGGCTTGCTGTTGCGCAGCCAGGCGATGTAGGGATCCACCTTGGGGCCCGGCAGCTGGCCGCCCTCACCGGGCTTGGCCCCCTGGGCCACCTTGATCTCCAGCTGCTTGCCACTGCGCAGGTATTCGGGGGTCACACCGAAACGGCCCGAGGCGATCTGCTTGATCGCCGAGCAGGCGGTATCGCCGTTGCGCAGGCCCTTGAGCGCGGGCAGGGTGGCGGAACGCCCCTCCCCGTCCACATCGTTGAGGGTGTGGAAGCGAGCCGGGTCTTCGCCGCCCTCGCCGCTGTTGCTCTTGCCGCCGATGCGGTTCATGGCGATGGCCAGCACCTCGTGGGCCTCGCGCGAGAGGGCTCCCAGGCTCATGCCACCAGTGCAGAAGCGGCTGCAGATGCTCTCGATGCTCTCCACCTGCTCGATGGGCAAGGGAGCGGGCGCTGGTTTGAGCTCCAACAGGTCGCGCAGGGCCGTGACCGGGCGGTTGTCGAGCAGCGTTTTGTAGGTGGAGAAGTGGTCGTAACCGGGGCCTGCCTTGACCGCCGCATGCAGGGCCTTGGCCATCTCCGGGCTGTTGAGGTGGTACTCGCCGCCGGTGCGGTACTGCACAAAGCCCATGAACTCGAGCTTGGTGCGGTTGAGTTCGGGGAAGGCCTTGGCGTGGAAGCTCAGGGTTTCGCTGGCCAGTTCGGCCAGGCTCAGGCCCGCCACCCGACTGGTGGTGCCCTTGAACGCCAACGCGATCAGGTCGGCCCCGAGACCGATCGCCTCAAAGATCTGAGCGCCGTGGTAGCTGGCCAGCAGCGAGATGCCGATCTTGGAGAGGATCTTGCGCAGGCCGTCTTCCAGGGCCTTGCGCACGTTGGCCTGGGCTTGATCGGGCGTGAGGGCTGGCAACTTGCCGGTTTCGATCAGCTTCTGCACGCGGGGGTGCGCCAGCCAGTGGCGGGTGGTTTCCCAGGTGAGCCAGGGGCAGACGGCGCTGGCGCCGTAGCCGATCAGGCAGGCCAGGTGATGGGTGCTCCAGCACTGGGCCGTGTCCACCACCAGGGAGGCCTGCAGCCGCAGCCCCAGGTTGAGTAGGTGGTGGTGCACCGCCCCCACCGCCAACAGCGGCGGGATGGTGGTGATGGTGGCCGTGATCCCACCGCTGGGGCCGCCACGATCACTGAGCACCAGGATCTGGGTGCCAGCGCGCACGGCCGCTTCAGCCTCCGCCTTGAGGCGCTCCACCGCAGCCGCCAGGCCCCCAGGTCCAGCGGTGATCGGCATCAAGGTGGAAAGCGTGGTGGCGGGTAGGCCTTGCTGGGCCACCGCCGCCAGCTCCGCCTCATTGAGGATCGGGCTGGCCAGGTGCAGCACCGCTGCCGAGGCGGCCTCGGGCTTCAGGGGCGAGCCCCGCTTGCCCAGGTGCATCTCCAGGCTCATCACCAGCTTTTCCCGCAGGGGATCGATCGGCGGGTTGGTGACCTGGGCGAAGCGCTGCTTGAAATAGTCGTAGAGCAGGTGCGGCTTATCGGAGAGCACCGCCAAGGGGATGTCATCACCCATGCAGTAGGTGGGCTCCTTGGCCGCGCCGGCCATGTCCTCGATCACCAGCTCAAAGTCTTCGGCGGTGAAGCCAAAGGCCGTTTGCTGCTGCAGCAGCTCCAGATCGCCCAGCTGCCGCTCCTGCGTCCAGGGCTGGGAGGCCAGGCTGCGGCGATGCTCTGCCAGCCAGGCGCCGTAGGGGTGACGGGCCGCCACCTCCTGCTTCACATCCCAGTTGCGCAGGAGGCGGCCCTGCTCCAGATCCACCGCCAGCATCTGACCGGGGCCCAGGCGGCCCTTTTCGATGATGCGGCTCTCGTCGAGCTCCACCACGCCGGTTTCCGAGCCCATCACCACGAAGCCGTCGCTGGTGATGCAGTAGCGGGCCGGGCGCAGGCCATTGCGATCCAGGGTGGCGCCGACGCTGCGGCCATCGGCAAACACCAGCAGGGCCGGGCCGTCCCAGGGCTCCTGGGTGCAGGCGGAATACTCGTAGAAGGCCGTGATCTCGGGCTTATCGGCCAGATCAGGCTGGTCGCGGAAGGCCTCGGGCACCAGGGTGAGCAGGCTCTCGGTGATCGGCCGGCCGCTGCGCACCAGCAACTCCAGGGTGGCGTCGAGGTTGGCCGAGTCGCTGAAGGCGGCATTCACCACCGGCTTGAGGTCGCCAGCGGCCTCGCCCCACACCGCATCGAGGCTGGCCTCCGAGGCCCGGGCCCAGTTGAGGTTGCCCAACAGGGTGTTGATCTCGCCGTTGTGGCCCAACAGCCGCATCGGCTGGGCCAGGGGCCAGCGGGGCAGGGTGTTGGTGCTGAAGCGGCGGTGGTACACCGCATAGCTCACGGCAAAACGCGCATCGCGCAGGTCGCCATAGAAGGCGGCAAGCACCTCCGAGCGCACCATGCCCTTGTACACAACCGTGCGGCTGCTCAGGGAGGCGAAGTAGAGGTCGCTGGGTCCGGAGCCCCAGGCCTCGCGGGCCCGGTCGCCGCAGCGGCGGCGCAGGCGAAACAGCACCGCCTCCAGGGCATCGCCAGCTTCATCGGCCGCCAGCAGCCACTGCTCAATTGCCGGGGCGGTGCCCAGGGCCAGGGGGCCCAGCACCGCTGGATTCAGCGGCACCGCGCGCCAACCCAGGCTGCGAAGCCCCAGCTTGGCGGCCTCTTCGGCGCAGAAGGCTTTGGCCTGCTCGCGCTTGGTGGCATCGGCCGGCAGGAACACCATGCCCAGGCCGCGGGCACTGCCTTTGGCGGCCGCGGCCTCGGACCACACGGCCTCCAGGTAGCTCCAGGGGATGCCGCAGAGCACCCCGGCACCGTCGCCGGAATCGCCATCGCCGCCGCAGCCGCCGCGGTGCTCCATGCAGTTGAGGCCACGCAGGGCCTGCTGCAGCACCCAGTGGCTGGCTTCCCCCTTCAGGCTGGCCAGAAAGCCCACGCCGCAGGCGTCCTTTTCGCCCGCGACCGCCGCCGGTGCGGGGCTGTCGCAATGGGGCCAAACGGGGCGAGGGGAACGAGGCATAACCCGAAACGGTCCGGCTGTTGATCTGACAGATCAGCGCTGCAGCACACCCGGAGGTGCCTGCAACAGCAGAACTTCCGATCCTAGGGATGCACACCCCCCAGCCCCGGGCGCCCGACCGGTGAAGAGGGCTAGCGTTCAGCGCTGACGGCTGGGTGGGCCATGGCTTCCGCAGCTTCGCTGACTCCCTGGCTCCTGGTTCTGCTGCTGCCGGCGGCCAGCCGAGCCATCCCCCTGGCGATGCCGCCACCACCGCCGCCACCTTCTGCCACAACGCCGGCCACACCTGCGGCTCCAGCCAGGCTCCCAGGCGCCAACCGTGCCCCCCGCCCCGAAACAGGCCAGCAGCGGCAGGGCAGCAGCCTCCGCATCAACGGCCGCACCCAAACGGCCCGTTGGCTTTGGCTTGGACCATCCGGTGATCGCCCCACGCAGCTCTGGATTCCGCTGGAGGTGCTTGAGAACCAGCTGGGGGTCACCAGCCGCAGCCGCAGCGACGGCTCCCTCGATCTGGAGTGGTTCGGCCAAGGGCTCCAGGTGCCTGCCGGCGCCCAGCGCAGCCTCGACGACGAGGTGGCCATCGAGGTGAGCCCGATGTTTCGCGCCCTCGGGGTGGCCATGCGACAGGAGGGCAACCTGCTCAGCCTCGAGCTGGCCAGGCCCCAGCTCCTGCAGGTGCGCAGCTCCACCCCGGGACCCATCCGACGCGTCGTCCTCGACCTCAGTGGTCCGGCCGTGCTGGATGGCGACGCCGGCGGGCTGAGGATCGATCTCACCAGCAGGAACGAGCAGCAGGTCCAGCTTCAGGGCCTCGGCCTGCTAGGCCAGCAGGCCGCCGCAGGCCTGAGCCTGAAGCCCGCCACGGGCCAGTTGGGCCGTGTGTTCAGCCTGGGGGATCCGGCCCGGGTGGTGATCGAGTGGCCCGTTGAGGCCAGCGGCGCCTCAGCCAGCCCCGCCCCTCCGATTGATCCCCGCCTGCAGGCTTTGCTCGGCAAGCAGGTGCAGTGGGATCGGCTGATTCGCCAGGGGGTGCGCATCAATGCGGTCCGCATCGATCCCCGCACCGCCCCCCTGCAGCTGCGGCCCCTGGCCAGGCCCGGGGGGATGGAAGGGCTCAGTTCGCTGGTGCAGCTCGCCAACCAGCAGCAGGCCTGGGTGGCCATCAACGGCGGCTACTTCAACCGGGTGCGGCGCCTGCCCCTCGGAGCCCTGAAGGACAACGGCCGCTGGCTATCCGGCCCCATCCTGAACCGGGGCGTGGCGGCCTGGGGCGAGCGCAGCCTGCCCCAATTCGGTCGTTTGCAGTTGAGCGAATGGATCGTGGGCCCGAGCGGCCAGCGGCTGCCGATCGTGGTGGTGAACAGCGGCTACGTGCAGCGCGGCATCAGCCGCTACACCGCCGACTGGGGTGCGAGCTACAAGGCCCTGAGCGGCTCGGAAACGGGCCTGCTGGTCCAGGCGGGCAGCGTGCGGCAACGGCTGGGCCCCGCCGAGCTCGACGCCGGCGTGCCCCTGCGGGGAGACGACCTGTTGCTGGTGGCTCGCGGCGGCGCAGAACTGCCCTGGGGGCCTGGCGAGCGACTCCAGCTCGAGAGCCGACCGAGCAACGACCTGGGCCTGGCACCCCATGTGATCGGGGGCGGCCCCTTGCTGCTCCTGGACGGGCGGATTGTGCTCAACGGCGCCGCCGAGAACTTCAGCAGCTCCTTCCTCAGCCAAGGGGCGCCGCGCACCGTGCTGGCCAGCGACGACCGGCAGGTGTGGTTGATCACCATGGAAGGCACCCAGGACAGCGGGCCGTCACTGGGGGAAACGGCCGCCCTGCTCCAGCAATTGGGACTGCGCCATGCCCTCAACCTCGACGGCGGCAGCTCCACTGGCCTGGTGCTGGGAGGCTCGCTGCAGGTGAAAGGCAGAGGCGTGGCCGGCTCGGTGCATAACGGCGTGGGACTGGTGCCATGAAACGGCTGTGGAGCTGGCGAGTCCTGCCAAAGTGGAGGACCGACCACCTGCCGAGCCCGCCATGCCCAAGGGTCACAGCCTGCGCGTGACCGCCGCCGCCGCGGCTGAGTTGGGGCGGCAGGCTGCCGTGGCCGGCACCCCCGGGATGATGCACCTCGACCTGGTGGAGGGCAGCTGCGAGCGTTGGGCCATCCGGCTGCGACCGGGCCATCTGGCGGGAACGCCGATCGCCCGCGCCGATGGCATCACCCTCTATGCCCCGGCGGAGCAGCTCACCCTGCTCACGGGTTTGAGCCTCGACTACCGCGGCGACATCAGCGGCGGCGGCTTTTTGGTGCGCCCCGGCGAAGGCGTGGTGAGCTGCGCCTGTGGCACCGCATTCAGCCGGGGAACTGCGAGCCGACAGGCGACCCAGTAAGGTGACGGATTGTCGAAATCGGTCGGACGTCCGACCAGTGTTCTCCGACCAGATCCCGGCCCTCGATGCCCACCATTCAACAGCTGATCCGTACTGAGCGCCAGAGTCTTTCCCGGAAGACAAAGTCGCCTGCCCTGCGTTCGTGCCCCGAGCGCCGTGGTGTCTGCACCCGCGTGTACACCTCCACTCCGAAGAAGCCGAACTCGGCCCTTCGCAAGGTGGCTCGCGTGCGCCTCACCTCCGGCTTTGAAGTGACGGCCTACATCCCCGGCATCGGCCACAACCTCCAGGAGCACTCCGTGGTGCTGATCCGTGGGGGTCGCGTCAAGGATCTGCCCGGCGTGCGGTACCACATCATTCGGGGCACCCTGGACACAGCTGGTGTGAAGGATCGCCGCCAGTCCCGTTCCAAGTACGGCGCCAAGACGCCCAAAGCCTGAGTTGACGTCGATCAGCCGGTCCAGCCGCTGAATCCCTGCCAACTGCCTACTGGGCACCCGCCTGGGTCCCTGGTCCACTTCCCCCTCGTCCTTCCCGCTCCGGTCGACCATGTCTCGCCGCAATGCCGCCGAGAAGCGCCCCGTGCTTCCCGACCCTCAGTTCAACAGCCGCCTGGCCTCGATGATCGTGGCCCGGCTGATGAAACACGGCAAAAAATCCACCGCCCAGCGCATCCTCTCGGACGCGTTTTCGCTGATCAACGACCGCACGGGCTCTGATCCGCTCGAGCTGTTCGAAACCGCCGTGCGCAACGCCACGCCCTTGGTGGAAGTGCGGGCCCGACGCGTGGGTGGCGCCACCTATCAGGTGCCGATGGAAGTGCGTCAGGAGCGGGGCACCGCCATGGCCCTGCGTTGGTTGGTCAACTTCTCCCGGGCCCGGAACGGACGCAGCATGGCCCAGAAATTGGCCGGCGAGCTGATGGATGCTGCCAACGAAGCGGGCAGTGCCGTGCGCAAGCGGGAAGAAACCCACAAGATGGCCGAAGCCAACAAGGCCTTCGCCCACTACCGCTACTGATTCCCGTCAGTTGCCTTTAAGCGGCTGAAGTCCTGGGCGGCTTCAGCCCCTGCAGACCCAGTCTGTAGAGTGACGCCCTCGTTTTGTAGACCTCTCGGAGACCTCCCCCGTGGCCCGCGCCTTTCCACTGGAACGCGTCAGAAATATCGGTATTGCCGCGCACATTGATGCGGGCAAGACCACCACAACTGAACGGATTCTGTTCTATTCAGGCGTGGTGCACAAGATGGGCGAGGTGCACGACGGCGCCGCTGTCACCGACTGGATGGAGCAGGAGCGCGAGCGCGGCATCACCATTACTGCTGCGGCCATTTCCACCAGCTGGAAAGACAACCGCATCAACATCATCGACACCCCTGGGCACGTCGACTTCACGATCGAAGTGGAGCGCTCGATGCGGGTGCTGGACGGCGTGGTCGCCGTGTTCTGTGCCGTCGGTGGTGTCCAGCCCCAGTCGGAAACGGTGTGGCGCCAAGCTGATCGCTACAACGTGCCTCGGATCGTGTTCGTCAACAAGATGGACCGCACCGGTGCCAATTTCCTCAAGGTCTACGAGCAGATCAAAGATCGCCTCAAGGCCAACGCCGCCCCAATCCAACTACCGATTGGTGCCGAAGGCGAGCTGAAAGGGATCATCGACCTGGTGCGCAACAAGGCGATCATCTACACGAATGATCTCGGCACCGACATCATCGAAGCCGAGATTCCGGCCGACATGAAAGACGAGGCCCAGGAATGGCGCCTCAAGCTGATGGAATCGGTTGCCGAATCCGACGAAACCCTGATTGATGTCTTCCTCGAGAACGGCGAGCTCACAGAGGAGCAGTTGATCAAGGGCATCCGCAACGCCACCATTCATCACGGCATGGTGCCGATGGTGTGTGGCTCGGCCTTCAAGAACAAGGGTGTGCAGCTGGTGCTCGACGCCGTCGTCGACTACCTGCCCGCTCCTGTGGACGTGCCACCGATCACCGGCCTGCTGCCTGATGGCACCGAGTCGAACCGTCCCTGTGACGACAGCGCTCCCTTCAGCGCCCTGGCCTTCAAGGTGATGGCCGACCCGTACGGCAAGCTCACCTTTGTGCGCATGTATTCGGGCGTGCTCAACAAGGGCAGCTACGTGCTCAACTCCACCAAAGACAAGAAAGAGCGCATCTCCCGGCTGATTCTGCTCAAGGCCGATGACCGGGAAGAGGTGGATGAGCTGCGCGCCGGCGACCTGGGTGCCGTGCTGGGCCTCAAGGACACCACCACAGGAGACACCCTCTGCGTCGAGTCCGATCCGATCATTCTCGAATCGCTGTACATCCCCGAGCCGGTGATCTCGGTGGCCGTGGAGCCGAAAACCAAGGGCGACATGGAGAAGCTCTCTAAGGCACTCCAGTCCCTGTCGGAGGAAGACCCCACCTTCCGGGTCTCCACTGATCCGGAAACCAGCCAGACCGTGATTGCCGGCATGGGCGAACTCCACCTGGAAATCCTGGTGGACCGAATGCTGCGCGAATTCAAGGTGGAAGCAAACATCGGCGCCCCCCAGGTGTCGTATCGCGAAACCATTCGCACCAGCTCCAAAGGCGAAGGCAAATTTGCTCGCCAAACCGGTGGCAAGGGCCAATACGGCCACGTGGTAATCGAAATGACCCCCGGCGAGCCGGGTTCGGGGTTCGAATTCGTCAACAAGATTGTTGGCGGCATCGTTCCCAAGGAGTACATCGGCCCCGCCGAAGCCGGCATGAAGGAGACCTGTCAATCCGGCGTGATTGCTGGTTTCCCCATGATCGACGTCAGGGCGACCATGGTCGACGGCTCCTATCACGACGTCGACTCTTCGGAGATGGCGTTTAAGATCGCCGGTTCCATGGCCTTCAAAGACGCCGTCAAGAAGTGCAATCCTGTACTTCTTGAGCCGATGATGAAGGTGGAGGTTGAGATCCCCGAGGATTTCCTTGGATCGGTCATCGGCGACCTCTCATCCCGTCGCGGCCAGGTCGAAGGGCAGTCCATTGACAATGGGCAGTCCAAGGTCCAGTCGAAAGTGCCCCTGGCCGAGATGTTCGGCTATGCCACCCAGCTCCGATCCATGACCCAGGGTCGGGGTATTTTCTCGATGGAGTTCAGCCATTACGAGGAAGTTCCTCGCAACGTGGCTGAGGCCATCATCTCCAAGAATCAGGGCAATTCCTGATCTCTCCTCTACCCTTTAATCCCCCGATTCTTTCCACTCATGGCACGCGAGAAGTTCGAAAGGAACAAGCCCCACGTCAACATCGGCACCATTGGCCACGTTGACCACGGCAAAACCACCCTGACGGCTGCCATCACCAACGTGCTGGCATCCCAAGGCATGGCCAAGGCCCAGGCCTACGACGAAATCGATGGTGCCCCTGAAGAGAAAGAGCGGGGGATCACCATCAACACCGCGCACGTCGAATACGAAACCGGCAAGCGTCACTATGCCCACGTGGACTGCCCCGGCCACGCGGACTACGTCAAGAACATGATCACTGGTGCCGCCCAGATGGACGGCGCAATCCTGGTGGTGGCCGCCACCGACGGCCCGATGGCCCAGACCAAGGAGCACATCCTGCTGGCCAAGCAGGTGGGCGTGCCCGCGCTGGTGGTGTTCCTCAACAAGAAGGACATGGTCGACGACGAGGAGATCCTCGAGCTCGTCGAACTGGAGATGCGTGAACTGCTCAGCAGCTACGACTTCCCCGGCGACGACATCCCCGTGGTGGCTGGTTCAGCTCTGAAGGCTCTGGAGTACATCCAAGCTGGCAACAAGGCTGAGCGTGGCGCCGACGAGTGGGTCGACAAAATCCTCGACCTGATGGATGCCGTCGACGAGTCGATCCCCGAGCCCGAGCGCGAAATCGACAAGCCGTTCCTGATGGCCATCGAAGACGTCTTCTCGATCACCGGTCGTGGCACCGTGGCCACCGGTCGGATCGAGCGCGGCAAGGTGAAGGTCGGCGAGACCGTGCAGATCGTGGGGATCAGGGACACCCGCGAAACCACCGTCACCGGCGTGGAAATGTTCCGCAAGCTGCTCGACGAGGGCATGGCCGGCGACAACGTGGGTCTGCTGCTGCGCGGTGTGCAGAAGGAAGACATCGAGCGCGGCATGGTGCTGGTCAAGCCCGGCTCCATCACCCCCCACACCAAGTTTGAGGGTGAGGTGTATGTGCTCAAGAAGGAAGAAGGCGGCCGCCATACCCCCTTCTTCGCTGGCTATCGCCCGCAGTTCTACATCCGTACGACCGACGTGACCGGCCAGATCACGGCCTTCACCTCCGACGACGGTGCGAACGTGGAAATGGTGATGCCCGGTGACCGCATCAAGATGACCGGCGAGCTGATCTGCCCGGTGGCCATCGAGCAGGGCATGCGCTTCGCCATCCGCGAAGGCGGCCGCACCATCGGTGCCGGTGTGGTCTCCAAGATCATCGCCTGAGCCTGAGGTAAGTTTCATGGGGTGGGTCCACCGGGCTCACCCCTTCCCAGCACCTCGACAATCCAGCTCCATCAGCCACCCGGCTGGCCAGGCTTGAGCCCCTTGACGACCGTTCCGAGTCTGATCTCCCATGTCCACCGCCATCGCTCAGCAGAAGATCCGCATCCGCCTGAAGGCGTTTGATCGCCGCATGCTGGATCTCTCCTGCGAAAAAATTATCGAAACCGCCGATCACACCGCTGCCACGGCCATCGGCCCCATCCCCCTGCCCACCAAGCGCAAGATTTACTGCGTGCTGCGCTCGCCCCACGTCGACAAAGACTCCCGCGAGCACTTCGAAACCCGCACCCACCGGCGCATCATCGACATCTACAGCCCTTCGGCGAAAACGATCGACGCGCTGATGAAGCTGGATCTGCCCAGCGGCGTCGACATCGAAGTCAAGCTCTGATCACCGGATCAGGGTTCGCTCCTCCAGGTTCTTTGCCCCTGTCACGCCGGCGCGTGGCGGGGGCATTTTTTCTAGGATGATTCAGCACCTCCTGATCAAGCCATGGGTGAACTGGCCGTACGGGAGCTGCCACTGTTTCCCCTGCCGGATGTGGTGCTCTTCCCCCAGGAAGTGCTGCCACTGCACATTTTTGAGCCCCGTTACCGGATGCTGCTGCGCACGGTGATGGCCGGTGACCAGCGTTTTGGGGTGGTGCGCTGGGATCCCCAGACCCAAACCATGGCGGACGTGGGCTGCTGTGCTGAGATCCTGCACTGCCAAACCCAGGATGACGACCGCAGCAACATCGTGACCATGGGTCAGCAGCGCTTTCGCGTGCTCGACATTGTGCGCGAGGCACCCTTTCGGGTGGGCCTGGTGAGCTGGATTGAAGATGACCCCGAAGCCGGCCCTGCCGAGCTGGACGAACTGGCCGGCACGGTCGGTCAGGCCCTGCGGGATGTGGTGGAGCTCACGGGCAAGCTGATCGGCAAGCCCGCCAGCCTGCCCAACGATCTGCCCGAGCTGCCCCGGGAACTGTCGTTCTGGATCGGCGCCCACCTGGGTGGGCCCGTGGCCGACCACCAGCAGGCGCTGCTGGAAATCACCGACACCGGCGAGCGGTTGCGCCAGGAGTACGAGCTTCTCGACCAGACCCGCCGTCAATTGGCGGCCCGCACCGTGCTCAAGGACACGTTCCAGCCCCAATAATCCCAGCCCCAGCAAGCGGCTTCATGACCCTCCTCAGCTGGCCCCTGGCCGCCACCATCGGGGCTGGAGCCCTCCTTGCCGCGGCCATCGCCGTGGCCACCCGCATCTGGCTGCAGCGTCGGCGCCGCTACGAATCCAGCGCCAGCGTGGCCGACGCCTACGACCGCTGGACCAATGACCAGCTGCTGGAACGCCTCTGGGGTGACCACATCCACCTGGGCTACTACCGCGACTCCGGGCGGACCCCAAGTGGGCGCCAGGACTTCCGGGCGGCGAAGGAGACCTTCGTGCATGAATTGGTGCGCTGGAGCGGCCTCGACCGGCTTCCCGCCGGGTCGACGGTGCTCGATGTGGGCTGCGGCATCGGCGGCAGCGCCCGCATCCTGGCCCGCGATTACGGCCTCAACGTGTTGGGCATCAGCATCAGCCCAGCCCAGATCGCCCGGGCCCAGGCGCTCACGCCAGCCGACCTCAGCTGCCGCTTCGCGGTGATGGATGCCCTCGCCCTGGAGGTGGCCGACGCCAGCGTCGATGCGGTGTGGAGCGTGGAGGCCTGCCCCCACATGCCCGACAAGCAACGCTACGCCGATGAGCTGCTGCGGGTGGTGAAACCCGGCGGCCTCCTGGCCGTGGCCGATTGGAACCGGCGCGATCCCGCCGATGGCGTCATGACCCGCCGAGAGCGCTGGGTGATGCGCCAGTTGCTGGAGCAGTGGGCCCATCCCGAATTCGCCAGCATCCGCGGCCTCCGCCAGCACCTTGAGCAGAGTCGCTACGCCGGCGGGATGGCTGTGGACACCGATGACTGGACCCGGGCCACCCTCCCCTCCTGGATCGACTCGATCGCCGAAGGGGTGCGGCGGCCGGGGGCCATCCTTGGGCTCGGACCGGGAGCCGTCCTGCAGGGCCTGCGGGAAACTCCCACGATCCTGCTGATGCACTGGGCCTTTGCCACCGGCCTGATGCAGTTCGGCGTGTTCCGTGGCGTCAAGCCTGGTTGGTGAGCGGGTAAGCCCCGAACAGGGCCAGGTGCTCGCAGAGGGGGCCCAACTCGGCCAGGGCCGCCTCCAGGGGCGTGGAGCCCTCGGGCAGCTCCAGATCGACAAAAAAGATGTATTCCCCCATCTCCCGTTTCGACGGCCGCGACTCGATGCGGCTCATGTTCAGCCCGCGCTGGGCAAAACAGCCCAGGGCCTTGAGCAGGGCCCCGGGCTGGTTGGAGTGGAGCGAGAAGGCAAGGCTGGCCATCGGCCCCTCAGCAGCGCGCTCCCCGCGGCGCAGCAGCAGGAAGCGGGTGCAATTGCCGGCCACATCATTGATCGGGTAGGCCAGCTCCTGCAGGCCGTGCTCCGCAGCGGCCTGCCGTGAGGCGATCGCTGCCCGGAAGCGGCTGCCGGCCACCATGCGGGCGGCTTCGGCAGTGGAACTGGTGGGCAGCTGCAGGGCCTGGGGCAGGTGCTCGGACAGCCACTGGCTGCACTGGGCCAGAGCTTGGGGGTGGGAGAGCACCTCACTGACCCCCTCAATCGGACCACTGCCCAGCAGGGCGTGGCGGATCGGCAGCACCAGGGCACGGGCCACGGTGAGATCCGGATGCTCCCAGAGCGCATCCAGACAGGCGGTCACGCCTCCCTCCACCGAGTTTTCCACCGGCACCACGGCGGCGTCACACGTGCCCTGGGCCAGGGCCTGCACCACGGCCCGAATCCCGAGTTGGGGCACCAGCTCGGGGTTGGCGATGCCTTCAAGCTCCGCCAATTGCCGGGTTGCCTGCTCGCCGTAGGTGCCGGCCGGGCCGAGGAAGGCAAAACGCATCGTTTCCAGAAACCGAGGAAAGCCCCCGACGGAGGGCCGATAGGATCATGCCGCGCCGGCCCGCAGGCCATGCCCCTGGCCTTCAGCGCCAGTCAGCAACTGCAACTTGACGTGAGCGTCCAGCCCGAACGGCTGGCCTCCTACCTGCAGGATCAGGACCGCGTCGTGAAGGCCCTACTCGACCCGAGCCAGCTCGAGCCCATCGGGCCCGGACGCTACCGCTATACGGTCACCCAGCTGCAGGTGTTCCAACTGCAGATCCAGCCGCTGGTGGACCTGCGCACCAGCCTGGAGCCAGGGCGGATCGTGCTGGAGGCCACCGATTGCGAACTGGAGGGGCTGGGGCTGGTGGACGATTTCCAGCTCACCCTGGGCTCCTGGCTGGCGGCGGGAGCCCGTGGACTGGAAGGCGAAGCCACGCTCGCGGTAGCGGTGAGCCAACCGCCCCTGTTGAAACTGATCCCAGCCAAGGTGCTGGAGGCCACGGGCCGTTCGCTGCTGGCGGGCATCCTGCTGGGCATCAAGGGCCGGGTGGGCCAGCAGCTGCTCAGCGACTTTCAAAACTGGTGCCAGGAGCACTGAGCGTCAGCCGGCCCAGAAAGCTGAGGCGGTGCAGGGGGGTGGGTCCCCATTGCGCCAGCGCCGCACGGTGCTGGGCCGTGCCATAGCCGGCATGGCGATCCAGCCCGTAGCCGGGGTAGCGCTGGGCCAGGGCGGCGATCAAAGCGTCGCGGGCCTGCTTGGCCAGCACGCTGGCGGCCGCGATCGCCAAGCAGAGGCTGTCGCCGCGCACCAAGGTGGCTTGCTCGCCGCTCCAGCCCCGCAGGGGCAACACCCCATCCACGATCACCAAGGCGGGCGAGCAGGGCAGCTTCTGCAGGGCACGGTGCATGGCCTGCTCGGTCGCCAGCCGGATGCCATGGCGATCGATCTCCGCCGCCGAAGCCTGGCCGAGGGCCCAAGCCGCCGCCCACTGCTGGATGGCTGGCACCAGCGCCGCACGGCGACGGGCGGTGAGCTTCTTGCTGTCGGTGAGGCCCAGCTCGCCCAAAGGGGCCAGGGCGGCAGCGGGGAGCACCACGGCAGCGGCGAAGACCGGGCCAAACAGACAACCACGACCTACCTCATCCACCCCAGCACACTGGGCCGGATCCCGACCTTGCCAGGGATCCGGCAAGGCCAACTCAGCTGGCGGCCGAGGAGCGGCGGCGGCGGCGGCGAGGTTCCCCGGAGTCATCCACCGCAGGCTCGACAACAGCCACAGCAGGGGCATCAGCCTCGGCAGCGGTCGTTTTGGCAGCAGAAGCTGCCACCGGACTGCGGGTGCGGCCGCGGCGGGCCGGCACCTCCACCTCCGGAGGGGCAATGCTGGTGGTGGTGGGCACCGACACCGTCACCACCGTTTCCGGTTCACTGAGTTCAGGCAGCGGTGTGATCTCGACCGGAGCGGGAGCCGCCGCCGTCGACCCACCGTGCTGGTCACCAGCGCCCGTGGCTGGGGCTTCGCCAGGCTGGGAGTCAGACGTTGCGGAGCCACCGCCCCGACCACCCCGACCCCGCCGGCGACGGGAACCACTGGCCTCCAACTGCTGACGGGCTGCCTCAAGCACCTCATCCGCATCCACGCCGGGGCGCACCACCCGCACCACAACGTTGTCGCTGCTCGGGGGCTGATCGAGCAGCAGGGCGGGGTTGAGACCCATCCAGCCAAACACCAACTCCTGCTCGGCATCCATCGGCACGGCCACCAGCTCGTGGTCGAAGCGGCGTGGCGCCGGCTCCGTGCTGGCAGCGGCACTGGCCCGCGGGGCCTCAACGGAAACGGGGGTCTCAAAGCCATCCACCGCGCTGGTGGTGTCCGGCAATTCGCCGCCACCACGGCCGCCGCGGCCGCCGCGGCGGCGGCGGCCAGAACCGCCCTCGGGAGTGCCAGGACTGAGCACCTCAGCCCGAGCCGACGCCGCTGAGCGCACCAGTCCGGTGAGGGTCGCCAGGGGCTGGAGGGTGTCCTTGCCGGGCAACACGGCCACATGGCCCAAGCCACCGCAGCTGGGGCAAGCACGCCCGAACAGCTCGTAGATGTTCTGGCCCTGGCGCTTGCGGGTGAGCTCCACCAAGCCGAGCTCGGTGAGCTGGGCGATCTGCGGCCGGGCGGCGTCGTCGCGCACGGCCTGGGTGAAGTGCTCCAGCAGCTGCAGCTGATCGCGGCGCGACTCCATGTCGATGAAGTCGATGATCACCACGCCGCCGATATTGCGGAGCTTGAGCTGGCGGGCGATCTCGACAGCCGCCTCACAGTTGGTCCAGAGCACCGTCTCGCGGGAATTGGCGGAGCGGGTGAACGAACCGGAGTTGACATCGATGACGGTGAGCGCCTCGGTGGGCTCGACGATGATGTAGCCCCCGGACGGCAGATCCACCCGCGGCTTGAGGGCATCGCGAATGGCGGCGTTGACCTTGAAGTGTTCAAGGATCTCCGACGACTCGGTGTGGGCCTCCACCAGCACATTGGTGTGGTCGGAGCCCAAGAAGGCATTGGCCCGGGCAACCGCTTCGGGGGTGTCCACCACGACCCGCACCAACTCCGGGCTGTAGAGATCGCGCAACACGCGATGCACGAAGTCTTCGTCGCGGTTGAGCAGCACCGGTGGGCTGGCACTCTCAGCCGCGGTCTGGATGCCCTCCCACTGGCGCAGCAGGGTTTCGAGGTCGTCGATCAGCAGCTCTTCACTGACCCCCTCGGCTTCGGTGCGAATCAACAGACCCGCTCCGGGCGGCTTGATCAGCACCCCGAGGGCCCGCAGGCGGTTGCGCTCGTTTTCGCCGTTGATCCGGCGGGAGATGTTGACGCCCTGGCCGTGGGGCTGCAGCACCAAAAAACGCCCGGGCAGGGCCAGGTTGCCGGTCAGCCGGGGACCCTTGGTCCCCGTGGGCTCCTTCATCACCTGCACCAGTACCTTCTGGCGGGGCTCCAGCAGCTCTGTGATGCCGGCGGCACCCTTGCGCAGTCGCAAGGGGCCTAGATCCGTGACATGAATAAAACCATTTTTCTCGCTTTCGCCAATGTTGACGAAGGCAGCATCGATACCAGGCAATACGTTTTCAACGGTGCCGAGGTACACATCTCCGATTTGATAGCGGCCCTGGGCCACCACCAATTCATCAACACGTTCGTCGTTGAGAACCGCGGCGATCCGCAGTTGCTCGGCAATGACGATCTGCTGGGGCATGGGGAAAGGGATGGGGCCCGACGGGCCCGGCCAGAAGGAAAAACTGTGAAAGGATCTGGCTGCAGCAGATCTGGGCTGGACCAGGCAAAACCGGATGGGGCTCGGCCGATCCCGGATGCAGCAATGCGAATGAAACGATGCAGTGGGGCTGTCGTCAGCCCTTCGAATCAAGCGGCCTGAACTGAAAGTGACCTAAAGCAACCGGGATGTCGGAGGAACCGGACAGCCGGGGGCGTTGCTGCGGAAAATGCTGTTCTGAATTAGCCGCGCATCAACTGCCGCGGAACAGCTTTCAGGAATGGAACTTCTTGAAAGCGGTGGGGCGAAGACTGGGGCAGGGTTGCCCGGGGGCGGTGAAACCAGCGAATCTGGCTACCGGCAGCTGGCGGACTCCGAGAAGCGTCGGACTCAACAAGCTATTCGCCTTGGAACGAAATTAGCACGGGCTTCAGCACCAAGGCCTGCCGGCGCAGGGCTGTCAGGGCCAGGGATTGGCCCAGTCGCTCACTGATCCAGTGCTGCACCTGCTCGGGCCGCAGACTGCGGCCCGAGGCATCGATCGCCGCCCGCAAGCTGCACCGCTGGGCGCCGTCTGCCGCTGCAGTCATCTGCAGCTCCAACAAATAGGGCCGGCACTCCCGGCTGCGGGGGCGACCTTTTTTATCCGTGTCGTGCCAGATCAAGCTCTCGGCCGCTTGCAGCGTGGTGCGCGCCTGCTGCCACTGCTCCGGCGGCACGTGCTCTCCCGCCTCCGGCTGGAGCACGAAGCTCCAGTGGGCGGCCTCCAGCTCCTGGGAGAGGCTCACCCCAAACACTGGGACCCGGGCCGCCGAGAGCAGCTGGAATTCAGCGGGAAGCTGCGGTTGCAGCTGCTCCCGCACCGCCGCCGGATCCACCGCCTGCGTGAACTCCAGGTCGAGCCACTCGCCATCCCCCTCCACCCCCAGGGGCAGCGGCAGCGCCAACTGCAGGCGCGGCAGGGGGTGAAAACCGCCCGTGAAGCTCACCGGCAGCCCCGAACGGCGCAGGGCCCGCTCCAGCATCCGCAGGGTGTCGAGGTGGCTGATCAGGGCCAGGGAGCCGGTTTTGGTGAACCCGATCCGCAACCGGTCCACCCGCTCGCTGGCCGGGGCGCGCTGGGGCAACGCGGCCGGAATCGCCGGCGGCGGAATCACCACGTTGTGGCCGAGCTCCGGACCACACACGCCGCAGCTGCTGCACCCCTCGAAAGAACAGTCGGGCACCACCGCCGCAACGAGAGCCCGCTGCAGATCTTCGGCGAGCCAGCGCTTGTCGAGGCCGGAATCGATGTGGTCCCACGGCAGGCTCTGGCGGCAGAAGGCCTCCAGATCCGCCGTCTCCATCGCCTCAGCCGCGCTCCAGGCGCCAAGCTCAAGCTGGCGGTAGCACCCTCCCAGACCCGCAGCCTCGATCGCGCCGGTCCAGGCGGCGTAGCTGCGCTCGGCCGACTCAAACCAGGCATCCAGCCCCGCCCCGGCCCGCCAGGCCGCCTCGATCACCGCAGAGAGGCGGCGGTCGCCGCGGCCTACAAAATCCTCAACCGCCGAGAGGCGCACATCGGTGAAGTTGGTCTTGAGGCCCCGCAGCTGACGCAGGGCCCGGCGCAACAACTCCTGGCGGCGCCGAAACTCATCGGTGCTGACGCTGTGCCACTGAAACGGCGTGTGGGGCTTGGGCGTGAAATTGCTGATCGTCAGGTTGAGCTCCAGCCTCCCCAGATCGGCGCACTGCCGCTGCAGGGCCTGACAGGTGTCGGCGATGCCAAGCACGTCGGCGTCGGTTTCCCCCGGCAGGCCGATCATGAAATAGAGCTTGACCTTGCGGTAGCCGTTCTCCATCGCCGTGCGAATGCCGGCCAGCAGCTCGGCATCAGTGAGCCCCTTGTTGACGATGTCGCGCAGGCGCTGGGTGCCGGCCTCCGGCGCAAAGGTGAGCCCGCCCTTGCGCGCCCCACCAATGATGTGGGCGATGTTGGCGTCGAAGCGATCCACCCGCTGGCTCGGCAGGGTCAGGCTCACGTTCTTGTCGGCCAAGCGGTTGCGCAGTTCGACGCCCACCGCCGGCAGGGCCAGGTAGTCGGAGCAGCTCAGCGACAGCAGCGAGAAGTCGCTGTATCCGGTGCGGCGCATGCCCTCGTCCACCGCTTCCACCACGGCCTCGGGCTCCACGTCGCGGGCGGGGCGGGTGAGCATGCCGGGCTGGCAGAAGCGGCAACCACGGGTGCAGCCGCGGCGGATCTCAACTGTGAGCCGGTCGTGCACTGTTTCGATGTGGGGCACCAGACCCATGGCGTAGTGGGGCATGGGCGTGGCGGTGCGCCGCTGAACCCGAGCCGGGGCGCCTAGCTCGAGCGGCTCGATGCTCACCCCATCGGCCCCGGGGCCGTAGAGGCTGGGCACGTACACCCCTGGCACCTGGGCCAGATCCCGCAGCAGCGCCCGGCGGCCCAGACCGGCAGCCCGGGCTTCAGCCACCACCAGGCCGATCTCCGGCAACAACTCCTCGCCGTCGCCGAGAGCCACAAAGTCGAAGAAGGCGGCGAAGGGCTCGGGGTTGCTGGTGGCGGTGGGGCCGCCAGCAAAGATCAGCGGTGGGGCATCCGGGTGAGCCAGGGGCAGGTCGCCGCGGTCGTCCGCCCGGATGGGGATGCCGGCGAGCTCCAGCATCTCGAGGATGTTGGTGCCGCCCAACTCGTAGCTGAGCGAGAAGCCGAGGATGTCGAAGGCCGTCAAAGGCCGGCGGCTCTCCACCGCAAACAAGGGCGCGCCGCGCTCCCGCAGGCGGGCGGCCAGGTCTGGCGCCGGCAGGTAGCTGCGATCGCACAGCTGGCCGGGAACGGCATTCAGGATCGAATAGAGAATGATGTGGCCGCTGTTGCTAGCCCCCACCTCGTAGACCTCGGGGTAGGTGAGCGCCCAGCGCACGCCGGCCGCTGGCCAGTCGATGTCCCAGTCGCGCGGCTGCACCCCCAGCTCATTGCCCAGGTAGCGGGCCGGCTTGCTGATGCCGAGGTCCACCAGAGCCCCAAAATCAACCGGAGCATCAGCCGAGGTGGCAACGGTCACGGATGCCGGCGGCGCGGGGATGGCTTGATCGTATTCAGGCCCAGCAGCGCCGCAATCAACCGTGCCATTTGGCGCTTACACTGCAGAAATGCACGGTTATTTGCCCAGGCAAGCCCAGCTGGCGCTCGCCAAGGCCCTGAACCGGGCGCCGGCGGCCCTGCTGCTGGGGCCCCGGCAGTGCGGCAAATCCACCTTGGCCCGCCAACTGCTGGCCGAACGCGGTGATGCCGTCCTGCTCGACCTGCAGGACCGAAGCGATCGAGCTCAGCTCCAGGAGCCGGAGCTGTTCTTCGAGGCTCACCGCCGCGACCTGGTGTGCCTCGACGAAATCCAGCTCATGCCGGACTTCTTCAGCCTGCTGCGCGCCGAGATCGACCGGGATCGCCGGCCCGGGCGGTTCCTGCTGCTCGGTTCGGCGTCCGGTCCGCTGCTGCGGCAGAGCCAGGAAAGCCTGGCCGGCCGCATCGCCCAGGTGGAACTCACCCCGTTTCTGCTGAGCGAAGTGGCCCCTGCCATCCGCTGGCAACAGCTCTGGCTGCGCGGCGGCTTCCCCGAGAGCCTGCTGGCCACAGCTGAAGACGACAGCATCGACTGGCGCGACGATTTCATCCGCACCTTCCTGGGCCGTGACATCGCCGCACTGGAACTGGGGCTGTCGCTGCCGTTGATGGAGCGGCTGTGGCGGTTGCTAGCCCACCTCCAGGGGCAGACCCTCAATTCCAGCCGCCTGGCCGGTCTGCTGGATCTCAGCAGCGCCCGGCTGCAGAAGCTACTGGCGGCGCTGGAGCACACCTTCATGCTGCGGCGCCTGCCGCCCCTGGAGGCCAATCTGAGCAAGCGGCTGGTGCGTTCGCCCAAGCTCTACCTGCGCGACAGCGGCCTGCTGCACAACCTGCTCGGCATCGAGAGCTACGACGATCTGCTGGCCCACCCGCAGGCCGGTGAGAGCTGGGAGGGCTTCGTGATCGAGCAGCTGATCGCCGCCCATCCACGCTGGCGCCCCCATTTCCTGCGCACCGGCCACGGCGCCGAACTCGACCTGGTGCTGGAACGCGGCCAGCGCCGGCGGGTTTATGAAATCAAGCTCTCCAAGGCTCCGAAGCTCTCCCGCGGCTTCCATGAGCTGGTGGAGCAGCTCCAACCGGAGCAAGCCGAACTGATCGCCCCGGTGGACGCGTGCTTCGAGATCCGCCCAGGCATCTGGGTTCGACCTCCTCTGGAGGCCCGGCAGCCCGCCACCCCGCCATAGGACAATCACGCCATCAGCAACCTCTTGCGCGGCACTCCTTTTCCATGGCCCAGGTCAACGGCAATTACCTCAAGCTCAAGGCGGGTTACCTGTTCCCGGAAATCGCCCGGCGGGTGAAGGCCTTCAGCGAGGCCAACCCCAGCGCGCCGATCATCCGCCTGGGCATCGGCGACGTGACCGAGCCCCTGCCGGAGGCATGCCGCACCGCCATGAAGGCCGCCATCGATGAGATGGGCACCCGTGAGGGCTTCCACGGCTACGGCCCCGAGCAGGGCTACCTGTGGCTGCGGGAAAAAATTGCCACCGCCGACTTTCAGGCCCGCGGCTGCCAGATCAGCGCCGAGGAGATCTTCGTGTCGGATGGCTCCAAGTGCGACAGCGCCAACATCCTCGACATCCTGGGCGAGGGCAACCGGATCGCCGTGACCGACCCGGTGTATCCGGTGTATGTGGACAGCAACGTGATGGCGGGCCGCACCGGCGATGCCGATCACGCTGGCCAATACGGCGGCCTCACTTACCTGCCGATCAATGCCGAGAACGGCTTCACGGCTCAGATCCCCAGCGAGAAGGTGGATCTGATCTACCTCTGCTTCCCCAACAACCCCACCGGCGCGGTGGCCACCAAAGAGCAACTGAAGGCCTGGGTGGATTACGCCCGCGCCTCAGGCGCCCTGATCCTGTTTGATGCCGCCTACGAGGCCTTCATCCAGGACCCGGCGCTGCCCCACTCCATCTATGAGATCGAGGGCGCTCGCGCGTGCGCGATCGAATTCCGCTCGTTTTCGAAGAACGCCGGCTTCACCGGCACCCGCTGCGCCCTCACCGTGGTGCCCAAAGGGCTCATGGGCACGGCCGCCAACGGCGAGCGGGTGGAGCTGTGGGGCCTGTGGAACCGGCGCCAGTGCACCAAGTTCAACGGCGTCAGCTACATCGTGCAGCGCGGCGCCGAAGCCGTGTATTCACCCAAAGGCCAGGCCCAGGTGAAGGCCCTGATCGCCTTCTACATGGAGAACGCCGCGATCATCCGCCGCGAACTCAGTGCGGCTGGCCTGGCGGTGTATGGCGGCGAGCAGGCCCCCTACGTGTGGCTGAAGACACCGGATGGCGTGGATTCCTGGGGCTTCTTCGACCTGCTGCTCAACAAAGCCAACGTGGTGGGCACCCCCGGCAGCGGCTTCGGCGCCGCCGGCGAAGGTTACTTCCGGCTTTCGGCCTTCAACAGCCGCGAGAACGTGGACGAAGCCATGCGGCGCATCCGGGCCCTTTAATGGAGCCATTGTCATGACACCAGCGGCCATGACCTCCCCAAGCGTCGCCCACCCCATCGCCACCCAGACCCCTAGCCGTGAGAGCGGAGGGGCGGCCGTGATGGAAAAAGCACCGGAGCGGGTGCGCAAGCCGTCGCCTCGCTACAAGGTGCTGCTGCACAACGATCCGGTCAACACCATGGAATACGTGGTGTCGACCCTGCGGCAGGTGGTGCCGAGCCTCAGTGAACAGGATGCGATCGCCGTGATGCTGGAGGCCCACAACACCGGTGTGGGGCTGGTGATCGTCTGCGATCTGGAGCCGGCGGAGTTTTACTGCGAAACCCTCAAGGCCAAGGGCCTCAGCAGCAGCCTCGAGCCGGAAAGCTGATGGAATCCTTCGCGGCAGCGGCCCCAGGGTCGGCGCGGCCCAACGGCTGGGGCACCCTGCTCTACGTGCCGCTGCTGTACGGCGCCGGCTGGCTGCTCTCGCGGCCCCTGGCCTTGGTGGCTCCCGGCTGGCGGCCCGACCAGGTGGATCTCGCCGGACTGGCACTAGCGCTGGTGTTGCTTCTGGTTTCGCTGCCCTTGCGGTTGCGGCGGGTGTGGCAGGAGCCCCACCCCTGGGCACGGTTGGGGCTCGCCGTGCCCCTCAGCGCGGCCCTACGCAGCGGCGTGCGCGGCCTGCTCAAGGCGCTGGTGCTGTTGCTGCTGGTGGCGGCGGCCCTGGTGCTGGCGGGCCAGGCCCAATGGCTCGGAGAGCTCAACGGCGCCCTGCTGCTCAACGGCCTGTTGCTGCTGCTGGGCGTCGGATTTGCCGAGGAGCTGCTGTTTCGCGGCTGGCTCTGGGGCGAACTGGAGCTCCAGCTGGGGCCCCGCCGGGCGCTGGTGCTGCAGGCGCTGATCTTTGCCCTGCTGCACCCCTGGTACCGCGCCCCCGGACTGGAGGCCGTGGGCCTGCTGGGGGGGCTGATCCTGCTGGGGTTGGCGCTGGCCCTGCAGCGCCGCGCCGATAGCGGCTCCCTGTGGGGCGCCATCGGCCTGCACGGCGGGCTGGCGGGGGGATGGTTTCTGGTGCAGAAGGGTCTGCTGCAAATCTCCCCGGCTGCTCCGGCCTGGTGGGTGGGGCCCGGCGGCGCCGACATCAATCCGATCGGCGGGCTGATCGGCTGGATCGGCCTGGCTGCGCTGCTCTGGGCCCGCCGCCGCTGGTGGTGAGCTCACGCGCCTCGCTGTTGGGTTATCGCCTCGCCGTAGCCAATGCCCGCCGCCCCTCCACCGGCGCGTGCAACGCCTCCTCCAGAGGTGCCAGGCCATAGTCGCGCTCCAGCAGCGCCATCACCGTGCGGCCGAAGTCGCCGGGGTTGGTGTCGAAGGCCTCGAGGCAGATCCGGCCGAAGGTGCTGCCCATCGGCTCCGGGTTCCAGAGCATCTTGCGGGCCGTCCAGGGCAGCATGCTCATCGGGTTGTAGCCCGGCTGGATCAGGCCCTGATCGAAGCCGTATTGCTCCAGGTGGGTGTGGGGCTGCAGGCCGATGAAGAAGATCGCCGGCTCCACCTTGTCGGCGCCGAAAATGCGTTCGAGCTCGCGGTGATAAGCCACGGTCTGGCGGATGGTTTCGGGCCGCTCGTCGATCACGTTGAAGGAGTAGTTCACCGACACGTGCTCGCGGAACCCGGCCCGCGCCAGCATCCGACAGCTTTCGAGCACCGTGCGCAGGTTGTAGCCCATGCGCATCTTGCGCACCAACTCCTGGGAGCCGGAGGTGATGCCGATCTCGAAGTACTCCATCCCCGTGGCCACCATCAGCTCGGCCAGCTCGGCATCGAGGTTGTCGGCGCGGATGTAGGCGGCCCAGCGGATGTCATCCCAGCCCTGGGCCTGAATGGCCCGCAGCAGCTCCTTGGCATCGTCGATGTAGCGGCGCGCCGGGATGAACTGGGCATCGGTGAACCAGAAGCCCCGCACCCCCTTGGCATAGAGCTGGCCCATCTCGGCGATCACCTCCGCCACCGGGTTCACCCGCACCGCCTTGCCTTCCACAACCGTGTACACGCAGTAGCAGCAGTTGTGGGGGCAGCCCCGCTTGGTCTGCACGCCCACGTAGAAGTCGCCGCCATCGAGGTACCAGTCGAGCTGGGGCCAGATCTCCGCGATGTAGGCGTAGTTGCAAGCGGTTTTCTCCATGCCCGCCGGCTGCTCGTGGATCAGCCCCGGCCGGGGCTCTTCACCCACCACAAAGCAACGCTCGCCCGCCAAGGAGTCGCCGCGGATCAGCTTCTCCAGCAGTGGCTCCCCTTCCCCCACCGACACCACCGTGCCCTTGGGCAACCGGCGGCCCAGCTGCTCATAAAACACACTCACGGCGCCCCCGCCGAGCACAGCCGTGGCCTGGGGCTGGTGGCGCCGGGCCCGTTTCAGGCCACGGCGCACCAGGCGCAGGTTGCGCCACAGCTCGCCATAAAACGAGCCCATCAGGCGCAGGCCGCCAAGGGCGCCGCGGAGACGTTTGAGGGGATTGCGGGCATAGAACACCTCAAAGGAGTTCTGCAGCGGATTGCCGCCACGCCCATCCACCGGGGCATAGATCTGAATATCGCGCCAGGAGAACACCAGCAGGCTGGGGCGAAACTGCTCCACCGTGGCGAGCAGCACCCGCTCCACGTCCAGCAGGGGCACGGCGGCCAGATCGAGGATCCGCTGCGGAATCGCCGGAAACTGCTTGTGGATGTGATCGGCCAGGTACACCGGGCCGATCGGAAAGATGGGGTTGCAGGGCAGGCGCACCAGCAGCACCCGCTGATCGCGCGTGGCGCTCACGGCCATGGACTCCTGGATCCGGACGATCTGGACGCTAACAACCGTGCTTCGGCGCAGTGGGCCTGGCGCTGCAGGGCCGCTGGCAACCAGGGGAGCCAGGCAGGGTGCACACACAGCCTCGGCACCAGGCTGAACCCGGCGCGCTCCAGGGTTGCCGTCAAGCAGGCCGGGGTGGGCTGGGGATAGGCGCGGTTGATCACATCGCTGCTGTCGATCCCGCCGAGATCGTCGATGCCGGCGGCCAGGGCATCGGGCAAAGCCTGCAGGGGCCAGAGGTTGGGAGGCAGTTGCAGATGCACCTCCGGCGGCAGGATCGCCCGGGCCTGCGCAATGGTGACGAGCAGGTCGGCCTGCTCAGCGCCGGTCAGCAACACGGCGGCGGCGCCATCTGGGCGAAACGGCTGCAGGATCACCTCCTGCAGATGACCCCAGCGGCGCTGCAGCTCCGCCAGCAGCTCCAGCGCCGCACGGCGGTCGGCGTGGCTCTCGCCAACCCCGAGCAGCAGCCCGGTGGTGAAGGGAATCCCAAGGCGGCCGGCCTGCTCCAACTGACCGAGGCGCACCGCCAGCCGTTTGCTGGGGGCGTGCCGGTGCAGGGTGTCGTAGGCGGGGCCGAGGCCCTCCAGCATCAAGCCCATGGAGGCGTTGAGGCGACCCAGTGCCGCCATCTCCGCCAACGACAGGGGGCCAGCATTGGTGTGCGGCAATCGCCCCTGCGCCCAGGCCAACCGGCACAGGGCCAGCAGGCGCTGGAACCAGGCACGCCTCTGGGGGGACTGGGGCGCCACCTCGCCGCTGAGCAGCAACACCTCCGCCGCCTCGGGCCTGGCCTCCAGAAGGGCCTGGGCGGCGGCATCACTGAGGGGGTCTGCGAAGGGACCTGCGGGGTCCGGCGGGCGCCGAAAACTGCAGTAGCCGCAGGCGTTGAAGCAAAACCGGGTGGGCACCAGGGTGATGCTCGGGCTCCAGGTGATCGAGCGGCCCGGGGGGCACCCATCAGCTGCTCTGATCGGAGTCATTAGCAGCCCTGCGGCATCCTGCCCGCGGCTCTCTCACCAGTGCCGCAATCTTCCGTTACAGTTGCGAGTGACGGGATTCCGTCCGGCGGTTTTCGCTTC
>Ga0194110_10000122_pt1 | contig 92438 bp, 80 predicted proteins | sample TA2Kig1200mmetaG_FD_146192 | JGI IMG/M metagenome (GOLD analysis project Ga0194110, IMG submission 146192) | Freshwater microbial communities from Lake Tanganyika, Tanzania - TA2015032 Kigoma Deep Cast 1200m | ecosystem: Environmental > Aquatic > Freshwater > Lake | place: Tanzania: Lake...
CCACGGAAGGCAGATGAATGCACACAGCAGGCGTAAGGCGAGATTTTCATAGGGCTGGGGGTACAGATAGCTCCATAGCAGGTAGTAAACCGGGTACCCGAGCGTTCCGAACAGTCCTATGACGCTCAGGTTCGGCTCGGCATGCTCGACAATACCTATGGCTTTCTGTTTCAGCTTCAGCATTGAGCAAAAAACGTTTTCACCGGGATGCTGCAAATTCAGCCGATGTTTGAGCATATTCAGGGGGTTTGTCGGTGTTCATGGGGTCAGCATTGCAGATCGTGAAAACAGGAAACAATTATTATACCGAAAAACAGGGAAAAGGGTTTCAGGCAACCTTGCATGCGCATGCTCCAGCAGAGGATTTTCCGGGACGGGAAAGGCGCTGCCTGAAAGCAAGGTGGTTATTTTATTTTTTTAGTACCTCTTTACTACGTTTTTTTTCTGTTTGGGCAACAAATCCGCAAGTTTCGCGATTACAGGAAACAGTGGTTTTCCGTAAATTTGAACTGAACCGCGGGCAAGATGCCTAATGAGTTCAGGAAATTACTTTTATAAAGGAATAGAGTGATCATTCTATGTTGTTCCCCTAACTGATAAAATAGTCATAAAAGAGGGTCTGATCAACCCGGAGGAGCAGTCTGATGAGTGGTGGTGATGCAACGATGCCAGGATTCGGCAGTAAAGACGGGCGAAAGCGGTTTGTTTTACCTCTTCCCGATTTACTCGATCAGCGGCTTTCTGCTTTCGAGGAGGAGTCCATAAAAACGCGGCGGAACGGAAAACCGCTTGTCCTCGGCAAAAAGCCCGGTCCGGACGCCATTATCCTCCAGAGCAACGATTACCTGAATGTTTCGATGCACCCGTCCATTTCGCGAGCCCAGATAGAGAAGCTTGAACAGGCAGGACGGGAGCTGGTGATGTCGGCGGTGTTTCTGCATGACGGCAGCGACAAGGCGGTGTTCGAAGCAGACATGGCGGAGTTCTCGGGCTTTGAGGGCGCGATTCTCTGCCAGTCGGGATGGGCGGCCAACGTAGGGCTCATGCAGGTTATCGCCGACAGCAACACGCCGGTCTACATCGACTTCCTGACGCACATGTCGCTGTGGGAAGGCATCAAGTCGGCAGGCGCTCCTTTTCACACCTTTCTGCACAATGATGCGGCTTACCTTGAAAAACTCATCCAGAGGCACGGACAGGGCATCATTCTCGTGGATTCGCTCTACAGCACCACGGGAGATATCGCGCCGCTTGTCGATATCATCGACATTGCGAACCGCTACAACTGCGTCTCGGTGGTTGACGAGTCACACTCCCTCGGCACCCACGGCCCGAAAGGCCGGGGTCTGGTCGCCTCGCTCGGCCTGACCGATCGGGTGCACTTCATTACCGGCAGTCTTGCCAAAGCTTTCGCTGGCCGGGCAGGCATCATTTTCTGTTCGAAACGGTTCGCTCGGTGCTATCCCTACATGGCGCATCCCGCCATTTTCAGTTCGGCGATCCTGCCTCACGAAATCGCCGGTCTCGGGGCCACACTAAAACTTATCATCGAAGGGGACGACCGTCGCAGGAAACTGCACGATAATGCCATGTTCCTGCGCGACGGTCTCCGCGACCTCGGTTACGCCATTGTCAGCGAGTCGCAGATCATTTCGCTCGAACCCGGCACGGAGCCCGAGACCGAGGTGCTTCGCGACGCGCTCGAGGATCGCAATGTGTTCGGTTCGGTGTTCTGTGCTCCGGCCACTCCGAAAAACCGCGCACTCATGCGCTTTTCGCTACACTGCGGTCTTGAAAAGAACGAACTGCAGTACGTTCTCGACGTCTGCGCGGCAATCCGCGAAGAGGCGGGCATGTGGAACTGGAAGTCCACGAAGCGAAACCTTCTTGCCGGAAAGTAGCGGTTGGGTTCAGTTCTGCTTGTGGAGCCTCTGGAGCATGCGGGCGAGCAAACCCTGCTGCTCTTTTCTTTTTACCGGCAGCCCTTCCCGTTCCCAGCCGATAATGCCGTGCTGCAGGTTCAACACGTTTTTGTAGCCGCGGCTCATGAGCATGGATGTTGCTGCAGTGCTGCGGCTTCCGCTCCTGCAGACCACGATCACCTTCCGTTTCTGCGGTATATCCCTGAAGCTGCTTTCGAACCTGCTGAGCGGCACTGCCATTACCTCCGGCACGTCGAATGCCTTGTGTTCGATTTCCCGCTCCTCGCGCACATCGACCAGCAGCGCACCTTTTCTGGTCATCGAAAAAGCTTCGGAAGGAGTGGTATGTTTGACTGTTGCCATGATAGAATTGCTTTGCTGTAAAACCTGTTTTCTGCAAGAGAGAGCTGTTTTCCGGAATGGCGTATACCTATACCCGGTATAGGTATTTATAGTACGATATTCCCTCGTGAAGAACAAGAGTCCGGGAAAGAATTTCAGGGGATGGGCTACAAACAAAAAACCCTCGCTGTTTGCAAGGGCTTTTTATTTGTGGCGGAGAGGGTGGGATTCGAACCCACGGTACACTTGCGCGCACAACGGTTTTCGAGACCGCCCGATTCAACCGCTCTCGCACCTCTCCTTGTCATGCAGAAAGAACCTCGCAGAACCGGCGCGAACAGGGCTCTGCTGAAGGGAGAGAATATAACAAAATCCCTGTTTTTTCAATCAAGGATTGTTTTATTGCACTGAAAACTTTTTAAATCGGCGCTCCATGTTCACGCCCCTCTGCTTTTCTTCCGGTCCTGAAGAGCTTTGAGGGCTGTTACAAAGTCAGGGAAAATATGTAAGTTTACCACACAGCCTTTACAGAGAGCCCCTAAGCCGTCAACAGATTATCATACAAAGAAATACGTTTTCTATCCGGTAAGTAATGGAAATAAAAACCGATCTCTATCTGGGTGATTGCCTGGATGTTCTTAAAGAGCTGCCTGATGATTCGGTGGATCTGATCTTTACGTCTCCGCCTTATGCCGATCAGCGAAAGAAAACGTATGGGGGAATTCACCCTGATCACTATGTCGCATGGTTTCTGCCGATTACCAAACAGTTGTTGAGAGTACTGAAACCAGCCGGTACCTTTGTGCTGAACATAAAGGAGAAGGTGGTAGACGGGGAGCGGAGCACCTATGTCATGGAACTTATCATTGAAATGAGACGGCAACAGGGCTGGCTCTGGACCGAAGAGTTCATCTGGCACAAGAAAAACTGTTATCCCGGAAAATGGCCGAACCGGTTCAGAGATTCCTGGGAACGGCTGATCCAGTTCAACAAGAGCAAGCAATTTGCCATGTATCAGGAAACCGTCATGGTTCCCATGGGTGACTGGGCGAAAAGCCGTTTGAAAAAACTCAGCGAAACAGACAAGACAAGGGATGAGTCGAAAGTTGGCAGCGGTTTCGGCAAAAACATTTCGAACTGGCTTGATCGGGAGCATGCCTATCCGACCAATGTCCTGCATCTGGCGACCGAGTGCAGTAACAAGAATCACAGCGCGGCATTTCCGGAAGGGCTTCCGGAGTGGTTCATCAGGCTTTTTACCAAAGAAGGAGATACCGTTCTCGATCCTTTCATGGGGTCAGGCACCACCAATGCCGTGGCAAAAAGGATGAAAAGAAACTCCATCGGAATAGAGATTCTTCCTGAATATTATGAAACGGTAAAAAAAGAACTTGAACCGGTAGAACTTTGTCTGCTTGAAAAAAAAGACCGTTATGATTCCACTATCCCTGAGCGACGTATCGACGTACGTTGAAGAAAATATCGGAACGTTTCACAGGAAACGTATTGCAAGCCTCGATGGATTAAGCCTCTCCAAAGTTCTGAAAAGAAAGAACCCTTACCTTTTCAAGGCAAAATATGTCTTGACTGCCGAACAGATAGTGAAAGGGCTTGTCGATGCCCATATTTCGTCGAACGAGGAAACCGTATTCGGACACTGGCTTGAGGGACTTGCAATCTTTATCAACGGAAAAGTGTATGGTGGCTGGAAATCCGGAATAGAAGGGATAGATCTCGAATTCGACAAGGAGGGTCAGCGGTTCATCGTGAACATCAAGTCAGGGCCAAATTGGGGAAATGCAAGCCAGATCAAGAAGATGCAGTCCGAGTTCAAAACGGCAGCCAAAACGCTTCGAACCAGTAATTCAGGATTACGTGTTGTAGCTGTCAATGGTTGCTGTTACGGAAAAGAGCGGTATGCTGATAAAGGCGATTATTTCAAGTATTGCGGCCAGCGATTCTGGGAGTTCATTTCAGGCAATCCGGAGCTGTACACCGAAATCATCGAGCCCCTTGGGCATAAGGCAAAAGAAAAAAACGATGATTTCCTGCAATCGTATTCACAGAGGATCAACAGGTTTACCCTGCAGTTCATGCAGGAATATTGCAATCCTGACGGAGTGATTGACTGGAAAAAGCTGGTCGAATTCAATTCTTCCCGAGAGTAACGAAGGCAGACCTGACGCTCATCCAGGTTCAGTATGTTGGCGCGGGTTTTCCGGAAACGAAAAAAGCCCCGGTTGATACCGAGGCTCTCATGCTTCTGGAGCGGGAAACGAGACTCGAACTCGCGACCCCAACCTTGGCAAGGTTGTGCTCTACCAACTGAGCTATTCCCGCATTGATGAGGCATTAATATAAGGATATTTCAAAACTGTGCAAGAGAGGCCTGAATTTTTTCCGGTGAAAAATTCCCTTCCCGTCCGTCTTCCTTTTCGGCACTGCGTGTAATCGTGGTCAGCGTTTCGGGATGCATGGAGAACAGGATGATCAGAGCCCGAAGCTCTCGATGATGGTTCCCATATCCTTGTCGCCCCTGCCCGAAAGGTTCACCACGAGGATCGAGTCGGGGGTCATGGTCGCGGCTCGCCTGACGGCATAGTGTACGGCATGCGCGGATTCGAGTGCGCAGATGATGCCTTCGGTTTCAGCGAGCGTCTTCAGCGCATCAAGTGCCTCCCGGTCGTTTGCCGAGGTGTAGCTCACGAGTCCGGTTTCCTGCAGATAGCAGTGTTCCGGTCCGACGCCGGGGTAATCGAGTCCGGCTGAGATGGAGTGTGCTTCGAGTACCTGGCCGTCCTCGGTTTGCAGCAGTCTTGTCATTGCGCCGTGCAGTATGCCCGGTTCGCCTTTGGTGAGCGATGCAGCGTGCTTTCCCTCAAGCCCTTCGCCAGCAGCTTCAACGCCGACCAGTTCTAAGGCAGGCACGTCCTCGAGAAATTCGTAGAACATGCCGATGGCGTTGCTACCGCCTCCCACGCAGGCGGTAATGACGTCCGGCAGTCTTCCGGCATGCTCCATGATTTGCGTCCTCGTTTCCTTGCCGATGACGGCCTGGAAGTCGCGCACGATCATGGGGTAAGGGTGCATACCTACCACCGAGCCGATGATGTAGAAGGTGTCCTCGGGGTTGTTCATCCAGTCGCGAATGGCTTCGCTTGTGGCGTCCTTCAGCGTTCTGGATCCGCTGGTGACCGGTCTCACTTCAGCTCCGAGCAGTTTCATGCGGGCCACGTTGGGCGCCTGGCGGCGGATATCCTCCTCACCCATGTAGACGATGCATTGCATATCGAAGAGCGCGCACACCGTGGCTGTGGCCACGCCGTGCTGTCCTGCGCCGGTTTCGGCGATCACGCGCTGCTTGCCCATCCGCCGGGCAAGCAGTACCTGACCGAGTGCGTTGTTGATCTTGTGTGCGCCGGTATGGCAGAGGTCTTCGCGCTTCAGGTAGATTGCTGCACCGCCAGCCATTCGGCTCAGCCGTTCGGCATGGTAGAGCGGTGTGGGGCGTCCCACATAGTCGCGCAGAAGCCTGCCGAGCGTTTCCCTGAAAACCGGGTCGTTCTGTGCCTGGCGGTACTCCTGTTCAAGATCTGCAGCATTTTTTATGAGGGTTTCGGGAATGAATTTTCCGCCGAACATACCGAAATGCCCCCTGGAGTCGGGAGCGGAGTAGGGTGACCGGGACATGCGAACCAAAGGAAAATTGACAAAAAGAATCGGTATACAGCGTTTATCGGAGGCCAGACCGCGCTGAAGCCGGAGAAAAGGCGACTGTTCTCGAACAATAAAATAATATATTGAAACTTTTCAGAGAATATCTATGAAAGAGAGCCTTGCCAACCAGCATCAGAGGGTGCTCCTGTGAATGTTTCGAAGTGCACCATCGGCTTTGCCACGCTTCTGTGCACGCTGTTCTGCAGCGGGCTGATGCCCTGTTCCCGTCCGGTTTCGGCCGAAGAGCGGGATTCACAGGACACCAGGCAGCCGGGAATGCTTTCCGGAACGATTTCCGGTGCACCCATTTCGTTTTCCGCACGGGACTCTCTCATCTACCGTTTCGACCGGAAGTCCATGGAGCTTTTCGGGAAGGCACGCGTAGAGCGCGATTCCACTACAATCAGTGCCCCGAAAATTGTTGTCGATCTCGAAAGTTCGATTCTCGATGCTTTCGGTGTGCCGGATGGTTCCGGAGTGAGCCCCGATCCCGCGGTGTTCACCAACCGCGAAGGCAGCTTCACTTCCGATAAAATCACATACGCTTTCACAACCGGCAGGGGTGAGACCACCAACATCTCCTCTCGCTCCTCCCAGGTGATATTCAGCGGCCGGAAAGTCACCCGGCTCGAAAACGGTGAGCTGATCGTCAGGGACGGCACCTTCACCACCTGTGATGATACGGAGCCCCATTACTGGGTATCGACGGATTACATGAAGATCATTCCCGGCAGCAGAATCATCGCCCGTCCCTTCATCATGTATATCCGGCCCGAACTCTTCTCCCGGCGCCTGCCGGCCATTCCGCTGATTCCGCTTCCGTTCATGGTTTTTCCGCTGCGGGAAGGGCGCGACTCGGGGCTCCTGATCCCCCGGTTCAGCCACGACAGCGACCGGGGATATTACTTCTCTGATCTCGGCTATTTCTGGGCCATCAACGATTATCTTGACCTTCGGATCGAAGGCGACATCGCCTTCAACGGAAGCTGGCGGCTTGGGGAGCGCTTTCGTTACAAAAGCCGGGATGCGTTTTCCGGTTTCGTGGAAGGGGAGTACGAGCGCTACTTCAAGGGAGATGCCGATGAAGCGGATTACGCCAGGTACAGCAGCTGGAGCATGCGCTTCGGGCACCACCAGGATTTCAGCCCTGCGGCAACCCTCGATCTCAACCTGCAGTTCCAGGGGGGAGACCGCAACTACGACCTGAACACCATTAACAACGAAACCGTCGTCAATGAACAGGCGCTCTCCTATTCCTCTTTCGGCAAGACTTTCGACGACGAGAACAGCATTCTGACGGCGGGCTACCAGCGCAACGACGACCTGCGGAGCAGCGATCTCTATCAGCTCGCCGGCATCGGTTTTTACCAGAACCGTTACTATCCTTTCCGCAAGGGGAGGCTCGGTACGCTTGATGACTGGCGGGACCGTGTTTCGCTGACCTCCTCGGCCTCGCTACAGGCGTCGATCGCTTCCGACAGCGGCAACGACCTGTCACAGTATCTTGCCGATGCCGATCTGCAGGTGGGCTACTTCCATGAATTTTCCGAAAACAGCAAGGCGCTTTTCACGCAGGGAGTTTTCTTTCAGGGCAGCATGCTCGACGACGACAGCTACGGCGACCGGCGCTACGGTATGAGGCTGCAACTGCCCTTGCGCGTGCAGTCCACACTTTTCCGTCATTTCAACGTCAATGCGGGTTTCTCTTTCAACCACTACCTTGTCGGTAACGACGTACTGAACACCTGGGATGGCGCAGGCGTCGTTACGACGGAGCGGAATGAGGATACCGGATTTTCCACCTGGAATTTCAGCGCGGATGTTTCCACCCGTCTGTACGCAAGCATGAAAACCCCTCTTCTGGAGGGACTGACCGGCCTGAAAGCCTTGCGTCATACGTTGATTCCCACCCTGTCGTACACCTTTAATCCCGATTTTACCGATACCGGCTACGACTATTACCGCACGGTCTATGACGGCAGCGGCTATCTGCGTTACAGCCGGTTCGAGCACTCGGTCTACCAGGATATCCCCGAAGGACAGAGCACGATAGGGATCTCCCTGAAAAACCTTTTTCACGGCAAGATCAGGACCTCCACAGAGGAGGCCGGAAACGGTGAGCGAACCGTGCACCTGCTTTCGCTGACCGCCTCGACCGCCTATAATTTCGCTGCTGACGCATTCCGATGGTCACCGCTGCTCGTGACGGCGTCGAGCAGCGCCCTGTCGCCGAATTTTCTGTTGAGCGCCGGTGCGCTTTATGATTTTTACGGTTACGATTCCGTGACGGGCGAGCGGGTCAACCGTTTTTATGCTGAGGACGGAAACGGGTTTCTGCGGTTCGTAAGCGGTTATCTGAACATGAGTCTCAATCTCGAGGGAAAGAAACGGAACGGAGATTCCGGACGGCCTCAAGCCCTCCGTGCCGAACAGGCGATATTCCGCGAGCGATTCAATGCCGGCGACTTCAGCGATATCGATTATTCGCTTCCCTGGCGGCTTCGCCTTTCGCTTTATCTGCTGTCCGACAGGACGAATCCGCTCGAAGAGGCGGAAACAACCGCGCTGCTCAACCTGTCCGCAAAAGTCGCGCTCTCCTCGAACTGGCAGGCAGGCGTCAACACCGGCTATGATATCGAGCAGAACAAGTTCGTTTTTCCAATGCTGCAGCTCTACCGCGATCTGCACTGCTGGCAGGTCGGTTTGCAGTGGGTGCCGACCGGAGAGTACAACAGCTACTATCTTCAGATCGGGCTGAAAGCTCCCCAGCTCAAGGATATCCGGTTCAGCACGGGGGGAAATACAGGTGGATGGACCCAGTAGGAAGCGCTCAGCTGATCGAGTCGAGAATGGTTCTGAGCCGCTCGTTGAATGCTTCTGGAGCGTCGTGGTGAATGCAGTGCGAAGCTTTCGGAATGATGAAGGCGCCCGCCTGCGGAAGGAGCTGCTGGAATTCCGGAATGATCCTGTGCGGCGGCAGCGCGCTGTCTTCGGCTCCCCAGATCAGAAATGCCTGCCCCCTGTAGCGGCAGGGTTTAGCAATGTGGTCGAGCGTGAAGTCCTGGGGGCGGCGCGAGGGTGAAAGGTACGACCAGATCGCGCCCTTGTCCTGCAGAGGACGGGTGAACTGGTTGATGAGCCTGAGATCGACGCGGCTCTGGTTGTAGTAGGTGGGCACAAGGCTCTGGCTGACCCCTACAGGGTTGGCGAATGCCGTGAAAAGCACCTCTCCGATCATCGGCGAGCCGACCAGGCCGAAAAACACTTTCGCCATGCCGTCCATGCTGTCGCCGTAGAGCCCCGATGGATTGGCAAGCACGAGCGCCCGCACTTTTTCCGGTCTGAGGTGCGCGTAATAGATGCTTCCGGCACCTCCCATGGAATGACCCACGAGAATCACATCATCAAGTTTTTTCAGGTGCAGGAACGCCTCGATCTGCGCGGCGAAGAGCTCGAGGCTGTAGCGGACATTGGGTTTCTGCGACTTGCCGAACCCGATGAGGTCCATGGCATAAATCTTGTGACTTCCGGTAAACTGGGGAATATTCTCTTTCCAGTGTTCGATCATCCCGCCATAGCCGTGGATGAACAGGATCGGGGTTTTATTTCCGGCTTCGGCGCATCCGGTTTCCAGGTACCGGATTCTCGCTTCATGTTCGGGGGAAAGCTGCCACAGGAAATACTGGTCTGTCGGAGAGGTGCTCATGGTTGCAATACGGAATATTTCCAGAGTGTCAACTGTTAAAATATACAATGCTACAAACTAATTATAATTCCCTGCGATTTAATACAGATCAGGCGAGTTTCTTTTCTATCCAGAACCTTTACGTTTTTTATGCTTCAGGTTTCAAGAAAATTCGAATACGGGCTTCATGCGGCAGCTTATCTTGCCAAGAAAGGCTCGGGAAGGGTGGTGACCGTCAAGGAGATGGCCGATTCCATCGGTTTTTCTCAGGAGTTTCTTTCCAAGGCCATGCAAAGCATGAAAAAAGTCGGGATAACCGAGTCCGTAAAGGGCGTGAAGGGTGGATACCGGCTTGCCAGAAAACCATCCGAGATCACCGTTGCCGATATCGGAGAGGCCATCGAGGGAAAACCGCACCTGACCCGCTGTGCTGTCAGGCTCAGCAGTTGCGAGATTGCCGACAACTGCGGTTACCGTGGCTACATGAACAACCTTCAGGCGCGGATTCAGGCGCTCATGGCTTCCACGACCATTGCCGACCTGCTTCGGCAGCAGGATGAGGAGCCCTCTTCGGAGTGACAGGCAATACCGGATGATTTCCCGTTATTTCCGGTTTCCGGGTTGTATATTGCCGGACTCTTGTCAATGAATGTCCCGATATGATAATGGCCAGTTCCGCTGCAACGGACAGGGTTCAGGGCGCAGTGGCCCTTCCCGATATCGTACTCAGGGGTGTACGTACCCACAACCTCAAGAATATCTCCGTCAGCATTCCGCGGAACCGTTTTGTGGTGCTGACCGGCGTGAGCGGTTCAGGCAAGTCGAGCCTCGCGTTCGATACACTCTACGCCGAAGGACACCGCCGTTATGTGGAGTCGCTTTCGGCTTACGTCCGCCAGTTTCTCGAACGGATGCCCAAGCCCGATATCGAGATTGTCGAGGGGATTGCTCCGGCAATCGCAATCGAACAGAAAACCATTCCGAAAAACCCCCGATCGACGGTCGGTACGGTATCGGAAATCTATGACTACCTCCGGCTGCTCTATGCCCGGATCGGCAAGATCTACTCCAGCGATACCAGCGAGCTGGTGCTGAAGCATACTCCCGAGGACGTAAGCTACCAGGCGCGTTTTTTCGACGAGGGCACCCGCTTTTATGTTGCGTTTCCGTTTCCCTGCCACAAGGACGCCGCGTTGCATGAATGTACTGCGCCGGCTGAGATTGCCAATCTCCTGAAGAAGGGTTTTTTCCGGATCATCGAAGGCGAGAGCGTTCTCGACCTCAACGAGGAGCCGGTCTGCATGCGTTTCGGCAAAATGGGACGCGAGGAGCTTTCGGGACTTCTTGTGCTTGTAGACCGCTTTGTGGCTCGCCAGGATGAGAAGGTGTACGGCAGGATAGAACAGGCGGCCGAGGTTGCGTTCAGCGAATCGGGCGGGTACGCCGTGCTGAAGGTTGCCGGCGGCAGAATATTCCGGTTCAGCGACCGTTTCGAGTTGAACGGCATTGAGTATCAGGAGCCTTCGCCGCAGCTGTTCGCCTTCAATTCGCCGATCGGGGCGTGCACGAAGTGCCAGGGGTTCGGCCGAATAGCAGGCATCGACGAGGATGCCGTCATTCCCGACAAGTCCCTGAGCATTGCCGAAGGAGCGATCGTCTGCTGGAATTCCGAGAAATACTGCTGGAACTGGAAACGTCTGATGACGGCGGCCAAAAAGGTCGGTATTCCGGTTGACGTTCCCTATGAGAAACTTTCCCATCTGCACAAGGAGATGATCTGGAAGGGTGTTTCCGGCCAGGAGGAGCGGTACGACGGCATCTGGCCGTTTTTTGCGGAAATCGAGAAGGATGCAGGTTACAAGATGCACTACCGGGTGTTCCTGAGCCGGTATCGTGGCTATGCCACCTGTCCGGAGTGCGAGGGGAGCCGCCTCAATCCTGAAGCTCGTCTGGTCAGGATTTCGGGCCGTCATATCGGCGAGGTCACGCGCATGAACATCGGCGAAGCCTATGCATTCTTCACCACGCTCGACATTTCACCTTTTGACCGCAAGGTTGCAGAATCCGTGCTCGAGGAGATCGTCAAACGGCTGAGCTATCTGCTTGAGGTAGGTCTCGGCTATCTCTCGCTCGACCGGCTCACCCACTCGCTCAGCGGGGGTGAGTTCCAGCGCATCAACCTTTCCACCTCCATCGGATCACCGCTCGTGGGTGCGATCTACATTCTTGACGAGCCGAGCATCGGACTGCACCAGAGCGATTCGGCAAGGCTGATTCGTCTGCTCAGGAAACTGCGTGATCTCGGCAATACCGTAGTGGTAGTCGAGCACGACCGGGAAATCATCGAGGCTGCGGACGTGGTGATCGACCTGGGCCCCCGGGCGGGACGGCTCGGAGGCGAGGTGGTGTTCCACGGCACCATTGCAGAGATGAGGGCCACGGGAACCTCCCTGACTGCGGACTACCTCGGCGGCAGAAAGTGCATCGCCGTGCCTGGGAATCGCAGGACCCCTGATTTTTCGCAGGCTCTTGAAATACGGGGCGCGATGCAGAACAATCTGAAGAACATCAATGTGCGCTTTCCTCTCGGAGTCATGACCTGCGTGACCGGCGTAAGCGGTTCGGGTAAGTCCACGCTGGTCAACGACATCCTTAAAAACGGCATTCTGCGTGAAAAAGAGGGAACCAGGGAAAAGGTGGGTACTCACCGTTCGATATCGGGGGCAGGCCTTATCGACCGCGTGGAGCATGTGGACCAGTCGCCCATAGGCAGGTCGAGCCGCAGCAATCCTGCGACCTACATGAAGGTTTTCGACGATATCCGGGCTCTCTTCTCCCAGACAAGAGAGGCAAGGGCAAGAGGGTGGAAAGCCGGTTATTTCTCCTTCAACATTCCGGGAGGGCGGTGTGAAAGCTGTGCGGGCGAGGGGAGCGTGAAGATCGAAATGCAGTTCCTTGCCGATATCGAGGCGATCTGCGAGGAGTGCAACGGGTTGCGCTACAAGCCGGAAACCCTCGAAATCAGGTACAACGGACTTTCCATAGCCGAGGTGCTCGATCTGACGGTGAGCGAGGCGATCGTGTTTTTTCGGAGTGACCGGGCAATCGTGCGAAAACTGCAGGTGCTCGATGAGGTGGGGCTCGGCTATATCCGGCTCGGGCAGTCTTCCAGCACACTTTCGGGCGGCGAAGCGCAACGCCTGAAGCTTGCCGGCTTCATTGCCCGCGCAGATATCGAGCACACGCTTTTCCTGTTCGACGAGCCCACAACCGGCCTGCATTTCGAGGATATCAGCAAGCTGATACGCTGTTTCGAAAAGCTGCTCGAGCAGAAGAACACGCTGGTTGTCATCGAGCACAATCCCGATATCATCAAGCAGGCCGACTGGATTATCGATCTCGGCCCCGGAGCAGGCGATAACGGAGGTTCGCTGGTGGCCGAAGGAACTCCTGAAACCGTTGCTGCATCGGAAGCTTCACTGACCGGTCGCTATCTCGCGGAGTACCTGAGAGCGGGGGGCTGAATTGCGGTTTTCAGGCGATGGGATCGTCCTCGATCGCTCCGCCGTGCAGGCGGATGTGGGGGAAGTGCGACTCGGATGTCCGTTCGACCCATACCGATCCTCCCTTGTGCCGTAGGGCTTCGTTTTCCGTCACCGATACCCTGTTTGAGGCGAGTGCGGCGATTTCTCCGAGAATGGCTGCATGCTGCCGGTCTTCGGCTGTAGCCGTATCATCACGCATTTTGGAGTTCAGGCTCGCAAGTTTTTCCATGGCAATCTTGCCGATGGTGCAGAGGAGTTCTGTATCCATTGATTTCATAAGATCATAAGTAAAACTGTCGCCGGGAATCGTTTTTTTCCTCACTGCATGGTACAGAAACAGTTTGGAGAGGGAAAATTTTTTTTTATAATTCAGGTGTTCTTTTAGCACTCTGCCAGGTTGAGTGCTAAAGGATTGATTTCAAGCTGCTGCTCACTGGCAGTATCGTTTTCTTAACGCAAACACAAACAAGATAAGACAATGAACTTGAAACCCTTAGCTGATCGGGTTATTGTGAAGCCGGCTCCGGCAGAAGAAAAAACCAAAGGCGGCCTTTTCATTCCCGATACCGGTAAAGAAAAACCGCAGTATGGTGAAGTTGTGGCTGTCGGCCCCGGCAAAGTCGCCGATAACGGTCAGGTGGTCGACATGCAGGTAACAGTCGGACAGAAAGTGCTCTACGGCAAGTATTCCGGCACCGAAGTGAATGTTGAGGGAGAGGATTACCTGATCATGCGCGAATCCGACATCTTCGCCATTCTCGACTGAGCTGTTGACAAGAACCATTTACTAACCATTTCAAGAAGGAACGCTTTACAATGACTGCTAAAGATATTCTCTTTGATGCCGACGCCCGCGCCAAACTCAAAGTCGGTGTAGACAAACTGGCGAACGCCGTGAAAGTCACCCTCGGCCCTGCCGGACGCAATGTGCTGATCGACAAGAAATTCGGTGCCCCCACCTCAACCAAGGACGGTGTGACCGTCGCCAAGGAGATCGAGCTTGCCGATGCCGTCGAAAACATGGGCGCACAGATGGTTCGCGAGGTCGCTTCGAAAACCAGCGATGTAGCCGGTGACGGCACCACCACCGCAACCGTGCTCGCACAGGCTATCTACCGCGAAGGCCTGAAAAACGTCGCCGCAGGCGCACGCCCGATCGACCTGAAAAGAGGCATCGACCGCGCCGTGAAAGAGGTTGTCGCCGAACTGCGCAACATCAGCCGCAGCATTTCCGGCAAGAAGGAGATCGCCCAGGTCGGCACTATCTCTGCCAACAACGATCCTGAAATCGGCGAGCTGATTGCCGAAGCCATGGACAAGGTCGGCAAGGACGGCGTCATCACTGTCGAAGAAGCCAAAGGCATGGACACCGAACTGAAGGTCGTCGAGGGCATGCAGTTCGACCGCGGTTACCTCTCTCCGTATTTCGTTACCAATCCCGAAACCATGGAAGCCGAGCTCGAAGATCCGCTCATTCTCATCCACGACAAGAAGATCGGCAATATGAAAGAGCTGCTTCCGATCCTCGAAAAATCGGCACAGTCCGGTCGTCCGCTGCTCATCATCGCAGAAGACATCGAAGGCGAAGCGCTTGCGACCCTCGTGGTCAACAAGCTCCGCGGCACCCTGAAAGTCTGTGCCGTCAAGGCCCCTGGCTTCGGTGACCGCCGCAAGGCAATGCTCGAGGACATCGCCATCCTCACCGGAGGCACCGTTATCTCCGAAGAGAAAGGCTACAAACTTGAAAACGCCACTCTTGCCTATCTTGGTCAGGCCGGTCGCGTCAACATCGACAAGGACAACACCACCGTCGTCGAAGGCAAAGGCACCCAGGAAGACATCAAGGCCCGTATCAACGAGATCAAGGGTCAGATCGAAAAATCAACTTCCGATTACGACACCGAAAAGCTGCAGGAACGTCTTGCGAAGCTCTCCGGCGGCGTTGCCGTTCTCAACATCGGCGCATCGACCGAAGTCGAAATGAAAGAGAAGAAAGCCCGCGTCGAGGATGCCCTGCATGCAACCCGCGCAGCAGTCCAGGAAGGCATCGTGGTAGGCGGCGGCGTCGCCCTTCTGCGTGCTGCCAAAGGCCTTGCCAATGCCGTTGCGGACAACGAGGATCAGAAGACCGGTATTGACATCATCCGCCGCGCTCTCGAAGAGCCGCTCCGTCAGATCGTAGCCAACACCGGCACAACCGACGGTGCTGTCGTGCTCGAGAAAGTCAAGGCAGGTGAAGGCGATTACGGCTTCAACGCACGCACCGAGCAGTACGAGAATCTCGTCGAGGCAGGCGTGGTCGATCCCACCAAGGTGACCCGCAGTGCGCTCGAGAACGCCGCATCGGTTGCCAGCATCCTGCTCACCACCGAGGCAGCCATTACCGACATCAAGGAAGAAAAAGCTGAGATGCCGGCAATGCCTCCGGGCGGCATGGGTGGCATGGGCGGCATGTACTGATTCCGTTCGACGGCCATATTCTTGCCAAGCCATCCCGGAGCCTGTCCGGGGTGGCTTTTTTATGCCCGGACGCACGATTAAAACCGGAGAATTCCATACCTTTACAGAAAACTTTTCCAACTGTAGCCACTCGGACATGAAAGCCGTCATCCTCATCAGCGGGGGCATGGACAGTCTCGTAACTACGGCGATAGCCGCCGATGAGGGGTTTGACCTTGCCGCCATGCATGTCAATTACGGGCAGAGAACCTCACAGAAGGAACTTGACTGTTTCCGCCTTGTCTCTGCTCATTACGGCATTGCCGAGCGGCTGGAGATCGATGCGGGTTATCTGGCATCGATTGGCGGTTCGTCGCTGACAGACCCGTTCATGCCGGTCGGGGGGGCCGATCTGCAGGGTAGCGCCATTCCAACGAGCTACGTGCCGTTCCGCAATGCGGGTTTTCTCTCCATGGCCGTCAGCTGGGCCGAAGTGATCGGTGCGGAACGGATATTCATCGGTGCGGTCGAGGAGGATTCGTCAGGCTATCCGGACTGCCGCAAGGCGTTCTATGACGCATTCAACACCGTTATCGAGCTCGGTACGAAGCCCGATACCTCGATCCGCATCGAAACCCCGCTCATCGCCATGCAGAAGTGCGATATCGTGCTGCGCGGGATGGAGCTTGACGTGCCTTTTGCCTACAGCTGGTCGTGTTACAAGAACGAGGGGAAGGCATGCGGACTCTGCGACAGCTGCGCCAGACGGCTCAGGGCGTTTGAACTGACCGGACTGCGCGATCCGATTGATTATGAGGTGAGGCCGAAGTATATTTAAGGACATCAGCGGTGAGTAGTCGGTAGGCAGTGAGCGGTGAGTAGTGGGCAGGGAGAATGAGGGAGGTGAGTTGTTTGGGTCTTTTTCGTCCTTTATGTTCTTTTTTTTAAGAATTACCAGTTACAATTTTCATGAAACCGGTCAAAGCGTATTCTTCAGGGTTTTCCTCTCTCGACGAGCGGCTGAAGCTCTCTTTCGGCCTCATGGCCCTGATCTGGATCACCGGCCTTGTTGGGCACTTCACCCCGTTTCTCGAATGGCCGGCGCTTTTCATCTATGTTTTCGGTTCCATCGCTCTGGTGCTCTGGCGAGGGAGAAGGTATCATGAGTGGCCGGAGATGTACCTGGCGGGCGGCGACCTCAGGAAATCGCTGCTCTGGGGCGGCGTGGCCGGCGGCCTGCTGTTTGCGATGGACATTTTCAATACGGTGATGTACTATAAAAACGGCGGTGCTCCGATGGGCGAGATAGTGAACATTCTGGTGAACCGTTACATGCTTTTACTCTTTCCCGTGCTGGTGCTGGCCGAGGAGTTTCTGTGGCGCGGCATCATGTTCGCCGCCATGATCGAAAAAGGGGTCAACCGGCATCTCACGGTTTTTCTTACCGCCATGTTCTATGTGATCAACCATTTCGCGGTGGCTCCGGTAGGCTTCCGGGAACGCGCCCTGATGGCCATGATGGCTTTACCCATCGGCATTTTCGGGGGCTACCTGGTGCTGAAGACCCGTAATGTTTGGGGGAGTGTGCTGGTGCATATGATCACCATGATCTCCATGGTCCTCGATATTTTCGTTATTCCACAACTGCTGTTTTAGGCCTTCAGGTACCCTTCTATGAAAGAGAACCGCATTGCCTCGCTGCTCCGGCAGGAGAAGAAACTCCTGCTTGCATACTATATGCCGGAATTTCCCGTTCCGGGCTCCACACTGCCGGTGCTCGAGGCGCTTCAGGAAAACGGCGCGGATATCATCGAACTCGGCATTCCGTTTTCCGATCCTGTCGGTGACGGACCGGTCATTCAGGAGGCCGCACAAATCGCCATCGGCAATGGCGTCACGGTCAAGCATCTTCTGGAACTGGTGCGCAAGGCCCGTGCAGGAGAAGGGTGCGAGCCGGTTACTGCTCCGATCCTTCTCATGGGATACTGCAATCCACTCATTGCGTATGGCGGTGACTGTTTTCTGCACGATGCCGTCGAAGCCGGCGTCGACGGACTGCTGTTGCCCGATCTGCCTCCCGAGGAGGCCGGCGACTTTCTTGAAAGAGCGAAAAGTTTCGGTCTCACGGTGGTGTTTCTCATCTCGCCGGTTACTCCCCCGGAGCGCATCGAACTGATCGATTCGCTCTCGACCGATTTTTCCTACTGCCTTGCCGTCAATGCAACGACCGGTACGGCAAAGCTTTCAGGAGCCGACGCCGATGCTGCAGTGGAGAAGTACCTCAGGCGGGTCAGGCGGCATGCCCGGAAGAAATTCGTCGTGGGGTTCGGCATCAGGGACAAGGCGAGGGTCGAGCAGATATGGCGTCTTGCCGACGGGGCAGTCGTGGGTTCGGCCCTCCTGCAGCACGTTGCCGGCGCGGTAACTCCCGGAGAGTGCGCCCGCCTTGCCGGCGAGTTCTGGCGCAGCCTCCGCTGAGAGGTCATTCATGAGCGAAGCTTTTTTCTCAGGTCCGCCGGTTGACGTCATTATTCCCCATTATCGAGATATCGCACGCCTCGAGCGCTGTCTTGCATCCCTTTCCTGTACCCGTTACCGTCCGATGGGGATAATCGTGGTCGATAACGGCAGCGGCGATCCGGAGCTGGAAAAGCTCACCGGAAAAGTGTCAGGCACCCGCCTTCTGAGGCTGCATGAGAACAGGGGTTATGCGGGAGGCTGTAATGCAGGTTTTCATGCTTCGGAAGCCGACTACGTCGTTTTCCTGAACGACGACACCCGGCACGATCCCCTCTGGCTTGAAGCGCTTGTGGCGGAGGCACGGCGTGATGAAAGCATCGCGGCCCTGCAGCCGAAAATTCTTTCCCTGGCGGAGCACGCCAGGGGTCGGAACGTTTTTGATCACGCCGGTGCGGCGGGGGGGATGCTCGACCGGCTCGGTTTTCCCTGGTGTTACGGAAGGACGTTTTCAGGAGTGGAAGAAGACCGGGGGCAGTACGACACTCCCCGTGACCTCTTCTGGGCTTCAGGTGCGGCCATGTTTGTCAGAAAGAGCGTTTTCAGTGAACTGGGGGGGTTTGACGACTCCTTCTTCATGCATATGGAGGAGATCGATCTGTGCTGGCGGATGCGGCTTGCCGGATACAGCGTTCGCTCCGTGCCCTCTTCTGTGGTTTATCATGAAGGTGGCGCTTCGCTTGCAAAAGGCTCTCCGCTGAAAACCTATTACAACCACCGAAACAATCTCCGGATGCTTTTGGGGAACATGGGCATCTGGTCGCTTCTGGCGATTTTTCCCTTACGGCTTCTGCTCGAACCCGCTGCGGCGCTGTTCTATCTTCTCACAGACTCCGGTGGTCAGGAAAATGCGCTTGCAGTGCTCAGGGCGCTCCGGGATGTTCTGCTCAAGCTGCCTGATACGTTGCAGCGCCGCAAGGCGGTGCAGTCGGTGAGGCGGAGGAACGACCGCAGTCTGTTCAGAGGTATGCCATTCAGCGTTTTTTTTCTGCGCTGATCTGCCGGTTCCGGTTTTCCGGGGAGAGCAGATAGCCCTTGCGGACCATGTCATCGACCGCTTCGAGGATGCTTTGCATGACCGGCATGAAGCTCATGGCGAGTTCCTGCTTGATCTTGCTGCACCCGTACCGGATGGATCGTCCGATGTGTGTGCGGATGTAGGTTCCGGTGTCCCTCGGCTGTGTCCAGGAGAGGGCGGTCAGGAGCGCTGTTCCGATTTTTCCGGTAAGATCCTGTTTCGGCAGGGGGTAGTTCCGGTACCCCGAAAGGTTCAGCAGTTCCACCAGTTCGCGCATGTGCATGAGGCCTGCCGAACACAGGTATCTGCCGCTTGCTTCCCTGGTTTCCATGGCGAGGATATGTGCCCTTGCCGTGTCGCGCACATCGACAAATCCCCAGTTCATGTCCATGATACCGGGATAAACGCCCTGCATGATATCGCGGATCATGGCATTGGTGGTGTTGATGCCGGGCCCGATCGACGGTCCCGTCACCATGGCGGGATTGATCGTTATCAGGTCGAATCCCGGTTTTTCCCGTGCAATGAATTCCCAGGCCGCCTTCTCGGCGAGGGTTTTCGAGTAGTGATAGGGGTGCCGGACGAGCGACGAACGGGTATTCCAGTCACGCTCCGTAAACACTCTTGTGCTATCGGGTTCATCGGTTATCGCCGCTACGGACGAGGTCAGAACGACGCGCCTGACGGTACCGGCTTCACGTGCAGTCTCCATGACTGCTGCGGTGCCTTCGAGCGCAGGTGCTACGAGTTCTTTTGCAGGGTTTTTTACATTGATTTTATAGGGGCTTGCCGTGTGAATGACATATTCACACTCCCTGAATGCCGGTCCGAACGATTCTTTTCTGAGCAGATCGGCTTCAAGAAGCTCGAGGTTGCGTGCCGCTCCCGGAAGGTTCATGAGAAAATCGTATTGCCGGGGGTTTTTCCTCACGGTTCCTCTTACCCGATAGCCTTTTGCAAGCAGCTGGCTGATGATGTGTGAGGCAATAAAACCGGAAGCGCCGGTGACGCAGAAAGGCTTTTCTGTGATCATAGATGGTGTTTGCTGACGCAGTTTGATCGGCACGCCCCAAGCCCGTCGTCAGGGTTCTGTTGTACAACCCCTTTCGAGGGAGTGCCGGCCGGCAATGGTTTCGGCTTTCTTTTTATGTGCGTTGAGAATGCCAGGGAGATCGAGGCGCTGGACGAAACTGACAAGGATCGGTGGAGCAAAAAAGGATGGTTTCAGTTCCGCTTCGTAGTGCAGCAGAGTCCGGTTCTCCTCCGCGCAGGTGCTCAGTATCCATGCGCCCCGGTATACCCTGAAATCGCCGCTCAACTGCTCGAAATCGATTCTTTTCAGATAGGTTTCCCTGACCTTAAGGCGGAAATTAACGGTTTTTTCAAAAAAAAATATTCCGGTTTTTCCGGTCTGATCGAGGATGATTTCATTGCCGTTCCGTTCGATGAGCTTGCTGAAAACCACCTTCGGCAGGGTTTTGCAGAGGTTGTCGTAATCAGTCAGTGCCGCCCAGACCGCTTCTGGCGGTGCGGTGATGCATATCCGGCCACTGACCCCGATCACATCTTCGGGAAGGAATGCAAGGTCAACAAGAATCTCTCTCTGCTGCAGTTGCCGCATTTCTTCCTGATTCGGGACGATTTGTTCGCTCTGCGTCATCTGCAGATTACAGGTTTCGTCGAGGGTTTGTCTGGTGAGACGGAAAAAAGAGCCCGAACTGCCGCACTGACATTGCCCGGGCGGCCGGTTTTCCGGTCAATCGGACACCAGACGGTACGTGCCAGAGCAAGCGTCTTTCCGTCCACGGCATTGATAATTTCGGTATGGCGGTCGAAAGCAAAGCGGGAAGCCGTTCCTGTCCATGTTTGAACCCTGAGACGGTCTGCGGCCAACGCCGGTTTTTTGTATTCGATTTCATGACTGCGGACCACCCAGAGCAGCCTTGCATGTTCTTCGACGGGTGCGATGGCTTTCCAGTGCGCGATGGCGGCGTCCTGAACCCAGCTCAAATACACCACGTTGTTAACGTGGCCGTGCATGTCGATATCTTCCTCCGAGGCTGTTACGCCGATTTCAAAACGTCCCGTATCGTTTTCCATGATTGCGCTTCGCGGTTTTTTTTAAAATAAGATTTCTCTGCTATAAGCCGAGCGATAAGGGGATTTTCCTTTCCGTTTCTTGCATGGTGAAAGGAGAATCGTTACCATTGATTGCGGAGGCTGCGGCGTTCATGCATCCGATTGCACGTTTCGGGAATGTCCGGCTGAAACAGATCACGCAGATTCCGGAATTTGTCCGGAGTTCCATGATACCGTTTCGTTTTCCCGGGGATTGCGAAAAACATCATTGATACCAGTCAATCTTATGCTCTCTTTCCTTATCGCGGTCGTTTTCGGTCTTGTCCTACTTGTCTGGAGCGCCGGACGCTTCGTTGACGGCTCAGCCTCCGCCGCCAGGCATTTCAGGGTGCCGCCGCTGCTGATCGGCATGGTGATCGTCGGATTCGGTACCTCCGCGCCTGAAATGACGGTTTCGGCGATTTCCTCCTTACAGGGGAATCCGGATATTGCGCTCGGCAACGTGTTCGGATCGAATATCACCAATATCGCGCTTATTCTCGGTCTGACTGCATTGCTCAATCCCGTAGCCTTCCACTCCCGCGTGCTTCGCAAGGAGCTGCCCGTCCTGACGCTCATGACGGCGATCGCTGCATTCCTGATGTCCGACGGTATGTTCGGCAGGCAGGATGCCCTGCTTCTGCTCGTGTTTTTTGCCCTCCTGATGGGATGGTCTCTGTGGGAGGGCATCATGAAGAAGAACGACGAGTTCGGCATCGAAATGGAGAGCGAGCTTGAAGAGCATCCGATGCAACTCGGCAAGGCACTCCTGCTTGTCGCCGCAGGACTGGTGCTGTTGCTGGTGAGTTCGCGCATGCTGGTCTGGGGGGCTGTCGGCATTGCCGGAGTGCTTGGCGTAAGCGATATCGTGGTCGGTCTGACCGTGGTTGCTATCGGCACCTCGCTGCCCGAGCTCGCTTCTTCGCTTGCCGCCGCCCGGAAGGGGGAGCACGATATCGCACTCGGCAACGTACTCGGCTCGAACCTGTTCAACATTCTTGCCGTTGCCGGTGTCTCCGGAACGATCTCTCCTTCAGTCATAGACAAGGAGGTTTTTTCACGCGACATCGTGCTCATGCTGCTGCTGACCGTTTTGCTTTTCGTTATCGGTTACGGTTTCAGGGGAGAGGGTACGGGCAGGATCAACAGGATCGAAGGGGGGCTCCTGCTGGGGGGGTATACCGTCTATACCCTCTATCTTGTCGCCACAAGCGTGGGGTAGGGAAGCATCTTCCTGTCAGCAGACCTGAAAGCTGCCGATGGAAAGCTTTTCGAGAAACCCTTCCATTCCGTCCAGTTCACTTTCGATAATCGCTGATGCCTTGCGGCGGATCCGGCCGAAACCGGTTCCCGGCTCAGGAATGATACAGGCAGAAGCCGCAAGCGGCTGGTCGACCGGGCTGCCGATACGGCTGCAGAAAAAAACCGTCACCTCTTTGACGCCCGGAACCTCCCGGTGAATGCGACAGGCCGTTTCCCGTGCAAGCACATTGTAGATTTTTCCGACATGACTCACGGGGTTTTTACCTGCGGCGGCTTCAAGGCTCGATGGCCTGCCGAACGCGATCAGTCCGTTTACCCGGTTTCCCCTGCCCACTTCACCCCCGTCGGCTCCTTCCGCCGAAGTTCCAAGGACGGTGAGATACATGCCCCCCTCTCCTCGTTCGGGATCATCCAGAGCGTTGATGTGCAGTCCGATGGTTTCGAACGAGCGGTTCCGGTTCAGCAGCCACGTTTCGAGGTGTTTCCCGACAGCCTGTTTTCTCCTGAAGTACATGTCGGTGTCTTCGAGGAACCGGTCGACAAAAGCCACGGCAATGGTCAGGTCGAGACTTGTGCCGTTACGGCAAGCCATGATTTTTATATCTTCGCCGGTTTCGGGGAACATGCTTTTGAAGGCGGGGGAGTTCAGGTACCGTTCGGTGTCGAGTACCACTGATTCGGTCTCGCTCAGGGGGGCGAACCCGACACCGACCGATGTGTCGTTTGCCCCGATAACCTTACGGGAGAACGAATCGCACAGTTCCGCAGAACCCGGCCTGATTTCATGCTGGAACACCACGTGCCGTTCCGGATCGACAAACCGCAGGTTGGCAGCTATCCACTCTCTTGCTGCGGTTTCGACAATGTCGTGAACAGGAATCGCCATACCCTCCCACTCCAGGGTGGCCCGGTCTCCCGTGATGATGCGCATGGGTTCGAGCACGAGGCCGCCTCCAGGCCTGGTCACGGTTCTTCCCGCAACCAGCAGCCCCTTGTCGAGGTTGTGGTGCAGGATTCTTCCGCACCGCAGAAGGTACTCGCTCGAGAGCCGGATGCAGGCGGCTTCCATGACGCTGTCACAGATGGTGTCGGGATGTCCTTTCCCCTTGCGTTCGACCAGCTCTGCCGGCAGTTCCGAAACCGACGGACCCCAGGCCTTTTCGACAAAGATATGCTTCATGATGCAGGTGTTTTCTTTACCAGAACCTTCTGATGAACGGTTTTCGTTCGGTCTGAGCCGGAACAGGCGGGCTCTTCCTTCTTTTCTTGGTATATTGTCTGCAACAAAATCGTTACCCATGAAAATCGGAATCTCCTGTCACCACACTTACGGCGGAAGCGGTGCAATTGCCGCCGAACTGGGCAAGGCGCTTGCCGGACGCGGCCATATCGTTCATTTTTTCAGCCAGGCTGCTCCGTTCAGGCTGGGGACGTTTTCGAGGAACATCTTTTATCACGAGGTCGAGGCCATGCACTACCCGCTTTTCGAGTGCCCCTTCTATTCGCTTGCCCTTGCCTCGAAGATCGCCGATGTCGCCTATTACGAAAAGCTTGACGTGGTTCATGCCCATTACGCCATACCGCATGCACTGAGCGCCATGCTTGCACGGCAGATGCTCGAGGACAAGTGTGCCGAAACCCGCTGCTTCCGTTTGGCCACCACGCTGCACGGTACCGATATTACCGTGGTGGGCGCCGATCCCGGCATGCAGGATGTCGTGCGCCTTGCCATCAACAAATCGGACGGTGTGACTGCGGTGTCGGGCTATCTGCGCGATGAAACCCGGAGGATGTTCACCCCGAAAAAGGAGATTTCGGTGATTCCGAATTTTGTCGATACCGCGCTCTTTTCGCGCTCACCCGATCCGGAGATTCGCCGGCAGCTGGGGCTCCTCGGAAGCGAAAAGATCGTGATCCACATTTCGAATTTCAGGCCGGTGAAGTGCATCGGCGATATCGTCAGTGTGTTTGCCGCCCTCACGGAGCATATCGACGTGACGATGCTCTTTGTCGGCGACGGTCCTGAGCGGGGCGCAGCGGAAATCCGTGTGCGTGAACTCGGCATTGCCGACCGGGTGCGTTTTCTCGGCAAAATCGACGATATCGTTCCGTTGCTCTCGCTTGCCGATCTCATGCTGATGCCGAGCAATGCCGAGTCGTTCGGTCTTGCGGCCCTCGAGGCGATGGCTTGCGGGGTGCCGGTGGTGGCTACCGACGCCGGAGGGTTTCCCGAGTTTATCGTATCGGGCGTTCACGGTTACCTGCTTCCGCCGGGAGACATCGGGGAGATGACCGAAAAATCGCTGCTGCTGCTTCAGGACGAAGCCCTGCATCAGGCCTTTTCAGCGGCCTGCGTCCGACAGGCAAAGCGTTTCGAAACCTCACTGCTTGTCGAACGGTACGAGGCGTTCTACTCTGAACTGATCGAAGCGTCCCGCCCCGGCTGAAGGGTCAGTAGCGTTTTGTGGAAAGCAGGACGCTGCGGTACTTCTCGAGGTTTTCCAGCACTTCGCCGGTGCCTCTGGCGACAGCGGTCAACGGCTCTTCGCTGATATGCACGGCAAGTTTCGTTTCCTCGTTGATTTTCTTGTCGAGTCCCTTGATGAGGGCGCCGCCGCCCGCCAGGAAGAGACCTCGATCAAGAATATCTGCGGAAAGCTCCGGCTTGGTGACTTCGAGACTTTTCTTGATGGAGATGATGATCTGGCTGATCGGCGTTGCGATGGCATCCCTGATGGTGGGGGAATTGATCTCACGTTCTTCAGGAAGCGCGGTGACCAGGTTCCGGCCCCGCACCGTCATGGTCAGTTCCTTGTCGAGCTTGTATGCCGAGGCGATCTTGATCTTGACATCTTCGGCGGTGCGCTCTCCGATAGCGAGATTATAGGCTTTCCTGAAATGGCGTACGATGGAATTGGTGATGTCGGTCCCCGCGACGCGAAGCGATTCTCCCGAGGCGATACCACCGAGAGAAATGACCGCGATTTCCGTTGTGCCACCGCCGATATCGACGATCATGTTGCCCATGGGCTCCTTGACGTCGATGCCGATGCCGATGGCAGCCGCCATGGGTTCGGCGACAAGGTAAACTTCCTTGGCCCCCACATGCTCTGCCGAGTCTCGAACGGCGCGTTTTTCAACTTCGGTGATGCCGGAAGGAATACCGATCACCATTCTCCGGATACCGAACGAGAACTGGGTTTTGGTTTTATTGATAAGGCCCTTGATAAGCTCTTCGGTTGCCTCGTAATCGGCGATCACACCATTTGCAAGCGGTCTTATGGTAACAATGCCGGGATGGGTTTTCTCATGCATCAGGAGAGCGTCATGGCCGATCGCCACGACTTTTCCCGAGTTCCGTTCACGGGCTACAATCGATGGTTCATTAAGGACGACACCTTTGTCGCGGATATAAATCAGGGTGTTTGCCGTGCCGAGATCGATAGCGATGTCCCGGAACAGGCTGCTGAAAAAGCTCATGTTATCAGTGTATCTAGATGTGGTGTCATAGTGGCTTGGAAAGGCGGCAGTTCAGGCTATATTCCAAGGTTTCATCTGAAAAGATCAAAGTACTTCAACGGAACTTTTTTTTCAAATGAAAAGCATGTTGTCCGAATGACTTTTTTTGACGGGCTGCTGCCTCGTGACTCATAAAACGCATGGGCGGATGGTTTTGATAAACAGGGCTATTCGCTACATTAGCAGAAACCGGGACAAACGGCTTGCCGGCATATCCATGAAACATCAAAAGCGGGACTGAAACTGTGTTGAAAATCTACCGTTATGATACCGACAGCGATGCGCTGAAAAAACAGATAACAAGAAGCGTGGTTTTCGAACCGGATGTCGAACGTGCCGTCAGGGATATTGTCGATGCGGTGCGTACACAAGGAGATTGTGCGGTACTTGACTTTACCGACCGGTTTCAGGGAGTCAGGCTGCAGGAGATGAGGGTTTCTCCAGGCGAGATACGCAAAGCCTATGACGCCGCCGACCGCTCGTTCATCGAGGTGCTTGAGGAGGCTTACCGGAACATCAGCGCGTTTCATCGTCACGAAGCGGAGAAAAGTTTTTTCTATGAGGGACCGAACGGCGTGATTCTCGGCCAGCGGGTTACGCCCATGGACAGGGCAATGCTGTACGTGCCCGGCGGAAAAGCCGCTTACCCCTCTTCGCTGCTCATGAACGCAGCTCCTGCCCAGGTTGCCGGTGTCGGAGAGATTTTTCTCACCACTCCCTGCGACAGCGAAGGGAATGTGAGCAACCACATTCTCGCTGCTGCAGCAGTTGCCGGTATCGAACGGGTCTACAAGCTCGGTGGAGCCCAGGCGGTTGCGGCGTTCGCCTATGGCACCGAAACCATTCCGAAAGTCGATATTGTCACAGGACCGGGCAACAAATATGTTGCGCTCGCCAAAAAGCAGGTGTTCGGCCATGTGGCCATCGACAGTATTGCGGGGCCTTCCGAAGTGGTCATCATTGCCGACGGGTCGGCCAATCCAGATTTCATTGTGCTCGATATGTTCGCCCAGGCCGAGCATGATCCCGATGCATCGGCGGTACTGATCACCCCATCCGAAACCCTTGCCCTTGCAGTCAGGGATGCGGCCGGACGCAGGATCGGGGCCATGCTCCGCCGGGAGGTGATAGCCGAGGCGCTTGCCTCCAACGGGGCAATCGTCCTTACCGGTTCCCTGGAGGAGGCATGCCGGGTTTCCGATATGATTGCGCCGGAACATCTCGAACTGCATGTTGCAAGCCCCTGGGACGTGCTGCCTGCCATCCGGCATGCCGGAGCGGTTTTTATGGGGCCGTATTCGTGCGAAACCGTCGGGGACTATTTCGCTGGTCCGAACCATACCCTCCCGACCAGTGGCACGGCGCGATTTTTCTCGCCGCTTTCGGTGCGCGATTTCATCAAGCACACCTCGATCATCTCCTATTCGGCAAAACAGCTCTCCGTCTGCGGAGAGAAGATCGCCTCCTTTGCCGATTATGAGGGACTTCAGGCGCACGCTGAAGCGGTTCGTGAGCGGCTCCGGCAGTTATGAAGGTCAGCGATTTCGATTACAGTCTGCCGGAGGGGATGATTGCACGCTATCCCCCATCCGAGCGGGGTTCGTCACGATTGCTTGTGCTCGACAGCCGGACGGGAGATATCGTGCACAGCCGGTATGCGGCGCTCGATGAATTTCTTCGCGAGGGGGATCTCCTGGTGCTCAACAACAGCCGGGTTGTCAAAGCGCGGATGTTTGCCTCGAAAACTACCGGCGGCGCAGTCGAACTGATGCTGCTTGAAAAACACGAGGGGGAGCAGAACCTCGTGCTCTATCGCGGGAGGCTGAAAAAAGGCGACCGGCTTCTTGCTTACGGCCATGAACTGGTGGTCGTTGAGATTGCCGGTGAGGGACAGGCTCGCCTTTGCGCACCGGCAGGAACCGATCTGCCGTTGCTTTTTGAACAGTATGCTGCGATTCCAATTCCTCCCTACCTGAAGCGGGATGCCGAGGCGATCGACGCCGAGCGTTATCAGACGGTTTTTGCCGAGCATTCCGGCTCCGTGGCGGCTCCCACCGCATCGCTGAACATAACCGAAGGGCAGCTCGAAAAGCTCCGCCGCAAAGGTGTCGACAGGGCGACACTGACCCTGCATGTCGGATTGGGCACCTTCCTTCCCATAAGGAGCGAGCGTTTCGAAGATCATGTCATGCACAGGGAATATTACGAGATTCCCGCCGTAACCAGGGAAAAGATCCGGCGGACAAAAGTTTCCGGAGGAAGGGTGATCGCCGTGGGTACGACCGTCACCCGTACGCTCGAGCATGCGGCATCGTTGCCAGGTTGGGGTTGTGTCGATGAGGAGATGCGGGGTGAAGCCGATATCTTCATCTATCCGGGTTACCGGTTCCGGGTGATCGATCTTCTCCTGACCAATTTTCATGCACCCCGTTCCACGGTGCTGATGCTCACTGCCGCGTTTGCCGGAAAATCGCGTCTTCAGATGGCCTATGATGAGGCGCTCGGTAAAAATTACCGGTTTCTCAGCTACGGCGACAGTATGCTGATCGGCCCCGACATGCTCTCTGCTGTGCATAACTCCTAAAATAGTTCGGCGCGATCCCCGGTGCCGGTTAAGAAAGTGCGGTGGAAACGGTTTTGGTGTTTTTCCGCCGTTTTGTTTTCAAAAAAAGGTGTGCTATTATAACATTTTTGTCTTTTCTGGAGAAGACAGATCGTTTTTCCCTTCCATTCAGGATCGTTTCACGTAATAACCGTTTCAATCATAATTCGGGAGAACCCTATGAGTCTTGTCAGCCAATACCGAGCGCATACCGAAGAGAGGGCCCAGCAGGGCATTCCGCCTCTGCCGTTGACAGCAGATCAGGCACGTGCACTGATCGTCCTTTTGCAGCAGCAGCCTGTCGAGGAGAAAGAGTACCTGCTCAGACTGTTCTGTGAACACATCAGTCCCGGCGTTGATGATGCCGCATTCGAAAAAGCCGCATTTCTCGATGCCGTCATCAAGGGAGAGTCGGCTTGCGAGGTCATCACTCCGCTCGAAGCCGTCAGGATTCTCGGTACCATGCTCGGCGGTTACAATGTCAAGCCGCTCATCGATGCACTTGGCCATGCCGATAGCTCCGTTGCCGCCGAAGCTGCCTCGATGCTCAAGAACGTTCTGCTTGTCTACGATTCGTTCGATGCCGTTGCGAAGCTTGCCGCTTCCAATTCTTACGCCAGGGAGGTGCTGCGGTCATGGGCTGATGCCGAATGGTTCACATCGCATTCTGCGTTGCCCGAAAAGATGACGCTGACGGTCTTCAAGGTTTCGGGCGAAACCAATACCGACGATCTTTCCCCGGCCAGTGAGGCATTTACCCGCAGTGACATACCGCTGCATGCCCTTTGCATGCTCGGTTCGAAGATGGAAGATCCGATCGGCACCATCGCCGGGCTGAAGCAAAAGGGCCATCCGCTCGCCTATGTCGGCGATGTCGTCGGCACCGGTTCGAGCAGGAAGTCGGGCATCAACTCGGTGCAGTGGCATCTCGGCGAGGATATTCCTGCCGTGCCGAACAAGCGAACCGGCAGCGTGGTGATCGGCGGCATTGTTGCGCCGATCTTCTTCAACACCGCTGAAGACTCCGGTGCATTGCCGATCCAGGCCGATGTGACCGCCATGGAGATGGGAGACGTTATCGATCTCTACCCTTACGAAGGAAAGATCGAGAAGAACGGGGAGGTGATTTCGCGTTTCGATCTCGCGCCCAACACGCTTGCCGACGAGGTGAGAGCTGGAGGACGTATTCCGCTCATTATCGGCAGGACCCTGACCGGCAAGGCCCGCAAGGTACTCGGACTTGGCGAGTCCGATGTCTTTACCCGTCCGGTACAGCCGGCTGACAGCGGCAAAGGTTACACCCTCGCCCAGAAAATGATCGGCAAGGCATGCGGCCTTGCGGGCGTGAGGCCGGGCATGTACGTGGAGCCCGAAACATTGACCGTCGGTTCGCAGGATACCACCGGCGCCATGACGCGCGACGAGATCAAGGAACTTGCCGCACTGAGTTTCAGCGCCGATCTTGTGATGCAGAGTTTCTGTCATACAGCGGCGTATCCAAAACCGTCTGACATCAAGCTGCACCGCAGCCTGCCATATTTCATCATGAGCCGAGGCGGCGTCTCTCTCCGTCCTGGTGACGGTGTTATCCACACCTGGCTGAACCGCATGGTGCTTCCCGATACGCTCGGCACCGGAGGTGACTCGCACACCCGTTTCCCGATCGGGGTCTCCTTCCCTGGCGGTTCGGGGCTTGTGGCATTCGCCGGTGTGACCGGAACCATGCCGCTCAATGTGCCGGAATCCGTACTGGTTCGCTTCAAGGGTGAACTGCAGGAAGGCATCACTCTTCGCGACCTTGTCAACGCCATTCCTTATGTCGCCATCAAGCAGGGGCTTCTGACGGTCGAGAAAAAAGGCAAGAAAAACATTTTTGCCGGACGTATTCTCGAAATTGAAGGACTTCCGCAACTCAAGGTGGAGCAGGCGTTCGAGCTGAGCGACGCTTCGGCCGAGCGCAGTGCCGCAGCATGTACCGTACGCCTCGACAAGGAGCCGGTCATCGAATACCTCAGCTCCAACATCAGACTGCTCGAACAGATGATTGAAGAGGGGTACGGAGATGCCGGGACCCTGCGTCGCAGGATCGGCAAAATGCAGGAGTGGCTGTCGAATCCGGTGCTTCTGCAGCCGGATGCCGATGCGGAGTACGCAGCCGTGATCGAGATCGATATGAGTGCCATCAGGGAGCCCATTCTGGCCTGCCCGAACGATCCCGATGATGTCATGACCCTCAGCGAGGTGCTGCTTGACGAAAAACGGCCAAAGCACATCGACGAGGTGTTTGTCGGCAGTTGCATGACCAATATCGGTCATTTCCGTGCGCTTGGAGAGGTACTCCGCAATAAAGGCGTCGCTTCGGCCAGGCTCTGGATCGTGCCGCCGACGAAGATGGACATGAAAAAGCTTGTCGAGGAGGGTTATTACTCGGTGTTCGGTGCTGCCGGAGCGCGTATGGAGATCCCCGGCTGCTCCCTCTGCATGGGCAACCAGGCCAGGGTTGCCGACAATGCGGTGGTGTTCTCGACCAGTACGAGGAACTTCGACAACCGCATGGGCAAGGGCGCCCAGGTTTATCTCGGTTCGGCGGAACTGGCGGCTGTTGCTGCGCTGCTCGGACATCTTCCCGACAAGGACGAGTATCTCGAAGTCGTGAAAAAACAGCTTTCCGGCGACAAGGAAAAGGAGATATACCGGTATCTCAATTTCCACGAACTCGGTAAGGAGGAGTTACAGGTGCTTGTCGATTAAAAATCTTTTTTATGGCGGGATTATGAAATATTTTGCATATTCAGCCATACGGTGGGCTTTTGAAAACTCACTGTTTTTTTTAATATTCGTTAGCTGAAGAAGCTGTTTAATTACCAAAACAACAAAAACAACAATCGAGCGATGAAAAAACTTTTCATTTTCCTCTTCCTCTTGAGCTCAGTTTCCTTCGTTGGCTGTGCAAAAACTGAAGCACCTGCACCTGAAGCACCTGCAACCGAAGAAGCAGCTCCTGCAGCTGAAGAAGCAGCACCTGCAGCTGAAGAAGCAGCACCTGCAGCTGAAGAAGCAGCACCTGCAGCTGGTGAAGAAAAACCTGCAGAAGCACCTGCAGAAGCTCCCGCAAAATAAGTCTGGTTTTTCCGGTTTATTTTCAGGGAAGACAGTGCGAAAGCACTGTCTTCCTTTTTTTTGCCCTGATCGATACCTCGATGCCGCAAAGGGCTCCTTTCGATTCGGGCAGGCAATAGCCCGATCCTGGGGAAGAGAGATGTTTCGACATCGACAGAAAATCTTTTCCATGAGCCTGGCCCTGCCTGTCTCAGGGATGCAAGTGCGGTCCAGGCGCAAAAAAAGCCGGCACAGATAGCAGCCTGGCGCTCTCTACAAGAAACCGTTCCTGCAGGGCTTGCGTGACGCTCATGGAACTCCGTCTGCATGCATGTGTGCTCTCGTGTGAGACAGGGTTGCAAAAACGCGCTCCTCGCTTCTGCGCCAATCCACCGAACGAGCTTGTGCAGAAAGCATACCGTGAGGTCTGATTACCCTGACACCCCGGTTATTCCTTCAGAAACCACCTCCCGGAAGCTTCGACGCCTGCGTGCTCTCCCATGCTTCATCGGCCGGAAAAAACGGATTCCAGGGTGATGGCTTATCATGATTCATGCGGGAAAACAGGAATCACCCTGACAGTGGTGAAAGCATCACCCGGTATCGGCCGATAGCGGTGTCGAAGGGGGCTCCGGCAACTGCGGCGGCTTTTCCGGAAATGCCGAATGCCGCGCCATCAGGGTCGTGCATGCATTCGCATCGTGTTTCTGCAAGACAGAACCGGAGTGGAATGCAAGATGTGGCTGAATCCGGTAAAAGGATGTCAGGATACCATGAAATAGCATTATCGGATATGGGTGTTCTTTCAGGATTTAAAGCAAAACGTGCATGGCGGCACCATAAACCGAAAAAGGAGCTGCTCAATAAAAAAAATAAAAGCACTTCGTGTTTGACGAATGAGTTGATACTCTCTTTGCATGGATGTCGTATTAGCCGTCATGCACGAATTCTTGCTTTTCAATGCTGAAACAGCGTTGTTGCCCTTGCTGCCGGGATGAGATGATTGAGAATATGAACCCTGATAGGGATTCTGGAGACAGCATGAGCGACAGCAGGAAGATCCTCATTAAATGCTTCACGAAGATGAACGGGCGGTGAATTTGTCTCCCGGGTGTTGATCGCTCTAAGTCAATACAAGATATCAAAATAGACTGCATGGTACTTCTCCTTTGCTTTCTCATGTCATTCAGGGAGCTTCTGAAAGGCACATCCGGACATCGATATTGCGTCATGGAAAACCGGGTATTCTGTTGTCTGCGTGATGAAATAGAGGGACAGTCATTTGGAGAAGAGTGCTTATCTGAAATTGCAATAATCATTTAGGAGTGAAACGATTTAATGTTTTTAGAAACCTGCACGGTTCATGTTAAGCATGAATAAGAGAGAAGGTGATAAGAACGTATGCATGATTTTGCATCATAATTTTTTTGAATAAAAATTTTTTTACATTACACTGTTAATTATATCAGCTTTTATTAACAACAAGTACTTTCACTTATGGCAACAATTTCAGATTTACAGGCACAGATCGACGCATTACAGAAACAGCTTGCAGAAAAGCAGGCTGAAGGCAAAAGACAGGCCATAGCCGAGATTCTCGAGAAGATGAGCGAATTCGGCATCACCATCGAAAATCTGCAGAGAAAAACGGTTCCGGGTAAGGTTAAGGCAGTAAAAGCCGTCAAATACCGGATGGAGGATAAAACCTGGAGCGGAAGAGGTCCGAAGCCTAAATGGGTGAAGGAGATCGAGGAAAGAAGGGGTAAGTTAAGCGATTACCTTGTTGCCTGATTTTCGGTAATTGTATTTGATAGCAAGAAAAAAGGATCACAATTACAGTGGTCCTTTTTTTATTCCCGGGATTATCTATGGGATTGATTTTTCTTGCGCCATGATCATGCCGCCGGCATGCCGCCGGCATTCCGTCAAATATCCGGGCATATATCTTGTGATGGTTCTTTCCGGCAGAAGATCATCGGTGGGAATTGAAATGGGAAAACAGTTTTGGAAGGAAAATGAAAAAACCTTGCAACATCATCTGATGCAAGGTTTTTTCATGCTGAGGAGCCAGGACTCGAACCTGGAATTGCCTGATCCAGAGTCAGGAGCCTTACCAATTTGGCCACTCCTCAATAAAGAGTGGTACACCCGAGAGGATTCGAACCCCTAACCTTCTGATCCGTAGTCAGATGCTCTATCCAGTTGAGCTACGGGTGCAACAGTGTAGCGTGTACGGGATTCGAACCCGTGATCTTCGCCTTGAGAGGGCGATGTCCTGGGCCACTAGACGAACACGCCATGATCTGTTTATTTCTCTGTGGGCCCTGTAGGACTTGAACCTACGACCCAGCGATTATGAGTCGCTTGCTCTGACCAACTGAGCTAAGGGCCCTCAATCGTTCGCTTTAGAGGCTGTTAATATAACGTTTCGCTGGTAATTGACAAAACAATAATGAATTTTCCTTTTTTTCAGTCGAACTCCCGATACTTCTCTCTGGCAATCTCCGCACCGAGTGATGCGAGTTTCGTTTCGATTTTTTCATAACCCCTGTCGAGATGATAAACCCGCAGCACGTCGGTGACCCCTTCTGCAACAAGTCCCGCCAGCACCAGACAGGCTGAAGCCCGAAGATCGGTTGACATGACTTTTGTGCCCGAGAGTTTCCTCGGGCCATGGACAACAGCCTGGTTTTTTATGATATCGATGTGCGCTCCGAGACGGTTGAGCTCGGGAATGTGATTGAACCGCTCGTGATAGACCTTGTCGGTAATGCGGCTTGTACCTTCTGCCTGGGTCATGAGCGCGGTCCATTGGGCCTGCATGTCGGTCGGGAAAGAAGGGTAGGGTTTTGCAGTGATGTCTGTCGCCACCAGTGTTTCCGGACTTGCAAGGGTGACGCTATCTTCCGTGCGGGTTACGGTGCATCCGGCATGGATGAATTTCTTCAGTACGGAGCGAAGTTGTTCCGGTTCAACCCCGTCGACGGTGATCGATCCGCCGGTGATGGCGGCTGCGGCAAGCAGGGTTCCCGCTTCGATCCTGTCGAACACGTTGGTGAACTCCACGGACGACAGGGAATCGATTCCCTCGATCAGGAGTTCTGTGGTGCCCGTTCCCGCTATCCTTGCCCCCATTGCCGAAAGGAAAAAGCAGAGGGTTTCGATTTCAGGTTCCGCGGCGGCATTCAGGATGGTTGTCGTGCCCCTGGCAAGCACGGCGGCCATCAGGGCGTTGCCGGTTGCTCCGACCGAAGAGGTCGGGAACTCGATACACGCGCCGTTCAGCCGTCCTCCCGGAGCTTTAGCGGTGATGAAACCGGTCTCGATCGATATTTCCGCGCCGAGTTTTTCCATGGCCATCAGGTGCAGGTCTATCGGGCGAGGACCGAAAGCGCAGCCGCCCGGCAGCGAAACCTTCGCCTCTCCGAACCGAGCCAGCAGCGGGCCCAGTACATAGATCGATGCACGCATTTTTTTAACAAGCTCATAAGGAGCAAGGAGACTTTCGACGTTGCCGGTCGAGACGGTAAGCGTATTGCCGGAGAACGAGGTTTCCGCGCCGAGATGGTTAAGCAACTGGGTGAAAGTCCGGATATCCTGAAGGTCGGGAATTCTGTGCAGCGTGAAGCAGCCCTGGCCCGAGAGGAGTGTTGCGGCAATGACCGGAAGCGAGGAGTTTTTCGAGCCTGAGGCGGTTACTTTTCCTGCAAGGCGGTTCCCGCCCCTGATGACAAGCTTGTCCATGGTACTGTGGCGTAATGAAAAAACTCATATTTACCGATTTCAATTCAAAAAAAACAGAAAAAAATTTCCCGGCCTTTTTCGGAAGACAGAATTTATGCTTTACCTTTTATTGACACTCCCAACGAGTTCTCTTCTTTTTAAAAGCCGGGAAGCACACCATGTCCGATATGACCCCAGAATACCTGTTACAGAGAGTACGCCTTCCACGATCGCTTGCCGGGTTTCTCCTGCTTCTGCTGTCCGTTGTTTCTTTCGCGACCGCCGTTTCTGCACCGGTTTCCAGCACCGAGATACTCAGGATCAAAAAAGAGCGCCAGTCGGTCGAGCGGACGCTGAAAAAACTGCAGCAGGAGCTCAGGACATACCAGATGAAACTCAATACGGCCTCGAAAAAGGAAAAGCAGTCGTTGAAAACCCTGGAGAATATTCGCCGTCAGATACTCGTTACCGAAAAACTGATCAGTGAAAACCAGGCCTATCTTGTCGATCTTGACGGCGATATCGACAGCCTCGGCAACGAACTGAGCATCAACCGCAAGACGCACGCCAGACTTTCGGATGATTTCAGCAGAACCGCGGTGTCGGTCTACAAGTATGGCAGAAACAGGGAAACGGAACATCTTTTCGCTTCCGGATCGATCAACGAAGCTCTGGTCAGATCGAAGTATATGGGATTTTTCGCCAGGGCTGTCGGGGGCAATGTCGAGGTTTTGCGCCAGAATGCTGTCAAGCTTGAAAACAACCGGATGGCACTGCAGAAAAGGTACCAGGAAAAAGCCGCCGTTGTCAAGGATCAGGAGCGACAGCTGAAATATTATGCCGAAAACAAAAAAGAAAAGGAGGTGACGCTTGAGCAGCTCAAGAAGGACAAGCAGCAGTACTCCAGGCAGCTGAATACGGTCAAGGCGAAACGTCAGCAGTTGCAGTCGAAAATACAGAATCTGGTCACGGCCGAGCAGAAAGCCGTTGCCGCCGAAACACAGCGCCGGCAGCAGTTACTTGAAGCGCGCCGGGCAGCGCAACGTCTCGAACAGCAGCGCCTTGCGGAGCGTCGCATTGCCGAGCAGAAACAGCAGGGGACATCCAGTCTTCCCTCAAGGGGAAAAACGGAGCCGGCAGGAGTCAGGAAACAACCGGAGACGTATGCATCCCGCAGAGAGGTTACCATTGTTCCGGATTATGCTTCGAAAGATATTGAAACCGTCTCTGCGGATTTCGATAAAGCGTACGGATCGCTGCCCTGGCCTGTCCGGGGTGGCGTGGTTTCCCAGAAATACGGCACTTCCGAGGATCGCGATCTGAAAATCGTGACGACGAACAACGGTATCGACATATCCGTGCCGGTAGGGACTCCCGTGCGTGCGGTGTCGGGCGGAAAAGTTGTACAGATCGCCTATCTTCCCACATTCGGCAACATCGTCATCGTTCGTCATCCGAACTCCTATCTGACGGTTTATGCGAATCTTGGCGCATTGAACGTGACAAAGAACGAGATCATCAAGTCACAACAGCTTATCGGTGTTTCCGGCAAGATGCCCGAAGGAGGCTCGGTGGTGCATTTTGAAATCTGGAAGGGCAAGGCGAAGCAGAACCCTGAACGGTGGCTCAGGAGGTAGTTCAGATGGACCTGAAAAAACTTTTTTCCGCAATGGCAGCGATTCTGTTTTCCTTCCGGCAGTTCTGGGAGGAGTTCTTCTCGCAGAGCAGCGACGTGCCGCAGGGAAATGTTCTGAAGGATTATTCCGTGCCTGTCATCGCCATGATGCAGCTCGTGAAATTTCCCCTCATCGGCGTTCCCCGCCTGGCAATGATCGTGGCCATCGCGACCTTTCTGGTCGATGTCGCGGCACTCTACCTTGTTGCCGGAGGCCTGTCGGGCTTTATCGATAACGGGCGGAACCGCAGCCAGCCTCCGGAAGAGGCGACGGCCCTTGCAGGTTTTTCGCTCACGCCGGTTTGGCTTGTCGAGCCGTTCTTTTTTATTGAAGGCTGGAACTGGCTTTTTGCGGCGCTGTCGATCTGTTATGCTTTTCTGATCTGCCGAAGCGGATTGGTTGTCCTTGCCGGACGGACGATGCGGCCAGGTCGTTCGGCAATGCGCAATTCAGCGCTCCTGCTTGTTACCGTCAGTACGGCGGTTTTTTTTGTTGAACGTGCTCTTCTCCGCTTATTTAATGGATTGCCGATATGATACGTGCCGAGCATTTACATCTTGACTACCGGATCGTCGAAGATATTCTCAAGGCTTTTCTGCGCAATGAAATTCAGAAGTTCGGTTTCCGTTCGGTGGTTGTCGGTCTTTCCGGGGGCATCGATTCGGCAGTGGTCTGCGAGCTTGCCGCCCGGACTTTCGGTCCGGAACAGGTGTTTGCACTGATGATGCCGTACCGGTCGAGCAGCCGGGAAAGTGTCGTGCATGCCGAACTGATGGTGTCGAGACTCGGAATCCGTTCGGAGACGGTCGATATTTCTCCGGCCGTCGAGGCCTTTGTGCGCGATGTTCCAGAGGAACAGCGCCTGAGACGGGGCAATATCATGTCGCGCACCCGGATGGTTTACCTGTATGACGTTTCGGCGCGCGACAGGCGACTGGTTATCGGAACCAGCAACAAAACCGAACTGCTGCTCGGTTACGGCACCCTCTTCGGCGATATGGCTTCGGCGGTCAATCCGGTCGGTGATCTCTACAAGACACAGCTGCGCGGTCTTGCCCGTCATCTCGGCATTCCCGAACCGCTCATTGCCAAGGTCCCCTCCGCCGACCTGTGGGAAGGACAGAGCGACGAAGCCGATCTCGGTTTTTCTTATGAAGAGGTGGACTCTGTGCTGTACATGATGCTCGAGCTGCGCATGGACAGGGAGTCGATTCTCGGGGCGGGTGTGGCCCCGGCATTTTACGACCGGGTGAGAACCATGGTTGTGCGCAACCAGTATAAACGGATGATGCCTGTTATCGCAAAAATCTCCGGTCGCACTCCCGGCATCGACTTCCGCTACGCGAGGGATTGGCAGGAGGTAAAGTAGGGGCAAGGAGTCAGTAGCCGGTAGTCAGTAGTCTGAAAAAAACTGAAATAGAGGGAATTTCGATTGAGTTCCGTTTCCTGGCAACCGAATACTCTCTTCAGAACGACCGCTGCACCGTGTCGATAAGGAAATGCTTCTCGTCCCGCTCGGGATAGTCTGTGGTGTAGTGCAGTCCCCGTGATTCGCGGCGCTTGATGGCGCCTTCAATGATCAGGCTGGCGACTTTGATGATATTGCGCAGCTCGAGGATCTGGGTGGTGATTTTGGTTTTCTTGTAGTACGCTTCAGTTTCATCCTTCAGGAAATCGATCCTTCTCTTCGCCCGCTGCAGGCGAAGGTCGCTGCGCACGATGCCCACATAGTCGTTCATCACCTCCCTGGCTTCTTTCTTGTTGTGCGACACGAGGATCCACTCCTCGGGATTGACGGTGCCGCTGTCATCCCAGTCGGGAAAGATCGTGTCGTTCTGCAGGAGAGGGAGCTGCCCGAGGATGTCGGTATGAGCCCGCCATGCGAAAACGAGCGCTTCGAGCAGCGAGTTGCTTGCAAGCCGGTTGGCTCCATGCACCCCGGTACAACTGGTTTCGCCGCATGCGTAGAGCCGGTTGAGCGTGGTCCTGCCTCTGGCGTCGGTTCTGATGCCTCCGCATGAATAGTGGGCGGCGGGCACGACCGGAATCATCTCTTTGGTCATGTCGATGCCGTACTGAAGGCAGGTTTCATAGATGTTCGGAAAGTGCTCCCGTGTTTTTGCGGAATCGATGTGGGTGACATCGAGAAACACGCATTCATCGCCGGACTTCTTGATTTCGGAGTCGATGGCCCGGGCAACGATGTCTCTTGGTGCGAGGTTCTGCCGTTTGTCGTACTTATGCATGAACTCCTGACCGTTTTTCAGCTTCAGGATGCCGCCGAAACCCCTGACGGCTTCAGAGATCAGGAACGATTTCGCCCTGGGATGGTAGAGCGAGGTGGGGTGGAACTGGATGAACTCCATATTGGCGATTTCCGCTCCGGCCCGGTATGCCATGGCCACGCCGTCTCCGGTTGCAATATCGGGATTGGTGGTGTGCTTGTAGACATGGCCGAGTCCACCCGAAGCAACCATCGTGATTCTGGCGAGAATTTTTTTCGGCTTGCGCTGCATGGAGTCGAGCACATAAGCGCCGTAGCAGGTGATATCATTGGTCTTGATGCCGAGATGATGTTCAGTCAGGAGCTCGATGGCGAAATGGTGTTCGAGCAGGGTGATGTTCGGATGGCTGTTAACCCGGTCGAGCAGTGCCTTTTCGACTTCCCGTCCCGTGCAATCCTGTGCGTGCACGATCCTGCTTCGGGAATGCCCTCCCTCCTTGCCGAGGTGCAGCCTGTCATGATCCGATGTGGTGAACTGGACGCCAAGCTCGATCAGGCGTTTGATGTGCGCCGGCCCCTCCTCCACCATGATGGAGACCATGTCACGGTTGCAGAGACCCGCACCGGCACCCAGCGTATCCTCGATGTGCAGTTCCGTTCTGTCGCTGCTGTCGATGGTTGCCGCAATACCTCCCTGCGCCCAGTTGGTGTTCGACGTTGAGCTTTCCTTTTTGGTGATGATGGTGACGGATGCATGGTCTGCCATATGGATGGCGAAGTACAGACCGCCTATGCCGCTGCCGATGACGAGGACGTCGGTTTGTAACGATTCAGTCATAACTCGGGTCAGGAGTGTAATTGTTCATGAACGTTTTGACGGCCTGAGATGCCGCACGGCGCTGAGCACGATCAAGACGATGCCGACCATGATGATGATGTGCAGGTAGTTGACGATCCCAGGGAACACACTTGCTATATAATATCCTGCAAGCGTGAAACAAAGCACCCAGAGCACGGCTCCGGTTACGCTGTACAGGAGAAAGGTGCGGTAAGGCATAAAGGAGACACCCGCGAGGGTTGCTGCAAAACTGCGCACAACCGGCACGAAACGGGCCAGAAAGACGGTTTTTGCGCCGTGCTTGCGGTAAAAGGCTTCGGTTTTCAGAAGGTGGTCACGGTGGAAAAACAGTGTCTCGTTTCTGGAGAAAAGGGTTTTCTGCAACTGCTTTCCAATCAGGTAGCCGGTGGAGTCGCCGAGTATCGCTCCGGCTGTGAGTGTTGCAAGAACAAGGCCGATATCGAGGCCTCCCGACGCGGCTATCAGGCCTGCAGTGATGAGCAGGGAGTCTCCGGGCAGAAAAAATCCTGCAAACAGTCCGGTTTCAGCGAACACAATGGCAAAAAGCAGTACATAACCTCCCCAGAGAATAAGCTCATCCAGGGTTCGGATATTGTGCAGGGACACCATGAAGTGCATAGTCGGACGATGGATGCGACATTGAAAAACGGGGAGCAGGATCCGATGGCCCTGTTCCCCGTTACAGGTCTTGACGGCGAACCGTTCCGGAGATTTCCGGTGTTCCCCCTGCCTGCTGTTCGGCAAGGGGCAGGATTCCTTGCGGGTTTCCTCCCCCCTGTCAGGGCAGAAGAACCGCGCAGGAGATCACGGTTGTCCAGAGGCCGTTTTCTCCTTCGGCTGACTGGGTGATATTATAGGAGTTGATGATTTTTCCGCTCATCTTGTAGATTCCTTCGCGTTCGTCCCAGTCCTTGTTGGGGTCGAATTCAATGCCGAGCGTCGTGGCAAGCATCGTTGCCGCAAGATCCTCGGCGTATTCGCCGGACTGTTCATCGGACTCTCCGAACGGATGGTGTTCGGAAAGGTAGCCGTACTGGGTATCGTCTGCCGGGATGGCAACGCCGACCGATGCGGCGATGAGCCGGTTATATTCGTTGGTCGAGTTGCGCGCCATGACCGCAAAGGTTATCTGGCCGGGTGTAAGCAGCTGCTGACCTTCCTCGACGCTGATGCGCTGGCACTTGGGCGGGAAAATACTTGAAACGGTGACCAGGTTGCACTTTTCGATTTTGGCATCCCTGAGCGCAAGCTCGAACGATGAGAGATACTCTTTGTGTCTTCCGACACCTTTGGTGAAGAATACTTTTGTCGGGACGAATGACAATGCCGTTCCTCCGGATGAGTTAGTGTATGAATGTTTTGGCTCGTTTGCCGAGTTGGTCAATTATAGGAAAAAGCGCCGGCATTCAAAACGTTTTTTTCGCGGTTATCCGGTAAAATCTCCTTTTGCCCGCCTTGAGCGTTTTCGGTGTATCATCGATCGTTACGAGCGCATTCACATCAGTGATTTTCTCCTCGTCGATTGCTACCGCGTTCTGCTGTATCATGCGCCTGGCCTCGCTTTTCGATGCCGCCGCACCGAGCGTTGTCAGCATATCAACCAGCAGCACCATGCCTTTTTCGAACTCGAACAGCTCGATGTGCTCCGGGGCTTTTTTCTGTACGAACACCCGGTCGAAATGCTCCTCGGCTTCCCTGGCCGCAACAGGGGAGTAGTACTGTGCGACAATCTCTTTGGCCAGTGTTCGTTTTGCCTCCCTCGGGTTGTTCCCGACAGCCTCGATTACTCTGTTCCGGGTTTCGGCTTTCTGCCGCACGAGCAGCCGGTTATAGGTTTCGATCAGGGTATCGGGAATGGACAGTATCTTGCCGTACATGTCGCCGGGGGTGTCGTTGAAGCAGATGGCGTTGCCGAGCGATTTGGACATCTTTTCCTTTCCGTCCGTGCCGACAAGCAGTTCCATGGTGATGCAGATCTGAGGCGCAATGCCATATTCCCGCTGCAGGTCTCGGCCGACCAGAAGGTTGAACTTCTGGTCGGTGCCGCCAAGTTCGACATCGTTTTTCAGGTGTACGGAATCCATGCCCTGTGCGAGCGGATACAGGAATTCGTGGATCGAGATCGGTTCTTTCGACCGGTAACGGCGCTCGAAATCGTCCCGTTCAAGCATCCGTGCCACCGTATAGTGGCTGGAAAGCCTGATGACGTCGGCGAAGCTCATCTTGCCGAGCCAGTCGGCATTGTAGCAGATGGTTGTTTTTCCGGCGTCGAGGATTGTCGAGGCCTGTTCGAAGTAGCTTTTGCCGTTTTCCCTGGCTTCTTCAGCCGAAAGCTGGGGGCGGGTCCTGCTTTTTCCGGAAGGGTCGCCGATCATGGCCGTGAAGTCGCCGATGATGAGAATCGCCTCATGGCCGAGGTCCTGGAACTCCCGGAGCTTCCTGAGCACCACGGAGTGGCCGAGATGCAGGTCGGGACGCGACGGATCAGCCCCAAGCTTGATTTTCAGGGGCTTTCCGGTCTGCAGGCTGCGCTGCAGCTTTTTTTCAAGTTCCTCGATGCTGATGATCTCAACGACATTGCCGGCAATTATATCAAGCTGTTCCTGTACGGTTGGAAAACGCATGGATGTTTTTGTCAATGGTTATGCTTAAAAGTTCTTTTTTACCTGCTGCAACTGGCGTTCGTTCTCCCGCGACCTGATGGACTCACGCTTGTCGTAAAGCTTCTTTCCTTTTGCCAGAGCAAGTTCGATTTTCAGGATGCCCTTTGCGGTGAAAAACGCCCTGAGAGGAATGAGCGTCAGACCCTTTTCGCTTATTTTCGACTGGAGCCTGCGGATTTCCTCCCGGTGCAGCAACAGTCTGCGGCTGCGTTTCGGTTCGAGCTTGTCGAGATGGTTATGTTCGTAAGGAGTGATCTGCATGTTTTCAAGCCAGACCTCACCGCGGTGGATGACGGCGAAGCTCTCGTTCAGACTCGCCTTGCCGAGTCGTACCGATTTCACTTCGCTGCCAAGCAGTTCGATACCGCATACCACCGTATCGAGAATATGGTACTCGAAACGTGCCTTTCTGTTCTGTATCGACTGCACATACTGTGGTTTGTCGGTTTTTTTCGCCAAAGGCTCTCCTACGGTTTTTCAGTTACAAGGTATGATGCCGGGATCAGGTTTCCGATGTTGAGTACGAGGAACGGATCCACTCGCTTCTTGATTGCCGCCATCTCCCTGATGCCCTGTTCTCCGTACATGGCGGCAAGATAAGCCGATTTCAGCTTGCCGATACCGTGCTCGGCCGAAAGTGTTCCTCCCAGCGCCAGGGCTTTCGCGACGAAATCGGCATAGAGCGCCTTTGCCCGCAGAAACTCCTCCCTGTTTCGGGGCAGGATGTTCAGATGCACATGAGCGTTTCCGATATGGCCGAAGATAATAAAGGTAAAACTGTTTTTTCTGCACGAATGATCGTAAAAGTCGTACAGTTCGCGGAACGAACGGTCGGGCACCGCCATGTCGGTGCTGATTTTGCTTTCCGGCTGTCTGGCGAGCCAATCGTTGACCAGCAGGGGCAGCGCGTGGCGGAACGCTGTGAGTTTGCGCTGCTCTTCTCGGTCGAGGGCGATCCACGACAGATCAACGAGCGCATTGCACGACTCCATGAGGTCAAGCCATGCCTGCAGGTCGCTTTCCTCGTTTTCCGGTGCGGTTTCCTGCTCGAAAAATATTGCTCCTGCCGCATTCCGGGGGATATCCGGATAGTTTTTCCGCAGAAAATCAAGTGAGTTCGCGTCGAAAAATTCGAGCACCCTCGGGTTCACTCCACCGGCAGAGGTTTTTGCCGCTGCATTGAAGCTGAAGAGATCATCAATGGAGGTGAAATAAACGAGGCAGGAAAAAACATGGCGCGGCAGGGGGATGAGTTTCAGGTCGGCTTCCACAATCAGGCCGAGCGTCCCTTCACTGCCGATGAAAAGGTCGATCAGGTCCATGTTTTCCTTTGAGTAGTAACCGGCGTTGTGTTTGCTGGTTTCCGGCATCTGATATCCCGGTCTGTGGAACGATAGCGGTCCGGCAAGGGGCAGGTCGAGGTGGAACATTCCGTTTTTGTCGGCAAGATAGCGTCCTCTCGGAATGTCGAGCAGGTCTCCCATCGGCAGTGCGACCAGAATCCGCATGATATGGTCACGAGTCGGACCGTATCTGAAGGTGCGTGCACCGGAGGAGTTGTTTGCGATAGTGCTGCCGATGAAACAGAGGCTTTCGGTGGGATCGGGGGGGTAGAACCAGCCGGAAGCTTCCGTCTTGCGCTGTATCTCGGCAAGCACGGCGCCGGCCTCGACGGTGATATACGCCTTGTTTTCCGTGAGCACAACCGGTTCACCGATATGCCGGAGGTTTTGTGTGGAGATCACGTAGTCCCCTTCAGGAACCCTGCCCCCGGTGGTGCCGGTGCCGTTTCCTGCAATGGTGAATCGTTTTCCGCTTCCCGATGCATCCCTGAGCAGTCCGGCTGCTTCGGTTGCACTTTCAGGAAAGTATACGCCGGGAGTTTTTCCGGTTTTCAGATTGCTCGTATCCGAAAGGAATGCCTGTATGGATGCCTGGTCGTCCTTGAAGATCATGGTTCGGTGTTTGTCGCTTCGGTCTGAGCCTCACCGTTTTCCTGAGGCAGAGGTTCTCCGCCCGGCTCATGAAGTGCATCAGGAACTGCGGGGCTCTCCGCAGCAGGATGAAGCGTATCGGAAACGCCGGTCGGAGAGCCGGGGTTCGGGGTAGTCTGAAGTCTGGATTCCGGCCGAAGCTTCTTGTCGCCGGAGACGTAGTGTTTTATCATCTCGCGGGCGATCGGAGCCGATATGGCCCCGCCGAAACCGGAGTTCTCGACCAGCACGGTGACGGCTATTTTCGGGTTGTCGGCCGGTGCGAAAGCGATGAACCATGCATGGTCCTTGCCGTGCGGATTCTGTGCCGTACCGGTTTTTCCCGCTACGGGAATGTCGGGGATATTGGCCAGTGAACCGGTACCCTGCAACACGACACCCAGCATGGCCTCCCTGATGACAGCGATGTTCTTTTCCGACAAGGGCAGCTTGTGCTCCCTGTAGGAAAGCGGCACATAGCGGCCAGTGGCGGTATCGCGGTATCCCTTGACCAGATGCGGCTGGCGCCAGTTGCCATTGTTCGCGATTGCCGCAGTGTAGGCAGCCAGTTGCACCGGAGTTGTGCCGAGTTCTCCCTGGCCGATTGCAAGGCTGATCAGGTATCCCTTGGTCCATTTGTCGCGCCCGTACCGCTGGTTGAAATAGTCCGCCGAAGGCACAAGTCCCGGCCGTTCACCGGGAAGGTCGATGCCTGTTTCCAGGCCGAACCCGAACATCCGCCCATACTCCGTCCAGTGGGCGAAACCGGTCTTGAGCATGAGATTGAAGAAGTACACGTTGCTCGAATGGATGATGGCCTTTTTCATGTCGATGGTGCCGAGAGCATGTCCGCCGTGATTGCGGAAGACCCGTTTTCCGAAGCGGAAGCTCCCCCGGTCGAGAAATTTTTCCTCCGGGTCTGCCTTTCCTTCCTCAAGAGCCGCCATGGCAAGCACCATCTTGTATATGGAGCCCGGCGGATAGACTGCCTGAACTGTGCGGTTGTAGAGCGGTTTCTGAGGATCGGTGATGATGTTCCGCCACCCTTCGGGATCTGTCGATCCGTTGAAAATATCAAGATCGTAATCGGGCGCGCTGACCAGGGCAAGAATTCCGCCGTCAGACGGATCGAGAGCCACGACAGCTCCCGATTTGCCGGTTTTGCGGATCAGTTCCTCGGCGAGCTGCTGCAGGCCGGCGTCGATGCACAGATAGAGATCGTCCCCCCTGATGGACGGAATGTCGCTTTTGCCGTCGTCGTATTTACCGACAAACTTTCCGAGCGGATCGACCATTTCGAAGCGGGCGCCTTTCTGTCCCTTCAGCCGCTCCTCGTACTCCTTCTCAAGGCCGCTGAACCCGATCTTGTCCTCCTGGGAGTACCCCTCCTCCGAGAGCTTCTCGAGCTGTTCCTTCGGGACCAGCCGAAGGTAACCGAACAGGTGTGATCCGAAAAGATCACCGGTGTATTTGCGTTTGTTGTCCGATTCAATAAGCACTCCCGGAAGCTGCCAGAGATTCTCGCTCAGGCGCGCTATCAAAACGGGGTCCAGGTTTTTCGTGACGGTTGCGGCGGAAAAACGGTTGAACGCTTCGCCTTTGCGGATCTTTTCGGCGAGCTCAACTGACGGGATGTCGATCAGCCGGGCAAGAAAACCGGTTTTCGCCTTGCGGAACTCGGCAGGTATCACCTTGACCGAATAGAGCGGCTGATTGTCCACGACGATCACGCCGTTCCGGTCGATCATTCGTCCGCGGGGGGCCTGGACCCATATCCGCCGGATACTGTTGGTGGATGACAGGGAGCCGAGTTCCTGGGAATTGAGAACCTGCAGGTAGAAAAGGCGGGCAAGCAGGAGCGAAAACAGGGCAATGACGATATAGGTAACGAGCGCCGCCCCCCGCTGGATGGTATCCATCAAGTTATTCGGAAAGGGTTTTTCTCAGAATCAGCCTGTTGATCGCGACGCTGATAAACAGATTCATTATGCCGGCAATGGCTCCGGAGACAATGATGCGGTACAGGAGTGGCTGTCCGAGCGGATTTTTCACAAGGCTGAATACCAGGTTTCCCGCAAAGGATGCCAGTATGACGGCAAGGTAGAGCATCCGGGATTTCTGCGTCAGGGTTGCGTGGCTGTCTTCGGGTATATGGCAGTATCCCGCCACGAATCCTTCGATTGTTCTTGTGAGCATGCCGACGCCGATATTGCCGCCAAGCATTCCGCAGAGCAAGCCCGACGCGAAACCGTAAGTCATTCCCGTACGCTGGCCCGAGAACACCGATATGATGGCAAGAAAAACCGTTACGATGTCCGGTGAAACCCCGAAAAGCGTCAGCCCGGAAACGCCGAAAACCTGCACCAGGCATGCTGCAATCAGCAGGATAAGCGAAAGGGTCAAGGTTTTATTCACAGCTCAGTTCACAGGGTTGATGATTGCGGGTTGTTCCTGGGGAAGCTCGCTGTTGAGCATCTCAAACTTGTCCGGGTCTTTTTTGGAAGGGGCGATCAGGACATGCGTGAGTGTCGAAAAATCGACAGAAAGCGATATGTCGATGTCATAAAACAGCTTGTCCGGCTTGATCCGAACAATCCTGCCGACCGGGATCCCGCTGGGGGAGAAGGTGCTGTAATCGGTCGTCAGCATGAGCTCTCCCTTTTTCAGCGGACTGCTTATGGGGATGTGCTCGATGTGCGCCAGATGTTCGGCTCCGCCGTTCCAGCTGAGAACTCCTGCGGCATTGCTTTTTTCCGATCTGACGCTCACCTTGAAATCACTGTGAATGAGGGGCAGTACTTTCGCATAGTGATCGCTGACGGATATCACCCTTCCGACAAGTCCATGCGGGGTGAGTACGGCCATATCCTGCCTTATTCCCCGGTTTTTGCCGGCATCGAGGATCAGCATGTTTTCCTTTGAACTGAATTTTCTGTCGATCACTCTTGCCACGATATAGCCGGACGAGTCGAAGGTGGAGTCGGCAGTCAGGGCATGCAGCGCTTTTTCGTTACGCAGTGCGTTTTCGTTGCGCATGGCTCTGGCAAGCAACTCCGCATTGATTTTCAGGAGCTGGTCGTTTTCCCTCCGGAGATTGAAAAGGTAACCGTAACTCGATATTTTTTCATTGACGGACGCCTGCAGTTCGATTCCGCCGTTCCGGATTTTCGAAAGCATATCTTCCTGCTCGAACCTGATCAGCAGGAGCGCGATGCTGCTGTAAAGCATCAGGAGCAGATATGCATGATGTTGAACGAGAAATCTGAAAAACTTCTGCACGACACAAATTCCGTTTATTAACTCACGTGTTCACCGCTTGCCGGGCGTGCGCCTGAACGTTGACGTGCTTCTGCCGTCGGGACCCGAACCCTGTTATCATGATGTTTCCGGTTACAGGGTTTGCTGCCCTCAGATCATGCCGGATTGCTGTGTTTGCGGCCCGCAGCCCCGACTGGTTTGCCTGAGCGGTTATTTTTGTTACATTTTCCTGTTTCAGGGAAGGTACTATTCCTGTCAATATGTTCAAGCTGTAAACATATGGTGCAAAATGTAAATATAACAGATAAATTTATTGTTGTCGGCGACAGAGTGCTCATCAAGCCGAAATCTCTCGACGAACGCACGAAATCAGGCATCTATCTTCCCCCCGGCATTCAGGAGAAAGCCAGAATCCAGAGCGGTTATGTTATCAAGACCGGTCCGGGGTATCCGGTGGGTCCCCCTCCCGAATCGGATGAACCCTGGAAAGAACAGGTCTCCGGAGCCCAGTATATTCCGCTTCAGGCAAAAGTCGGTGATCTTGCCATTTTTATCCAGAACAGTTCCTATGAGATAGAATACGAGGATGAACGCTATATCATCGTGCCCAATTCGGCCATACTCCTGCTTATCAGGGAGGATGACGATCTCGAATATTATCTGAAGTGAGTGCCGCAGCCTCCTGAGACGGCTGAGCGGTTACCTCACAAGTCGCCGTCCTTGCGGGACCCCGAATTTATTGCAAACATTATCATGACTTCTGAACCAGCAGTGCACAGACCATCGAAAGAGGAGTTGTTTCTTCAGGTCGGGCAGTTGAAAAAAAAGCTGAACGCCGTTCTGCTCGCCCATTATTACACGGTTCCGGAAATCCAGATGGTTGCCGATGTCGTCGGCGACAGCCTGGCTCTTGCCCGGAGCGCCGAGAAAACCGGAGCGGATGTGATTGTGTTCGCCGGCGTGTACTTCATGGCCGAAACCGCCAAGATACTCAATCCCGAAAAGCAGGTGCTCGTGCCTGACCAATACGCCGGATGTCCCCTTGCGGACAGTTGCCCGGCCGACGAGTTCAGACAGTTTCGCCTGGAGCATCCCGGGGCGGTCGCCGTCAGTTACATCAACTCTTCGGCGGAGATCAAGGCAATGTCCGACTTGATCTGCACCTCTTCGAATGCCGAACGGGTCATCCGTTCCATACCCGAAGGGAAACAGATTCTCTTCGGTCCCGATCGCAATCTCGGCGGTTATCTCATGAACAAGACCGGAAGGGAGATGGTGCTCTGGCAGGGCTACTGCTATGTTCATGAAGCCTTTTCGGAGCGCTATGTGCTTGACGCCTGCAAGCTGCATCCGGAGGCGGTGCTGATCGCCCACCCCGAGTGCAGGGAGGAGGTGCTGCGCCATGCGGTTTTTGTCGGTTCGACGCAGGCACTGCTCGATTTCACGGTATCGAGCCCCCACCGGAGCTTCATGGTGGCTACCGAGCCGGGGATTCTGTTCGAGATGCAGAAGCGTTCGCCCGGAAAAACGTTTATCCCGGCGCCCAGGGATCCGGAGAATCCGCGCAGTGTCTGCAAGCAGATGAAGCAGAACACTCTTGAAAAGCTCGTGGAGTGCATGCAGCTGCGCAAGCCCGAAGTGACGCTGCCAGAAGAGCTCAGGACTGCGGCATTGCTGCCGATAAGGCGCATGCTCGACCTGTCGCGCTGAGCGGCGTGACCGTTTCTTGCCGATAGAGTGAACCCCTCAAACAATCATGTTATGAAAACCACCATTTGCCGGAAGCCGCGGGGAATTTCGTTCATGACCGCCCTGGTCGTCCTTCTGTTCCATGCGACTGATTCCTATGGCTGGCATGACAGGACACATCTTGCCATTGCACAGGCGGCGGGTTTCGAACGCTGGTACAGCGCTGCGGCGCCGGATGTTGCCAAATCGAAGGATGTATTCAGGGCTGCCGAGGAGAAGAACCACTACTACAACAACAACGCGGACCGCAAGGTGACGGCCGCGATGGTGATGGAGCAGGTGGACCGCTACAACAGGCCCGATGACGAGGAAGGTCATCTGTACGGTGCGATCATCGGTTCGGTAAGGGATTTCAGGTCGATGTCGGCTTCCGGAAAATATGCCGACTATCCCCTCGTGTTCTGTGCGCACTACGCAGGCGATCTGTCGATGCCGCTGCACAACACCGTCTATGACGCTTTCAACAGGGAGCGGCACAGCACCAATGACGGCATCATCGAGTGCAACGTACAGAACAATATCGGTTATATCCAGCGCTGCATCTACGATATCCATATTGAAAACGAGCAGGATCTCGCCAGGGAAATCGCCCGGGTTGCCGAGACTGCACGCAAACTTGGCATGAAGATCCGCAAGGAGAACCGCAACATGACCCAGGCCGAAACCTATACGCAGGTCATTCACAGCGCATCGCTCTTTCGGGCCATTCTGCGCTACGTCGGCAGGAACCCTTGTTGAGGATCCTGTTATTATGGCCAGCAAGGAACATTTTTCGCTTCTTCTGGAAGGAGCGGCTTCATGGAACCTGTGGAGGCGGGAGCATGGCTCCGTGCAGCCGGATCTTGCCGGGGCGGACCTTCAGGGGTTCGATCTCAGGGATGCGGATCTCTCGGGGGCAAGGCTTTCAGGTGCGATCCTTCGCAATGCCGATCTCAGCGGGGCAGACCTGCGGGGGGCTGATCTCGGCGATGCCGACCTTGCCGGAGCAAGACTCAGCAAGAGCACCATCGACATCAATACCCGGTACGACAGCCTCCGGGGGTGCGATATCGGCGTCAACGGCTTTTATTCCGCGGATACTGATTCCGCAGCGCTCATGCGGCTCGATCCGCCCGGCAACTCCATGCATGGAGCCAATGCGGAAGCGGTGATCGAAAGTCTGAAACACGCCAGGAAGCTGCACACCTTTTCGATGATCCTTGCCGGCATCGGCCTGCTGTTCATTGTCATCAGGCCCAAGTCGATCACCCTGCCCTATCTGGCCGGTTCGTTCAAGTTCGACGATCTCAGTTACGCCTTTCTGGCCGCATTGCTCTCCACCGGCCTGTTGAGCCTTGTGGCGACGTTCATCGAATCCGCCCTGCAGGGAGCCCGCTATCTCAACGACCGCCGTTCGGCCATGACCGTGGGGTATTTTCCCTGGCTGCTTTCGAAATACGAACAGGAGCCTTCGGTCAGGCGGGAATCGAAAATCCTTCGTTTTTTTCTCAGCTTCCATCCGCTGGTCTATCTCTACTTTTTCGTGAAGTGGGATGCGCTGTTTCTCGGTGACTGGGCGGGAGTGATCACGCATTACCAGCAGCTTCCCGTTATCCTCGGTGAATGGCTTCTGCCGATTTTCTACGCGATGCTTCTCAGGCTGTGCCTGCGGATTTTCCGGTTTTCGGAAGGATTCCAGAAACCCATTCTTTTCGATACGGCAACCGAAAGGGAACGGCGTACCGATATGGAGCGGCTCGCCCATGCGGTTGAAGCGCAGGCCTCGGAGATCGCTGCACTGACCGCTCTTCTGCGCCGTGAAAAAGAGCTTTGACAGGCAGGCTGTTCAGTGGCAGGTCCAGCGATTTCCTGTCTCGGCAAACAGGCCGGCGAGGTCCTTTCGTCTGCAGGAAAAAACTTTCGGGATGGAGGAACCGCCTTTTTTTTCTTGAGGCATGCGTGTTTCCCGGTGCGGTTTTTGCCGCAATAAAACCGGTTTGATCCCGTGGTTTTCATACCATGAAACAGCGTGCACGGTTTCATGATTACGGTTTTTCCTTTGCCTTTTCAGCGAAAAACCGTACACTTTCAACAGTTCTTTTTTTCTTTCTGGTGCCGGATGCATGATGCAGCCGGATAATAGGGAAGTACGTGAAAGTCGTACACTGTTCCCGCAACTGTAAGAGACGGTTCGCTGAAAAAAGCTGCCGGCGGCTCCGCCGATATGCTTCCGTTCAGCATGTCCAGGTCACTTCGTTCCTCTTCCTCCCGGGAAAGCGAGGGAAGGCCGGACATTGCTTTTTGTCTGCTCGATGAGCCGACAGCCGTCCAGAGTCAGGAGACCTGCCGGAAAGAAGCCGCCATGCGATTTCGGGAAAAAATCCGGTGGCCTGTACATGACGGAATCGACAAGCAAATCATCTGCCCCTGAACAAAATCGTGATCATTGCCGAAGCATCTCAGTACCCGTGTTTTTGTATAAATGTTATATTTCCGTTATACGGAAAAACCTGTTGAACAGGAAGCATTCATGCTGTTTTTTATCGGTAACTTATTTTTTTTGAAACCAGTTCTGATTACCATCCGAAATCCTGATACCGGAGAAATATTGTGAAAATATCCCGCTTCTTTACCTCTCCCGGAGAGAACGTCTATGACCGTTTCGAGTACACCCTCCGTTCATCCGTGCTGCGTAATCCGGATGGTTCGAAAGTGTTTGAAATGAACGATATCGAAGTGCCGAAACACTGGTCGCAGGTTGCAGCGGATATTCTTGCGCAGAAATATTTCCGCAAGACAGGTGTTCCCCTGCGAGATGCCGAGGGGAAGGTGCTGCTCGATGGCGAAGGACGTCCGGTGACCGGAAGCGAACGTTCGGTCAGGGAGGTTGTGCATCGCCTGGCGGGGTGCTGGAGAGCCTGGGGCGAAAAGAACGGGTATTTCGATTCCTCAGAAGATGCAGGGGCATTTTACGACGAGGTGGCCTATATGCTGCTCCGGCAGATGGGTGCACCGAACTCGCCGCAGTGGTTCAATACCGGGCTGAATTTCGCCTATGGCATAGACGGTCCCGCTCAGGGCCACTTCTACGTCGATCCGGCAACGCAGGAGATCCGGGAGTCCGGAGACGCCTACTCCCGTCCCCAGGCGCACGCCTGTTTCATCCAGTCGGTCAGCGACGATCTGGTGAACGAGGGGGGTATTTTCGATCTTGCCGTCCGCGAGGCGAGGGTTTTCAAGTTCGGCAGCGGTTCCGGCACCAACTATTCCAATCTGCGCTCTTCCGGCGAAAAGCTCAGTGGCGGCGGCAGTTCGTCCGGACTGATGAGTTTCCTGAAAATATTCGACTCTGCGGCAGGAGCCATCAAGTCGGGAGGGACCACTCGCAGGGCGGCGAAAATGGTGATTATCGATATCGACCACCCCGATGTGGAAAAGTTCATCGAGTGGAAAGCCCGGGAGGAGGACAAGGTGGCTTCGCTTGTTGCCGGTTCCCGAATCTGTTCCCGCTTTCTCAAGGCTATCGTCGAGGAGGCTGTAGCCAACGGTTCCGATCGCACCGAAAACCCGAGACTGCAGCTTCTCATCAGGAATGCGCTCGGCAGGGGAGTTCCCATGACCTATGTGGTCAGGGTGCTTGCGCTGGTCGATCAGGGATACACCGCTCTCGATTTCGACGAGTACGACACGCATTATGAATCCGAAGCCTATCAGACGGTGGGAGGACAGAACTCGAACAATACCGTGCGGGTTACCAACGCCTTCATGAAAGCCGTTGAGAACGATGAGATGTGGGTGCTCCGCGAGCGCACGACGGGACGTACCGCCAAGGCCGTGAAAGCCCGCGACCTGTGGGAAAAAGTTCTCATGAGCGCCTGGAAGTGCGCCGATCCGGGGCTGCAGTTCGATACCACCATCAACGAATGGCACACCTGCCCGAAAAGCGGAAGGATCAACGCCAGCAATCCCTGTTCGGAGTACATGTTCCTCGACGACACGGCCTGCAACCTTGCAAGCCTCAACCTCATCCATTTCGTTGATGACGCCACGGGAAGGATCAAAACGAAGGAGCTGCTGCACGCCTCGGCGCTCTGGACCGTGGTGCTTGAAATATCGGTGCTCATGGCACATTTTCCGTCGAGGGACATTGCCCGTCTCAGCTATGAATACCGTACGCTCGGTCTCGGTTTCGCCAATCTTGGTACCGTCCTGATGGTGCTCGGCATTCCCTACGATTCGCCGAAAGCCCTCGCCATGGCGGGTGCGATTTCCGCGCTCATCACCGGCCAGGCATATGTCACTTCCGCTGAAATGGCCAGGGATCTCGGTGCCTTCGCCGGATATGCAGCCAACTCGAAGGAGATGCTGCGCGTGATCCGCAACCACCGGCGTGCCGCTCACAACCTCTCCGAAGAGGAGTACGAAGGGCTGACGGTGAAACCGCGCGGCATCGATTCCGAATACTGTCCGTCAGACCTGTTCGAAGCTGCCGGAAAAATCTGGGACGAGGCGCTGCAAAAAGGCAGGAAGCACGGGTTCCGTAATGCGCAGGTGAGCGTGATCGCCCCGACCGGCACGATCGGTCTGGTGATGGACTGTGATACAACCGGCGTCGAGCCGGAGTTCGCCATCGTGAAGTTCAAGAAACTTGCCGGTGGAGGCTACTTCAAGATCGTCAACCAGTCGGTGCACAAGGCTCTTGAAAAGCTCGGCTACAACGACAGCGAGATTGACGACATCGAAAAGTACTGCAAGGGGCACGGCACGCTTGCCGGATGTCCCACCATCAACAAGCAGTGGCTGAAGAGCCGGGGCTTCACCGACGAGAAGATCGAGCAGGTCGAGTCCCAGCTCGAGACCGTTTTCGACATCCGGTTCGCCTTCAACAAGTGGATTCTCGGAGAGGAGTTCTGCCTGTCGCTCGGCTTCACCGACGAGCAGCTCAACAGCCCCGATTTCGACATGCTGCAGGCTCTCGGAGCAACCCTGCAGGATGCCGAAGCCGCCAACGACTACGTCTGCGGCACCATGACCATCGAAGGTGCACCTCACCTGAAGCTCGAACACCTGCCGGTATTCGATTGCGCGAGCCGGTGCGGAAAGAAAGGCGAGCGCTACATCGGCCATATGGCTCACGTGCACATGATGTCCGCCGTGCAGCCGTTCATTTCCGGTGCCATCTCCAAGACCGTCAACATGCCGGCCACGGCCACCACGGCAGAAATCGGCGATGTCTACCGTTCGGCCTGGCAGCACATGGTCAAGGCCATCACCATCTACCGCGACGGCTCGAAGCTGTCGCAGCCACTGAACATCTCCAGTTACAAGGACCTCGACGAGATCATCATGCTCGGGACCGAGGAGACGCTCGACGAGACAAAGGGACCTCGCGAAGTGCAGGAGCGGATAGTCGAACGGGTCTACCACCGTTCGGAGCGCAGGCTGCTGCCGAAACGCCGCAAGGGGTACATCCGCGAAGCCTATGTCGGAGGGCACAAGGTGTTTCTCCGTACCGGCGAATACGAAGACGGTTCGCTGGGCGAAATCTTCATCGACATGTACAAGGAGGGGGCTTCCTTCAAGGGCCTCCTGAACTGTTTCGCCGTGCTTGCTTCCAAGGCTCTCCAGTACGGCATGCCGCTTGAGGAACTGGTGGACAGCTTCACCTTCACCCGGTTCGAACCCGCAGGTGCGGTGCAGGGGCACAATGCCATCAAGAACTCCACCTCGATCCTCGACTACGTGTTCCGTTCGATCGGCTACGACTACCTCGGCCGCAAGGATTTCGTGCATGTCAAGGCTGTTGACGAGGTGCCTGCTCCGGTTGAGGGTGACGACAGGGCGAAGACAAACGGTTCGGCTGTTCACGAGCCGCTGCACGACATCGAAGCGGTTTCCGGACAGCCGCATGTATCATCGGAGTACGCCTCGAACATGAAAACCCAGGTGCTGCAGGCAAAGGTGCAGGGCTACACCGGCGAGCAGTGCGAGAACTGCGGATCGATGCGGGTGAAGCAGAACGGAACCTGCAAGGTGTGCGAGGATTGCGGCACCACGACCGGCTGTTCCTGACAGGGGAGTTGTGCTCGACAGAAGCTTCTGTTTTCCTTGAGCCGGCCGCTGAACCGTGCAACCCCCGGCTTTCCGGGGGTTGCACGGTTTATGCCCCTGCGGCTGCCGAAGGCGTTGGCCGATAGCCGGTTTCCGACTGCACCAGACAGGACTCCATGACGTTCATGTCGGCGATCTGCAGGGTTCTCGACGGGGAGTGGCGCACCAGTTCGTAGTCGTGCGTGCCGACCAGCACCGTAATCCCTTTCTGGTTGATGCGCTTCAGGTATTCGAGAATCTCGATCGAGGTATCGGGATCGAGGTTGCCCGTGGGTTCATCGGCAAGCACCACGAGAGGTTCACGCACGATGGCGCGAGCGATCGCCACCCGTTGCTGTTCACCTCCCGAAAGGCAGAGCGGCATCTGTTTTGCGGCATGCTCGAGTCCCACGCTCTGGAGGGCGTGCATCACCTTTTCCTTTATGAGTTTCTCCTTCGTACCGGTCACTTTCAGCACGAATGCAAGATTGTCGTATACGTTCCGGTCTTCGAGCAGACGGAAATCCTGGAATACGATGCCGAGTTTCCTTCGCAGAAGCGGGATCTGCCACTTCCTGATGGTGCGGGAGCTGTAGCCCGCTATCTGGATTTCACCTTTTTTCGGGCGGATATCCATATAGAGCGATTTGAGCAGCGTGGTTTTGCCGCTGCCACTTTTTCCCACAAGGTACACCAGTTCACCGGATTGAACGGTGAGGTTCACATCCCGGAAGATGGGCTTTTTGTTCAGTTCGAGGTTAACCTGGATAAATGAAATCATGATGCATGTTCCGTTTTTTTTCGGTTCCTGACTATCCTGATGGCAAGCAGTGCGGCTTCGTAACAGCTTCGTTCGGAAGCCTTTCCGGTTCCGGCGATATCGAAGCTCGTACCATGGTCCGGCGAGGTGCGGACAATGGGCAGGCCGAGCGTCACGTTCACACCGGTATCGAATGCCAGCACCTTGAATGGCAGCAGCCCCTGGTCATGATACATGGCCACCACGATATCGTAGCTGCGATACCGTTCGGAACCGAAAAAACCGTCGGCAGCAAACGGGCCCTCCACCCGCATCTTTCCGGCTAGCCTCTCGATGCAGGGGCGGATGACCGCATTTTCGTCGATGCCCATAATGCCGCCGTCGGAAGCGTGCGGGTTGAGCCCCAGCACGGCGATCCGCGGCCGCTCGACGGCGAAATCGGTTTTCAGGAAGCGGGCAAGGTTTACAAGAAAGCCTGCAAGATCCATCTCACGGATGAGCCCCGGTACCTCTGCAAGCGGTACATGAATCGTCGCAAGGGCCACCCGGAGTTCCGTCACCGGGTCGAAAAACATCATGGTAGGGGAGCTTGCGCCGAAAATTTTTCCGAGAAAACCCGTGTGGCCGGTCTCTCTGTAACCCGCAAGGGCAACCGCTTCCTTGTGGATCGGCGCCGTGACCAGCGCGTCGCAACTCCCGCTGCGGCAGAGTTCGGCAGCGGCGGCCAGAGAGAGCATGGCAATACGGCCAGCATCGGCCGAAACGGTTCCGGGGCTTATCGTTTCCGGTTCGGCCACGCTCAGTACGGAAAGCACGCCGCAATGCGGGGCGCAAAGCACGCCGAGTGCGGCGACATCGTTTACCAGTTCGAGCTCTACCGGCAGATCGAGCCTTTTCCGGTAGTATTCCATTGCCTTGTACGAACCGGCCACCAGAAAGGTGTGACCGGTTTGGCGAAGCTTCTGAAAGCTTTTCAGAATAATCTCGGGGCCGATGCCGTGGAGATCGCCGATGGAGAAAACGATGCGCATGTTCAGAGCCGTTTGTAGGCATTGACGATCTTCTCGTCCTTTTTGATACCGTTAAGGGCCAGCCAGAAAAGCACCGGCTCGGGAAGCAGCATGAAGAGCCCCGACTCCGGCTTGTGCGATACCGCCGGGCTCACACTCTCAAAATACTGTTTCAGAAAGTGCGCTGCCGTCAGACCGGAGAGGAGATCCCCGACGAACAGCAGAAGAGCCAGAACAATCAGTTTGCCCTGCAATGTCCGGTTTTTGTAGAGAAAGATCGCCGTGATCGACACCAGGGCGGTCAGGGGAGAGAAGATGCCGGCGGCATAGCTTGCCGTCATCTGCAGGATGCCTGCGGCCTGAACCGCCCCGAAATCGGAAAAGCAGATCAACTCGTTCGAGCTGAAGCTCCAGAACGGAACGAACATGCTTCCCATGGCCAGCGCGGCGGCAATCAAGAGGTAAAGGGACTGGATTCTCGCTAACATGGTTTTCGAATGGTTGAGGTCCATAAAACAGGTAGGTCAATATACATAATCACCGGAAAAGAGTCCGGGGGAAATCGGACATCGGGCAGTTCCGGTCGCATGAGGCCTGATCTGCTTGCTTTTTTCGGTGAAAGCGTTTTATTTGAACCTATCGGCCATGTCAGTTCCCTGCAACTCCATCCACCATATGATTCCGATGAACAATTCCGCCAGGTTTTTTCCCGTCGTATTGACGGCTTCGCTTTTTGCCGCGGCTCCGGTTTTTGCCGGAGAGGATGCCGCGGGCGCTTTCACCGCCGGCAGCTCGAAGTACGAATCGGGCGATTACCGGGGCGCCATCGAGGAGTTCACGAAAGTCGTCGAACTTGATCCGAAAGCTGCAAGGGCTTTCGACAAACGGGGGAACGCAAAGATGAAAACCGGGGACCGGTCGGGAGCCATAGCCGATTTCATCAGGGTGATCGAGCTTGTGCCGGAGCTTGCGGCAGCTGTTACCGACGGGGAGAGGGAGCGCGTCGGCGATGAGGCCGGGGGAGAAGCCGCGCCTGATCTGCACAGAATCACTGCCGAAGACCTGCATGCCCTCTATGCATTCGCTTTCGACAACAGGGGGCTGCTGAGGTATATCAACGGGAACTACCAGGATGCCATAAAGGATTTCACGGCGGCGATATCGCTTGAGCCGGATTTCGCCCTTCCCTACAAGCATCGGGGTTATGCGAAACATGACCTGCAGGACTATGCCGGAGCCATCGAGGATTACAGCCGGGCAATCAGTCTCGACAGAAAATCCGGAGAGACCTACTGGGACAGGGGACTTGCAAAGGAACAGGCGGGCGACAGTGAGGGGGCTCTTGAAGATTTCAGAAAAGCCGCCAGGCTCGGTCAGCAAAGCGCCATCGACCGGCTTCGGGAAGCGGAGCCCGCCGGGGATTCATGATGGAGTCAATACCCGGGGCGGCCCCTGATAAAAACAACTGAAAAACCGCGATGGGCGATGCCGGCGGATTGCGCTTGAAGAGGTCCCGGGCCGATCTCGGGATTTCAGGGCAAGCCACTGCCGGTGCCCTGACCTGTCGGCAGAGATGGCTTTTCTGTACAGGCCAGTTGTCTTCCGGAAACAAACGGCTCGTATTGCTCTCTTTCCGGAAAAGAGAAGAAACTCTGATGATGGTTGCGATGTACGAAGTGCTGAAGGGTATGGTAACGGGGGTTCTGCTTGTCTCTGCAGCGGCAGCAGGGCCCTTCGGCCCGGGCTGGAATGGGTCGCTTTCTGTTTTATGTCCGGCTGCCGAAGCCGCAGTTTCTCAAAAACCGGCTCTCTCCCAGGGGGAAACCCACCTGTACCGCCTGCTCATGGAGTACCGGCGAAGCAAGGGACTTCCCTCCATTCCGATCTCTGCAAATCTATCGCATGTTGCCGGGCTGCATGTGAGCGATCTTGCGCGGCATCCCCCTTCAGAACCCTGTGGTCTGCACAGCTGGTCGAAATACGGTTCCTGGAAATCCTGCTGCTACCGCGGCAACAGCAGTGCGGAGTGCATGTGGAGCAAGCCGCGGGAACTGACCTCGTACAGCGGGAACGGCTATGAAATCGCATTTTATTCAAGCGGACCGTTTACACCGGAGGATGTGCTCGATGCATGGAAAGAGGGTTCGGATCATCATGCCGTGATTGTCAATGAGGGCAAGTGGGCAGGGAGGAACTGGAAGGCGATCGGTGTAGGCATGAGAGGCGCTTACGCAGTGGTCTGGTTCGGAACCGAACCGGACCGGTAAAAACCAAGAGTGCCCTGCTTCATTCGGCTGCATTCGCGTCGAAGCGGGGTCGCCGGCTATCTTTTTTTTCCGGATCTTGAATAGCCCCATCCGGGCTTTCCCGATGCAGGAGGTTTCGGCCCGGGATGCCCGTTGTTTGAACGGCCTTGCTGTCCGGGCGTTTTTACCGGATTGTGGTCCATCATCGGAAAAGGGTGCGTGTCATTGACCGGGATTTTTTTTGCGATCAGTTTTTCCACATCGCGGAGATACTCCTTCTCTTCGGCATCGCAGAAAGAGATCGCCGTGCCTTTTGCTCCGGCTCTTCCGGTGCGTCCGATCCTGTGAACATAGGTTTCGGCAACGTTCGACATGTCGAAATTGATCACATATTCCAGGTCGTCCACGTCGATGCCCCGTGCAGCGATATCGGTAGCAACCAGTACCCGCATGGACTGGTCTCTGAAGTTTGCAAGTGCCCGCTGACGGGCGTTCTGGGCCTTGTTGCCGTGAATTGCAGCGGCGGTGATGTTGTGTTTCTGAAGGTATTTCACCACTTTGTCGGCCCCGTGTTTGGTTCGGGTGAACACCAGCGCCGTCCTGATCTCCGGGTTTTCCAGCAGGTGCACCAGCAGGCTGTTTTTATTCCCCTTGTCCACAAAGCATATCTGCTGGTTGATGATTTCCACGGTAGAGGAGACCGGGGTTACGGCCACCTTCGAGGGATTGTGCAGGATGGTTGCCGCAAGCTTGACGATTTCGGGTGGCATGGTGGCCGAGAAAAAGAGCGACTGCCTTTTTTTTGGCAGTTCGGCCAGAATTTTCCTTATGTCGTGAATGAAGCCCATATCGAGCATGCGGTCGGCTTCGTCCAGCACCAGGATCTCCACATCGCGCAGGTGCAAAAATCCCTGGTTCATCAGATCGAGAAGCCGGCCGGGAGTCGCGATCACGATATCGGCTCCGTTGCGAAGCGCCGATATCTGTGGATTCTGGTTCACTCCTCCGAAAATTACCGTGTTTTTGAGGCCTGTGTGCCGGCCGTATGCACTGAAGCTGTCTCCGATCTGAATGGCAAGTTCCCTGGTCGGCGTGACGACGAGGCTACGGATCTTCCTTTTTTTGTCGTTGCGCTTCTCTGCTGCACCCAGCAACTGCAGGATAGGAATTGCGAAAGCGGCGGTTTTTCCTGTTCCGGTTTGCGCGCAGCCGAGCAGGTCGTTGCCCTCGAGAATGATCGGTATGGCTTCTGTCTGGATGGGGGTCGGGGAGGTATAGCCCTCTTCCTGCAATGCTTGTAAGACAGGTTCAATGATTGAGAGTGATCGAAATGGCATGGGATCAGTATTTGTCATGATAAAAATCGGTATCGAGGACACCGGGGAAGCTTCATTTCGCTCCCGCACTCCAACGGCGTCCGGATCCGGCAGTTCGGAGAATCAGGAGTGGATCGCTCAGGGATTCGGGTAATGTGGAACAAGATGCCGGATGGGCACAAGATAGCATAATTCAGGTGCCGGCAACAGGGGAAAAGAGGGTATTTTTCAACCCCGTTAACGATATGCCTCCGGAATGCGATAGTACGTTCATGCCGGTTCTGCCGCGCCGAAATACTGCTCGATACGCCGGCAAATGATGGAGGTTGCCCCGGTACGTTCCTTCACGAATGTTCCGGCAGCCATACCCGAGCGTTCATGCGCGGCAGGGTCTTTTATGAAGCGGTTCAGTGCCGACAGGAGAGAGGCTTCATCATTGACCACGGTTGCTCCTCCGTTTGCGGCAAGCTCTTCGGCCTCCGGCGAGTTGTGGTGGCGGGGCCCGAAGAGCACCGGAATGCCGTAAACCGCCGGTTCGAGGGTGTTGTGCACGTTCACTCCGAACCCTCCGCCCACATAGGCGATCGAGCCGATCGAGTACAGTTCGGCAAGGTAGCCGGTTTCGTCGACGACGAGTACCTGCCTTTCGGGATCGAATGCTGAATCCAGTGCCGATATTTTTCCGAAAGGGATACTCCGTTCTTCGAGTGTTCTGCAGAGCCGCTCCATGTTTTCAGGGTTCACCTGATGCGGCACCAGAATGAGTGACAGCCTGTTTTCGAGCCGCTGCCATGCGCCGAGGAGCAGGGTTTCGTCGATCTGCCATACGCTGCCGGCGATGAGGACGCTGCGGTTTTCGTAGAAGGGTTTCAAATGTGCCACCTTGCCGGAATTGCGGCTGCGCAGAAAGACCTGGTCGAAGCGGGGATCGCCGGCTGTCTCGGCCTGCCGGCAGCCGAACCGGTCGCGGAATGCCCGGGTATCTTTTGTCGAAACGGTATAGATGTGGTCGAAGAGATTGAAGATGCTCCGGTAGAAACTCTTGAGCAGCGGGCTGAAGTACTGGGAGTTTTTCTGGATTACCGCTGCAGCCAGTACCAGGCGCACGCCGGATTTCTTTGCCGCAAGCAGGTGGTTCGGCCAGAAGTCGTACCGCATGAGCAGGAGCAGGTCGGGTTTGAGCAGCGTGACGAGCCGTTTCGCGTTTGCGGGCGTATCGGCCGGGAGATAGAAGACCGCTGCCGCTCCCGGAAAGTTGCAGCGTGCGTTGAAGCCTGAATCGGAAAGAAACGAAATGAACAGCGTGATTTCGGGGTGTTTTTTTTTGAGCGCTTCTATGACCGGACGTGCCTGTTCGAATTCGCCGACCGAAGCCGCATGCACCCAGAGCCGGAAAGAGGATTTTGCAGCGGATTGCATCTTTGGCTCAAGTTCTTCGAAGAGGTTCCTGCGGGCCGCAGAAAAGGTTGCGAACCGCTTGTTGAAGCTTCCAAGCAGGCTTGCAGCCCTGAAAAGCAGGGGAGAGAGGAGTTGATATGCCTTGAGTGCCGGTCCGTTCATATTGTCGAATTGCCTGTCGTTTGCCTGTAAAGGTAAGAAAAAAGCCACATGTCTCTATTACCGGCAGTCAGACCGAAACGATTTTTCATGGGGCATGTTTGTAATTCGAACAAACTTATACGAAATTCAACAGGAACTTCAGGCGGAAACCTTTTTCTGTCAAGGGGGTTTCCTCGTGCGCTGCCGGCATGCCCATGTGCAGAACGGCGGTGTTTAACCAGTTAACGGTACAGGGTGTTTTGACGGATTTTCTACGCGATCTCAACGATATTCAGCGCGGAGCGGTTACCGCTACCGAGGGACCGGTGATGGTGCTTGCCGGAGCGGGATCAGGCAAGACAAGGGTGATCACCTACCGTATCGCCCATCTTATCCGCAATAACGGAATCGCTCCGTTCAATATTCTCGCCCTGACCTTCACCAACAAGGCAGCCGGGGAGATGCGCCACCGGATCGACTCGCTGCTCGGAGGCGCAAGCACCTCGGGGCTCTGGATCGGCACCTTTCATTCGGTGTTCGCCCGTCTCTTGCGGAGCCACATTCACCTGATCGGTTACGACCGGAACTTCTCGATTTTCGATTCCGACGACAGCCGCAGCCTGATCCGCCAGTCCATGACCGAGCTCGGCATCTCCCACGATTCGCTGCCGGTCAATGCCGTGCAGTCGATCATCAGCAAGGCGAAAAACAGTTTTGTGCTTCCCTCGGAGTTCCAGTCGAGGATCGGCGACTACAACCAGCAGAAAGCCGCGAAGATCTACGAGCTGTATACCCGGAAGCTGCGCGAGAACAACGCGCTGGATTTCGACGACCTGCTCATCAAGCCGCTCGAACTGTTCAGGGCACATGAGGATGTGCTCGGGCAGTTGCAGGAGACTTTCCGCTACATTCTCATCGACGAGTACCAGGATACCAACCGGGCGCAGTACCTTGCCGCGAAAATGCTCGGCCAGAGGCACCGCAACATCTTCGTCGTGGGCGACGACGCCCAGTCGATCTATTCCTGGCGCGGAGCCGATATCTCCAACATCCTGAATTTCCAGGACGACTACCAGGATGCACTGACCTTCAAGCTGGTGGAGAACTACCGGAGCACCGGAACGATTCTGCAGGCAGCCAACAGCGTGATCCGCAACAACCGGCGCCAGATCAAGAAAGAGCTGGTTTCGCACCGCAGCGCAGGCGAACCGGTCACCCTGATCGAGGCATACAACGAAAGGCAGGAGGCTGAAAAGGTGGTGGAGCATATCCGGTCCATGCGCATGAGGAACGGCCACGATTTCCAGAACTTCGCGGTTTTTTACCGCACGAACGCCCAGTCGAGGGTGCTCGAGGATGTGATGCGCCAGAACCGGATTCCCTACAGGATTTTCGGAAGTGTCTCGTTCTACAAGCGCAAGGAGATCAAGGATGCGGTGGCCTATCTGCGTTTTATCCTCAACGAACGGGATAACGAATCGCTCCTGAGGATCATCAATTTTCCGCCGCGCAAGATCGGTGAATTGAGCATCGCAAGGCTGAAGGAGTTTGCCGACGAGCGCGGTGTGTCGCTGTACGACGCTATCCTCAATGCGGCAGAGGGTGGTTTCCAGCAGCGGCTTGTCAATGCGCTCCGGGGGTTCAGCGAGGTGATCGAGCAGCTCAGGCAGCTTGCGGAGTACGGCAGTGTCTATCAGGTGCTCAGCGAGCTTTTCAGCCTCACCTCCATTCCCGCCCTGCTGCAGGCCGAGAATACTGCCGAATCGCTTGCGCGCTACGACAACCTGCAGGAACTGCTCTCGATGGCCAGGGATTTTTCCGACCACAATCCCGATTCCGGTTCGCTCGGCGATTTTCTCGAGAACATCTCGCTTGCTTCGGATTACGACGAGGCCAGGGAGTCGGACAATTACGTTTCGCTGATGACCGTGCATGCCTCCAAGGGACTCGAGTTTCCGGTCGTGTTCATTACCGGCATGGAGGAGCGGCTTTTTCCGCTCAACACCTACGAGCACGACGAGCTGGAGGAGGAACGGCGGCTGTTCTATGTGGCCATGACCCGGGCACAGGAGAAGATTTTTCTTTCGTGGGCGCGCTCGCGCTATCAGTACGGTCAGCCGCAGCAGTGCCTTCGTTCGATGTTTATCGGGGAGATCGATGCTTCGATCGTCCGCACCGAAGGGGGAGCGCTGCTTTCCGAACGGATTCCGGCTTCATCCGGAAGTGCCCTCCACGGCACGTTTCAGCAGCGGATGCCTTCCGTTTCTCCGGCGGAAGCAGCACCCGTACGTCTGGAAAGCAGGGCGGTGGCAAAAGGACTCCGGGCAGGCGCCATGGTGCATCACGCGCTTTTCGGACCCGGCACGGTGCTCGATGTTCAGGGTTCCGGGTCGGCCCAGAAGGTGAAAATACGGTTCCGTTCAGCAGGCGACAAAACGCTGATGGTGCAGTACGCCAATCTGAAAATCGTCAGTTGAGTCACAATGTCCGTCAAACCAGTGAAGTCTTAAACGCAAAGCAGCATGAAGATCCTTTTCGGTGTCCAGGGCACGGGAAACGGCCATATCAGCCGCAGCAGGGAACTGGTCGGAAAGCTCAAGCAGGACGGCCACGAGGTCGAGGTGATCATCAGCGGCAGAAAAGAGGAGGAGCTGAAGGAGATTGAGGTTTTCGCGCCCTGCCGCGTCATGAAGGGACTGACGCTGGTGACCTACAAGGGCAGGATGAACTACATGGAAACCATGTTCCAGCTCGATCTTGCCAGGCTCATGAGCGACGTGCTGACCCTCGATACCACGGGCATCGACCTGATCATCACCGATTTCGAACCCATCACCTCCATGGCCGCGCGGATCAGGAACATCCCGAGCATGGGTTTCGGGCACCAGTACGCGTTCCGTTACGACATTCCGCTGGCCAGGGGCAGCATTTTCGAGAAGTACACCCTCCTGAATTTCGCCCCGGCGCGTTACAATGCAGGGCTGCACTGGGCCCATTTCAACCAGCCCATCTTTCCGCCGGTCATTCCGGCGACTCTTTACGCACAGCGTGCCGTGGCGACGGTTCCCGGGAAAATACTGGTATACCTGCCGTTCGAGGAGGTGGAGGATGTCGCGGAATTTGTCCGCCCTTTCACGGATTACAAATTCCACATCTACGGCAAGGTGAAGGAGGACCTTGACGAAGCCCATCTGCACTACCGGGGGTATTCGCGCGAAGGGTTTCTTCTGGATCTCATGGAGTCGAACGGCGTGGTCTGCAATGCCGGATTCGAGTTGCCGGGCGAGGCGCTGCATCTCGGCAAGAAACTGCTGTTGCGGCCCCTCGACGGCCAGATCGAACAGGAATCGAACGCGCTGGCCATGGAAGAGCTGCATTACGGTATGGCCATGCACGCACTCGATCCCGAGATTCTCAAACGATGGCTGGAGCTTCCCTGCCGTGAGCCATTGAACTACTCCCGCACGGTTGATTATATTGCCGAGTGGATCGGCAGCGGCGACTGGGAAGCCCTGCCCCGCTACACCGAAGCAGCATGGAAGGCGACCTTCTGACGAAAGGGAACCGCGCACTCAGGCGCTTCTGATCTCTTGTCCGCCAGAAGCCTGAATCATGCTCCTTGCAGATTTCGAGCCCCGTCCGACACGAGCAGGAGGGCTTCGGGAAAACAAAAAGAGGCACCCATGAATTTCAGGGATATCGTTACCCGCAGCCGGAGCTACCGGCGCTTCGACACCTCTTTCAGGCTCGATGAGGAGTTGCTGCGCGGCCTCGTGGAACTTGCCTGTTACGTACCATCATCCGGAAACCTGCAACCGCTGAAGTACGTGGCGGTGTCGGAGAGGGAGGCATGCCTGAAGGTATCCGGATGCCTCTCCTGGGCGGGATACCTTGCCGACTGGCCCGGACCTGCTGAAAACGAGCTTCCTTCGGCTTTTCTGGTCATGCTCTGCGACCTCGATATCAGTTCCGCTGCGCCCTGCGATACGGGCATTTCCGCGCAGACCATCCTGCTCGGAGCGGCCTCGATAGGTCTTGGCGGATGTATCGTGGCTTCCGTCGATCGTGACCGTCTGCGCTCCATTCTCGATATCCCCGCCCGCTTCCGTATCGAACTGGTGCTTGCTCTCGGCAAACCTGTTGAAAGCGTCGTGATCGAACAGATGTCCGAAGGGGACGATGTCCGCTACTACCGGGATCGTTACGGCATGCATCATGTTCCGAAGCGGACGGTTGACGAAGTGCTCCTGAAGTTCCGGTAAAGGGCGGGCGCAACCGGAAAGAGTCATGCGATCATGATCGATATCGGAGAACTGCTCAGAGCCTATCGCGAAGGCTTTTTTCCCATGTCCGACCCTTCGGACGGGAAGCTGTACTGGTGTCAGCCGCATAACAGGGCGGTGGTGCCGCTTGACGCCTACCGTCCGTCGCGGGATGTTTCGCGCCTTCTGCGCCGTAACGAGTTCCGGGTGCAGTTCAACACCGATTTCGAGGGGGTGATCCGTGCCTGCGCGGCGCCCCGCAGGAACGAGAGTGAAACCTGGATATCGGAGGAGATTGTTGAAACCTATGTGAAGCTGCACCGGCTCGGTATTGCGCACAGCGTCGAGAGCTGGCATGAGGGTGAACTTGCCGGAGGCCTGTACGGCCTTGCCGTGCGCGGTGCTTTTTTCGGGGAGTCCATGTTCTATCGTCGGTCGTACGCCTCGCAGGTCGCATTCGACCGGCTTGTCTCCCGCCTTCGCGCAAAGGGGTATCTCCTGCTCGACGCGCAGATCATGAACCCGCACCTGCGGAAACTCGGCGCGCTCGATGTGCCTCACGAAGAGTACCTGCGCCAGCTCGACCGCGCCCTGGGAAAAAAGATTAGCTTTCTCTAAAACCGGAAAAATGGTACCTTCATCAATATTGTATTTTAAAGAACCGTGTGCTTTTAACGTGGAGTGTCGTCTATGCTGTCCAGAGAGTTAACGGAGAGCCAGTCTCAGCCGAGGGTCATCATCTACTCCGGAAAGGGGGGAACGGGTAAAACCACGATTTCTTCCTCGACTGCCGTCGCGCTGGCCCGCCAGAACAAGAAGGTGCTCATCATGTCCTCCGACCCGGCGCACTCGCTTTCCGATGTTTTCAATACGCAGATCAGCCGCAACGATCCCCAGAAAATCGAGAAGAACCTGTATGGTCTCGAGGTCGATACGATCTACGAGCTGAAAAAGAACATGTCCGGGTTCCAGAAATTCGTTTCCTCATCCTACCAGAACAAGGGCATCGACAGCGGCATGGCTTCCGAGCTGACCACACAGCCCGGTCTCGACGAGATTTTCGCGCTCAGCCGCCTTGTCGACGAAGCGCAGTCCGGCAGATGGGATGCGCTGGTGCTCGATACCTCTCCGACCGGCAACACACTGCGGCTTCTGGCCTATCCGGAAATCATCATCGGCGGCAACATGGGCAAGCAGTTCTTCAAGCTCTACAAGAGCATGTCCTCGCTTGCACGGCCGCTCTCCGGCAACTCCATCCCCGACGAGGATTTCTTCAACGAGGTGAACGTGCTGCTCAAGCAGATGGAGGATATCAACAAATTCATTCTCAGCCCCGAGGTCACGTTCCGCCTCGTGCTCAATCCCGAAAAGCTCTCAATTCTCGAAACCAAGCGGGCCTACACCTTCGTGCACCTCTACGGCATCAACATCGATGGTATCGTCATCAACAAGATTCTGCCGACATCGAGGACCGTAGGGGAGTATTTCGAGTTCTGGAGCGATCTGCACAGCAAGTACCTGATGGAGATCGACAACTCCTTCTATCCCACGCCGGTGTTTCGTTGCAACCTGCAGCGTACCGAACCGATCGGGCCGGATGCTCTGCACGAGATCAGCAAGCTCGTGTTCGGGGAGCAGATTCCCGACAAGATATTCTACTCAGGAAAGAACTTCTGGATCGAGAGCCGCAAGAACGCCGTGACGGAAGATCACCGCGAAATTCTCTGCATCAGGATTCCCTTCCTCAAGGATGCCGAAGAGGTCAATGTCGAACGGATGGGTACCGATATCGTGGTGACGGTTGACCGCGCACAGCGCATCATCACCCTGCCACGCGCCCTTTACAGCCTGGAGCTCGAAAAGTATATCCGTGAGGACAACCTGCTCCGGGTCGTGTTCAGGGAGGTGCCGGCCGAAACCGGGGAAATGGAGTTGAGCGTCAATAAAAACGTGCTCGACAAGCTCCGTTCGATGAGAAGGCTGAAGATATGAGTTGTTTCCGGATCCGGTGCGCAATCCGGTAAAAATTACCAGGAACAGTTTAAGTTTTCACGGGAATCTTGTATCTTCTTGGTTTAAATTATTGAACGAACGGGAAAATCACCCCAACTTTGTTAAAGAATCAGCTCGCATCATGTCCGACAAAACGCACTATGGTTTACTGAAAGGGAAAAAAGGTATTGTCTTCGGTCCGCTTGATGAAAGCAGTATCGGGTGGCAGATCGCTCTGCATGCATACCGTGAAGGTGCCGGGATCGCCATTTCAAATGTTGCGACCGCCCTGCGTTTCGGCAATATCGAAGAGCTTGCTGCACTGTGCGGAAACGCCCCTGTTATCGTGTGTGACGCATCGAAAAACGAGGACGTCGACGCCTGCTTCAGGGAGCTGAAGGAAAAGCTCGGGCCCGTTGACTTCATCGTGCACTCCATCGGCATGTCCCAGAACATCCGCAAGCAGTTACCGTATGAGGACCTCAATTACGAGTGGTTCATGAGGACGCTCGATGTTTCCGGTCTGTCTTTGCACCGGCTTGTCGCCTATGCCCTGAAAAACGGGGCCATAAACGACGGAGGCAGCATCCTTGCACTTTCCTATATCGCATCCCAGAGGAACTACTGGACTTATTCGGATATGGGCGATGCGAAATCATTGCTCGAATCGATCGTGCGCAGTTTCGGCCCGAGGCTTGCAAGGCGAGGTATCCGTATCAATACGATCTCCCAGAGTCCGACGTACACCAAGGCCGGAAGCGGAATTCCCGGTTTTGAAAAAATGTACGAGTACAGTGATCTCATGTCCCCTCTCGGAAACGCTTCTGCCGAAGAGTGTGCAGAATATACCATGACCCTGCTCAGTGACCTTTCCCGGAAAGTCACCATGCAGAACCTTTTTCACGACGGAGGCTACAGTTGCATGGGAGCGACCATTCCCATGATCAAGCTTGCCCATGAGGTTCTCAACGACAGTGAGCTTGCCGCAAAAGTCGGTCTTGACGATTTCAAACCGTCCTCCGAGGCTTAAGCGCGCCGCTGTATCGTTCCCATTTCGTTTCGAAACAACATCAAGCCCTCTCAAACAGGGACGGGCTTTTGTTTCCCTGCCTTCATCGAAAGGCATCCGGTCGCTGCAGAATGCCTTGATGGGTTTCTTGCCGTTCCGTCATTTCCGGCTCCCGGAGATGACCTTTCCCTGTGCCGGTCACAGGGCGGTTCGCTGAAGTAGTACGCAGAATATCATTGCCTGTTAAACCAGGTATCGCATCTGTCGCATCGTTTTTCATGCGGGATGGCCGGTGTTTTGCCGGTTTCGTGGAGTCGGATTTTCTTTTCACTGCAATTGCAATACCAATAAAACCATAAAACAAAAGCTGACAATGGCAACTACTTCAAAAATCATTTATACCAAGATCGATGAGGCTCCGGCCCTGGCCACCTATTCGCTTCTTCCGATTATCCAGGCGTTCGCGAAAGGCACCGGTGTCGAGGTCGAGACCAGGGATATTTCGCTTGCAGGGAGGATCATCGCCAATTTTCCGGAAAACCTAACCGAAGCGCAGATAATTTCCGATCAGCTTGCCGAGCTTGGCGAACTGGCACTCAAGCCCGAGGCGAACATCATCAAGCTGCCCAACATCAGCGCCTCGATTCCCCAGCTGAAAGCGGCCATCAAAGAATTGCAGGAGCACGGCTACAAGGTGCCCGATTACCCCGAAGCTCCGGCAAACGATGCGGAGAAAGAGATCCAGACGCGCTATGCGAAAGTGCTCGGCAGCGCCGTGAACCCGGTGCTTCGCGAGGGCAACAGCGATCGCCGCGCCCCGCTTTCCGTCAAGCAGTACGCAAAGAAAAACCCGCACAAAATGGGCGCATGGAGCAGCGATTCGAAATCGCATGTTTCATTCATGAGTGCCGGCGACTTCTACGGAAGCGAGAAATCCATGACGGTTCCAGAGGCAACGACAGTAAAAATCGAATATATCGGATCAGATAGCAGCGTGAAGGTGCTCAAGGAGAAAACTGCTCTGCAGGCAGGTGAAGTGATTGACACCGCGGTCATGAACGTCCGTTCCCTCCGCGAATTTTTCGCTGCACAGATCGAAGACGCAAAAGAGAAAGGGTTGCTGCTCTCGCTGCACCTGAAAGCCACCATGATGAAGATCTCCGATCCGATCATGTTCGGCCACGCGGTATCGGTCTTCTACAAGGATGTCCTTGAAAAGCATGCCGACGTCATCAGGGAACTCGGCGTGAACGTCAACAACGGCCTTGGCGACCTCTACACGAAAATCCAGGCTCTTCCGGAGGAAAAACGCGCTGAAATCGAGGCAGATATCCGGGCTGTCTACCCGACCCGTCCTGCGCTTGCCATGGTTGATTCCGACAAGGGTATCACCAACCTGCATGTGCCTAATGACATTATCATCGACGCCTCCATGCCGGTGGTGATCCGCGACTCCGGCAAGATGTGGGGTCCTGACGGTCAGCCCCACGATACCAAGGCCATGATTCCCGACCGCTGCTATGCCCGTATGTACCAGGCTATGGTCGAGAACTGCCAGAAGAACGGGGCATTCGATCCTTCAACCATCGGCAGCGTGCCGAACGTCGGACTCATGGCCCAGAAGGCCGAGGAGTACGGTTCGCACGACAAGACCTTCACCGCACCCGGCAACGGCACCATTCGCGTTGTCAATGCTTCCGGTGCTGTGCTGATGGAGCAGAGCGTCGAAACCGGCGATATTTTCAGGATGTGCCAGGTCAAGGATGCACCGATCCGCGACTGGGTGAAACTCGCCGTGAACCGTGCGAAAGCTACCGGTGCGCCTGCTGTTTTCTGGCTCGACAGCAACCGCGCGCACGATGCTCAGATCATCGCCAAGGTGAACGAGTACCTGAAGGAGCACGATACCACAGGGCTTGAACTCTGCATTCTTCCCCCGGTGGAAGCCATGAAATTCTCACTTGAGCGTTTCCGTGCCGGACAGGATACCATTTCCGTGACCGGCAACGTGCTTCGCGACTACCTGACCGACCTCTTCCCGATTATCGAGCTCGGCACCAGCGCGAAGATGCTCTCGATCGTTCCGCTCATGAATGGCGGCGGCCTTTTCGAAACCGGCGCGGGCGGTTCCGCACCGAAACACGTGCAGCAGTTCCAGAAAGAGGGGTACCTCCGCTGGGATTCGCTCGGCGAATTCTCGGCACTTGCCGCATCGCTCGAGCACCTTGCAAAAGCGTTCAATAACGGCAAGGCACAGGTGCTTGCCGACACGCTCGACCAGGCAATCGGCAAGTTCCTCGACAACCGGAAATCTCCGGCCCGCAAGGTCGGCCAGATCGACAACCGCGGCAGCCACTTCTATCTTGCCCTCTACTGGGCGGAAGCGCTTGCCTCGCAGGATGCCGATCAGGAGATGAAATCGCGCTTTGCCGGTGTTGCCGCTGACCTCGCAGCCAATGAAACGAAGATCAGCGAGGAACAGATTGCCGCTCAGGGCAGCCCGGTCGATATAGGTGGCTACTACCAGCCGAATGACGAAAAGACCTCGAACGCCATGCGCCCGAGCTTGACCTTGAACGCCATCATCGACGCCATGTAAGGTGTTGTTTCGGTGGGGAGCAATAAAAAAGGCTGTCTCAGTGTTGCTTCTGAGACAGCTTTTTTTCGTTTCGGGTTTTCCGGCTGCGCTTCTTTCTGCCTTTGTTGCATATTGCCCTGCAAATCCGTTACTTTACAGCTGCTTTTCAACCTTATCCAGCATTTGCGGTATGGCATCGGATGCGCTTCGGGTTGCGGCTGTCGATCTCGGCACCAACTCTTTTCATATGGTGATTGTCGAGGAGAGCAGGGAGAAGGGGCTCGTGGAGATCGACAGGGTCAAGGACATGATCTGTATTGGCAAGGGGAGCATATCCACAAAAATGCTTGACGAGTCAGCAATGCAGGCCGGCATCGCCGCGCTGAAAAACTTTCTCGTGCTTGCCTCGCAGCACGGTGTCGCCCCGGAAAACGTGATTGCCTTCGCCACGAGCGCCATACGCGAGGCAATGAACCGGGACGAGTTCATCCGGAGGGTAAGGGAGGAGACCGGCCTGAAAGTGAAGGTGATTTCAGGCAAGGAGGAAGCGGAATTCATCTATTATGGAGTCAGAAACGCGGTGCGGCTCGGAGCGTCGAGCGACCTGATTTTCGATATTGGCGGTGGATCGGTCGAGTTCGTCATTGCGGATCGCTCCGGAGTGAAACTGCTTGAAAGCAGGAAGATCGGTGTCGCGAGAATGTTCGAGCGGTTTGTCAAGAGCGATCCGGTGTCCGCTCAGGAGATCAAGCTGCTCGAGCAGTTTTTCGCCGCTGAAATGGTCAGTGCTGCCGAGCGGGCGGCGGAACTGCAGATAAGGCGTGGTATTGCATCCTCAGGCACCGCCGAGAACATTGCCCGCATGATCCATTCACTGCAGGGGGGCGATAGCGAAGCATCGCTAAACAACAGTGTGTTTACCCGCAGGGAATTCAGTCGCCTCTACAAGGCAGTGCTTCCGCTGCGTTCCGCCGAACGCAGAAAGATGACCGGGCTTGACGAAAAACGGGTCGATCTGATCATTCCCGGACTTGTCCTGTTCGACACCATTTTCAGGACGTTCGGTCTCGAAGAGGTCGTCATATCCGATTCCGCACTGCGCGAGGGGATGGTGCTGCACTATCTGCAGCGGAAGCTCAATCCGGTTGCGGAGAAACAGGAACGTCTCGATATCCGAAGGGAAAGTGTTTATGAGCTCGGGTTCCGTTGCAACTGGAACCGGCACCATTCGGAACAGGTCGCCATGCTCTGCCTCAGGTTTTTCGACCAGCTGGCTCCCCTGCACGGTCTTGAGAAAAGGTACCGGGAGTTGCTGGAGTATGCCGCCCTTCTGCACAACATCGGCACGTTCATATCCATCTCCTCGCATCACAAGCACAGCCAGTACATCATCATGAACGGCGATCTTCGGGGATTTTCGCCTTCCGAAACAGGCATTATCGGCAATGTGGCGCGTTACCACCGAAAGTCCCCACCTTCGGAGAAGCATGCCCTTTACAGCCAGCTTCGTTCCGCTGACCGCAGAGCCGTCGATGTGCTTTCCGGGATTCTCCGCATTGCCAACGGACTCGAGCGAGGCCACCGTCAAAACATCAGCTCGGTTCACCTTGCCGTTGCCGACGGGATGATCACCATAGGTGTCGGAAGCAGGTTTCCTCCCGATATCGAGATCTGGGCAGCAGATCTTCTGAAGTCATGGCTCGAGACGGTTCTTGGATGCAGGATTGTATTTGAGCCGCATCAGGATGCGTAGTTCCGGTTCCAGCAAGGACGCAGGCCTGAGGATGTTCCTGAATCCGGGAACCCTCTGGTTCGAAACTGCCGGAACCGGTTCTTCCGTCAGTGAGGCGCTGCTTTTTTCCGATCCGCTCGATATTCTGTTGCTTCATGCCGGACGCTCTCTCACCGGTTTCTTCTCGCTGCTCGAAAAGAAACTCGCAGAGGGTTTTTTTCTTGCGGGCTGGATCGGATACGAGGCCGGATACGGGTTTGAACCGCAACTGCTTCCGCTGCGACCTTCTGCCGATGCCGGCCCCCTTGCATGGTTCGGGGTGTATCGTGAGCCGCAGCGATTCAGCGGAGATGATGTGGAGGCTTTTCTTTCCCGACAGGCCGCGTTCGAACCGTTTTCTGTCGACACGCTCCGTTTCGATTGCACTGCTGCCGGCTATGCCGGTGTTATCGAGGCAATCAGGGCGCGTATTGCCGCCGGCGATGTTTACCAGGTGAATTTTACCGGCAGATACCGGTTTTCATTCCGTGGTTCCCCGCAGGCGCTTTTCATGAAGCTTCGCCGGAGCCAGCCTTCCGCTTATACCGCATTTCTCAATACCGGCGACCGGAGCGTGCTCTCTGTGTCGCCGGAGCTGTTTTTCCGATGCCGCAACGGGTTGGTAGAAACCATGCCCATGAAAGGTACCGCCTGCAGAGGTGCTGATCCCGAGGATGACACCGAAAGGAAACATGGACTTGCCCGGTGCGAAAAAAACCGCGCGGAAAACCTCATGATCGTCGATCTCCTGCGTAACGATCTCGGACGCATCTGCGTGCCGGGCAGTGTGGAGGCCACAGACCTCTTTGCCACCGAGACCTACCCGACCCTGCACCAGATGGTCTCGACCGTGCGTGGACAGCTCAGGAAGGATGCCGGACTGTATGATATCTTCCGTGCGCTCTTTCCTTCGGGTTCGGTTACCGGAGCCCCTAAAATAAGGGCCATGAAGCTGATCGCGGAACTGGAAACCTCCCCCAGGGGGGTCTACACGGGAACTATCGGTTTCATGACGCCCGGCCGCGATATGACGTTCAATGTCGCTATCCGGACGGTCGAGCTATCCGGTAACAAGGGCGTTTACGGTTCGGGAAGCGGCATTGTCTGGGATTCCGATCCTTCAGGAGAGTTCCGCGAGTGCATGCTCAAGGCGCGTATTCTCGGTGATGCAGCCCTCCGGCAGGATACCCCCGGACTGTTTGAAACCATGCTCTGGGCCGGACGATATCTCTGGTTCGATGAGCATATCGGACGCATGCGCCAGTCTGCCCTGGAGTTCGGCATTCCATTCGATGAATATTCTGCGCGAAAGGAGCTGGAGTCGCTTGAAGCGAGCGTGCTCTCGACGGGTACGCGTTTCAGGGTCAGGCTGGCGCTTTCTCCGGATGGATCGATCGCTCTTGAACATGAGGCTTTCATCGTGACGCTCCCGGCGCAACCCCTCAGAATAGGGCTGGCCGGAGAGCGCATTACGACCGGCGACCGGAGCCGCTATCATAAAACCACATCACGAGCCCTGTACAACCGGGTTTTCCGTCGGGCTCTTGAGGAAGGGTTCGATGAGGTGCTGTTTCTCAACGAACGGGGAGAAGTTGCCGAAGCAGCGATCAGCAACATCATGGTCCTGAGCAGGGGATACTACTTTACTCCGCCGGTTTCCTCCGGTCTCCTTGACGGCGTTTTCCGGAGCTATTTCCTGCGTACCCGCAGCAACTGTCGGGAAAAAGTGCTTTTTCCGCACGATCTGCATGCCGCGGATGCCCTCTATGTGTGCAATTCCCTCAGGGGGATGAGGAGGGCGGTTTTCGACGGAACCGTTGTTGCAGGTAACGGTTGATAACAAAACAGAATAGGCTTATATTAACCTGAAACCTTCTTTTTCAGACATCACAACACATCCTGCCGCCATGCGAGACCATACGCCCGACTTCAAAATGCACGAGCTTTCAGGCGAGAACAAAGCTCTTATCCGTCAGACCGTCCAGCAGCTTCTTGAAAAACTTGCGGCGGACGGCAAACTGGTCGGCGATTCGCTGCTGGAATTCTGGGTTGAGGTTCCGGGTCTCAAGCATTCACGGGGAACGTTTCGGGGCGGATTCCTCATGCCGGACAGCTTCATCTACATCACCGATTATTTTCTCTCCGGGGAGACTGCACTGAAGCCGCTGCCCGCTTATGCCCCGAATCCATCGAGAGTGTGGGACGATCTGCTCGACGAGTTGTTCTACCAGATCGAGATATTCACCTCTCCCGTTTCGGAGTCCAGGGGTATAACGCTTGAACTCTGGGCGGGAAACCGGCAGCGACCGGAAGGCGAGTGGATTTATGCCGTGGACAGGAAGACCGAACTGGTTTAGTTTTTCTCCGGCCAGTCGCAGATTTCCCGGAGTACGCAACCTGCGCATGAGGGTTTTTTTGCCTTGCAGGTGTATCGTCCGTGCAGGAGCAGGTAGTGATGGAAATCGATGATCCATGCTTCCGGAATGACATTGACGAGCGCCGTTTCCGTCTCTTCGGGTTTTGTGGTATTTACCAGTCCGATACGGTTCGACACCCGGTGCACATGGGTGTCGACAGGCATGACCGGCAGACGGAAAGCGTTGCTCAGCACCACATTTGCGGTTTTTCTGCCTACCCCCGGAAGACTTTCCAGCGCTTCCCTCGAATCGGGAACCGCTCCGTTGTACTCCTCGACCAGTTTTCTGCTGACGGCAAGAATGTTTTTCGCCTTGTTGTTGAAATAGTTGATCGAGCGCACAAGGCCTGTGATGGTTTCCGGATCCATCGTGCTCATGCTTTTTGCATCAGGGCAGACCCTGAACAGCTCCCTCGTAAGAATGTTGACCTGCCTGTCGGTTGCCTGTGCGGCAAGGATGGTTGCTATCAGCAGTTGAAAGGGTGAATCGTAGAGCAGTTCACTTTTCGGTTCGGGATAGACCGTGCCGAGTGCTTCACGGATGTAACTGATTTTTTCGGATACGGTTGATGTCATGGCATTCAGTCAAGATAGTTTGTTTGCACAATCCGCCTTTCGGGAAGCATCACTGCCGTGAGTTTGCCGAGCAGGGGATTGTTGTGGTAGACGCAGCCGGTATCGATGGCGATCAGACGTTCCTGCAGGAGCGGGTTTGGTATGGGGGTGTGTGCGCACACCAGGGTTTTTTCCCAGGGGAAATCGCTGTTTTCCAGAATGGAAGGGTTCATATGCAGCCGCAGCAGGCAGAACTTTTCCGGTTTGTGATTCCTGAGATTATCCCTGACCGACAGTTCAGGATCAAGTCCCCCGTGGGTGAAGAAATAGTGTTCGGTTTCGATATAGAGACGGCAGGCTCTGATAAATCCGATATGCTCTTCCGGCAGATCGAGCCCGTTGCGGCTCCCGTAGGAGAGGAGGGTTTCACAGCCTCCGTTGGAGAGCCAGAGGGAGGGATCGCGTGTCTCAAGGTAATCAAGATACATCAGTTCATGATTTCCCATCAGGAAAAAGCAGGTGTGGCACTGTCGCAGTGAGATCAGAAAATCAACAACTTCTCCGGATCTCGGTCCACGGTCGATATAATCCCCGAGAAACACCAGCTGATCGTCATGGCGAAGACCGATCTGCCCTACAAGACGCTCAAGGGAGTGCAGACACCCGTGGATATCCCCCACGGCAATGATCCGGCGATTTTCCGAAAGAGATTGGTGCATCGCCTGTCCGGCTGATTATAGTTATTTATCGGGTTCCGTTTTCTGGAGTTTCGCCGTCGAGTGATCGATCAGCCCTCTTCCGTTCTTGTGGATTTTTCCCTGCGTTTTCAGTTCGTTGAAAATCGCGTCGAGAATGCCGTTGACGAATTTGCTGCTCTTTTCGGTGCTGCTGAACTTTTTCGCGATCTCGATCGCCTCGTTTATCGATACTTTGGGAGGGATATCCTCGCAGTAGAGGATTTCCGCAAGCGCCATGCGGAGAATATTCTTGTCGATGATGGCGATACGGCTCATGTCCCAGTTGAAGGTATGGTGAGCGATATAGCGGTCTATCTCGCTCATGTGTTCCTTGATGTTGCCGATGAGCATCTTGAAAAACTTCATGGCATTGGGGTCGTCGAGTATCTCCTTGGTCAGGAGCCATCCTGCTGCGGAGTCTATATCGGTATCACGGAGTTCAATGGTATAGAGCGCCTGTAATATTTTTTCCCTTATCTGTCTTCGGTAGGTCTTCATAAAAGAGCAATGGGTTGATTTACGGGTTGAGAATTGAATGGATAACGCTCTCGGTCCGGCTTAAGTTTTCAAGCAGTTTTCCGGGCCGGTTTTCGCGCAGCTTCTCCATCGATACATTGCCGGTTGCCACGGCGATGGAGTGCGCCTGCAGAACCCTTGCGCAGGTAATGTCATGCACGGTATCGCCGATGATAACGATATCCTTGCCTGAAAATTTTTTTCCGGTCAGCCGGAATGCCCGTTCAACCGCTACCGGAGGCAGGTCGGTCCGGAGGAAGGCGTCGTCGGCGAAAGCGCCGAAGGGAAAGTAGCTATTTATTCCCGGCAAACGGAGCTTGTGTCTGCCGGATGCCTCGAAATTGCCGGTAAGAAGTCCGAGCAGGAGATCGGTTCTTTCCGAAAGGCGCTGGAGCAGTTCCCGCACACCCGCCAGAAGGGTGATGTCCGATTCCCGCGTCTCTTCACGGAACCGCCTGATATAGGAGGCTTTGACGGCTTCGAACTTCTCCTCGATCTCCCTGCGTTCAATGCCGGTTTTACCGAGCACGTCGTAAATGATGGTGCCGTCCATCCTGCCGGAAAAATCGTGGGAACCAGCGCTTCCCTCAGTTCCGTAAATCTCTCTCAGGGCATCGATCAGTATCCTTCGGTTGATACTGCCGACCTTGAGCAGGGTTCCGTCTATATCAAATAACACCAGTTTTTTCAGCATGACAGGGCCGCTTCAGCGGTCTGATTTTTCAAGCCGCACAGGAATCAGTTTTGATACGCCTTCCTCTTCCATGGTTACTCCGTACAGCGCCTGACAGGACGCCATGGATTTCTTGTTGTGCGTAACAATAATAAATTGAGTGTTATTCTCAAATTTTTTCAAGAGTTTAATAAACCTCCCGACGTTGGCGTCGTCAAGTGGTGCATCAACCTCATCGAGAATGCAGAAAGGACTGGGCTTGACCAGATAGATGGCAAACAGCAGCGACAGTGCGGTCAGAGCCTTTTCTCCTCCGCTGAGCTGTTCGATCGAGAGCGGCTTCTTGCCTCTTGGTTTGGCGACGATCTCGATATGCGCATCAAGCGGGTCTTCGGTGCTGGAGCAAAGAAGATCGACTTCATCTTCAGGATCGAACAGCTCATGGAAAATGGCGATGAAGTTTTTTCTTACCGCGCTGTATGTTTCTTCGAATTTTCGGAGTGCGGTTTTATTGATCTCCTCGATGGTGTTGCGCAACTGGGTTTCCGCCGAAAGCAGATCCTCTTTCTGGGCGATCAGAAAATCGAGACGTTCCTTTTCGACCGCATATTCTTCAAGAGCAAGCTCATTGACCGCACCGAACTGCTCACGCTGCCGCTGCAGGGTATCGAGCCGGTTTTCCGCCGAGGCTCTGTCGAAATCAGCCGGAGGCGTCGAGGGGTTTGCGGTATCGAGTTCACAGCCGTAGCGCACCCGGATGGCGGTCATGAGATGGTCGAGGTGCTGTTCTGCCCGTAACTGTTCATTCTGCAGTTCGCCAACCATTTCCCGGCTGATGTCATGTTTTCGGCGCAGTTCTCTCAGGGCGTTTCGGGCATCGTGGTTGGCGGCCTGCTGTTCCCTGCAGCGGGTTTCGAGTTTCCCGAGAGATTCCTGTGCGCCTGCAGCATCGACGAGCAGGTTTTCCAGTTCGGTTTTCAGACCGGAAACAATCTTTTCCGTTTCTGCAAGCTTTTCCATGATCGTGACGGCCTCTTCCTCGAGTCTCCGGATGTCCTCGCGAACCGAGCGCTGCGTCTGAGCGGTTGCGTTGATGCTGAACAGCAGCTTTTCCAGTTCGAGCTGCTTGTCGCGGTGGATGTTCTGACGCTCCTGGACATCGATATTCAATCGGTGGTATCGGTTCTCGATTTCCGTGAGTTTTTCCTGTGCAAGCATGGCCGCTGTGCGGAGTTGCCGCAGTTTTTCTTCATGGACGCCGACATCCGGAGACAGGTCGGTTATCTCGTTGTCGAGCTGCAGGAGCAGAGCAATGGTTTCTGCGGTTTCCTGCTCCGCACGTCCTATGGTATCCCTGCGGGAGCTTTCTTCGGCTTCGATACGGGCAAGCTGTTTTTCAAGCTGATTGAGCTCCTGCTGAAGCGCATCGGTCTTGACCTCCTTCACTTTCTCCGATACGGCATCGAGTTCCCACCGGAGCCGCAGGAGTGCCGATTCCATCTCTCCGGTGCGCTCCTGCAGCTCGTGCTCTTTTTTCAGCAGCGTGTCCCTTTCAGCTTTTTTGCCCAGCCGAAGACCCTCGTCGCTATGTGGACTTCCTCCGTAAAGCACCCCTTTTGCATTGAATTTTTCTCCTGCCGTCGTTACGAACACAGACTCGGGATGCTCTCGTGAGAGCTTTTCGGCGGTTTCCAGGTTATCGACCAGATAGTGGTTCCCGAGCAGCAGCTGCATGGCTGAAGAGAGTTTTTCGGGGAAATGAACGAGGCTGAGGATGCTTGTCGCGTTCCGGAATCCCGGTGTTCCGTTTTCCGGAAGTTTCCTGATGAGATCAAGCACGAGAAAATGCAGTTTTCCCTTTTTCGAGCGCAGCAGCAGCTCCATCGACTGTTTGGCTTCCGTAATCGTGCCCGTGATGTAGTAGCCGAGCGCTTCTCCGAGGGCCGCATGAACTGCCTTGCGATGTGCCGGGTCCAGAGCGATCAGGTCGGCCAGGCAGCCAGGAGCGGTACCCGGCGCCTTCTGTTTTTCAAGAAAGGCAATGCCCTGGGGGAGTCCCTCGAAATTCTCAAGCACGGCATCGGCGAGCACAATCTGGTTATGGATGGTTTCACGCTGGGCTTTCAGGGAAAGCAGCTCCTCCCTGCGGAATTGAATGAAACCGGCAAGCTCCTCCAGTTGCTGTTTCAGGCGGCTCTCCTCCTCTCTTGCCTGATCGATCCGTGCTTTCTGGAGCGTGATTTTTTCTTCGGCCAGGCTGCGTGTCCTCCGGCTTTCCTCGATCTGCATGAGGGTCGCCGTCTTTGTTTTTTCACTTCTCTGCAGTGACGTGCCAAGATGTTCTTTCCGGTTTTCAAGGCTGTTTTTTCGCAGAAACAGTGCTGAAAGCCTCTTTTCCGTCTCCGATACTTCCTTTCGCTGTTCCGCTATTTGTGAACGGCCTTTCTGCAGTTCCGTATCCAGCCGCAGCTGTTCCGATGCAAGATTCCGGTACTCCTCAAGGCGCAGGGCGCAGGCTTCCTCGACGGGCTTTTTTTCCTTGAACAGTCCGGTGTTCCGCTCTTCAAGCTCCAGGATATACCGTTGCTTTTCCTGCAGCGTGGAGCGGTTCTTCAACAGGGCCGCCTCAAGTCCTTTTCGCTGTTCTTCATGCTGAAGAATTTTTTTTTCTATGTCGTGAATGATGGCACTGCCTGTGTTGAGCTGTTTCTGGGCAGTTGAAAGCTCTTCCTCCCGACGGATCTGAAGCAGTTCGGCTTCCTGAAGGTTGCTGTCGCTGAGAGCTATGGCGGCGGCCAGTTTATGGCAGAGTGTATCCTCCCGATCGATCTGTTTTTTCAGGGGCTCAAGCTTTTCAAGCTGTTCATGCAGCGCAAGACCTCCCAGAAGCAGGTCGAGCTCCTTGATCTCCTGTTTCAGTTCCCGGAGTTTTTCGGCTTTTTTAACCTGCAGTTTCAGGTTCCGTACCTTTTTTTCAACTTCCGTGACAACGTCATCGACTCTTGAAAGGTCTCTGGAAGCACTTTCGAGCTGTTTGAATGTCTGTTTTCTGCGCTGCTTGTAGCGGGTTATTCCCGCAGCTTCTTCAAACAGCTTCAGCCGCTCTTCGCTTTTATTGCTGATGATTTCCTCGATCATTTTCAGCTCTATGACCGAATAGGCGTCGCTGCCCATGCCGGTATCGGTAAACAGATCGAGAATATCCTTGAGCCGGCAGGGAACCTGGTTGAGCAGATAATCGCTGTCGCCGTTCCGGTAGAGCCGTCGGGTAACGGTCACTTCGGTATATTCGGTCGGCAGGACATTGCGTGTGTTTTCGATGGTGATCGATACTTCGGTGAGGCTGAGCGGCTTGAGGTTTTTCGATCCGTTGAAAATGATGTTCTCCATTTTTGCCGAACGGAGCAGGGAGGTCCGCTGTTCGCCAAGCACCCACCGGATGGCATCAACGACATTGGTTTTCCCGCAGCCGTTCGGACCGACAATGGCCGTAAGCCCCTTGTCGAAAGATATTTTCACCCTGTGGGCAAAGCTCTTGAATCCCAAGAGCTCGATTTTTGAAAGATACATGCGGGAGGTACGTTTATCGGTCCAGTTCCGGCCGGAAAGAAAAACAAAAAAAACCAATATATGGGGTACACATAAAATACGGAAAAGCGGCCGTTAAGTCATGGCGTTTTGCACGGCGCTCACGATGCTTGCAGCGTGAGCCGCCGCCCTGACGTCATGTGCCCGGATAATTGCGGCGCCGTTCATGAGTGCTATGGTTTGCGCTGCGGTTGTGCCCTCCGATCTCTCTGCGGGAGGTGGCTCGGGTTTTCCCTCCTCCTTGACGGCACTGCCGAGAAAGGATTTTCTTGATACACCGGCAAGCACGGGCCGCCGGAGTTTCAGCAGTTCGGCGAGGTTCCCGAGAAGGGTGAAATTTTCATCAACGCTCTTGCCGAAGCCGAATCCCGGATCGATGATGATGTCATCGACTCCGGCGTTCTGAGCCCTTGAAACCGCCTGCTGCAGGAATGCCGATACCCTTGCCGTGACATTGCGCTTACTGCCGGGGATCTCAGTGCTCCATTTCATGGACTGCGGAGCGGACGGTGTGTGCATGAGGACTGCCGCAGCACCATATTTCCGGCAGACCGCGGCAAGGTTGCCGTCGAAACTGAAACCGGAAATATCGTTAACGATCTGTGCCCCGGCTCGCAGTGCTGCTTCGGCCACTTCCGCCTTGTAGGTGTCGATGGAGATCAGTGCATCGGTCTTGTTTCGCAGTTCCAGGATGACCGGTACGGTTCTTCTGATTTCTTCTTCTGCCGACACTTTTTCCGCTCCAGGGCGGGTCGATTCCCCGCCGATATCGATGATCGCAGCGCCATTGCGAACCATCGACAGTGCGTATGCAACAGCACGTTCGATTTCGGGTGTTCCCTCCGGACGCTGAAACGCGCCTCCGTCGGAAAATGAGTCGGGAGTGAGATTGAGAATGCCCATGACGGCGGGTTTCCGGCGCAGGTCAAGCGTGCAGCCAGAGCAGTTGAGCAGGTAATGTTCTGTGGCTGTTCTTTTCATGTCAGGCCGAACGGAACCGGTGTGAAGGAAACAAGAAAAATCACGATAGCCAGCCAGCCGACGGTTTTTCGCTTCCTGTCAAGCGAATGATCGAATGCTGTCGCCGGATGGCTGATGCGGATAAAGCGGACGAGAACGATGAACCAGAATATCCAGCCGGGCCATGACCATTGCTGGATGTGCGCGGGAATCTGCAGTTGCACATCCGGCAACAGCAGGGAGAAGATCAGGACGAGGAAAGAGGGGAGTGCGAGCAGGAAAATGAACCATAAAAATGTTTTTGCCGCTATCCTGTGCCCTTTTCTGCCGAACATGGCATAGATGATGTGTCCGCCGTCCAGTTGGCCTACGGGCAGGAGGTTCAGGGATGTTACAAATGATCCGAGCCATCCGGCAAACAGGATCGGGTAATGGTACATTTCCGTCATCGGAGGCAGTCCCTCCGGACGAATGAGCAGTTCCAGCGCTATCCAGAGCAGGTTTCTGCCGAGATAGAGCGTGCCTTCCGGTATCTGCTCGGGAACTCCGCCCGATGCGAGATATTCGGGGTGGATCGTGTACAGGTAACTTGCCGGAGGCAGATTGAAAAAACCGTAGACCAGCAGACCGAGGCAGATGACGAAGCCGGCGAGCGGACCGGCAGCACCGGTATCGAACAGCGCTCTGGTATCGGGTATCCGTTCACGGATTTTAATGACTGCACCCATGGTGCCGAGGTTCAGGAAAAACGGCAGGGGAGGAACGGGAATGAAGTAGGGCAGGGTGGTCCGTATGCGGTGGTGCAGTGCGGCAAAAAAATGCCCGAATTCGTGAACCCCGAGAAAGAGGAGCAGCGATGCGCTATAGGAGCTTCCGTACATCAGGTCGGAGGCCATGATTGCCGGACTGTCGAGCCTTACCTGATGCCCGGTCCAGAAAGCGCCGGCCCAGAGGGTACAGAAAACAGTGGCAAGCAGCAGGGTGATGTGCAGAAGATAATTCTGATCGGCAAGGATGAATCTTCTGGAGTGCGGCGCAGGGCTCATAAAACACCTAAGGATGAAACAGGATTGATTGATCTGTAAGGTATGCGCTTTTCCGAAGAAAAACCAACCGCGCCGCCGTTCGGGAATCCAGAGGATTTTCAGGGGAGAATGGAAGGCCGACGGATAACCGGGCAGCCCTCCGGACCAGGAGAATCAATGCGCCTCGTTTTTTTCCTGCTTTTTTTCTCCGAATGTCGCTACAAGTCCCCTGGTCAGTTCCTCCTTTTCCGTATCGTTCAGTTTTGCCTCGGGATGGGCCGGCAGGTAGAACCAGGGTGGCATTTTCCCTTCTCTCACCTCTTCAGCGGCTTCATCCCCCTCGTTTTTACCCGTGCGTCCCCATTCTGAAACGTTGAACTTTTTCCTGCCGATGTTCACGTCGATCTGGGCCAGCCAGGAAGCGGGTGCGATGCTGCTGTACCAGGGCCAGGTTGTTTCGTTCGAATGGCAGTCCTTGCATGCGCGAAAAAACAGCTCCCTGGTTCTGGGTGAATCCCATGCGGGTTCACCCGTTACCGGCGGATTCTGGTGATCCCGGCCGTAAGGCACAATCTGTATTGCGGCAAGGGCGACGACTGCAATTGCAGCGAGTTTTCCTGTAGTCATTGGTTACGGTCTCCTCTGGATGGTTGTTGTGAACTCTCTGAATGCTGTTCTGAACGGGTACGGAGGATGTTTCAGCCGAAGCCCTCTCCGGTCACGGGTTTGCCTCCGTCGAACCGAACGTTCAGCACCGTCACCGGCCATGATCGGCCGACTGCGTGACATCCGGCTCCTGCCGCACATTCGGCAACAAGATGAAGCTCCGGTTCCGAGTAGAACTTCCGTGCCGATGTCAGACTGTCCTGTGCAAATGCCCCCGGGCGCTGAAGGCCTGCTACAAGAGGCATGCCGAGTCCGAGCAGGAGGTCGCGGTAACCGTCGATTCCTACAAAAGCGGAAGCTTTGCGTTCTTTCGACTTTGCGATGATCACGGCCAGCTGGCCGGGAGTGAAATGGTGCAGGCTCTGGGAGATGAGTACAATATCGTAGGGTTCGTCATCCGAAGCTTCCATGGTGAAGGCGTTCAATGTCCTGAAAGTTACCGGAAGCTTTTTTTCGGCGGCACGGCGGTTGCTTTCCTCCGTATAGCGGGGCACAATGTCCGATCCCGTTACCGAGAGACCAACACCTTGTTGCTGTGCCTCACGGGCAAGCGCAAGCGCAAGCCCTCCCGACCCGCTTGCCAGTTCCAGCAGTCTCGGCGTTCGATGTTTCTTTCCGGCAATATCGCCGATCAGCGGGAACAGCAGGGAAGCATATCGGGAGTAGAGGCCCATGGCGTCGTTCTGCCGGTCGAGGGCTTTGACCAGCTCCAGCTTTTCGCTTTCAGGGAGCCCTCCGTCGTCCATGATCTCCGGTTCATCGGTCCGCAGGGCTCTGTCGAGCAGCTCGGCCAGAAGAAAACCGGCCCCGAGTTCTGCGGAAACGGCACGCCTTTCGGCAAGAAAGAGCTGCATCAGTCTGTCGGTCGCCTCTTCGAGCTCCTGCGTGTTTTTCCACCGGAACGGCAAAAGGTTCCGTGAACGGAGGTTGTCAAGCGCTTTATAGCCGGCGGTTCTGAGCTGCAGCATGGTATCGGGAGTATCGGGTTTTGCCTGAACCGTTTTTTCGTCAGCGAGCGGAAGGTTGCTCCATCCAATATACGAACAGGAAACGGTATGCGGAAAACCCGGTCAGCACCGGCTTGCGTTCCCCTGTGCGGAAGGTGACGGGAAAGCGAAAAATTTTTTTAACAGGAATTATTTGAAAATAATTTTGTTTTCAAATAACTGATACTAAATTGGTATCAATTAGAACGTCGCTTATGAAAGTACTGACAAAAAATACCGACTACGCAATCCGCGCGCTGCTGTCGCTGGCGGGAGCGAAGGGGGAGTTTGTCTCGGCAAGGGCTATTTCGCTTGAGCAGGACATTCCCTACCAGTTTCTGCGCCGGCTTCTACAGGAGATGATCCGGTACGGTCTCGTCAGCTCGAAGGAAGGGGCTGCAGGTGGATTCAGGCTAGCTCGCGACCCCGATACAATAAGGGTCACCGAACTTATCGGAATATATCAGGGCCCGGTAAGGGTCTCGGAGTGCATGTTCCGCAAGCAGATCTGTGCGAACCGGGCTCGGTGCGTTCTGCGTCACGAGATCATGCGTATCGAGCAGGTGGTGCAGCAGGAGTTCGAGAAAGTCACCATCGGCAAGCTGCTTGCCGATCTCGATGCGCAGAACGCCAGGATTGCCGCAGCGGGTATTCCATCAGGTGAAAGAGGGGAGAGCGATGCTCTGAGCGTATCAACAAAGAAACCGGAAAGGACAGAAAAACAATGAAACGACAGATCATAACGATAGATGAACGCAAATGTACAGGTTGCGGCGACTGCATTCCGGGATGTCCCGAGGGTGCGCTTCAGCTGATAGACGGCAAGGCCCGACTGGTCAGCGACCTCTTCTGCGACGGGCTCGGGGCATGTATCGGGCACTGTCCGACCGGAGCCATGCGCATCGAAGAGCGGGAGGCGGAGCCTTACGACGAGAGGCGTGTCATGGCGGAAAGCATCGTCAGGGGAGGACCGAACGTGATCGCTGCGCACCTTCGCCATCTGCATGACCACGGTGCGCACGATTTTCTGCATGAGGCGATAGCATACCTCGAAGAAGAGGGTATTGCGAACCCGCTCGAACAGGCAGAGGAAAGTGTCGAGGCCGGAGCCCCGGTGCCTGCACATGCGCATCACGGCGGAGGATGCCCAGGCAGCAAAATGATGGATTTCCGGAGCGCGAACGGGCACTCCCCGATATCGACTGGCGGAGGTTCTGTTCATGCCCCCAGCGAACTTCGCCAGTGGCCGGTTCAGCTGCACCTGGTCTCTCCGCTCGCACCGTATTTCGAAGGGTCAGACCTGCTTCTTGCCGCCGACTGCGTGGCCTTCGCGGCAGGCGATTTCCATAACAGGCTGCTGCGCGGCAAAACACTTGCCGTCGCATGTCCGAAACTCGACAGCGGCATGGACGTTTATGTGGAGAAGCTGACGGCCATGATCGACCATGCCCGTATCAATACCATCACGGTGGCCATCATGGAGGTGCCATGCTGCGGCGGGCTCATGTCGATCATTTCCGAAGCGCTGAAGCGCGCAAATCGAAAAGTTCCGGTCAAGAAAATAGTCGTCAGCGTACAGGGCGATACCCTTGGCGAGGAGTGGGTGTGAGATGCTGAAAGATGCGCTTGGAGGGTATCGCGGCACGGCCGAGGAGATCACGAAAGTTATTGCCCGGCATCCGGAACATGCCGAAGGGTGGTACGACCGTGCCAACGCGAAGAGCAGCACCGGGGACTTCAGGGGTGCAGTGGCCGACTACACCATGGCGCTGAAGCTCGGGCTGCGGTTCCGCGAGGCGGTGACGGCTTACGGCAACCGGGCAATCGCACGGGCCGAACTGGGAGAGATCGATGGCGCCATCGAGGATTGCAGTGCGATCATCGAGCGCCGCCCGAACAACAAACGCCTGCTCTATACGGCGTTCATGCAAAGGGCTTTACTGAAAGAGAAAAAAGGGGACCATGAGGGTGCGGCGGGTGACAGAAAGATTGCCACTCTGGTGTGTCCTCGTATTTAAAAAACCGGCGCCTCTAAGTAAATAGTCATGAGCGATCTTGGTGCGAGGCGGACGGAGCCAGAGAAACCGGAGTGTACACGCAGTACATGAGGATTTCGAGCACCGACCAACGAAGCAATAAGGTTGCGGAATAATTTTTTTAGGCGCCCAGCAACAGGAGGAAAAGACATGGGAATGTATTGCGATCAGTGTCAGGAGAGCGTCCGTGGAACCGGCTGCATCGCACGAGGCGTGTGCGGCAAGGACGATATGACCGCGAAACTGCAGGACGTGCTGGTGTACGCCGCCGAAGGGCTCGCGCTCTGTGCGGAAGCGCTCGAAGGGACTGTTCCGGCAGAGTACGGCCGCCTCATCAGCGAGTCGCTCTTCGTGACGGTCACCAACACCAACTTCGACGACGACGCCATCGTCCGCCAGATATGCCTGACGCTCGACAGGCGCGACGAGCTGAAGGCCATGCTGACGTCGGTTCCCTCGCACGATGCTGCCAGCTGGACGGGGCGCACAAGGGAGGAGTTCTTCGAGAAAGCCGTAACCTGCGGTATCGAGGATCTCGGCGAGAACGAGGATTTGCGCTCGCTCAAGAGTCTGGTGCTCTACGGCATCAAGGGACTTGCCGCCTACACCGACCATGCCGCCGTGCTCGGCTACGAGGATCAGGAGATCTACGCATTCTGCGTGAAGGGACTCGCATCGCTGCTGAAGCCGCTCGGTGCCGATGAGCTGACGGCGCTGGTGCTCGAGACCGGAGCCGTCGCCGTGAAAGCCATGGCCCTGCTTGACCGTGCCAACACGGAAACCTACGGCAACCCGGAGATCACCACCGTCAGAACCGGCGTCGGCACGAATCCCGGCATTCTCATCTCCGGTCACGACCTGCGCGACATGGAGAACCTCCTGAAACAGGCCGAGGGCACCGGCGTGGATGTCTACACCCACTGCGAGATGCTGCCGGCACACTACTATCCGGCATTCAAGAAGTACAGCCACTTCGTGGGCAACTACGGCAACTCCTGGTGGGCGCAGGATCGCGAGTTCGAGTCGTTCAACGGTCCCATTCTCATGACCACCAACTGCATCGTGCCGGTTCGCGAATCGTACCGCAACCGCATGTACACCACCGGCATGGCAGGTTATCCTGGCCTGAAGCACATCGAGGCATGCCCCGAAGGAGGCCGGAAGGACTTTTCGGCCCTTATCGAACAGGCGAAAACCTGTCCGGCGCCCAAAGAGCTTGAAAACGGCGAGATCGTCGGCGGCTTTGCGCACAACCAGGTGCTTGCCCTTGCCGACAAGGTGGTCGATGCCGTGAAGTCTGGCGCCATCAAGCGGTTTGTGGTGATGGCCGGATGCGACGGACGGCAGAACTCGCGCCAGTACTACACCGACGTGGCCGGTGAGCTGCCGGAGAACACCGTCATCCTTACGGCAGGATGCGCGAAGTACCGCTACAACAAGCTGCAGCTCGGCGACATCGGCGGCATTCCGCGCGTGCTCGACGCCGGCCAGTGCAACGACAGTTACTCGCTTGCCGTCATCGCGCTCAAGCTCAAGGAGGTGTTCGGCCTCGATGACATCAACGACCTGCCGATCTCCTTCGACATCGCCTGGTACGAGCAGAAGGCCGTGACCGTGCTGCTTGCGCTGCTCTATCTCGGCGTCAAAGGCATCCGTCTCGGACCGACGCTTCCCGAGTTTCTCACGCCCAACGTGGCTGCGGTGCTTGTCGAGAAGTTTGGCATCAAGGGTATCGGTACGGTTGAGGAGGATGTAGAAGCGATGATGGCTGGTGTTTAAGACGCCCATTTTTAACAATACATTAACCATATCTACGACGGCGGGCATTTGCCCGTCGTTTGTATTTATTCGGTTTTATGCTTGAGGAATAGGCCCCGGAGACGGACTGTTCGGGCTGGGACGAGAGGCGGTTACATGTTACTCTGCCAGTGCCCTCTTGACTGCTTCGGGTTCACGAGCGATAACCTGCAACAGAATTCTTGCCGACCGTTCCGGCTGGCGGCGTTTCTGCTCCCACTCCTGTACGGCCCGAACATCAAAACCGAATCGACTGGAAAACTCCGGTTGCGTCAGTCCCAAGCCGAGCCGGATTGCCTTGACATCGACTTCTTCCGGAACATGCGCAACAAAGCCTTCCGTGATTTCGCCGCGAGCGTAGGCCAGAGCCTGTCTGGCTGATTTAATCAGTTTACTTCCTGCCTTTGACATGGCGTTTGACTCCTTCTCTGTAGGCTTCAGCTATTGATCCCAAAACCTCTTTCAATTCGTTTCTTTCAGATGGGGAAAGGTTTGCTTTTTCCCCCTTGGAAAAGATCGATAACAGAAACACGGGAATATCTTTTCCGGAAAAGAAGGTTACGACTCGATACCCTCCGCTTTTTCCTTTTCCTCGGCCGGCAAACCGGATTTTCCGTGCTCCGCCCGTGCCTTTCATTTCATCGCCAGCATCAGGATTTTGCGCCACATAATCGACAATCGATCGGCGCTCATCCTCCGTTAGCCCGAGTGTTTTGGCATCGGCGAGGTAATCGGGTGTTTCTATGACGACCTGCATAATATGAATGTACGGCAATGCCGTATGTAAAGCAAGAGGGATTTTTCTGAATGGTTGAGCAGTGCTGGTGGAGAAGTATGGCATCAAGAGTATCGGAACGGTTGTGAGGCTGATGTGAAGGAAATGATGGCTGGGGCCTGAGGTGTCCATTTGTTCACCTGAAGGGACTGTTGTCGTATGCTTTGCCGTGTTGCCGATTCCTCCTGCTTTGCGGAACTCCGGCTTTTTCTCTCCCCTCCATTTTACTATATTCCCTGCTTTATGTTTCGGGTGTGACGCGTGCATTGCGGAGCATCCTTTCCATCAGTCACGGAGAACTGTTTCCCTATGCCGCGCTATACTCCCGAGCAACTTGCCAAACGGAATGCATCGGTCTGGACCGACATACAGATCATTCTGGCCCCTATCCAGTTCCTGATTTTCGTAACGGGAGTGACCATTACCGCGCTTTATGCAAACGGGCTGTTCATTACCAGTTTCTACTGGGTCAGCGTGGCGATTCTTTTCAAGACGCTTTTCTTTGCCCTGCTGTTCATTACCGGCATGTTTTTCGAGAAGGAGATTTTCAACAAATGGGTCTACTCCAAAGAGTTTCTCTGGGAGGATATCGGCAGCACCGTGGCGGCTACGTTTCATCTGCTGTATTTTGTGATGGCGTATCTCGGTTATCCCGAGGAAGTCCTGGTATGGGAGGCTTTTCTGGCATATTTCACCTATGTGGTCAATGCGCTTCAGTATCTGGTGCGTATCATTCTTGAAAAACTCAACGAGCGTAAACTGAGGCTTGATGGGCATATCTGAATGGCTCCGTTTCGCATAACCCTGATCATGAACGGCATATGAAGTACAGTTTTACAACGCTCTGGAACATCACCTTCGTCTTTGTGGGACCGCTCTGGTTCCTGCTTGCCTGGATGATCTGGGCTTCAGGACAACTGCAGACCGTTGGGGACAGGATGACCTACCTCGCGGTGGTCATTCCCGGTTTTCTCGTCATCTACCTTTCGGGATTTCTCATCGAGGGATGGCACAAAAAAAAGAGGGAAAAAGCTACAAAAGGGTAGCATAACAGCGGGCGATGGCCACGGACATTTTTTTCAACAACCGGGAACCGGTACAAGAAAACAGTATTTTTCATGCAAAACCTCTGGAGCGATGCTGATTTTCAGCATTCTGTAAGCGTTCAGTGCGGCGCAAGCGATATTCCTGCAGAACTTGCGGAACTGGTTTACGCATCCCGTCTGCTCGGCAGCGAAAGTTCGC
>Ga0194110_10000143_pt1 | contig 88064 bp, 95 predicted proteins | sample TA2Kig1200mmetaG_FD_146192 | JGI IMG/M metagenome (GOLD analysis project Ga0194110, IMG submission 146192) | Freshwater microbial communities from Lake Tanganyika, Tanzania - TA2015032 Kigoma Deep Cast 1200m | ecosystem: Environmental > Aquatic > Freshwater > Lake | place: Tanzania: Lake...
GAAGGTCTGCCTGAACAAGGAGACCGGTGAGATCGGAAAGGTTCCCGAGAACGAGGCAGGCAACTACCCCGCCATCGAGGACTGCAAGAAGGAGGAGACTCCCGAAGAGCCCGAGAAGCCCGGCGAGGGCGGACCCGAAGGCCCCAAGCCCGAGGAGCCGCACAAGCCGGAGGAGCCGGAGGTTCCCGAGGAGAAGCTCGTGAAGGTCTGCCTGAACAAGGAGACCGGTGAGATCGGAAAGGTTCCCGAGAACGAGGCAGGCAACTACCCCGCCATCGAGGACTGCAAGAAGGAGGAGACTCCCGAAGAGCCCGAGAAGCCCGGCGAGCCGACGTGCCCGCCGAACTCCAGCAAGCCGGAGTGCAACCCCAAGGACGGCGACGATGACCGGATCAAGGACGAGGGTATCAACCCCGCACCTACTCCCGGCACCGATCTCCACCCGGACTACAAGCCGGAGGAGAGCATCGAAGAAATTCCCGTTCTGACCCGTCCGGCCGACCCGGCCGTCCAGCCCGGCAGCAATGTCGGAGTGGGCGAGACCGAGGCCGACACCGCGATCGGTTCCGACCACGGCGCCAACCCGGCCGACCCTGTCATGGATGTCGGCAACGGCAACGTGGACACCGACCGTGGCCAGATCGACCGCGACACTCAGGTGAACGACCCCGCGTACGGTGGCAACACCGCCGTGAACGACGTCGTCGATCCCAACACCGGGGTCGTCATCGTCGAAGCAGGACAGCAGCAGAACGGCAACGTCGAGGCGCCGGCCAACCAGCACATCGCCGACCCCACCGGGTCGCCGAACGACTGGGCCAACCAGCCGATCACCGTGCCGCCGGCCACCACGCAGCCCGTGGAGCCGATTCAGTACGAAGGTCTGCAGCCCGGCGCCGACAACGGCCTCCCGGTTGCAACCATCGAGGCCCCGGCAGCTCCCGCCGCCGAGGCCATCGTGCCCGTCGCTGCCCCGCAGGCAGAGGCGACTGTTCCGGCCCCCGAGGCCGAGACCGTTGGCACCACCCCGGTCCCCGTGGCCGAGGATGTCATGCCGACGGCCGACCAGCTGACGCTGGCGGGCTAGTACTTTCGAGCACTCGTGCTCATGCACTAACGGCGCTCACGCGCCACCTTGCAGTACCCTGGTTGCAAGCCCTCTAGGTAGTAGAGCATCCGCTCGATAGTCGCTTTCCAAAAAGCGACGTACCAAGTGTGAACGTGTGCACTTGAGACCTTGGCTTGTTTGCCAAGATGTAACAAACGCTAAAATCTTAGGCATCACCGTAAGAGTTTTTACTCCGGTGATGCCTTAATCACCATACTTTCATTTGAAATAATCCGATTTGTAAAACAAATGTTCATTAACATTTTTGACAATCACCTCTATACGTTGTCAGAGTATTGACGTATAAATATTTTTGTGGTATATTAGCAAAGTAATTTAACTATCCGTTCGTTAGCATGTGGAGTGCTATTTAAATGGGAGGAGATAATATGAAGAAAGTAATCGACGCTATTAAGCGCGCGCCTAAACGAGCAGCCTCGCTAGCCGTTGTAGCCGCAGCCGTAATCGTGCCGGCCGTAACCCTTGCGTGGGGTCCTGCAAGCCGACCAACGTTTACCTACGACAAGCCAGCTGGGCATGTCACGTTCAACTCAATGACAAACACGCCAAATTATGGCGACGAGCGTAATTTTGTACGCGTAAAAGAAGCCGGTGCAGCAAATAACACCTACACCGACTCTTTCGACCTTACCCCTGGTAAGGCTTACACAGTAATGTTGTACTTTCACAACAACGCCGCGAGTAACCTTAACGACGCCGCCCACAACCACAAGGGCGTCGCTCACAATACTTCTGCTCGATTCCAGATGCCTGAAGTTGTAAAAAGCGGTGAATCGGCTCGACTAACTGGTTTTGTAAGCGCCGATAACGCCCAGCCACAAACTGTATGGGACGAAGCCTACGGCAACGCTACAAAAGGCGACGTCGCTCTACGTTATGTAGGCGGTTCAGCTAAAATTTGGAGCAACGGTGCTGTAGACGGTCAAAGCCTTTCAGACAACCTATTCAAGCAAGGTACCCACCTTGGCTACGACAAGCTAGATGGCAAACTACCTGGCTGTAACGAATATGCTGGATTTGTCACCTTTAACTTTGTAGTTGATCAACCTAACTTCGAAGTAGCAAAGCTTGTATCTAAGGCTGGTGAAAACAAGTTTAGTGACAACGTAAATGTAGCTGCTGGTAGCGAAGTTGAATACAAAATTCAATACCGCAACACCGGTACTACTCAACAAGACAAAGTATTTATCGTTGATGAGCTACCTGCAGGTGTCTCTTACGTACCTGGCTCAACAAAATTTGCCGCAAGTACAACTGGCGGACAACTATCAAGCGTAAAAGAAGATTCGATTGTTAGCAGCGGACTAAACATTGGTTCATTCGCCCCAGGCGCTAATGCATTTGTAACCTTTAGGGCTAAAGTTGCCACAAACGATCAACTTGCAAAATGTGGTGTTAACAGCCTTGTAAACAACGCCATCGCCAGCACCGACAACGGTACTCGCGAAGACACTGCTACAGTAACTGTTGAGAAAAAGTGTGAAACTACACCACCAACTCCGGTTGAAAAGCACATTAAAGTGTGTGAGCTGACCTCAAAGAAAATTGTTACTATTAACGAAAAAGACTTTGACAGCACCAAACACTCTAAGAATCTTAAAGACTGTGAAGCTAAACCTGAAGTAGAAAAAGTTAAAGTTTGTGACACTACAACTAAAAAGATTGTGACGATTAGCAAAAATCAGTTTGACAAGAACAAACATTCGTTGAACCTCGATGACTGTAAAGAAGTGGTAACCCCACCAACCCCAGAAGAGCCTACTACCCCAGAGACTCCTGAGACTCCGGTTACTCCAACACCAGAGACTCCTGAAGCCTCAGAAAGCACTACCCCGGTAGAACTTCCGAAAACTGGCGCTGTTGGTGTAGTTGGTGCAGGACTAGGACTTAGCAGTCTGGTTGCCGCACTTGCCTACGTAGCAACTCGCCGCCGTGCATAATTCGAGACTGACCGCTCACTTGTAACACTATAAAAAGCGATCAGCTTGAAACCACAGTGTATAAGCCCCGATTTAGATTAATCGGGGCTTATTTGTTATAGTAAAATTATATGGCACATAAATCGAAGAAGAAACGTAACAAAAAATATCAAGGCTGGGACGCAGCCAACACTCGTCCAACAGTCACTAGAGTAAGCGCAGCAGATCGTTCGCGAGCTGGTCAGTGGCTATTTGAACGCAAGACATTATTAAAGTATGTTGGTGTTGCTGTCCTTGTTTTTCTAGTCCTTACGCTAATTATCCTTGGTATTATTAGCTTATTTTAGTTGACTCATGCGCTAAAATTGGAACCGTAAACCCAAACGTACTACCCTTCCCTAGAGCTGATGAAAAGATCATCTCCCCACCATGACCATCAACAACCATTTTTGCCATGAATAACCCTACACCGGTACCGTCGGGTCTCTGACGACGAGCATTTGATGCGCGGTAAAATTTAGTAAATAGTTGCGCCTGCTCCTCTTCGGCTATCCCAATGCCATTATCTTTTACGCTAAAAATAATATTATCTGCTTGCTGTCTAAGCATTACTTTTACCGTCGTATCCGGCTTTGAATAATATAGGGCGTTGTCGACTAAATTCATTACTACCTGCCGTAGTTTACCCTCGTCTATCTCTGCATTAAGCGAGCCCTTAGGCAGCGATATATCAAGCGTAAGATTGCGCTGTTTTGCAGCAATTTTTAAACTATCAAGTTCTTCACCTACCATGCGCTTCACATCGGTCTTGCGAGTCTCTATCAAGAATTTACCCGTCTGCAAACGAGACACATTTAAAAAGTCAGCAATTAAGTGCACCATGCGATCACTACTGGTAAAAGCTTCAGACAAAAACTGTCGCTGCATAGGCGTAATTTCACCCGCATCACCCTCAAGCACCATGTCTATGTAGCCTTTAACGCTCGTGAGTGGCGTACGCAACTGGTGTGAAGCCATAGAGATAAACTCATCTTTCGTAGCATCTAACTTTTGCAGCTGAGCATTCGAGTGTCGCAATTCTCGCGTTGCATGAGCAATACGCTGCTCGAGCGTACGATTAAGCTCTTTAAGTTCTCCTACTAGCGAAGCGCTCTCTAGGGCAATTGCCAACTCTTCGCCAGCCGTACGCAGCACACCAACATCTCGGGCTGAATAGCTACCTTTGTTTCGCGCAGCTATAAATATATAACCCACCCTTCGCTCTCCAGTATGAAGCGGAAATATCATCTCTGCTTTATGCGTACGTAAAATTCTTCTTAAGTCAGACAAATTTACAGTATGCGTTTTATGAAGTAAACTGCCAATAATTGGCGATTGCGGCTGTGCGCGCAGTAACTCTAAATCGTGCTGCGGTAACCGACGCGCACGGTGACCACCCCGCGAAGACACTGGCCTGTACTCATCTTGCAAAGCATCTTTTGCCAAGCGCGGCTCGGTATATATAACCACATGACTTGCCGAAAATGTTCGTGCAATAAATTGCGTGGCAAACTCTTTTAATTGCAGCCCATCGTTAATTTTTACTAACTGTCTTGTAAAATAGGTGATAAACTTTTGTTCGTTATATCCGTTACGGTAAAATATTTTTCCTAAATACCGCGAATAAAAATGGTAAATGTAATAGTAAAGCGGTGCCAAACCTGCAGCTGCAATCATCCACACAATTATTAATTCGTTGACTGGCAACCCTAATACAATTTGACACAAAAAAACAATGCAATACAAAAGTAACGCATAACTGCCAATTGAAGCTACGGCTACAATTCCGCGTACCACAAATGCTCGCAAGTCGAACAAGCTGCCGCGTATTGCTTCAAGCAAGAATACAATCATAACCGGCACAATTAATAGCGAATAGTACGGCACTATTCGCTCGCTTGCAAATACTGGCGTAAGCGCGGTACAAACAACCACTGCACTAAAACAAAACGCTACAACCGCTCGGCTAGTACTTTGTAGTCGCGAATTAATAATAAGTAATCGAAGCACCCACGCCAAAAGCGCAGTCACACTAACTAGGTATAACAAAAGATAAAATGACGATGGCGTGTTTAATGCTGTATCGCCACCAACTACACCGCCTGGAATAATTGCACTTACTAGCGCAACCCCGCTTACAACTGTTGCGAGCGTATACTGCCAGCCACTAATATCACGCTTAGACCGCGACAGAGTAACTGCCATAAGCGCCATACAAACAATCATTAGTACGAACGCCGCATGACTAAGGCGCATTGTTATAGTCCAGGCGTCGGTACCTATTTGAAACAACGCCACCCCACTACTGGAAGCCCAAAAGGCAAGGCTAAAAAGAAACAATAAAAGTGCGTTGCGCTCTTTAGTTTCGCGGGCACCGGCAATTATAAGCACCGTGTATACACACGCCAGTAGCGAGACACCAATCGGAATAAGTCCAATCATCATGCCCCAACTATACCACGTTTTGCTTATGCTATAGTAAAGGTATGACCAAAATTGCTATTCTTGAAGACGATCCTATTATTTCTCAAATGTACCGCATGAAGTTTGAAGCCGACGGCTTTAGCGTGGCGCTCGCCGATAACGGCCGAGACGGCATACAATTAGTAAAAGAGTTTGCACCCGATATGATTTTACTTGATATGCAAATGCCAGAACTTACCGGCGACGAGGCTCTTAAAGAAATTCGTAGTTACGATTGGGGGAAAAATATTCCGGTAATTGTACTAACTAACCTTGGCCAAGAAGAAGCACCCGCTGGCATTCGCGAGCTTGGTATTCATAGTTATATTGTTAAAGCCGATTTAACGCCACGGCAAGTAGTCGAGCGCGTTAAAGCTGCGCTCGCTTAACGATTTTGAGTTGTTGAGCCGTCTTTTGGACCTTCTCGTTCAGCAATCCGTCGCGCTGCTAGTAATGCGTTTTCAAAAAGCGAGGCAACCGTTAGCGGACCAACACCGCCAATTTTAGGAGTAATAGACACGTCCGGCCGCAGTCGTACATCATCGTCTACGTCGCCTACAATTTTACCCGACTCTGAAGCAGTGCCGGCATCTATAACTGTTGCACCCAGAGAAACATGCCTAGATGTGATAAGTCGCGGTATGCCGGTCGCCGTTACAATTATATCTGCATCGCGCAAAGAGTCGATACTATCGCCCTTTTCATATACATCTACATTAACACCAGATTGACGCCACATTTTTTCAAGTGGCGCACCAACAAGTCGTCCGCGCCCTACAATTGCTACCTTTTTGTGCTGCAAATCAACATTGTAGCCAGCAAGTAGCCAGTTAATTGCCTGAGGAGTTGCGGCGTCAAAGTGAGTACCCGCCGGATTAAGACCGTCAACATCTTTAGCTGGATTAATTTGCCCCAACACCTCGTCTGTTGCAGCAGCGTCATCTAGTGGCAGTTGAACAATAATACTTTGAAATGACTCATTGTCGTTAAGGTGCGCTAACGTCTCAATAACTTCGCTGCTTTGCACCGAAAAAACTTCAACTTCTACGCCAATATCGTTTCCGTATGCCTGTTTAAGCCGCATGTAGGTAGCAATGACCGGATTTTTAGATGTCGTAACAATTGCAAGTTTAGGAATAATTCGGTACGTTTGCCTGAGGTTACGCGCCTGCGTTAATTGTCGCGCCTTAATAAATTCGGCCAGATCGGAGCCTGATAGTAGTTTCGCCATACGTAGCTTAGTATAGCATGCTACAATACAGTTAACCGATCTAAATAGGAACACGATACTCATGAATCCAGCCGCACAACACACAGCTGTAGATAGCACTCTGGTGGCAGCTTTTTTTATTTTTAGCCTTATTGTTGCGCTTATCGCCTATGTCGTCAGCTCCTACCTACTGGGTCGAATATTCAAAAAAGCCCAGGTACCAAGCTGGATTGCGTGGGTTCCCTTTTATAATGTATGGAAAATACTCGAACTTGGTGGCCAGCATGGTGCATGGTCGCTACTTACAATTATCCCCGGTCTTAATTTGCTCGCACTAATATTTGTGTATATTGCTATGTATCAAATTGGTCTTAAGTTAGAAAAGCCTGGCGTATTTGTAATTTTAGCTATTTTTGCTCAGCTAGTATGGCTAGGTTGGTTAGCATTCGATAAGTCTTCGTGGCATGAAAATTTGGGAGACGCACGACGAGACGCATCACGCGCTTAGCGCGCAACTGTCTCTATAAACACAGGTACGGCTGCTTTACAATTAGGGCTATATTTGCTATACTAGCTAGCGTTGATACGGGCCAGTAGCTCAGCTGGTTAGAGCACCTGCCTCTTAAGCAGGGTGTCGAGGGTTCGAGCCCCTCCTGGCCCTCCAAATAAAGAACACTCTTTGATCGCTACCGAGGGTGTTTTTTATTTGGCTAAAAACTTTCATTGCGCTTTCGCTTAAATCGCGACTATAATAGGCTTATGAATACACGTCGGCACGGTTTTACTATTGTAGAGGTACTAATTACTATTATTGTAATTGGAATTTTAGCGGCAATAGTTTTAATTGGATATAACGGTATGAAATCTCGTTCGCAGGCAGCCGCCATTAGTGACGGGCTTGTTAAAGTAGAACGAAGTATGAATGCTTGGGGGTTAAACAACGAACTCGCCCGTTGGCCACTCGATCCAATTTCTGGCGGTGGTAAACCCTTGCAAGAGATGATAGACGAAGATCCAAGTTTGCGCGAAAATCTTAGTTCGATTCCAAAAGTATCTGGTGTTCATACCGACGACTGGTTTTACGATAATGAAGGTGATATAAAAACTGAATGCGACATGCACTACGACGGCGTAAATATCGTGGTGCGTTTTGTACGCGATCAATCAGTGGCACAAGCTGTCGACGACACACTCGATGACGGTGATTTATTATGCGGCAAAGTTCGCTACGTTGACGAGCGTATATTTTATGCGCTAAGCTATACCCAACAATTTGAATAATAACTTTGTGCTTTGTGTGCAATCTCACTGAGCAGCAGGTTGGGCTAACGTTATACTTCTAAGTATGAAGACAATAATCGTATGGTTTAGAAACGACCTTCGTATTCATGATCACCCACCGCTCGCTAAGGCAATAAAAAACGGCGATAAGGTGATACCACTTTTTTTGTGGAGCCGAACGAATCTTTATGGACCGCGAGCCAGCTCTAACCGTAACCGTTACCTGTTAGAGGCCGTAAAAAACTTGCGCGAAAATTTACAAAAAATTGGTGGCGATTTAGTTGTGCGCGATGACGAAGGCGATGCCGCTGCAACGCTTGTTCGCCTTGCAAAAGAGTTTAAAGCTGACACGCTTTATTACATGGCCGACTACTCGCCCCGTTCACTCTCGGTTGACACTAAAGTTTGCCACGCCTTGCGTAACGAAGACATCGAAGCCCAAAATCTACCTGGTAAGTTAATTGTCCATTCACAATCTAGAATTCAAACTAAAACAGGCTCTACCTACCGTGTATTTACGCCCTACTTTCACGCGTGGCAAACAATTCGGCGGCGCGACATTGCCTCTACGCCAAATTCGCTATCTCTTCCTAGCAATATAATACCAGGTGAATTGCCAAGCCTAGAGTCGTTGGTAGTTACCGATTCCCCACTCTCTAAAAATGTGCCGCGCGGTGGAGAAACGGCCGCACGCGAACGACTTAACTACTTTTTAGATGGACCGATTGATGATTACGCCAAATGTCATAACGACCTTGCAGCCGACGCTACGTCCCGACTTAGTCCTGATATTCATTTTGGCTGCGTTAGTGTTCGCGAAATTGAAACAATGCTTGGAGATTCGACAGGCGCTCGAGCGTGGCATCGGCAGCTGGCGTGGCGAGAATTTTACTATTATATTTTGTTTCATCACCCGCGCAACATGACCGAAGAATTTTTAGAAAAATATCGGCAACTCGATTGGAGCGATGACGAATCGCACTTGCAAACATGGAAAGATGGTCAGACTGGCTATCCAATTGTTGATGCTGCGATGCGCCAAATGCTAGAAGAAGGCTGGATGCATAATCGGGCACGGTTAATTGTGGGGAGTTTTTTAGCTAAAGATTTATGGCTAGATTGGCGACTAGGCGAGCAACATTTTATGCGTCTTTTGCTTGATGGCGACGACGCCAACAACAATGGTAACTGGCAATGGATCGCTAGTGTTGGTGTAGACCCAGCACCGATTTATCGACGCCTGTACAACCCGTCATCACAAAGCCGCAAATTCGATCCAAGTGGCGACTATATCCGTCGCTATGTACCAGAGCTTAAACGCGTACCAACTAAATTTTTACACCAACCGTGGCAAATGAGTGAAGAAGAGCAGCAGCAATTTGGTTGTATTTTAGGCAAAGATTACCCACTACCGATGGTTGACCATGCCGAAGCGCGTAAAGTTGCGCTTGAACGCTATCGGCAATCAGCTGGCAATTAATCTCTCTACCGCGGCGCACTGATTTTTATTTAGCACATTAAATTTGCCATTATCACCATATAAAATATGTTCTGGTTTTGTTTTAGCTATTTGCCATAGTGCAATATTGGCCTCTAAATACACAATGTCTTTTACGTAACAACCACCTAATCCGTTTGTGCCTTTCATAATTCGTACCGCTAAATACCAAGCCTGCTCTGTAGCAACCTCTTCATTGTTTGTCTCTAGTGGATGTCTGCGTTCTCGCCAAAAATGAAACAGCGCTTTTAGAGTTAGGTAAAGCTGACTAAAAGTACACGGCCCGGCATAACTTAAGGCAAGACATACCGATAAATGTTTAAGAATGTTGTACTCCCACGGCAGCTGACGTGCAGCAACCGCGCACGACGGATACACAATTTGCTCTCTTACAAGTGCTCGTCCCTCGTTTCCGTTAAGGTAACCTGCTAGCCCGCTCCCTAACAATTTAAGCGGCGATCGTGCACCGTTCACCGCTTCTAGTATGTGGCTACCAATTTCGTGAGCCACAATACCAATAAAATCATCTCGACTAAGCCGATAACCAACCGGACGATATACAATTTCGGCCTCGGTATCAACCGCCCACGTAACTGTGGGTGAATCTTTAATTATATAATTTTTTGCACCAATAGCGTGCAGGCTTTTTTGACACCACTCGTCACCTTCTCGCTGATTTACATAGGCAGAATCAGGCATTTCACCATCAAAAAGTGTATCAAAGTAGCCACCCGGCTGATAATGAAGCGCTTTAACTTGCGAGAATACATCTTCGCTAGGAAGTAACGCCACATTGCTACTTTTTAACTCTGCCTTAGGAAGAAGAGCGGCTACACGTCTGGCTAGCTCACCAATATGTGTAGGCTGCGAAACGTGTTCATCTAGCGTACTATGAATAAATGCACACGAGGCCGCAAAAATTTCTTGCTTTGGCTGGCCGTATAATTGTTTATTTAACCGCGCATATTCAACATCGTTGCGCTGCGCGGCAGCACAAATAAGTTGTATATTCAGGCTCGTTTCATTAATTGCCGCTACATACTGCTCTTTTACTAGTGTATTTGTTTCGCGCTCGTAAATCTGGCGACGTAATTCGTCTAAGTCTTCTAGCGTCTTTTTTAAACCAGTTTGAACATTCTTATTCGGGTAAAGCGATAGATTAGCACTAAAATTACTATGCTTAAACTCTTGCCATAGCAAAGTAAGTTCGCTAGGAGTTGGCTCAAGAGCGGCAAACGTTTGCGGCAGATGTCTAGTGCAGTTTTTGTAAGCCTCAAACCAAGCTTCGTCTATCTTAAGCATTACCCCTTAGTATACCACTACAGCTGGTCTTGCTTTGATTTGAGAAACAAACTCCACTGACGAATAAGGCGTAAAATAATTTTCATTGGCAACTCTATTACCATGTCGAGCACCATTGCTACTACGTTAATTTTGGCGTACTTTTCGCTTACCCACTGACCCACCGCCACGAACGGCATATACAAAATATCTCGTACTAATGCAGCTCCACCCTGTTCGTTGGAAATTGCTTCAATATCGCGAATTTGTCGTGAGAGTCGAAAACCCAAAAAGCTGGCGGTTGAAATAAATACAAAGAAAATAATTAAATGAATCCACTCAAACTGGAAAAAGCGCCAAAGCACATAAGCTACAGCGCCAAAAATTGCAATAAAAGTGGCCGCATATACTACATTGTAAATACGAGAAAATACCGGTGTATGTGCGGGTGCGGTAGCTCGCGCACTATGTATTGTTGGCGACGATTCGTATAATATTCGCTCCATTTCATCAGCAAGATGCAGCGTGTTAACGTGCGGCGGAGTTTTAAGTGTAAGGCGTAGTAATATCATATAAAGCGGCGGAAACAGCAAGTTTACAGCAAGCGCCAGCCATAAAATTTGACCATGTACGGCAATATCGTAAGGAACTTCAATTAGTAGTCCAATTAACGCTTTTGTAATAAGCAAAAAGATAATACTTCGCCACACACCCCTATTAATTCGTGTTGTAACTTCACTGTACTCTTTTTCAATCTGTCGTTGATACGCATCCATAAACACCGATTGCTGCTCGATATGAGATAAAAACTGCTCATCGTTTTCTAACATTCGGTAGAGAATTCTAAACGGTGCGCCATTTTTATTTATATATCTAAATAACTTGTCGGTAACCGAATGCGTTAATAACTCGTCTATCTGCTTGTTAAGTGCAATGTACGAATGATCTTCTGGCGTAAGCTTAAAACGATTAAGCAAACCAGCCCGAATTGTTGCCTCATCAGATTTAAGTAAACCTCGTTGCAGCGCTATGTACAGCGCCAAGTTAAACTCTGGTGGCCGCTGGCCATTAAATAGACGAGGTGCGTCTATGGTTTCAGCAAAATGATCGTACGCAAATTGAATATAGGCATCGTTTTGAGCATGCGGATTTAAAATTTGCTCTACCGCTACCGCAAGTACATCAAGCGACCACGCTTTATAGCGGCTAGGATTTTCACTCGATCGCTCTAACGATTCATAAAACCTAAGATAAGCGCCCGCCAACCGATCAATCTCGGCTACATCTATTACACTTACGGTGTCGTTTTCAAGATATCCTGCCAACGTAAGTTCTATTACAAGGTCGCCCCCAGACGTTTCATACTGAGATTGATCGCGTAGCACCGCGAGCCGAGCGTAAAATCGCTTTACCGCATTTTGAAGCAGGAGATGATCTTCGGTATATTCGGCTGCCTTACGTAAATGTTCATATGCTGCACTAAGTACGCCGCCAATATTGGCGACGTGAATAGTTTGGACGTGCTCGTTACGAAGACGTGCCTGCGCGTTAATCTCGCGTATGGCAACAACATTTTTCACGAACGCTTGAGTTGAGGGTCGCATAGTCATGCTGTCATAATTTCTTTGGTACACCCGGTACGATTCGAACGTACGACACCTGGTTCCGAAGACCAGTGCTCTAATCCACTGAGCTACGGGTGCTCATGTTTTCCCTTTCATAATAGCACATAGTTTACAAATGTTGTACGCTAAAAGGTATGAATATTCATACCAACATTGCACTTAAAAGCTTTACGACCATGCGACTCGGCGGCATGGCCGACGTTATGGTAGAACTTAAAAGCCTCGAGGACATTACATCTCTCTACACTCAGGCGGCGGAACGTCAACTGCCGGTTTATATTTTAGGTAGTGGCAGTAACGTAATTGCGCGTGACGAGGGTTACCGCGGCATTGTAGCACTGAACAGAATTATGGGATTTGAAATTGTTCAAGAAGACGAAATGAGCGTTACAATTCGGGTAGGTGCCGGTGAAAACTGGGACGAATTTTGTGCAAAAACAGTTGAAATGGGACTTTCCGGAATTGCCGCAATGTCGGCTATACCAGGAACTTGCGGCGCATCGCCTGTGCAGAACATTGGCGCGTACGGGCAAGAAGCCGCCGATGTTATTGTTTCCGTAGAAGCTTACGACACTACCTCTGGTCAATTTGTCGAGCTATCAGCCGAAGACTGTAAATTTTCGTACCGACATAGCATTTTTCGAGGCGAAGCCGCTGGTAAATATTGTATTACTGCGGTTACATTTCGGCTTTATCGGGGTATGCCGCAGCCGCCATTTTACGATGCCCTACAAAACTACCTAGATAGTCAAAACATCACCCTATATACACCGCAAGTAATTCGCGACGCCGTAACAGCTATTCGTGCCAAAAAACTTCCCGATCCTGCCATTCAACCCAACACTGGTTCGTTTTTTAAAAATAGTGTTGTTGAGAAATGGCTGTACGACGAAGTCGCCACTAAGTTTCCCGATGTGCCACACTATGACATGCCAGATGGGCAGATTAAAATCCCGACCGGCTGGCTGATTGAGCAAACTGGTCTTAAAGGCCAGCTACTCCATGGTATGCGTATAAATCCAGCCAATGCGCTAGTATTGATTAACGAATCTGCTGGCTCTTACAGCGATTTGGCGGCCGCCCGCGAAGAGATTATTACTCAGGTGCGAGATATGTTTAGAATCACCATCGAACAAGAGCCACTCGAACTAGTCTAGCTTGTAGTTTTTTACAATAATGTTTATGCTTAGCATATGAAACAGTCATCTGGTTTTACAGTAGTAGAACTTATTGTGGTCATTATTGTAATGGGCATATTGCTTGGTATTGGCGTAGTTGGCCTAGGTTCGCTGCAGCAAAATGCGCGCGACGAAGAGCGCAGAACAGATACAGAAAATATTGCTCGAATTTTAGAACAGGAATACCCGAAGGAACGCTATAACGAAAACGGTGTGCTTTTTCGGGGTAGCTATCCGGCGACTTTCGCACTTACTCATCTTAACTTTACCACCACGCCAAGCGGCGTTAACGTCGCCTATCTTCGCACTTTGCCACCGTTAGCGGGTGCCGATGTATACGCACCCGATCAACCAAGTGATGGCACACCAAGTCTTGTCGCCGCCACCAACACCACAAGTTCACCAACCTCTGTAGCACCAAGCCTTACTATCAGCCGCTACGTTTATCAACCTCTTACCCGCACCAACCAGCTTTGTACAAGCAATCAAACTCAAGTGTGCGAAAAATTTCGACTATTTTATATGCTAGAGGACGGCACTAGACACGTAATTGAAAGCAAACAACAATAATGACCAATAAATTACATCGTCACGCTCGCACCGCAGCCGGCTTTAGTGCCGTTGAATTACTAGTGACACTTTTTGTAGCAATTATTTTTTTATCTGCTTGCTACGCACTTTACACCGCAGTTATTGATGACGGAGGCAGTACGCGCGCTAGGGCGCGTGCTAGTGCAATCGCCTCCGAGCAACTTGACATAGTAATTGCCGATAACCATGCCTGCCAAACTACACGCGTCCTCACACCCGCACCACCAAGCGACTCTAAGCTCGACAATCCTGTTATCACCGCCACTATTACCGCCCCCTACGGCTGCCCCTGGACAGATAAAGTGAAAAAAGTAAATATTCGGGTTCAATACGGACCAAATACAAATCGCCAAGAGGTAAATCATGCGATGTTTCGATCATTCTAAGCGTACGCCTATCCAGCAAAAAAATGCCGGCTTTACTATTGTAGAGATTGCGGTAATTGCGCCAATTATGATTGCCGCCGTAGTTACCATTATTGCCGCCATTATTACCATGACAACCTCAACCCTAAGCTCGCGCACCGAATCACAGCTTCTTCACACCACACGCCAGGCAATTGACACCGCAACACAAGATATCCGTCTATCTGCTAGTTTTATGACCGAAATTCCCTTTAATTTATCTACACCATTTGGCCGCGACGATAACACGGCGTCGTTTGTAGACTCGCCTGCGGAATCATCTAACGACACCCTTATTCTTGCCTCTTTCCAAACCGATCAAAACCCGCTAGAGCCAACTCGTCAGCTAGTGCTGCAACCAGGCGCTGGAGTAGCATGCGCCAATGCAACGTTTTCAAATTCTCAGGCTTTACAGTACTATACAATTTATTTCGTTAAAGAATCTACCTTATGGCGACGGATTATAAAATCCAACGAGACAGGCTGCACGCCGTCATGGCAACGCTCTACATGTTCACCGGGGAGGCAAAACGGTACAAGCTGCGTCACTCAAGATCAACTTGTAGCCGATAACGTGCAGGCGTTTCGAGTTGCGTATTTTGCCACAGCCAATAGCACAACCGCTATTAACTCTACAAATTCAGCCGGCGTTAATGCCACTACAGCTCGAATTACACTCGAGCTTGCACAAAACGTAAACGGCACTACTCTTACCGAACAGCAGGTATATTACGCCACCCGATTTGAGCAATAACAGGTTAAATAAAACGCTTGTGCTTTACTAATTTACGCGCTATATTTATAAATGAACAAATAAAATAATTAGGGGGCATTCCTAAAATGAATCTTCAAAACAAAACTAAACAATCTGGTTTTACCATTGTTGAGCTTTTGATTGTAATTGTTGTGATTGCGATCTTGGCCGCCATAACCATTGTGGCGTACAACGGTATCCAAAATAGGGCTAAAACATCAAGTGCTCAATCACTTGCTAGTAACGTCGCAAAAAAAGCCGAGGCCTTTAACACCATCGAGAGCTCATACCCAGCAAATAACACTTCGTTTAACGCCACTGGTGCACCTGCCGAATCACGCCTTGATGATGCAGCAGCCGTGACTGGATCAACAACCGCACTTCCGACAGACGAGAAAACCGTTAAGTACGTTCGTTGTGGAACTGGTGCTAAAGTTGTCTACCGAAGTGCAGCCGAAAACACTCATGTAGTAATTGGCGTAGGTGGAGCAAACACAGCCGCACTAGCTGGGTCTGGCAATACTACAACACCATATTCTTGCTAAATTATATAAATTAGCGTCACGCAAGCAGTTTTATCTCAAGGTATACTGCTTGTGTTTATCTACTGGCTATAGTACATTTATAAATGAACAAATAAAATAATTAGGGGGCATTCCTAAAATGAATCTTCAAAACAAAACTAAACAATCTGGTTTTACCATTGTTGAGCTTTTGATTGTAATTGTTGTGATTGCGATCTTGGCCGCCATAACCATTGTGGCGTACAACGGTATCCAAAATAGGGCTAAAAGCTCAAGCGCGCAGGCACTTGCAAACAACGTTAGCAAAAAAGCTGAAGCTTACAATACAATCGAAAGTTCGTACCCTACTCTTGCACAACTTACTGGTACCACAGGTCCACAAGAGGCACGACTCGATAATACTGGTTCCGCAATATCGACAGCTCCAACAACCACTAACGGTACTACTGCTGTTCAGTATGTACCTTGCGGTACCACTGGCGCTCGTATTCACTGGTTCGACTACGCTAATAACCGACTATCTTCGGCCAATACGCCATCAACCTCTATTACAATTGGCACCGGCTGCTAAGCTGGCTGAACTAAGTAACAATAATAACCCGCACAGCTTTACGCCTGCGGGTTATTTTTGTTGCTTTTGCTAATTAGGTAACGGATATGCAGTTAAAAATTCTTTAACCTCAAGCCGTATATCACTCAAAATATCATCATTATCACGTCGCTCAATTGCCTGCTTCATCCATTCTGCAATTCGCGGCATATCTTCCTCACGTAATCCTCTTGTTGTAAGCGCCGGCGTACCTAGGCGAATACCACTTGGTTTAAATGGCGGCAAAGTATCATCGGGAATGCTATTCGCATTTAAAGTTAGGCCAATTGCATCAAGCGCTCGCTCAGCCTCTTTACCACTTATACCGAAACTGCTAAATACATCTACAAGCAGTAAATGGTTGTCGGTTCCACCTGTAACTAGACTAAAGCCGTGAGCCTTCAACTCATTCGCTAACCTTTTGGCATTAGCAACAACTTGTTTGGCATATTCAGCAAACTCCGGCTGCAATGCCTCATGAAATGCTACTGCTTTGGCTGCAATTACGTGCATGTGTGGGCCACCCTGCATACCAGGGAAGATTGCCCGATCAATTAGCGTTGGAATATTTTCAATGGTTTTTTCTGGCGCCCTAAGTGGATTACCAACTACACCTTTGGAAAGAATTAACCCACCGCGCGGACCTCTGAGTGTTTTGTGTGTAGTGGTAGTAATAACATGAAAACCATAGTCGAACGGGTTTTTGGCTACACCGCCAGCAATTAAACCGGCAATATGCGCCATATCTGCCATAAGCAGCGCGCCAACTTCATTACCAATGGCCGCAAACTTTTCGTAGTCTAGTTCGCGCGGGTACGCCGAAAAGCCAGCAATAATAATTTTAGGCTTATGAGTTCTAGCAAGCTCGGCAAGTTCATCATAATCTATTTCGCCTGTCTCGGTATTTTTCATTTTATAACGAATAAAGTTATATAATTTAGCGCTACGGGTAACTGGTGCACCGTGCGTTAAGTGCCCACCATGGCTTAAATCCATCGCAAGCACCGTATCACCTGGCTCTAGCCAAGCGCTATATACTGCCTCGTTAGCAGGCGCCCCAGAATGTGGCTGAACATTGGCATGGTCGGCGTTAAATAACTTTTTCGCCCTATCAATAGCTAGCTGTTCAACCTGATCGGTATTCTCTTGACCGCCATAATAACGTCTACCTGGGTAGCCTTCGGAATATTTATTTGTGAGCACACTTCCTAGGGCGACTAGCACCTGTTCACTTACATAGTTTTCACTTGGAATAAGCTCAAGTCCCTCACTCTGCCGCTGGCGCTCTTTTGCGATAAGCGCCGTAATTTGCGTATCTTTCATACCCATAGATCTCCTTTTCTTTAGTATACCATTTGTTGACTTTATATCATAGATGATATAAGCTAACGCTATGACTACCGATACGTATGTACACAAAATTGGAAAACTTATTCAAGATACTCGTCAATCTAAAGGCATGACACAAGCCCAGTTGGCCGAAAAACTAAACACCAGCCAAAGCGCCATTAACCGCATAGAAAACGGCGGCCAAAATCTTAGCCTAGAGATGGTTGCACGCATTAGCGAAGTATTGTCTCAAAACATTGTTACGCTTAATAAAACTGGTAAAATGAATTTTAAAGTACACGGCGGCAAAGAACTCTACGGTGAAATTGAGGTAAAAACTAGCAAAAATGCCGCAGTAGGACTACTGTGCGCTAGTCTACTTAATAAGGGCAAAACAACGTTACACCGCGTAGCGCGCATAGAAGAAGTTAACCGTATTATTGAAGTACTTAACAGCATTGGCGTTAAGACCAAATGGCTAGAAAATAACGATTTAGAAATCATTCCGCCAAAACGCTTGCAGCTTGAAAACATGGATATTGAAGCCGCTAAACGTACCCGTACGGTAATTATGTTTCTTGGCCCACTGCTTCATCAATACAACGACTTTAAACTGCCGTTCGCTGGTGGCTGCAACCTTGGTACGCGCACCGTAGAGCCTCACCTTACAGGTCTCGAACCATTTGGTATGCGTGTCGAAGCCACAACCGATCACTACCACGCAACTATTGCACCACGTGAAGTCTCGCGCTCTATTTTACTAACTGAACGCGGCGATACCGTAACAGAAAACGTTATTATGGCAGCCGCCCGCTACAACGGCACAACGACAATTCGCAATGCCAGTCCTAACTACATGGTGCAAGATGTCTGTTTCTTTCTTGAAAAACTGGGTGTAAAAATTGAAGGCATTGGCACAACCACCCTTAAAATTACCGGCGTAAAAGAAATCAACAAAACTGTCGACTACTACCCAAGCGAAGACCCAATTGAAGCTATGAGTTTTATTGCTGCTGGCATCGTAACAGATTCTGAAATTACCGTTAAACGTGTGCCAATCGAGTTTACCGAGATAGAACTGGCAGTACTTGAAGGCATGGGACTTGCTTATGAACGAAGCGCCGAATATACCGCCCGCAACGGTCGCACGCGGCTTGTTGATATTTCGTTAAAAAAATCTCAGCTACATGCGCCTAAAGATAAGCTTCATAGCATGCCTTTTCCGGGTGTAAACATGGATAACCTACCGTTTCTTGGGCTAATCGCAACGGCCGCACAAGGTCGTACGTTGCTTCACGATTGGAGCTACGAAAATCGGGCAATTTACTTTACCGAGCTTTCAAAACTTAACGCCCAAATTGAAATGGTTGATCCGCACCGCGTGTATATATCTGGCCCAACCAAATGGAAGCCAGCCGACGTTGTAGCGCCACCGGCACTTCGGCCGTCTGTAGTAATTCTTCTTGCCATGCTTGCCGCCCCCGGTGAATCAATTCTCCGTGATGTTTATTCTATCAATCGCGGCTACGAAGAATTAGCCCAGCGCCTTAACACCATTGGCGCCGATATCACCACACTGGTAAATTAATAAATATTAAAAAAACTCCTGCAATATATCAGGAGTTTTTTTAATATAAATTTGGGGCGAGTGATGGGAATTGAACCCACGGCCTTCGGAACCACAACCCGACGCTCTAACCAACTGAGCTACACCCGCCATATGAACGTATTACCTAAGACAAAAATGCCTCGTTAACAAAAATTATTGTAGCACATGCCGAGTGTGCACTCAAGCGTACGGATTGAAGCCACGGCTTTTTGGCTCGGTAAAAGTGTGTCGCGGCGCCACTCCTTTAATACCATCGACCGAGCGATGAACCTGCTCGTTATTTGGTCCATGCGTACTACCTCTACCACGCATGAAGCGATGAGTGCGAGACTCTTTTTTCACCTGAGGCGTGGGTGTCAGATGGCTATCATCGCCAGCATGCCGCTTAGCACCATGACGGTGTGTATGTTCGTTATGAATGGGCCGAGAAATGCCATCAATTGCGGTAAAATGAGTGCTGCCGATAATAGACTGCCGATAACTGCCGACTCGCGGAGCGCCGTGTATACGACTATTTTGTGGACGATTCGACCGAGGCTGAATTCCGTGAGCGCTGGATCCAATAGCATTTATCTTAGCAGGGTCAATATAACCGCTTGAGTGAAACGGCTTACGGTTATTATGCGGCTGGGAAAGTCGACGCTGAATACTCATTTAACACGCAGGCCTAGGCTCCGTGAGCCTCTGCTTCAGCCGCTTCCGATTCGGCTTGAGTTTTGTGCACAGTTCCCTTAGGGTGTTCTGCCGGCGCGTAGATTGAATATAGTTTTAGCACCTCATCGCTTTCGTTTACAATATTGTGCCATACGCCAGCTGGTACAAAAATTGCAAAATCATCTCGAGCCTCTGCTTCAAAATTTAAATTGTCTTTACTCGGTCCCATTACCACTTTTGCGCTACCTTGTTCAATACGCAAAAATTGATCATGATCATCGTGCTTTTCTAAACCAACATCACCACCAGGCTGTATCGCCATTACAGTCATCTGCAAGTTGCTCCCGGTCCAGGCGGTTTGTCTAAACAAATCGTTACTTAGCGTCAGTTCTTCTACATCTACCACATACGGTTCTGCACCATAATCGTGAATTTCTGCCATATACTCTCCCTTTTGCTAAATTGTTACTCTCTATAGTATAGCAAATTCAACAAACTACCGTGAGAGTTGCTAAGCAAGCGCGCAATATGCTATAGTAATTTTAGCCTTTATGCGGGCGTCGTATAATGGCTTAATATACCTGCCTTCCAAGCAAGTGATGAGAGTTCGATTCTCTCCGCCCGCACCACGAATGATTATAAAAACTCCCTTAAACGGGAGTTTTTGATTAAAACAAATTATATATTCTACTGATTTTCTAAGCTTTTTAAACGATTATCATGATCCGTGCCAATAGACATAGTGCGGTCAGAGAGTGCGGTATAATCTTTCATTAAACCAGATATCATAAATGAATTTAGCAACGTGATTATAAAAATCACGGCCAGTATAATAAATATTATTTTGTTTGTAATTTTGGATGTAATTTGTTTTTGCATGCCGCTATTATATCAACCCCACAAAGCATATACTAAACATTAATTAGCATTCATGATAATTAATAGTGTCCTGACCACCATCAACACCAACGAGCCTGCAGGCGTGGTACTCGAGCGCTCGCGTGGACGCGTACGGCAAGTCGTGTGCGCAACACGCCGGTGTAGCTTGGGTTGCGTTCAACACCCAAAACGAATCCGGGATCACCACGAACGGGTTGAAAGGCACCCAGGTCGGCAACGAGTTCTGGACAAGCTGGTCAACGTCCCACAGCTTGGAACGACGCTCCTCATGACCATCAAGTACAACGATGGAGGGTCGTTGGATACCTCTCGGTCCGTCGGCCGATCCCCAAGCGGCTTCACCAGCAGCATCGGATGAGTCTAGCCGACTAGGCAGCACACGCAGTAGGGACACCCCGTCATCGCGAAAGCTTTAACGGGGGCTTTTCCTGTTAAGTCACTATCTAATTCTAATTTTTAGAATAAAGAGTTTCCTTTGACAAGAAAGGCGAAAACCAGAACCAGCCGTGCAACGAACCGGCAACCCGAACGCCCACTTTGTCGATCCGCGCGCCTCGTTCAAAGGCCATGAAATCTGCGGGTCGCTCAAGCCGTGGATCAATGACATTGCCCTCCATGTGAGTACGGCAGAGGAGGCTTCTTATGGTTCTTTCCATCCCAACAAGGAAGGACAAGCAGCCTACGCTCGCATTGTTGGGACTAAAGTTAAGGAGGTTGTGAGGTAGTCACCGGAATTCACTGAAGAACGCTGCCCCGGAGGGTTATCTCTCCGGGGTATCTTCAATTGACTTATTTTGATAACTAATTTTATTCGAGTATTATAGGAATTATGATTAAAAAACCAAAAAAATATCGGACGATAAAGATTATGATTTACCAAAAAGTTTTTGGCGTATCGTATTTTGACTTATCTTATTTATAGTCAGCCTTATTGTCTATGTAGTAGTTATGGGCGGCGGTTGGCCTAAATACCTTGCAGCTAAACAAAAGTGTGGCGGCAAAAAGCCTGTAACTGCGTTTACATTTTTTGGTTCAGAATACACCCTACCTACTGACGAGTCGTATCATGTTCCAACTGGATCGAACCCTATAATTACAAATAAGTACTTTTGTACGGGAGCCGAAGCTATTGAAGCTGGTTTTGAGCACAAAGCAAACTAATCACAGTAAAACGACCGCATGAGACACTAGCCATAACAGATAAACCTTGTATAATTTAAGGTAATGCCCCGGTAGCTCAGTGGATAGAGCAAGAGACTTCTAAGCTTTTGGCCGTTGGTTCGATTCCAACCCGGGGTACCATGAGTATTTATAATTTTGTTGAATTTTATTTTATAGGATGGATAAAATAATCAGTCGGCAAATGTGTATAATATAAATAATGATAAAAAAATGGACTTTCTTAAATCGAGAAAATATATTGGATCATCCGCGGATGAAAGTAGTAAAAGATACTGTCGAGCTTCCTACGGGCGAAAGGATTCAATACATACGAGAGAAACCTACAGACAATGCCAGCGTAGCTATCATAGCGATCAATGATAACAACGAATTACTGCTACAACAGGAATACAGCTACCCTCCTAACGAGATTATGTACCAGCTGCCTGGCGATGCGACAAACGCTAATGAAGATATTATCGAGGCGGCTAATCGCGAGCTAAGTGAAGAATCGGGCTATATCGGAAAAAAATGCGAAGTAATCGGATCCTTTTATCTAAATAATCGTCGTTCTGATAGAAAGCAATATGTTGTCGTTTGCAGAGAGCTCCAAGAACAAAAAGGTCGTACAGACTCTGAAGAGTTTATAGACAATGAATGGATGAGTGTGGATATTTTACAATCAAAAGTACGAAAAGGTGAAATTGTTAATATAAATCTTCTTGCTGCGCTACAGCTGTATGGCGCATCGATATTAGATACGTAAGATGAATTTTATAAAAACACTAATCCTTGACTATCTTTACGGTGATAAATAGTCCGATATATGCATACACGCCACTTATCACCGAAAAAAAATCAAAAAGCACTCTCTCTGCAAACAGCAGTCGTCATTCCCGTATACAACGACGCTGCGTATCTTCGGCGCTGTTTGGAGCGCTTAGCTGAGCAGACTCATATGCCCGACCAAGTTATTGTGGTAGATAATAATTGTACCGATAATTCGGCTGCTATTGCCTCTAATTATCCGTTCGTGACAGTTGTACAAGAAACAACCCAAGGGATTTGTGCCGCCGCTAAAACCGGTTACGATACTGCGGCGAACTTGGCGGACATCATTCTTCGCTGCGACGCCGATTCCCGTCCATCGCAAGATTGGGTTGAATCAATTGTCGAAACGTTTCACAGGTATCCACACATTGCTGCCGTTACCGGCCCGGGTGTGCTTAATGGCCTGCCTACACCACTCCAGCCTTTCGCTCAATTTTTTTACATGCAATTATATTTTTGGAGCGTTGGTGCGGCGCTTGGACAAAAACCATTGTTTGGCTCTAATTGTGACTTTCGTGCAGAGATGTGGCAGAAAACTAAAAACACCACGCACCTCCATCGTCAAGATCTTCACGACGATATCGACCTCAGTTATCACATTGCTCAATACGGTAAAATTTTTTATAATCCCCACTTAAAAATGCCTATTTCTGCCCGACCGTTTCGTTCTCTTCGCGGTTTACTCAAGCGATTTCCTATGGGCCTACGAAGCATATTTGTACACTGGCCCGAGCAGGCACCATGGCAGCGACCGCAAGAAAGCAATAATGACAATCGACGGCCTTAAAAAATTATGCCGATTTACGACTATAAAGATATGTCGCTAATGGTATAGCTACCGCCAGAATACCAAGACTCCAAGCTACCGCAAGCCAGCCATAGTTTTCAATTGGGGTACCTAAAATTAGAGCACGTACCGCTTCTACCACGTGGGTAATTGGCTGATTTTCGGCGAACGCCTTAAGCACCGGTGTCATTCCTTCGGTTGGCACAAAGGCGCTACTTGCGAACGTGAGCGGAAAAATAATAATAAATGTTAACCACTGCACCGATTCGACGCTTTTAGCTACCACCCCTACAACCGCCGCCAACCACGAAATAGCGAAGGTAAATAGTAACAAGATTCCAGCAATCATTAACCAATCGACAACATTTGCCGAACTTCGAAAACCTATTACCAAACCAGCAAGAATCATTACAACCGTTGATATGCTGTTACGGAAAAGATCGGATATAACATGGCCATTAAGAACGGCGATATTCGACATAGGTAGCGAGCGAAAACGATCGATGATACCTTTTTGTAAATCGTTGCACACCGCAATTGCCGTAGTAGTAGAGCCAAATGCTACAGTCTGTACAATGATACCTGCCATTAAGAAATTTAAATAGCTAACGCCCGCAGGTAACGACGCTTCTATAGCACCGCCAAACACAGCCGCAAACAATACTAAAAACATTATAGGCTGAAAGAATGTACCCAGCAATTGATCGGTGTTGCGAATAATGTGCGTACTACTACGTTTAATCATTACCGCAGAATCGATAAGCGATTGCACGACCCGCGGATACGAGTTGAATTTTAGTTTTGTTGCCACTACTCTACTCCCTTTCCTTGTTTAGAAGTGATTGATAAAAATACGTCGTCGAGGGTTGGTTTGTGCAGCGCTAATGAGTCTACCGAAGCTTTAGCGGCATTCAATTTTTCAAGCACCGCGCGCACGTCGTCATTTGGATTATCTACCGGCACCACAAGAGTAAGCTGAGCCTCATTTTCATTAAGTTGCATGCCAGTAAGTGCATTTTTTGCTGCCCGATAAGGTTTTTTATTAGAAAAAACTAACTCTAAGCGGTCGCTTCCCATTTGATTTTTTAATTGTTTGGCTGTGCCCTCGGCAGCCACTTTCCCGCCATCTATAAGCACAATATTGTCAGCCAATTGATCAGCCTCTTCAAGATATTGAGTAGTTAATAGAATGGTCGTACCCCCCTTCATTAGCTTGCGGATAATTTCCCACATGGCAATTCGTGAGCGCGGATCGAGCCCAGTTGTGGGTTCATCAAGAAAAATAATCGGCGGCGCAGCAATAAGGCTCACTGCTAAATCAAGCCGGCGGCGCATACCACCAGAATAAGTTTTAGCGGGACGATCAGCCGACGTTAACAGGTCAAAATCAGCTAGTAGCTCATTGGCACGTTTTTTTGCACTCTGCCTGGTTAAACGATACAATCGTCCCATCATAACAAGATTTTCACGGCCCGTTAGTAATTCATCTACTGCCGCAGATTGCCCAGTCAAGCCAATAACGCTCCGCACCTTGTCGGCATCTTTAGCGGTATCAAATCCCTCTACGGTTACCTTGCCGCCATCTCGCGATAACAGTGTACTTAATATACGAACCGTGGTGGTTTTGCCAGCCCCGTTTGGCCCAAGCAATGCAAGCATAGTGCCACGCTCAACCTTAAAGCTGACACCCTTTAGTACTTCTGTTTTTCCATATGATTTGGTTAAGTTTTCTACCTCAATTGCCAACTTGCCTGCGCCCATGCGATTCCCCGTCTAATTCAGTATAATCATAGCACAAACTCACCTTCTGCGTCTTTTGTAGTGCGTAATTAAAAGCTGAGTAATTATTCTTACTACGCCACATTGCTACGCGCGCTATACTACCTTTATGAAAATTGGCTATCCTGTTACAAATTTGGGTCTTGGGCACAAATCAACGCATACGTTCCGTCTTGCATCTTTTTCGGAAGAATTATTCACTAAGGTCGTCAACCAAAACCTTGAATCCCTTAGGCAAACTTTAGAATGGAATGCAGCGCACGGATTACTGTTTTACCGTATAAGTTCTGGGTTGATTCCTTTTGCCTCGCACGCCAACATGACTATTAACTGGCAACAAAAATTTAAAGAAGAATTTAAGCAAATTGGTGAGTTTATCCGCAATAATAATTTTAGGATATCGCTTCATCCTGGCCAATATGTAGTGCTCAATTCACCCAGCCAAAGCGTTTACCTAAACAGTGTACGCGAGCTAGAATATCACGCCGACATTCTAGACCTACTTGGCTTAGATTCGACGCATAAATTTCAGTTTCATATGGGCGGCGTGCATGGTGATAAAACAGCGAGTTTAAACCTGTTTGTTGAAAGGTACAAAGCCTTACCAGAAAAAGTCCGTCGCCGACTGGTTATTGAAAACGACGAACGCGTGGCCTGTTTAGATGACTGCCTGCAAATAAATCGCGCTTGCGGGATTCCCGTATTGTTCGATACGCTTCATCATCAAATTTACAATACCGGCGAAACTCTTTTAAAAGGTCTGACTCTTGCCATGGCAACATGGGATATCAAGCGTGACGGCACGCCAATGATTGATTTTTCGACTCAAAATGATGCAAAAAAATCTGGCGCACACGCCCTTACGCTAGACGTAGATAAGTTTAGAAGTTTTGCTAAAAGTCTTAAGCATCGCGACATTGATATTATGCTAGAGATTAAAAACAAAGAGGCAAGCGCACTTCAGGCGCAAATCGTTCTGTCGTCGCTAGCGTAACGCAAGCGTGCGTTCAACCTGCTCAGCACTTAATACTATTTGCGACCCCGGCTGAGCTTCACCCGATAACATTTGTCGAGCAATCGTATTTTCAACCGCCCGCTGCACCATTCGACGCATTGGCCGAGCCCCTAGGCGCGGATCATAACCGGCGTCAACGAGCGCTTTTTTGGCAGCCTCTTCAAGTTGAATAGTAATACGTTGTGGCTCTAATGTTTTATTTATTCCCGCCAAAATTAAATCAACAACCTGCAACAACTCTAATTTATCAAGCGGTCTAAATATAACAATTTCATCGAATCGGTTTAAAAACTCCGGACGAAACTGGTTTGATTGAATAAGCTCATCGGTAAACTGCTGTTCAAATTGCTCAAGTTTATAGCCGCGTTCAATATATTCACGAATTCTATCGGCACCTGCGTTAGAGGTGGCAATAATAATTGCGTCTCTAAAACTTACCTCTTTGTTATTGATGTCGCGTAATACACCTTCGTCGAGTAGTTGTAGCAACGTAGTTAGCACCTGCGGGTGAGCCTTTTCAATTTCATCAAGCAGCACCACACTAAAAGGTTGTTTCATAATTTGCGCTGTCAGGCTCGAGCTATCTTGCGCGCCATCGGCTATGAGGCGAGTGACATCTTCAGGGCGAACATACTCGTTAAGATCAAGTCGGATAAGGCGTTCTTCACCGCCAAAATATACGTCGGCTAGTGCCTTTGAGAGTTCAGTTTTTCCAACACCAGTTGGACCCAAAAATAGGAACGTACCAATTGGTCGGTTTTGATTACGAATACCCGACCGCGCCCTGCGCAGTGCATCGCTCACTACTTGTACGGCTCGTGTTTGATTTATCATTCGCCTGTGAATAAGATCTTCAAGATTAAGCAACGTACTCTTTTCGTCGCTCGTCGAGGCAGCCCCAACCTTAATGTCCATTGTCTGTTCGATAGCTTGTTGAACCGAAGTCTTTGTAACAAAGCCGTCTTCGGCATAGGCGGCGGCTGTTTCAAGTAAACGTACCGCTCGGCCTGGCATAACCATATCGTGTAAATACCGCTCACTCAACCGATACACCTCTTCTAACGCCTGATACATATAAGTGACTTTGCGCTGGTATTCATAAATAATTAATTGATCTTGAAGAATATCCATTGTTTCTTGCTGACTAGCGGGTTTTACCATAATTCTGTTGAGTGCCCCAGCGAGCGAAGAGTTACGCTGTGAAATTTGTAAAAATCGTTGTTCGTCCATGGCGAGTATAATGCGTAGTCTACCAGCCTCTAGGATTGGAAGAAGCAGATTAGACATATCAACCGAACCCACACCTTCCTCAAAAAACAGCTGAGCGTTATCTAAAAATACAATAACGTTTTTAGCCGAGTAAGCCTCGCCTAGCACTCGATTTACAAGATTTTCAAGCTCACCCCTGCCTGGTGCGCTCGAAATTAAAGCACTTGCGTCTAGAGTAAATATTTGTCGATACTTAAGGCTTGAGGGAATTTTGGCAACTGGATCAAGAATACGCTCGGCAAACACGCGTACTAACGTTGATTTTCCACTCCCCTGCCCGCCAATTAAGGCAATATTCTGGCGTCCACCATTGCTAAAAGTTGCTAGCATTTGATCCACTATCGAGTGGTGAGCCTCAAGATCAACCGTCAGTTGACCGGCGGCTATTTGTTCACTAATGTTTGTTCCGAATCTTTGCAGAGTAGGTACATACCCAAACGACCAATCCCGTGCCACACCGCCAGTTCGCTTTCTTCGCGAATGGTGCTTAACCTTTTGCTGCACATCTTCGTACCACCGAATACCGCTATATAGCGCCTCAATATCGAGTGACATGTGCGCCAGTAAATCTTCGTGTCGATCAAACAACTCAACGAGCGCCACGGCAAATACTGCAGCCGTAATTTGCTCCGTGTTTAACTTTTGTGCAATAGTGTGTGCCATTTTAGTTAATGCCGGTAAGTCTGCTGGATCTTTCGATGAAATATTAAGCAGCAAATTTGGAGTTACGCCAAACCGCGCCGACATAAACTGACCACTCAACACTCGTCCTACTTGCTCGGCAACTGCATACGGCGAAAGTGGCTTATGCGGCGATAATCTACCCAATAAACCAACTTCTATCTGCCCATCAAGAGTAGTAGTCGAATTATCTACGGCTAAATTACGTAAGCCGTATTTCTCACAAGCCAGCACCATAACTGGCAGTGCGGCCAACCCAATAAGCAACCAACCAGCGGCAAACGAAAGTAGCAAAAAATAAATTCCTCCGGCCACAAGCCCAATGGCTGCAAAAAGTAAACCAGCACGCACCCACCAATTTATCGCTACCGCTAAGCGAGCCGCGCCAGCACGCGAACTTTTAAGGTTTAGCTCATTCATACCAACCAGCCCCCAGCCGTAGCAACCACACCGGCAATCGGAAATACTGGCAGCAGCAACCAACCTATTAGCGCTACGGAAGCCAAAATCGATTGCAACACTACCCATACAATGCCAATAACAATTACAAACGACCTAAGCACTGCGCCAATTACCCGAGAAAACAACCTATCGGTGAAAGCCCGTAACTGCACCGGCAAAGGTCCGCGCACTCGTCCGGCAGAAATCTGTTTATATGGAGAAAAAAGAGTTCTTAAAAGAAGCGAAATAGAAAAATAATCAAGAGTCGCGCCGAGACGCTCGAGCTGCAGCCGAAACTGCGTACGCAAACCTCCGCTATACCACCAAGAAAGCATGCTAAAAATATACATAACCGCTTTTATTGTACCCTAGTCTTGTTCTATGCGCTATAATAGAACGCATGATTCGGCGAATAAGCACCCCTCTTGGAAAAGGCATAAAAACTATCAGCAAACTACGCGGCGGTGGCTCGGCGCTACCAGGCTTAGTTGTCGAGAAAATCGATCCAGATTTTTTACGACGCACCCTTTCACAATTACCTAAAGGTGTGGTGTTAATATCTGGTACAAATGGTAAAACCACTACCACAAAAATGGTTGTCGAACTACTCGAATCTCAAGGATTAAAAGTGCTCACCAACCGCTCTGGCAGCAACTTTGTGCGCGGCGTTATTGCCTCGCTACTTGAAAGTGTCGATATCCACGGTAAGCTTAACGCCGACATTGCCGTCTTAGAATTAGATGAAGCTCATGCGGTTCATTTTGTAAAACAAGTCGCTCCAACTTACAGTTTGCTACTTAACGTTATGCGCGACCAACTCGATAGATTTGGCGAAATTGACTACACTGCCGGTTTACTAACAAAAATTGCCCAAGCCACCACTGGGGCCGTGGTGCTTAACCGGGAAGATCAGCGCGTACGAAACATCGCATCACTAACCTCTAGTTCTCAACCGCCAACATTTTTTGGATTGAGCGATGCTACACGTTCGCTTTTTCCAGATGACGATTCGCTTCGTAAACCCTCGCTTAGCGCCGAACCTTTGCCGCCCGCCTATGTCACCCTCGATGCGCTACACGGTCAAACTGCTACATTTTCAATTGGTACGCAGGTTCATACTCTTAATTTAAGATTAAGTGGTCTATATAATATTTACAACGCCGCAGCCGCACTCGCATTGGTAAGTAAAATTTGTAACGAAACTATTAAAACAGACGCACTCCTCTCTACGCTTTCCCAAATAACACCTGCCTTTGGCCGCGGCGAAACGTTTAGTGTAGACGGCCAGCCGCTCGAACTTGTGCTTGTTAAAAACCCCAGTGGCTTTCGCCTTGGCCTCAGCTCGTTTAACGCTAAAAATACCGCAACTATGATTGCCGTTAACGATAACTACGCCGACGGTCGCGACATGAGTTGGCTATGGGACGTGGAATTTAACAGCCTGCGCGAAGACGGCGTAGCCTGCGTGAGCGGTATTCGAGCCTACGACATGGCCCTACGACTGCAATACGACGAAGTAGAGATCGGGCATGTGTCAACCGAACTGGAAAAAAGTTTGCGCCACTTTATACGTAGTAATTCTGGTACGCCAAAACGTATTTATTGTACCTACACCGCTATGCTTCAGTTACGACGCGAGCTGGCTAAGTTTACGAAAGTTGAGGCTATATAATGAAAAAGTCACTTACACTAGTACAACTATACCCACGAGATATGAATATTTACGGCGACACAGGCAACGTGCTAGTGGTTCAAAAACGCGCCGAATGGCACGGTTACGACGTTAACGTTATCGACTATAACCCCGAAGATGCTTTTCCGAGCGAAGTAGATATTGTTATTGGCGGCGGTGGACAAGACAGCGGACAGATTAAAATTCAACAAGACCTACAAGCGCTAGCGCCTACCCTAAAAACGCTCGCCAATAACGGCACACCCATGCTCATGGTTTGCGGCCTTTACCAACTATTTGGTAAGTTTTTTAAAACAGCCGGTGGCGAAATTATTCCCGGCATTAACATTATGGATCACGAAACGCACGCCGGGCCAACGCGACTTATTGGCAACATTGTAACAAAAAGCCAGCAATTTGGAGACATAATTGGGTACGAAAATCATAGCGGACAAACATTTTTGTCAAAGGGTCTTGCTGCACTTGGGCAGGTAATTAAGGGCGCCGGTAATAACGGACAAGATGCAAGCGAGGGCGCTCAATACAATAATGTAATTGGCACGTATCTTCACGGTTCATTGCTACCTAAAAATCCGCAAATTGCCGATTTTCTTATTGAGCAAGCGGCTATAAACAAATACGGCGAGTTTACGCCAAGCGTAATTGACGACCGGTTTGCCACTGCAGCCCGCAAAGTTGCAATTAGTCGGTCTCGTTAAACTGCCCTACTAGCAGCTCTCATAACAAAACTACTATAATCACCAATATCTACGCTACCGTCGGCAATCTGACTAAGCTCCACCCATGAAATACTCGTAACCTCTTCTGGCTGAAGAGTAAATTTAGTCGATTCGTCAATATAACCCATAAATCCTAAAACTAACTTTTTACCCGGTCGTAGCCAAAAATCAGTTCGTATAAGTCGCGTATCCGTAAGCCCAATTTCTTCCGCAAGTTCTCGCCGCACCGCAACATCTGGTGTTTCGTCCGCCTCCATATGCCCGCCCGGTAAACCAAACTTCCCCGGAGCTAACTCTACTATAACTACTTTAGTGCGCGATGGATTAAAGAGCGCCGCCTTACAAGAGACAGGCATAGTATAACGTTCTGACATATTAACCCTGTGCGGCCTGTAGCTCTTTCAAAGCCTCTACAACTTTTTCACCATAGCCAAGCGGAATAGCTTTGCTAAACACTTTTACAATTTGCCCTTTAGGATTGATAATAAATGTTTTACGCAAAATACCTTCGCGACCAAATTGCTTTTTGCCCCATGCGCCATATGCACGAATTACTTCGCCCTCCTTGTCACTTAATAACGTAAAATTAAGATTATATTTTTGCTTAAACGCTTCGTGCGCGGCAATATCGTCTTTCGACACGCCAATTACCTGAGCGCCCAGCTTGGTCAGCTCATCACGACTGTCGCGCAAACTACAGGCCTGCGCCGTACAGCCTGGCGTGTTATCTTTAGGGTAAAAGTACAGCACCACCCATTTACCAAAATAGTTACTCAAACTTACAGTTGTCTTGTCTGTTGCTTGCAGTGAAAAATCTGGTGCAGGAAATGGTACATTCATATCTCTTAGTATACTATTATTTTAGCGCTAAATGGCTAGCATTTTTGCAATTTATAGGGTACAATATTTCATGAATCACCTATCGGGGTGTGGCGCAGTTGATAGCGCGCTCGGTTTGGGACCGAGAGGTCGAAGGTTTGAGTCCTTTCACCCCGACCACATGAGAAATCATCGTTTTTTAGGAACCCTTCCCAGGGTTCCTTTAGTTTATACTCGATCTCCCACCTCTGTTCTGAGGTCTTTCCGCGGTCGTAAATTACAAAGTTCGAGAAGAATTCACGGCCTATTTTATCCAGTTGCTCGAGCGTAGGCTGCGACCCCAGTAAATCAGGTACTTTCTGCATAAGTTCGAGATATTCTGGATAGGTTTTTCGTGACCCCTTTAAAGCATCTCGCTTCGCTACAAGATCCCGCCTGTCCTTAGACCACTTCTCTATATGCTCCTCATATACCTTCAGATCCTCGACATAGTAGCGAGCCATCTCCTTGTTGTGCTTTATCACATCCTTTGTTTCGGCTAGGCCTCTTTTCTCGTTAGCAATCTTGGCTGTTAGCCTGTTAATCTCCGAAGTGCACATGGATCGAGCCAGCGAAACCTGCGCCATATAGTCAGTAACGTATTTTTCATAGTTCGACTTTGTCGTGAAGCTATAGGTATCAAAAAAGTCCTGCAAGAAGGTCACTATCACAGATGGCTTCACGCTAACCTTCTTGAAGACACACCCTTCGGTCGCGCAAAAGTAGTAGTAATAACGAGTTCCATCCTTCTTGACTGTAATACTTGAATGCATAGCCCTATTGCAGCCACTGCATAAAACCATCCCACGCCACAGATCAGCCTGCACCTTGCGCTTTGTGTGTCGAGTTCGATTTGCTAGCACCAACTTGCCACTCGATGCCTTTTCTAAGTCAGATATCTTGTTGATACGCATAAAATCGGCCATCTCGACGGCCGGCGTAAATGAATATGATTCACTTAAAACAGCGCGAGCGTCTCCGTACCACAATACTCCGCAGTAAACCGGGTCGCTCATTAGTTTTGAAACACGCTGCTTATTCCATACGTACTCTTGATGTTCGCCGCTCCTGACGTGCTTCGTGTAGCCCTGCGCGTTTAAATAGTTCGCGATGTCTTCAAGCCTCGCATTCTCGAGCCTCATCTTGAATGCTTCCTGTATTAGCGTGAAGTTATTGTCATCTGGGAATAGCCTGCCGTCAGATTGAAGAACGTATCCATGCTTAAATTTACCCAGAAAGATGCCGTCTTCGGTACGTCGATTGTTGCCGCGGGTAACAGACTCACTTAAATGCTCCGAGTATTGCTTAGAGAGTACGAATGATATACCTAAAAGCATTTTGCCGGTCGGGGTATTGTCAAATACGGAAGTAGCAAATTGCAAATCTTTGATCATAAAACGATCAAGCATGTCGATAATCTCACCAGCCTCTTTCATATTTCTAGCTAGCCGATCGGGATGCCAAGCTATGATGCCATCGATCTTGTCGTCACGCAGATCCTGCAGCATCTGCGTAAACTTTGGCCTAATATTCGGCTCCTTGGCACTACCACTCTCCTCGATAATAGCTACCGGCTTCGGTAGACCTCGAGCCTCCGCCTGATCGATGCAGATCTTTACCTGGTCGTCTATCGACTTTTCCTGACGATCTTCGTTGAGTGTCGACTTGCGCGCATAAACGACATATCGAAGTGTCGAGCGGTCTATTTGCCGCAACGCAAAAGAGCTACTTTGTGAGTCGATAAAGTTTAGTAGTTCATCCTGTGCTTGCTGGTTGGTATCCATCTCTCTACATTATAGCTTGAACCCCTTGAAATCGATGGCGTCTTGACGGTGCCTAGTCCAACATAGACAGGGGTAGCTTGCACGCATGTGAGTGTCGCTTTTCATCCAATATGACGCATGGCAGGACATTTGCTATCAGAGGTGGCTAGTATCGCAATGTCCTGTTGTGTCACGTGTGGTGACATTTAGTCGACTAACTTACCGCCTTTTGTGTAACCATTAGTCTTTGATAGGTAGTAGCGAGAACCGTCTTTACCGACAGTCACCTGCACGTCGTCCAACCGTATGACATTTCCCTCGGTGTCGATAGCCGTAACACCAGACTTCCCGCTCGAAGGGTGTTCACCTGACCGACCTTTAATCTCGGCATCCATAGACTCAATAATATCTAGTGCGTCCGCCATATTAGTGTCCTCATCCATACTCAAATTATAACCCAGTAGAGTATTTGAATGGTATGATAAGAAGGTCTAGGTTTACAATTTGCGAAGCGAGCTATGCTCGAATTGTGGTTATGCCCTGTAAATGGCAGCCACGAGCTTTAGGCGTAACCCGCTTATTGTAGACCTAGACAGTCCAATCGTGGCTGTCATTTTTTGTTTTGACGGCCTCTATAAAATAAGGAGGTTAACTATGCGCAAAAGATCAACTTATATCTGGCTCTGTGCTGCAGGCGGGTGGCTAGGTCTACACAAATTTTATATTGAAGAATACGGCAAGGGTATTCTGTATATGTTTACTGTTGGCCTTTTTATGTTTGGCTGGCTCCGTGACCTAATACATGCAGGTGGTGACTTAGATCGATATGTCGCAAAAAGAGGAAATATTCGGATTATAAAGTAACCTTCTTTAAAATCTCCTAAGCACTGTTCGGCTTGGTTTATACTTGAAGCATGCCCTCTCTTGACGAAGACAGTATGCAAAAGAATGCTCCCGAAAGTTCCCGGGGAGTGTCGCGCAGTGTCCAAATTACTGGGATTAGCAAGGCTATTGAAGGTCTCATGAAACATCAAAGGCCTTTGATTGGCGCGAGTGCATCCCTTGCAAGCCTTTCGCGCGACTTAGTTTCAAAGAGCACGCTGCCGAAGATTGAAGTGCCATCCCTGTCAGCACTTTTGCCGGAGGTCAATAGGTTGTCGGCAACACTGAGCTCATCAATCTTACCTGGACTTAACAGACTAATCAAAGCTTATCATAAAGATATTTCTCAAATCGCTGAGAGTATCAGGAAGATTGCAGAAACAAGCTATCCGCCAAACTGGAAAGGCGACCGAGTAATCCAACTGCCGAATAATCTCGAGACCTTATTACTAGACGAAGGCCTCCCTTTGGCATGGGTTCCTTCTCGGCAAGTCCTTGATAAACTTTTTGCAGCAACCACCCCGGCTGAACGTAGAAAAGTACTAAGCAATAACTGGCGTGGTATTTTGAATGCTACGATACAAGAATTAGAATCGATAGAAGAGCCTGAACTAAAAGACTATTTACAATTTGCCCTTGAATCTGCAGACTCAATCAAAAGTAAGCACTGGCGCGCCAGTCAAGCGCTGAGCACTAACCTGATCGACTCCATACTTCATCAATCATTTGATAGCGTATCGAAACGTAAGTTAACCGACCAAAGCACTCGAATTGACTGGAAAACCTACCCTCTCCGTCCTGCGATAGTTTTTGCAGGAATATGGGGCTCTTACAGTCAGTACTGGCCATCTAATGGCGACCCTATACCACGACGATACACCAGACATGCAAGTGCGCACGGTGTTTCAAAAAGGCAATACAGTCGTTTAAATGCGCTCATAGCGCTGATGCACATAGTAGGTCTATTGAAGGTTCTCGAGGAGCACGTCAGAGACCAGCAGAAGTAACAGTATCAAAACATTTTATGTTAGTGCTTTCAAGATTAACGCAAGCAGAATATAATATTATCAAATGAAGACAGTAGAAATTGAAAAACTATTAGACAAGATCCACGACTGGATCAAATCAGTTGATCAAAAGGTTAGCATTGCCCTGGCACTCGAAGTTGGCGTTTTAGCCCTTATCGCCGTGCCGACTACCAAACTCATACAACACAGTTTTTTTGATTTAAATTGGAGTCAGATAGGGCTTCTAGTAGTGTCATTCGTCTTGTTTGCGTACGGCATGCTAAAGGCGGTTTGGGCGCTTAAGCCCCGGTTACGTTTACCGAAAAAAATGACCTCTTTGCTATATTTCGAGTCTATATCGCGTATGAAATATGAAGATTTTAGAAAAAAACTCAACGCCCAGCGCACACCAGCATACAAGGAAGAGCTTGCGGCACAAGTGCATACGTCATCTGTTATTGCGAGCAAAAAGCATCGAGCACTTGCCGAATCGTTAATTCTATTTGTGCTGGCCGTCACCATATGGATGGCGTTTACTGCATGGGTTGGGTTCGCAGCATTGTCATGAGTCTACTAATCGAACTACAGAGTGAAGTTAACTCATTCACCTCTGGCAATTACACCACCGTCAACAAGCAGGGCATTCCCTACCCCCAAGATATACCGCTAGGAAATCAGGCTGCTGTACTGGAGGCTACGACCTTATTTGTGGATGTCAGGCAGTCCTCTGATATTACTAACTCGTTTCGCCGACAGACTGCAGCAAAAATGATGAAGGCATATTTTGCTGGTGCAGTTCGAATTATCAATCAAAACAATGGACAGGTGCGGAGTTTTAACGGGGACGGAATGCTAGCAATCTTCATAGGTGCAAGTAAAGACGACCATGCGGTGAAGGCAGCCATGCAGCTCAAGTATTTTGTTAATAACATACTTGAGCCAAAGTTTAGGTCGTACTTTGCGAATAACATGGGCGCTCTTGGAGGTGCGCTAAATTTTTCAATTGGCATCGGTATTGACGAAGGTACAATATACGCAGTCAGAGTGGGCATTAAAGGAACGAACGATGTTGCATGGATCGGTCGATGCACCAATACGTCTGCTAAACTTTCAGGGGTAGCTGATGCAATAGCTATAACTGACTCAGTGTACAAAAAACTATCTAACACACGCATATTTTCCAATGGTGTGCATATGTGGTCAGGAGAGGTGCGTCAGTTCTTCGGTGGCGTTGAGAGGATTATAAGAGCAACCACCTACCACTGGAAAATAACTTAGGAGAGATATGAACGATATTGCAGATATAGAATCAGATTTACTAGAGCAGGCAGAGAAACGATACGACGACTTCAAGATTGAAGAAATTGACACAATAAAAAAGATCTACGAGGATAGCTATCTCGAATCGCCGGTCTGGGTTGGTGGCGACAGTAAGTTCGTCTGCCTTTTTATTGACCTTGATAAGTCGTCAAAGATGTCGTTTAAGTCTCACGCTAAAACAATGGCAAAAATATACGACTATTTCACACAAACATTGTTTGATGTAATGTCTATTGAGGGTATCGAAGCTGAATACATAGACGTAAAAGGAGATGGGGTCTTCGGAATTTTTGAAGGAGAAGATGCCGTTTTTCGAGCACTCTCTGCAGCAATTACATTCAGTACGTTCTTTAAAAAACACATACGTCCAAAGTTTCAGACAGATGATCAACCCATGAACTTTAAAGCGGCGCTACATGTAGACAAGATTCTCGTGCGACGTCTTGGAAAAAGGGGTGCACGCAATAACAATGAAGTATGGGCGGGGCGCCTTGTAAATAAAGCTTCAAAACTTGCTGCAAAAACAGCCGACATATACGAGGCTACTGATACATATCATGAAACTGATTTTGGTTTATTGGTAATATCGGATAAAGCCTACAAACTCCTGGAGGCCAAGCGAGAGTATGCGATCGAATGTTGCGGACACGACATGGCAGGCAATGAGATCAACCCCGGCCACATCGTATGGGAGGAGTTTGATACTAGTTTAGATGAGAATCTTTCCGAAAGTAAAATATACTACGCACCTGCCATTTGGTGCGAGATATGTAGAGACCAGGTTAATCAAGGGCTCTTGAGCTAAGTTTGAGGCATACTAGGCTACAAAAAAAGAAGCATCCACACCCTGATCTTTGTCGCTTAACTGCAACTATAGTTTAATTTTTAAAGCTTGCATATCACTTGGATTCGAGATTGATCCAATTTCTCGACCTAAAGTTTCAATAAAACCTCTGTTTTCGCTTACGAAATTAAGAAGTTCGAGACTGGGTTGTATCGCTCGACCACAATGCATTTTAATTAAACCCACCATCATACCGTATGGTGGGTTTAATTTTGTATGAACAACCGCTTTGACCAATTAATAAATAAGCGAGGCCTTACAAGAACTATCGTGGACGAGGATTCACAGGGTTAAGAATTAGTGGTGAGCGCCAACCTCTGTACCTTTCCCATGCCCTCTAAGAAGATAAAGAGTAGCGAGAAAGCTTACGGCAAGTACTACGGTTATGATAATCATAATGACCGAGAAACTATAGTCATACGCAATACCAGCCTGCTTTACAAGTTCATCTCCGTTAGTAACGGTGCTAGCGACAGTCAGTGCCTCTGCTATCCCATCTCGTGCCACCTCGGGCACTCCAGTAGGTAGTATTAAGTTTGTAGAAAATACTGACACAACCAAACTTCCAAGAACCGCTACAGCAGTCAAGCTACCCATTTCAAATGACACTTCATTCACCGATGAACCCATACCAGCCTCTTCAATAGGGACATTACCAATAATGGCGGTCGATGCTACTGACATTACAAAACCTAAACCAACACCTGTAATTATTAATCCGACTACCGTAAACAACAACGAAGGCAACGAGAAGATGAGCGTCAATGCTCCAATAGTCGCAATTGCAAATCCGCCTGCAATAATACGCCTAAGTCCAACTCTGTGGAGTACCGCACCACCAACAAGCCCGCTCACCAATGAGCCAAGGGCTGCAGTTGCCGCTACAAGCCCTGCTTGCAAAGGCGTAAAATCTGCCACAAGCTGGAAACGCTGCGTAATAAGCAACTGCATACCAGCAATGGCGAACATTGATAATGATGCGCCAATAACACCCGCCAGTAGTGCTTGGTTTTTGAATAGACCAAGATCAAGAAGAGGTTGCTTAAGTGTATTTTGACGATAAATAAATGTACCTAACCCCAGTACCATAGCGGCGGTTGCGGTAAGTAGCAAAGGTACATCTGGTGAAGTTTTTGTAACCTCTTTTATCAAAAACACTAACCCCGTAAGTCCAACCATAAATTGAGCCGACGATATAAAATCCCACTTCTGTGACTTGTCTACTTTACCTGCCGAAACTAACGCTAGCGTTCCTATAAGCGAAATTATTACGAACGGTACGTTAAGCAAAAATACTGAACCCCACCAAAACCATTCAAGTAAAAGTCCACCAACAATCGGGCCAAGAGTAGCACCAACAACTGCCAGTGTTCCCCATATGGCGATTGCTACGTTAAGCTCTTTTTTCTTCTTAAACGTATACCGAAGTATCGCCAATGTTTGCGGCATCATTGCTGCCGCACCGACCGCCAAAATAGCCCGAGAAGCAATAAGCATGCTTGGATTCGGAGAGAAAGCCGCAAGCAATGAAGCAATTCCGAATATAGCTAGCCCTGCAACAAATAGTTTTTTATGCCCAATCCTATCGCCAAGCGTACCCGAACCAAGCAAAAGCCCCGCCATAACAAGTGGATAGGCATTAATAATCCAAAGGCTTTCACTGTGATTAGCGCCAAGTTCTTCTATGAGCGTAGGGAGCGCTGTATAAAGAATTGAATTATCGAGAGTATTAAAAGTAAGGCAATGCCAACAATAACCAGCACAAACCACCTTTTGTGTAAGTTTACATACTTTTTAAGAGAATTATTATTCATAATCATTGGACAATATTATGCCAATCACGGGCAAAATGTAAGAATTGACATTATTAATATTCTCGTCACACAACCCTGATTAATAAAACGTGTATCACCTCTGTTAAACACGCTATTTATCAATGATTATTTTTATGTTTTTTCATCAACCTTTGATACTCGCTATCGTTTTTCGCGATCGTGTATTTTTCATAAAATATTCGTGCCGATTCTGCTTTTAACGGATCTTCTTTGCTGCGCGGCAGCTCTTGGCGGCCGTGAGCCCCACTTTGACCTTTTTTATCGTCTGGCACTGGACCGTCGTATTTTTTGCCGCCTTTATGATTAGCGTACCTACGCGAGCGCGTAAAGCCCATTTGTAAAAATTTGCGCGCCATATCCATACCTACAAAATCGCCCTCATCTCGATACGCGCAAAACATAGCAAATATTTTTTCGGCGGAAACTGCAGCCTTATCGGGGGTTGCAAACCGCCAATGTGGCAAAATTTCACTTTTATAAGGCTCGGCAAGTAACACCCCTTGTTCGCCGCGCCCTATGTGATATTTCTCTGGATGCTTTTTAAAATCAATATCACGATACAAATCCGCGTAACTCATATTTTTAGTATACCGCACCTATATAGTCAGCGTTGGCAATCATGTAGCCGTAGGTTAAAATAAAGCTTATGTTAATTAATGCTCGCCAGCGCGGTTTCACTATCGTAGAATTGCTAATCGTTATTGTAGTAATTGCTATTTTAGCAGCAATTACGATTGTGGCGTACAACGGAATCCAAGAGCGCGCTAAAAACAGTCAAACAACAAGTGCCCTTACTGCCTGGATGAAAGCGTTAGAGCTTTACAAAATTGATAACGAGCGCTATCCTGGCGGCTGGGTGTGTCTTGGTGAAGGGTATAAATACTGCGTATCCGGCAACGACACGAGCGGCACCGCACAGTGCCGACAAGACACTGGTAGCTATACAGTAAACGCCACATTCAATACCCACATGGAGCCCTACATTAAAGGATCGCTTCCTACGCCCGCTTTTGTGACAGCTGTTAATAACACTGGTCACTGGCGGCGTGGCCTGATGTATGCGTACGGCGGTGGAGATGGTACGCTTGTGTACATTGACGCCACGTATGCCGGCGCACTCAGTAACTGCCCCGTCGCTAATGGAACTTCAGCTACGCGCCGTACGGTGTGGGGAGATAATACCTACTGCGGTTACGACATAGGGCGAACAACGCCGTAAACTTTTTACGAAACAAACATCAACACAAGATTAATAAGCAAAGTAAGTACTATACTTAATATAATACTTATACCCCACAAAAATTTTATTTTTACTTTTCCCTCAGACGCCATGCGTGTACGTGTATTCATATAGTTAGTTTACACGATATCTATATATGCAACTAACTATTGATATTTTATGTTTATTGTGTTATAATAGTAAAATCATTAGGAACACTCCTAGTGACTGACTCAGGAGGAGCGGCATCATGCCCACCAACACGCTGAACGACAAGTACCAGCTCGCTACCAAGCAGGCGACGATCGCCGCGCCCAAGGCGCGAGATGAGATCACCAAGCGACTGTCGCGCGAATCGAGCACCTTCACGCACACCGTCGAGATCGACAACATCAGCCCCAGCCTTCAGGGCACGCGCTTCGAGAACAGGCTGATGAAGGACCTCGCCGGCAAGCTCTACGGCATGCTCAAGCGCAACAACCGCAGTCGCGTCCACGACGTCAACGTCGGCCAGCTGCGCTGGTACGAGAACGGCCCCGACCGCGCAATCTTCACCGTGACGGTCCACCTCCACTAGTCCAACACCCCGACACCAACCGAAAGGCTGAAGGCGCCCTTGGCACCCGCATTTCGACCATTTGTGTCGGGGTGCCTTCATGTTTGCTTGACGGAGCCAATGCACCTAGTCTACTATTAAAGTACTTATGTTAAACGTTCATTCTCCGTCACACCGTGCAGGTTTTACCATCGTTGAGTTACTTGTGGTGATTGTGGTGATTGCAATCTTAGCGTCAATTACCATTGTGGCATATAATGGAATTCAAAACCGAGCCAACGATACGGCCGTGCAGTCAGACATTACGAATTTATATAAAAAGATTGAAATCTTTAACACTACCGCTGGCCGCTACCCTAATACAACAGAGATTTCAACAATTGGATTTAACGCCTCAACCGGCAGCTACGCCATCAGTCCAACCACTGCACATAATCTTATGTATTGCTTTCAAAGCGGCGGTAGCAATGCCGACTATGCGGTGGTTGGATTAAGTAAATCGGGTAACGCCTACTATGCCTCAAATAAGTCGGGCGGACTAAAACCTTATACTGCAGGTTGGAGTACTAACTCAATTACTCCGTGCACTAATATCGATCCGATCCTTACTACTAATTGGCGCGGTTACGTCTCGACCGAAACACCAACTTGGCGCAGCTGGACAAGAGGCGGCCAAAGTTAGCACCCTTAGGCTCTATACCCTTTACGCTTAATCTGCTATTATAATCAACATGAAGTTTACCAGCCTAAATCTATTTGGCTATTTCAACGACTGGCAATCACGTCTCCCGCATATTTTAAATTACTTGAGCGAAGAAAAACCGGCGGTAATATTTTTTCAAGAAGTTGTCTATCTTCCCGACACAGCTCCTAGGCCACAAGCATACGATGTTCTTTCAAAATTAGACTACACCTACCAGCAACTGGCCGTAACTCGTCTACAAGGTAGTCCACACCACAGTGAATATCGCGAAGGATTAGCAGCTGCGAGTCGCTTTCCAATTACTCATGCCGAAACACTTGTGCTTCGCCAACATCCCGATGACCACTTGCAGCGAATTGTGCAGCTACTTGATATAAATGTAAACGGGCACACTGTAAAATTTGCCAATATACACTTTGCCGAAAAATTTCATCATGCCGAAATTCATTTTCTTGAATTACTCGACATTCTTAAATCTCGCGAAGATTACAACCGCATTATTGTAGGTGATTTTAATATGCCCGATTTAGCCACAACCGCCGACCACTGGCAGCAAAATTACCGATCCTCAGGTGAACACGCCTACATATCTTACCCGTCAAAAAATTATTGTATAGACTATGCACTTATACCAAAAACCGCTGGTGTTAACATGGCGGTATCAACTTCGTCCGACTTACTTTCCGACCATCGCGCCGTTACATTTGCGCTATCCCCAACTGCTTAACTGTAATCGACACTTGTTTAAAATCAACAATAAGCCTATAACATAAATATGCCTCCTCAGCGCTACACACACTCCAAAGAGCTCTCGACCTTACCGCCAGAGGCTATAGCAAGCGCCCACGCAACATGGCACCATTTGCTCGATCTATACGTGTACGCACATAAGCAGTTTGAAACAAATAACCGAATGTGTCATTTTGCAAATTACGATCTTCAAACTACTGCACACCAACTTAGTGCCTCAGTTGTAATTGATTTTGAGCCGGAAGACTCAGGCTATCATACAGCGCGCAGTTTTCTCGACTGGTACAAGCATCATCTTCTTGAACGAGACGTAATAAGCGGCACCGCAACAGCCGAAGTGTATTTTCACAAAGTAGAACAACGGATTGCTCAGGTGGCAATTACTGCAACTGACTTTCTTGCTCCCCACACACTCCACGACACTACCGCCGACCATACACCATCGAGTATTGCTCGCGCCACTAGAGAATTACTCGAAAAATCCATGTCTGTTCAATTTGAAAGAAACAGCGAAAACTCTATCTACAACCCATCGAGCGAGGAAGAGTCGGAACTCGCTATGATCGCCGACCCTTTTACTAAAGCAGCCGCCTCGAGTCTATCGTCATTACTTCGCCAACTCCGCGCCATTGGGCCAGATCAATATCGTGCGTAAGTGTTACGCACCAAATGTATGTTCGGCGTAACCGTTTACGCCATGCGCCCAATCTAAAATAACTTTGCCATAATCTCGTTCACCCTTAAGTACATCGCTGCGGCTAACGAGCGCCCATGCATCAATCTCGGCCGCCTGAAGCGTAACTGAAGATTCATTAAAACCAGCAGGCAACAGTGCCCTAAACACAAACTGGTACGTGTCGGCACTTGTACTTGCGCGATTAACGATACGCGAAAATGACACATCGCCCTTAAGTATAGTTAATCCCACTTCTTCATAAGCCTCTCGTATGGCGGCTTCAAGCGGCGTTTCACCCGGATCAATTACACCACTTGGTAGCGACCAATGCGCCTTGTAGTGCGCCTTAACAATTAGTAGTTTTCCGTCATCGGTTTCAAGCTCTAGGGCGGCACTGGCAATACGCTTAGGTAGCGACTTTAACACCTTTCGCCAGGTTGCCGACTCGTGCCATACCACCGGCTTACCTTGCCTATTACTTCGCAAATTCAATCGCACGAGTTTCTCGAATCACATTAACTTTAATCGTTCCAGGATACTGCATGGTACTTTCAATTTTTGTCGCAATATCACGTGCTAACTTAATCGCCGAAAGATCATCTATCGCGCCCGGGCGCACCATTACACGCACTTCGCGACCAGCAGAAATTGCATATGCCTTATCAATTCCTTCAAAACTTTTTGCCACATTCTCAAGATCACGCATACGTTCCGAGAAGTTTTCGGCACTAATATTTCGCGCGCCAGGACGAGCCGCCGACACGGCATCAACCACACGCACCACTAAAGCTTCAGGTGTCGTTGCCTCAATATCATCGTGGTGAGCTTCAATCGCGTGGGCAATTTCTTCGCTCATACCATACTTTCGCGCAAGCTCGGCGCCAATATGATGGTGCTTACCTTCAATTTTATGAGTTACCGCCTTGCCAACATCGTGTAGCAGAGTAGCAATTTTAGCCGTACGCACATTTGCACCAATCTCTTCAGCTATCATACCGGCCATTTGCGCCATTTCGGTGCTGTGCTTAAGCACATTTTGCCCGTAAGAGGTACGAAACTTTAACTCACCCAGTAGTCGCTGCATTTCTTTAGGTACACCAACCACGCCTACTTCGCGCTGTGCGTCTTCACCTGCTTGGCGAATCTCTTTATCAATTTGTTTTTGAGCTTTCTCTACCACCTCTTCTATACGACCCGGGTGAATACGACCGTCTTTCATCAGCATTTCAAGCGCATAACGTGCTACCTGACGACGAACAGGGTCGAAACTTGAGAGGATAATCATACCTGGAGTATCATCAACCAGTACATCTACGCCTGTTTCACGTTGCAAAGCCTGAATATTACGGCCTTCTTTACCAATAATTCGACCTTTCATTTCGTCGTCGGTTAGCTTTACAGCGGTAACGGTACGCTCTGCCGTTACCTCGCTAGCCATACGTTCCATTGCTGTTAGTAAAATTGTTTGCGCCACCTCTTCGGCGTCGTCCATCGCGTCGTGCTGAAGTTTACTTACAAGCCCTACTAGGTCATTCTTAATATCCCGCTCTGTCATGGCCAGCAGCTTATCGGCAGCATCTTTCTTTGAAAGCGATGCAATCTTCTCCAATTTCTCTTGCTGACGCGTTCGTATTTGACGAATTTCATTTTTTAGCGCCTCAACCTCATCTTCTTGACTGCGAAGTTGTTCGGCACGAACCTCCAACTTATCAAGCTTAGAGTCTAATACCGTCTCACGCTCTGCTAGTCGTTGTTCAGTTTTTTTCCACTCAGCTCGACGTTCGTTCTCTAAATTAAGAGCTTCGTCTTTCGCCTCAAGCACAATTGTACCCGCCTTAGCTTTCGCATCGGCAATAATTTCCTCGGTGGTGGCGTGTGCTAAAGCGACTTGTCGACGCACTATTACTGCACCAAGTGCTGCACCAACAGTTAATGCAACAAGCGCAATTAATACTTCAATCATATTGTTCCTTTCGTGCTACACGTAACAATAAACGACACTGAGCCAGCCTAGCTAGCAATACTTAAATGGCTCTACACGCCTAAATGGCGCTGTGGACTTTATAAAATGTTATAGCAAACTATCGTATTTTTTGTAAATCAATCAAATACCAAGCAATTTTTATTGCATTGATATATATTTATTGTACCGCGCTGGCTAACATAACGGCAAGAGACGCTTACGTTATTTTTATTTTCTTGGTGCTGTAATATGCGCCTCGCCGCCGTAAAGTGGCAGCACTACAAGATGATTCTCACCATCATCTAATAGTTTTAAACATGCGCTTATCCACATATCACCCTCGCCACCAACTACTGGTACGGCTAGCGCCGTCGCAAGCGTATTACCAACGGTGCAACCTATTCGTAAACCCGTGTAACTTCCGGGCCCTCTATAAAGCCCAATCCCTTTAATGTCGCTAAAAGTTAATGAGTTTTGCGCTAAGCAGTCGCGAATAAAATCATGCATACCATACGCAAGTTCGCGGCCTGCCTGCCAGCTATATTGCTGCTGATTGCGTGCATCGCCAATAATTACTTGGCACTCGGGCGTCGAAGTGTTAAGTAGTAGATACATGTCTATCCTCCTCTAAACTGCCCGCAATGGCATCAAACATCGCTATTTCCCTATCACCATTTGCAGTTACTTCAAAATGGCGCGATAACTCAGATGTAGGCGATATTTCGATAATTACACGAGACTTAGGAAGCGCTGCAGCAACCGAGCTTGCCCATTCAATAATCACAATCGAATCAGCATCGGCGGCTACTTCGCGCAACTCATCATGCAAAATTCCGGCATCATGTAAACGATAAAAATCGTAATGCACCAACTGGCGGTTTTTGCCAAGTTCGTAGGTACGATTAATCGTAAAAGTCGGGCTTTGTATAGGTTCAGATATCCCCAAAGTACGCCCAAAAAATCGTGTAAAAGTAGTTTTACCGGCGCCTACATCGCCCACCAGTTCAATCATAAGCGGAAACACACAGTAGGTCGCGCATAAAATGGCAAACCGTTCGGTCGCAGATTCGTTCACCATTTCAAACACATATTTTTTCACTCTCACTAGTATACAATACTGATCTTGAAATGTAATTTTTGTAGCGTATTTACGGCCGGTGGGGTACAATAATCATAAGTATTATGCGAATATCAGATATTACTGTAGAAAAACTGCTTTCTCGTTCGGTCGCACTGCCACCGGGTCAGATTAGCGAGTTAAAAAAATCTGCCGAAGCCATGAATCGCAGCCTCCAAGAAGAAGTGCTGCAACAAAAGGTCATATCTGATCAAGAGCTTACAAAAGCCTTTGCCGACTACGCTCATATTCCTTTCGTCGAATTAAATCCGAAAGATATTTTGCACGAAGATTTGCAACGCATTCCAGAGCGCATTGCCCGCCAGTACAATACTGTGTTGTTTAAGGTAGATAAAAATGGCGCACAATATCTGGCAATTGAAGACCCTGATGATGTTCAGGCTCTTAACTTTTTACAAAAGCAACTTGGCGATAATATCGTAGTGCATATTGCCACACATGATAATATTTTGCTTTGCCTTGAAAATTATCGTGGCGACGTAAACGAAGAACTTAACGAAGTTATTGCGGTTCAAAAAGAAGAATCAAATAACACTGACCAAGCAGTTACCGAATCGGAAATTGCCGAAGATTCGCCGATTGCTCAAACTGTAAACTTGCTGCTCGAATACGCCATTCGCTCCAGCGCTAGTGATATTCACATAGAGCCACGCGAAGAATTTGTGCAAATTCGCTACCGTATTGACGGCGTTCTTAAAGAGGTAAATCGTTTACCGCGCAATGTGCTTGGCGCCCTAGTGAGCCGTGTAAAAATTCTTTCTAATTTAAAGATTGATGAGCGACGCGTACCGCAAGACGGTCGTTTTAAAATAACTGTAGCCGGTAAAAAATATGCGCTTCGCGTAAGCACGCTACCAATTGCCGACGGCGAAAAAATTGTTATGCGTATTTTAGACGAATCTAATCAGGCTGTTACGCTTGAGCAGCTTGGTTATTGGGGACTCTCGCTCGCCACCATTAACGAGGCCCTTACTGAGCCCGACGGTATGATTTTAGTAACCGGACCAACAGGTTCTGGTAAATCTACCTCGCTGTTTAGTGTACTCACCCGCCTTAACACGCCCGATGTGAACATTTCGACTATTGAAGACCCAGTGGAGTATAAAATCCCGGGCGTAAATCAAACCCAAACCAACGCCAAAGCCGGCATGACGTTCGCCTCTGGGTTACGCGCGCTCCTCCGTCAAGATCCAAACATTATTATGGTAGGAGAGATTCGAGATGGCGAAACCGCCAATTTAGGCGTGCAGGCGGCCTTAACTGGGCACCTTGTGTTTTCCACCTTGCACACCAACAATGCCGCCACTACCTTGCCGCGTTTACTTGATATGGAAATTGAGCCATTTTTGATTGCCAGCACCGTGAAAGCAGTAGTTGGTCAACGATTAGTTCGCCGTTTATGCAACAATTGCCGAGTTGAGTACGTGCCCGAAGAAGAAAAAATTGCCGAAGTGGTAAAGCTGTTTCACTTGCGCCAAGAGCAAAATTTCTCCCATATTCACGAATTAGAAAAAGCTGCCGCCGCGCAAAAACTTGGCGGCGACACAGCGCTTAGTACTACTAAAACTACAGTAACAAAGTTATGGAAAAATTCACCAGACGGCTGCGAAGAGTGCAACCATTCTGGCTACAAAGGGCGTGTTGGCATTTACGAAGTATTGGGCGTAAGCATACCAATTCAAAAATTAATTACCGCCAACGCCACCGCCAACGATATTCAAGAACAAGCAATTAGCGAAGGTATGGTTACCATGCAATCGGACGGCCTAATTAAAGCCTTGCGCGGCAATACTACCGTAGAAGAAGTTTTGCGAGTTACCAAGGAATAATATGCCAACATTTACCTACCTCGCCCTTAATCAAAAGCAGGAAAGCATTACCGGTACTCTTGATGCAACCGATCGTGGCCGTGCGCTAGCTATTTTAGCTGGCCAGCGTTTACGACCAATTAGCGTCAGCGAAGATGCGAATGCTATTAAAAAGCGTAATCGTAAAGCACTGCTGGGCAAACGCGTAAAGTCTGATGACGTAGTGATGTTTACTCGGCAGCTAAGCGCTATGATTTCGGCGGGCGTACCAATTCTTCGGGCGCTAGATTCGCTGGGTTCTCACGCCGAAAATCCTACTTTTAAACGTACTATCGAGCTAATGATGAAAGATATTCAGGGTGGTATGCCGTTTGCCGACGCCATTGAAAAACATCCAAATATTTTTAGCGATGTGTACTCAAATATGGTGCGCGCCGGCGAAGCAGCCGGTATTCTTGATGACATTTTGAAGCGTCTCGCTCTTCAACAAGAAAAGAATGCCAGCATTAGAAAAAAAGTAAAAAGCGCCATGACCTACCCTATGGTACTTCTTGGTATTACTGTTTTAGCCTTTTTTGGACTGATGATTTTTGTGATTCCGATGATTGGCAATACTATTAAAGACTTAGCTGGCGAAGATGCCGAGCTACCAATGATTACGCAAATTATGCTTGGTTTTAGTAATTTTATTTTAGGTTGGTGGTTTATTATACTACCGCTGTTATTTGGCGCAGTTTATATGCTACTACGCTACATTAAAACGCCAACTGGCAAAAGAAATTTTCATATTGCAATTCTTAAAATTCCGGCAATTAAGTCGATTGTACGAAAACTGGCAGTTGCACGATTTGCGCGCACCTTTTCGGCACTCATTGGCGCTGGTGTAGCTGTACTTGAGGCACTTGATGTTACAGCCCGGGCAATTGGTAATACCGTATACGAAGAGTCGCTGCGCGATGCGGCAGAGCGTGTTAAAAACGGCGAAACTCTTTCGGCAGTTATCACCGAAAAAGAAGTACTTTTTCCGCCAATTGTGGCTCAAATGCTTTCAGTTGGCGAGGAAACCGGTCAAACCGAAAAGGTGTTAGTTAAAGTGGCCGACTTTTACGAGGAAGAGGTTGATGCTGCGATTGACGGCCTAAGTTCGATTATTGAACCGGTGATGATTGTAATTATGGGTGGAGGCGTTGGTCTAATTGCTGCTAGCGTTATGATGCCAATTACCGGATTAACTAATCAAATTCAATAATACTTATGCTATACTGTTAGGTGAATACGAGTGGGCATGAAAAATAAACTATTTTACCGTAATAAATCAATCATCGGCCTTGATATTAGCCAAACAAGCATCAAGGTTATGGATATTGATGCCGAAAAATGGGCCGTACGTGGCTACGGCTCACTCGATCTTGACCCCCAAAAAATGCTTGACGCCCTTGATGGCGACGGCGCCTACATTCTTGAAAAACTTAAAGAGTTGCTTGCTAACAAAACAATTGGCACGCTTCATAGCAACTACGCCGTACTAGGCGTACCTACTGCTCGTACCTACGTACGAACTTTTAGCTTGCCAGTATCGGCGCAAAAAAACATGAAAGATGCCATTGCCCTTGAGGTTGAGCAATATATCCCAATGCCGCTGAGCGCGCTGTATGTTGACTATGAAGTTATCAAACGCACCAAAGATACTCTTACAATTTTAATGTACGCCGTACCGCAAAAACTTATCGACGACCTTTTAGCTCTTGTGCGCGAAGCTGGTCTTGAAGTTATTATGATTGAACCCGGAATTAGTGCGGTCGCGCGAGTGCTCAAGGCCACCGAAGAGGGGCAGCTGCCGACTGTTATTGTAGACATCGGACCAACCACTACCGACATTGCCATTTTAGACGGTGAGTTACGCGTAACTGGCGGCATTGCAGTTGGCGGAAATACCTTTACGCTCTCTCTCGCCAAAAAACTCAATATTTCGCTCGAAAATGCCCATCAATATAAAGTACTTAATGGTCTTAACCCCGGTCCGCGACAGGCAAAAATCTCAGCAGCACTTAAACCCGATCTTCAACGCATTACGCGCGAAGTACAGCGGGTTATTCGCTACTACACCGAACGCTTTACGACCGAACAAAAACTTGAACAAGTACTTATAGTGGGCGCTGGGAGCAACATGCCTGGCATTGGTGAATTTTTTACCAACGATCTTATTATGCCAGCGCGCGTTGCTAGTCCTTGGCAAAAACTTAATTTTACTCAGGTAAAAGAGCCAGCGCGTCAATTTAAATCTCGCTACATTACTGTCGCGGGTCTCGCTTCAATTAAAGAGAGCGAGGTGTGGAATGATTAATCTACTCCCTAAACCCCAAATCAAAGAATATCGCGCCGCACGCGCTAATACGCTGCTACTTCGTTATGTAATTCTATGCTGTGTTGGCCTAATTATTATGTTGAGTTTATTTGGTCTTATTTATTTTATGCTTATGCAAGCAAAAAACGAACAGCAAGCAATTTACAACGGTAACACGCAGGCTGCTGCAGAATACAGCGATGTTGCAGCCGCCTCTAAAGAGTTTGAACAAAACTTAGCTACGGCAAAAAATATTCTTGCAAATGAAGTGCGCTATTCTAACGTGCCAGTTGCCGTAGCGAGTGCGTTACCGTCTGGCGTTATACTCAATGGTCTCGAGATTAACGAAGGCACATTTGACGTGCCCGTGTCGCTTAACGCTCAGGGAAAAAGTTACGAAGACGCATTGCGTCTTAAAGAAAACTTCCAGAACTCAGATTATTTTAGCGACGTAAGCTTACAATCCGTTACCGAAGAGTCGGGTAACGACTCAGACTATGGCTATTCAATTGTGATACAAGTAACCATGAACAAGGAGGCTCTCACTAATGCGTCGTAACACCAAAAAATCGCAAAGCCTTACCGCCTCAAAGTTACGCATTGTGCTTGTAGGACTTATTGCATTAATTCTTGCTGCTATGGTTGCGGGCTTTATACTGCTATCTCGCGAAACACGTGGTTACGCAAATGAAGTAAAAACTGTCTCCGAATCGGCTGCCAATAGCGCCACCGAGGTTGCGCGACTACAAAATACATCTCGTAAACTAACTGAATACGACGATGCGGTTGAACGCGCGCAAAACATTGCCGCTGAAACCACCCAGTACATGTATCAAGACCAAGTTGTGCGTGACCTTACAGAATACGCCAACCGCTCAGGCCTCAGTATTCAAGGCTTTACCTTTAGCGACGCTGGCGGAAGCGATGCCGCTGGAGGCTCAACGCCCGTCCCTGCTCCCGCCGCTACCGGTGGAATAACCGAAGGCGGAGCCGTGCAACCTGCGACCCCTACCGCTACAGCCCTTCAAACTCAATCGGTCTCTGTGCAACTAGGTCAGTCCGTGCAGTATGAAAACTTCTTGCAATTTATTCGCTACATTGAACAAAACCTTACTAAAATGCAAGTTGATGGCTTATCGCTTGGCGGAGCTAACAGCACCACAGACGGTAGTGGCGGCAGCAGTGACGGAAACTCGCTAGGCGGGCAAACACTTACTATAAAGGTATACATGAGGTAAGCTATGAAAAAATCATCTCCATCAGTATCTATAAGTTCACAGCAAATTTCGCGCAATCTACGCCATTTTATTGGTCGGTTTCACATTGTACTTTTTACGGTTCTTGTACTTGGGGGGCTCGCTTTTACCGTATTTACGCTCTACCGTATTTACGCATCGGCTATTAATGTGCAGCCTACGCAATCAACTGCCGTTAACTACGACATTACAACAATAGAACAGATTGAATCGCTGCGAACACGAAATGACTCTTCAGCCGTAACGCCGCTGCCGAACGATAGACGTACTAACCCATTTACTGAATAGGTAAGAAAGCGAGAAAGTAATGCTAGTATCGGCCGATAAATTCCTCCAACTGCCTGTCATGAGCCTTCAAACAGGCGCGCAGCTTGCTGTAACCGACGCAGCTGTAATTGATCCTCGCACACTTAAAATTGTCGCCTACAAACTCATAGGCCAACATCTTACACGGCTCGATTCGTCGTATCTTATGGTTGAAGACATACGCGAGACAGGCTCCATGGGCTTTATTGTAGATTCGCAAGATGTCATAGTCACTAGCGGCGACGTCATTCATTTACAGAAAATTATTGACTATAACTTTTACTTAGAAGGTATGCGGGTTATCGACACCAGACGTCAGCGCCTTGGTAAAGTGCACTCATACACTATCGAGTCAGGCGGCTTTGTAATACAGCAGCTTTCAGTTCAACGACCACTCATAAAAAGTTTTACCACCACCAGTATGCTTATTCATCGCTCTCAGATAGTCAAAATATCTGATAGCGAAGTTACTGTACGAAATTCGCACGAAGAAGAGCGCGCTACACCTGTACTAACTTCGGCTCGAGCAGCTATAGGTGACAATCCATTTCGTAAAGGCTCACCGGCCGACCCTTCGTAAAAATATGGCGTAAATATTTTTTACTAGTACTCTTCAGTAAGTGCAGCTACAATATCATCGTAGCGAAAGCCTTGCCTCATAAGGTAGGCAATAAATTTTTCACGCTCTGGATAGCGTCGGGCTTTTTTTATAATTATCTTCGCGAGTTCATCTGAATCATCGCGTTCGGTATTTTTTAGCGCTCCATCAATAATCGCTGGCTCCACTCCTTTTGTTCGTAACTCAACCTGCAGTTTTTTACTGCTAATGCCCTTTCGCTGATGACGATTTTCTACCCAATAGCGCGCAAAATGCGCGTCATCAATGTAGCCTTTTGCCTCTAACCGTTTTAGCACACGATCGGCTGTGCCTTCAGAAACACCTTCCCGCTCTCTAATTTCACCGCTTCGCGACTTGTACTTCGTCGCCCGTGTTTTGCGCCATAAATAATCACGCATTTCTTTTTTAGAACGCGGTCGCACCATGCAATATTCTAGCGCCCGGGCATACAACTTTCCAAACTGACTTTCTTCCTCTAGTGCCAGCAGTTCAGTGTCGCTGTACTCTTTGCCAACGCGAATCCCTAAATCGGCCACCTGCACCACATCAAGTGAGAAACGGTAGGCACCGTCTACCATCACATTCACTCGATTAGCGAATTTTTGCTGCGCGGTAAGTCCGGTAATTTTCATCTTTTATAATTACGCGGCCGTGCAGCAGTAAATCTCTCCAGCACGACCGTAAATTTACAGTTTAACCTTTAAAGCCCTACACTTCTTCTTCGGCAACTTTAGCGCGAACCTTGGCTTCAATTTCACTAAGTACTGTAGGATTTTCTTTTAAGTATTGCTTCGTCTTATCACGACCCTGACCAATTTTTTCATCGTTGTAGTCAAACCAAGCACCTGCCTTACCAACCACACCATGAGCAACAGCTAAGTCTAAAATGTCTCCTGCGCGCGAAATACCTTCGTTGTACATAATGTCAAACTCGGCAATTCTAAATGGTGGAGCAATTTTGTTTTTCACCACCTTCACCTTAGTACGATTACCGATTATCTCTTCGCCTACTTTAATTTGTCCAATTCGTCGGATATCTAAACGTACCGACGCGTAAAATTTAAGGGCGTTACCACCAGTAGTAGTCTCGGGGTTACCAAACATTACGCCAATTTTCATACGAATTTGGTTAATAAAGATTACCGTGGCGTGTGATTTGTTAATAATTCCTGTAAGTTTTCGCAGCGCCTGGCTCATTAGTCGCGCCTGCAATCCCATGTGTGAATCACCCATATCGCCTTCAATTTCGGCCTGCGGCACCAGTGCTGCAACCGAGTCTACCACAATAAGATCAACGGCGTTGGAGCGCACCAGCGTTTCGGCAATCTCTAGCGCCTGTTCGCCGTTGTCTGGCTGCGAAACCAACAGGTCGTCGGTGTTTACACCAAGCTTACGCGCATAGGCTGGGTCTAGTGCATGCTCAGCATCAATAAATGCCGCTGTACCACCTTGGCGCTGAATCTCGGCAATCGCGTGCAAGGTAAGTGTAGTTTTACCTGAACTCTCTGGTCCGTAAATTTCTATAATACGACCCTTCGGGTATCCGCCGCCGAGTGCTAAATCGAGGCTCAGCGCACCGGCAGGCAAAAGCTCAACGTTTGCATGCATTGCTTTTGCGTCGCCAAGCTTCATAATTGAGCCGTCACCAAACTGCTTCGTAATCTGATCCATTGCAAGGCCAAGCGCCTTGAGTTTTCCTTCATCGACTTTTTTTGGAGCTTTCGCTTCAGTAGTATCGGTCGTTTTAGCCGATTTTGCTTCTTTGTCTGCCATATGTCCCTCCATTAGCGTTATCTTTTATTATACGTGGTTAGCATATTTTTTGCTATAATTGATGGAGAATGACAAAACAATCTACTCAAGTTGGCTTTACCCTACCTGAAATTATCGTTGTTGGTATTTTATTTTTAGTAGCAGCTGTAATTTTTGCCTGGCAATGGAACGATCTTCAAATTAGTTTTCGTGATGATCAGCGTAAAGTAGCTATAAACGCAATCTATTATGGCCTTGAGGAATCGTTTAAGCCGGCCAGTGGTTATTACCCCGAGCAAATTGATGACGATACTATTAAAACGGTCGATCCGAGTCTCCTCACCGATCCGAACGGCAACAAGCTTGGTGCAAGCGACAGCGATTATCGCTATGAACCAACTGGCTGCAACGATGGGCGCTGCACGGGATACAGCTTGCGTGCCTTGCTTGAGAACGAAGCCGATTTTACAAAGAAAAATCGTTAACCTTACTTATCTTTGCGATGATGCGCCACAATTTCATCGGTAACAGGCCGGCCATTTTTAAATGCCTCGATTGCATCGTTTAAAATTGCGACGGCCTGTTTTGGCTTAGTAACGTAGTGAAAACGATACGTCGTCTCTTCGCCTTCGGTAGAGAGACGAATTGAGCCATAGTTAAGCAGCGACTGTACCGGTCCAATAATTGTAAAACTTGCATCTTCAATGCTTCCAAGACTAACTGTTTGCTCGTGCCGAGAAAAAAGCGAATGCTGAATCTCTTGAATAACACTTTCGTTTGTCATGAAAAATTGATTTTGTAAATACACCCATACAGCAATATAACCGCCAAGACCTATAAGTACCAAGAACATTAAAAGCGGTAAAAAGAGTGAGCCGACATTCGAAATACCAAAGCCAAATATGTCTGTGCTAAAAAGTATAATCCCTGCAAGCACAATAAAAAGCGCGGCAAGACTGACTGTAATCGCGATAGGAATAAACAATCCGATAGGGTGACGCTGAATGTTCATAATAACGTATTCACCGCGGCTTAAATTAAGAAATGGATATTGCTGAAGCGACTCTTCATGGCGACGTTTTACTTTATCGCTCAGTTCAAATTCATCTGGTTCATGAGGGCGGGCAGCGTGTACCACGGCAGGCTCATTTGCATATTGCGAACGCAATCGCGGGTCAAAATTTTCACCAGCGTGCATAGATTGTGGCGCGCTTACGTGCGATGGATTTTCGGCAATCATTTGCGCGTTTCCCTGCTTTTGCTCCGACGGTTGTTCTGAGCGCTCCCCTTCAACTGCTGGCGGATGATAGTACAGCGGCCTACCCTGAAGATCATACCCGGCTGGCGCTGGCGTATGCGGCTGGGTGTTCTGCTGTTGCGGTTGAGGTTCTGAAGCCTGTTTCATACTTTTACTATACCTTATGTAAGGTAATTATTTCCACTCTACCTCTATATGGCGCACCGCTTTAGGTGTGATTCTTCTACCACGCGGCGTTCGCTCAATAAAGCCAATTTGCAAAAGATACGGCTCAAAAAAATCTTCAATCGTACTAGCTTCGTCGCCAGTTAGCGCAGCAATAGTCGTCAGACCCACTGGGTTATCGCCATAGTTTTCGTGAATACTTCGAAGCATGTGTCGATCGGCCGGATCGAGTCCGTGTGTATCAATTTCGAGGAGCGCTAAAGCGCTTTCAGCAGTTTTAGAGTCAATAATTCCATCACCGTTTACATCAGCATAATCGCGCACGCGCTTAAGTAGTCGGTTGGCAATGCGCGGCGTAAGACGAGCGCGCTTAGAGAGTAAATCAGCCGCCCGAGGATCTATACGATTATTAAGAATATTTGCTGCGCGTGAAATAATATGTGCAATCTCTTGCTCGGTGTAAAATTCTAAGCGGAATAAATGACCAAACCTATCACGAAGTGGCGCAGCTAAGCTGCCAGTACGAGTTGTAGCACCAATAACAGTAAATTTTGGCAAATCAAGCCGTACGCTACGTGCCGCTGGCCCCTTACCAATCACAATATCAAGCTTAAAATCCTCCATAGCACTATACAAAACCTCTTCAATAGTGCGACTTAGGCGATGAATTTCATCAATAAACAAAATGTCGCCGTCTTGAAGATTAGTTAGAATACTAGCCAAATCCCCAGCGCGCTCAATTGCCGGGCCGGCGGTAATTCGCAATCCTACACCCATTTCGTTGGCAATAACACTCGCCATGGTGGTTTTACCAAGACCCGGTGGACCATACAAAAGAACGTGATCAACTGGCTCCTGCCGTTTTTTGGCAGCATCAATTGCCAAGCGTAAATTACGCTTTAGACGTTCCTGACCAATATAGTCATCGAAAGATTGTGGACGAAGCGTAACTTCAATTTGCTGCTCTTCGTTGTCTTCTGGATGAATACTAGTATCAATTATGCGCTCAACTGCCATATAATCCTTATTATAGCACCTAGCGAGACAAGGCGGCGCGTACACGCTCGGCCGTAGAGAGGTCTTTTGAAACTGGTGCCAGCGCCACGACTGCGTCGTTTAATGTATAGCCAAGCGCCATCAGAGCCTCAAGCGCGTCATCGTCGTCGGGTACTACTACCGAATCGTCAGTATTTACAGCCACCTCACCCGGCGACGAGTATGTTGGAATGCCAACCTTATCAGCTAAATCAACCGCAATACGTTCAGCGGTTTTTTTACCAATACCGGTAGCTTTTTGAATAAATGCGGTATCAGCGTGCGCTAGGCCGTTTCTCACCGTTTCGGCTTCACCCAAACTTAAAACAGCGAGTGCTGCCTTTGGCCCCACGCCTTGCACCGTAATTAGTAGTTCGAATAGTTTTTTTGCAAGCAGCGATGAAAATCCAAACAGTTCTTGCGACTGCTCTCTAATATGGTGATAGGTAAAAAACTTTACGTCACTCTCTACCATCGTTTTTTCAAAATCACCCTGAGCAAGCGCAACTTCATAGCCAACACCAGCCACATCTACAACCACATGTGTCACAAATTTTTCGGCAACCGTACCACGAATATGGGCAATCATCTATCTATTCTCTTGTCTGTTATTACCGCCGCTACCGTCATTGCCATTGCCATTGAGAGGAGGTATAACTGTTCCACCCTCCTCTGGCTCCTCTTGAGTTTCGTCGTCAGACTCCTCTTCTGGTTCTACTGGAGTTGTTGGAGTGGTAGGTGTAGTTGGCGTAGTAGGGGCTGCAGGAGCTGGAGTTGTGTTTTCATCTTCCTCGTCCTCTTCTGGCTGACGCTCTTCTTCGCGCTCTTCCTCTTCTACCGCAGCCGTACAGCTACCCGACGGCAGTCGACTGGCAAGAAAGACTTCACTACGTGTATTAGAACCCGCGCGTTCTGCCAAGCCGCCGTTGGCACACACCTGCCGCTCAACAATACCACTCGGACGCGTAAAGCTTGGTGAGGCCGAACCAATCCCAGCAGTAATTACCTGCCGCCAAATTGGCGCCGCCATATCCGATCCGCCACTTGCCATAATCTCGTTATTATTATTTCCTACCCAAGTGCCAACAGTAATGTCTGGGGTGTAACCAATTGTCCAGGCATCACGGTTTTCATCGGTTGTACCAGTTTTTACAGCAACTGTTTTACCGCTCACTGTTAGCGCGTTACCAAATAGACGCGAGCGAGCTGAATTGTCAGACAAAATATGCGACAACAAATAGGCACCTTGCTCACTTATTGCTCGCTCTTTAACTGGCGCATATCGGTAGATTTCATTATCAAACTTATCATCAATTTCAGCCAGAGTGGTTGTATCTTTATACTGCCCCTGATCAGCAAAGGTAGCGTAAGCATTCGTCATTTCTATAAGTGGCACTTCCGCCGAGCCAATTGCAAGTGACAATCCATAATCAGCTGCATCATCGAGCGACGTAATGCCGAGCTTTTCCGACTGAGCTAGTGTCGTGTCAATTCCTACTCGCTGCATTACCCGCACCGCCGGAATATTTAGCGACCATGCAAGTGCGTTTCTTACACTTACATTGCCGTAGTATTGTCGAGTGGCATTTTGAGGTGAGTAGCCACCAATATTAATTGCCTCATCTTTAATTACCGTGGCAGGTGTAATAGTGCCGTCGGCTAAGCCTTTAGCGTAATACACTGCCTTAAACGTAGAACCGGGCTGACGTTGAGTGGTCGCCATATTAACCTTACCCCATTCTTCATTGTTCCAGTCGGCACTTCCTACAAGGGCGCGTATTTCACCAGTTTTTGAATCAAGTGCCACCACGCCAGCATTTGAACCTCCTAAGCGTTGAATATACGGCAGGCGGTTTTCAACACTTTCGATAGCGGTATCCTGAAGTGCCAAATCTAACGTGGTTGTTACCTGATAACCTGAACGCTTCACTCGCTCTTCGCCATACTTTTGATACAATTCTTGTACTACCATTTCTGTAAAGTGCGGTGCCGCATTGTCTATTTCAGAGATTGATTCGTTATAAGCAAGCTGCGTCGCTTCAGCGTCGGCACGCTCGCTTTCGGTAATCATCTCGTTATCAATCATTCTATTGAGAACTGTTGCCCGCTGACGGTTTGTCAACTCTTCGCTACCAGTAATTGGCGAGTACGCAGTAGGCGCTGGCAGTACTCCCACTAACATAGCGCTCTCAGCTAGGGTTAAATCGTTGGCGCTTTTACGAAAATAGTTTTGGCTGGCCTCGTCTATGCCAAATGAGTTGTTACCGAAATACACCGAGTTAAGATACATAGTTAAAATCTCGTCTTTACTGTAGCGCCGCTCAATTGCAATCGAGACAATCAACTCTTTGTACTTACGAAGAAATGTTTGATCGGTTGAGAGAAGGGTGTTTTTAGCTAGTTGCTGAGTTAGTGTCGATCCACCATAGGCAGTGGCATCGCGCGACATAATATTTCGAGTAAATGCCTTAATAATACTTACTGGCGATACACCACTGTGCTCGTAAAAGTTTTTATCCTCACTCGCAATCAACGCCTGCTCCGTCACATCAGCAATCTGATCGAGAGGCACCATTTCCCCACTCGATTCTTTACCAGTACGATAAAATGTTTCTCCATTTCTATCTTTTAGTACAATACCAGTGTTGTTACGGTTCATCAGTCGCTCAGGATCGGAGATGTCGTTTGCATAATAAAGATAAATAATAATTGGAATAATTACACAAAATAATAAAACTGGCACACCAACTAATGCAAGCTTTTTTTGCCACGATAATGTCTTAAACCATGTCCATCGGCCACGCAAGCTACGCTGAACCCGGCGATGCAGTGGCATCTTTTTTGTATACTTTCCCTGTCGCTTCATATACTTAGTATAATACGTTTTACAGTGTTTGTCTCGCCATCAAATGATGGGTAATAGCGGCAGCCAATGCGTCGGCACAATCGTCTGGCTTTGGCACCTCTTGTAAACCAAGATTAATGCGCACCATTTCTTGCACCTGTTTTTTACCAGCATTACCGTAACCGGTTATTGTCTGCTTTATCTCATTTGGCGTATATTCGGCAATTGGCAAACGGTGTTTACGACCAGCCAACATAGCCACTCCTCGCGCCTGCGCCACACTAATAGCGGTTGTAACATTTTTAGAAAAAAATAGCTTTTCAATCGACATAACCTCAGGATTGGTCTCTTCAATAATCTCCATTAGGCTGTCGTAAATCTCTTCTAGTCGTATGTCTATAGGCGTGTGTGGCGGAGTTGTGACTACACCGGCCGTAACTAGACGCGTTGAATTACGCACAATATCTACTACGCCAAAACCTAATATTCCCGTCCCCGGATCAATCCCAATAATTCTCATCTACCACTTCTTCTCGCTACCACCATCAACAATGTACGCTTCGCCATCTCGTAACGTTTCAAACATTAAACCTTCAGTGGTAAAATAATCAACCATCGCTTGCGCTTCGTCACCAAACCAAGACGACTTGTAGTGCGGCACGAGCTGCGGGTACACCATATTTAATCCGTCCCAAATAATTTCCTCTTTATAACCCTCCGGTACCTCGTATGGATCATCACCGCGCTCAGTCCCTTTAAGAGTTTTAGTCATAATAATTGAGCCGGCACTTGAACCACCATAGAGAAAATCACCCTCTTTTAGTCGCTGACGTAGCATATCATCTAGCCCACTATACCTAAGCGCTCGACGCAACACAAAGGTATTGCCACCCGATACCCACATTACTTTTGCCTGTTCAATAATTGGCCAAAGCTCATTAGGTTTGTCAAAATAGTTACGCAGGTCTAACTCGTACGGCTCAAACCCCAGAAGCTCCAATTCCGCTAATTTTTCCGCTACGTGCAGCGCCCGTTCATCCTCCATCAAACAATCTTTGGCGTTGTCTATAAAAAGTAGTTTTTTTTCGTTTCCAGCGAGGCGGCAAAATTCTGCTGCGTGCTCACCAAAGCCATAAGAAGAAAGAAATAATTTCATATTTATAGTATAGCACTCCTAGTTGTCTCGAGGCCGACGCAGTCTACCGGCAAACTGCCGCAGCTCTCGTCGCCATTCATAGCCCGCGTAGCTTAGTAAGGCGGCCGCACCACCACCAAGCGCCCACCACGTCCATACCGTCTTTTTTGAAGTTGCGATTGGATCAACGGCAAATTGAGCCGCCGGAAGCACTGCTGACTGCACCTTACGACAGCGATTTGTGTCGGGGTTACGCTCCTGACCTTCTTTGCACGGCGTTAGTTCAGCTGTACCACTGCTAATTAGACGGCAGCGATTTGTCTCGGGGTGTCGATACTGATCGCTACGGCATGGGGTTAAGCTGGCATTTGCCGCAACACGCGAACGACAGCGATTTGTCTCTTCGGAGCGATACTGATCGTCACGACATGGCGTTAATTGACGCGACAAGCCAGCTAGTGATCGGCAACGATTGGTTTGCATATGACGGTACTGGTCATCTCTACAGGGAGATAAAGCCGAGTTTTCGCTAACTATTTTTCGACAACGATTGGTCTCAATAAACCTATACGAACCCTCTGGACATGCCGCCTGAGTTACTTCGTCAGTTTCTATGCGCACGCAGCGCCCACTGCTCTGTCGGTACGTTTGGCCAGATAAGCATTCCGGCTCCAACTTTATAATGTTAGCGCTGCCACCTGTTGGCGTATATGTGGCAAGCCACGCATCTCTATCGCTACTGTACACCCAACTTTGCCCTGCACGCATAGCGGTGTAGTCGACCGTTTCCATAACTTCATCACTACTTAAATGCATAAGCGACACGCTGCCGGCGGTAGTTTTAGAGAGCGTAAGCGGCGTTTCATCTATAGTTATGCTTAAATATTCACCGGATAACAAGGTGTACTGCTCTAGCGTGTACGCCGCATCAGAGCGATTAGTCCTTAGTTTACAGTCAGCTAGTTCAATTGCTTCGGTATGCGGGTTATACAGCTCTATAAATTGCTCACTTTTCTCTAAGTACGCGCCAATTTCACTAATTTGAGCCCGACATAAAACCGGCACGTCTTTTTCAACCGCCACATCTTCTGGACATAGCGGTAATAGCGGTGTTGCAGGCTGGGTGGCAGGATAAAAACCATACCCCTGACTAGGTTTAAGCAACACGTTGTCGCGGTAGCATCGAGTCCACGGCAGCCCATTGTCATGCAACACGGCGGTGCTACTGAGCGTAGAACTACTCCAGCTAACGCTATCTACCACGCTGCCGCCACGTAGTAGCTCAACCGCTCCCGATGCAGTAAGTCGACTGCTATTGTATACAGCTCCACTGGTACTGGTAAACAAAAGTGTGCTTTGCGCCGAACTATTTTCATCCGTACCTGTACCGTAGGCCTGATTACGTATAAAAATCTGCTGGTACGGTTCAATGTACTGGCCGCTAAACCTAAATAATTGCGTAACTGCTCCAGATTCACTTTTAGCATGCAACACCCAGCTATCGTCTAACTGTACGCGTACCTCTAATGGATTATAAATACCTACATACTCTTGTTTACCGCCGGCATCTGTATTGAGCGATGTAATATAGAGTACCTGGGCGAAAGTGACGGAATCTGGCGCAGTTACCTCTACGGCTTCAGGTTGAGTAACTGCCTCTGACTGGACTTCAGAGCTGCTAGACAGCTCAGTCGGCTCTTCCATTTCACCTACAATAGGTTCAACATCCCCGCTAACGTCGTCCGGCTCAACCGCATCTATCTCCTCTACAGCTAGTATATCCGAGAGTTCGCTATTTACTGGCTCTATCGTAGCCACGACAGATTGAGACAGGACAAAGGCACACATTAGCACAATCGCTATACTTACAGCGCTTAGCGTTACACCGGTTCGACATCTAGCTTTGGGCTGCGTGTACACTACTTATACCGATTATGCTTTAATAATGCCACGATTGTAGCGCATAAATTATATAAAGTAAAGTACTAAAGTGCGGCGTTCGTATGCACGTTCACAACGTCATCAAGATCATCAATGGCGTCAAGTAGCTTCATTAGCTTTGCTGCTGTTTCATCGTCAGAAATCTCAATTTGCGCCGTACCAATGTATTGTAATTCAGCGTCTTTTACTTCAATATCTTTACTACGCAAAGCCTCTCGAACCTTTGCAAGATCCTTTTGCTCGGTGTACACAATAAGTTCACCGTCTTCTTCCACGGCATCTTCAGCCCCTGCATCAAGCACCTCAAGCAATACATCTTCGCCAGTTGCCGCTACAGAAATAACCCCTTTACGAGTAAACTGAAATAATACACTTCCCGCATCGGCAATTGTGCCACCATTTTTAGACAAAGCATTTTTTACATCGGGAAAAGTACGATTGCGGTTATCTGTTGCAGTTTCAATAATAAGTCCTACGCCACCGGGGCCGTAGGCTTCATAGGTAATTTCTTCCAAGGCAGCGGCATTCTTGTCATTTACACGGTCGATTGCTCGCTGAATATTGGCGTTGGGCATATTGGCGGCTTTAGCTTTTTCAATTGCAAGCGCGAGTGCCGAATTCATCGCCGGATCACTTCCGCCACGAGCAGCTACGGCAATTTGGTTACCTAATCGAGTAAATATCGCGCCACGCTTTGCGTCGTTTGCACCTTTATCTCGCTTAATTTTTGCCCATTTACTGTGTCCTGCCATATTCTTCTCTCTTTACGTTACTTGCATTTACTCTTAATTATAGCAAATCTACTCTGTAATGTTATGCTGACGCAAGGAAAGCCCAGTCGATTTATAGAGCAATGTTACTACCGCTGCAATGCCAGCGTACATAAGAATCGCCACCCACGGCGCGATCGTCATCTCCCGTTGCGCCCACCAAAAACTACCAAGCCATTCGGCTACATTCAACATATAACCCAGCAGCCACGAAGTTGGTAGCGCAATAACACTGGCCACAATTGGCGTCACATAGTCAGCAATCCCGGTTAAAAATGTAAGTAGCATCGCTAAAGGCACCAGCGGCAGCACCAGTAGATTTGCAAATATCGCCACTAGGCTAACGGAGTTGAAATAGAGCAAAATTATAGGCAGTGTTAATATTTGAGCAGAAAAAGTTTCGCCAATTATCTGCCTTAACAAGCCAGGTTTGCGCTGGGCAAAAAAGTACGCCTGCAGCACTGGTGACACCATCATTACCCCGATAAAAGCCGCAAAACTAAGCATCCAGCCAACATCACCCCATACGTAGGCAGGATTAATAAATACCGTAATTGCCGCTACTACGCTTAATAATACAACCGGATGTAGCTTTCTTCCCACATACCACACTAAAATACTTATTCCCGCCACAAGACCAGCCCTGGTCATGCTTGGACTAAAGCCGGTAACCAAAACAAAGCTGACAATAAGCATCAGTGATAAAGCTAGCGCTGAAAATCGCGACACCTTCACACCCAGTCTTCGCGCTACTCGCACTAAAATTGTAAGGTTATACCCACTGGCTACTACAATATGTGTCAGTCCGACTACCTGCAGGGTTTCGGCCGTTTCCGCTGGGAGAGCCTGCTTTAGGCCGACCAAAAATCCCAACCCTAAACTAGCTTCTGCGTCCGGCAAATGTCTGTTTATTTTTTCAGCAAAACTATCACGCACGTTGCCAGCAATATCGCCCTGATTTTCGCGCTCCACTGTTAATATTTCTGGTCGATACATACTTGCGCCAAATGTACCAAACCCCTCGCTCATTTGTCCTGTCACTTTAATTGTGTCGTATCGTCGCACATATTGCTCGGAAGTCGACAATTGCATCCATACGCTGCCAGCAATATCACGCTCGCCTATTGAAAGGTTTTCTAAAATTACACTCACCGATTCCCCAGCCCCCCGACTTGGGTCTTCTTTAACTTCACCACGAAGTGTGACCTCAGCCTCAACATACGCCGTTAAAACCGCTCGCTGATTATGGTGAGAAATACCGTACGATAGACCTATTCCTGCGCAACCCACAATAAGCAGGCATGCGCCGACTACACGACGATTTATAACCCCTAGCCCCAAAAGTGTTACCCATAACGGCCAAAGGGCACTTACCCACTGCAAACCTACTAGCAACGACAACGCTACTCCGGCGCAAAAACTGCAACTCGCAAATGCCAGCAGCCACGAACTGTGCACTGGCCGGCGTAGTATTGCTCTCATACGATGAAGTATCGCATACATTAGCATAAAACAAAAAAATTCCGACATAGCACGCTATAATCAGAATTTTTATAAATAAATTTATGGAGGGACCACTGGGGCTTGAACCCAGGACACCCTGCTTAAAAGGCAGGTGCTCTAACCAGCTGAGCTATGGTCCCGTTACGCTTTTAAATAGTAGCACTGTATCTGTTAATTTGTCAATGCTTCTTCTTATCATCACCCCCTGTTTTTGGTGACTTAATTGTTAAAAAGTCGAATATTGCGACTACTGCTGCGGCTGTAATAAGCGTACGAGACTGCTCGTCAACCGTTGTTATAGTCAAAAGAAGCGAATCGGGTACTAATCCGTAACGGATAACTAACTGCACACCAACAGCAACTGCGAGCGCCAAAAACAACACCGCACTAAGCAAGTGTTCGTGCTTTTTTGCATATTTAAGTGGTGACATAAGTGCGAGCAGTGGTAATGAAAATGTAAGCGCTATACTCACAATTGCCTCAAGTGGCGCCACACCCGTTTGGATTCCATATGCCCGAAGCGTCGTAGTAACCTCGATAGTCCATAGACTAGCGATTAGCGCGCCGGCCAGTAGGGCAAGCGCCATGAGCCCAAAGCGACGACGCAATAAGTATATGCTGAGTGATAGCATTATTACTACAATTGCAACTATTATAAATCCATTCATCGCTCTACTCTCCCTATTTCAATCGATCCGCCCGGTTTAATTCCAATTTCGCGGGATACACCGGCAGCTACCTCCAGTACATAATTTGCTGGTTGTGGCGGTTGATACTGCACATGTGGCGGCGCATCTGGCAAGACCGATTCGTCTATTGCAATAATACCACCACTCGCATCAATCCACACAATATCTATGGCATACGTCATGTCTTTCATCCAAAAAGACCATTGGCGCGACTCAGGCATTACAAACAGCATACCCTCACGCCGAGATAACGCGCGCGTCTCGCTTAATCCAGTCGATATCTCCTCTTCGGTTATAGCGAGACGCACTGGCAACCTAACACCACTTTCGCGCACCACAACCGTAGACATATCACTTTTTTGCACCTGCCAAACAAAGTACAACGAAATACCTAGCACAACCAGACTCGCCACCACCGCAAGTCGCTTCATTCTCTAGGCGCCAACTTTATCTTTTTTAGTACGGCGCTTGGCGTTTAGTTCTACATATTCAATAATCTTGCCGGCGACGTTTCGCTTAGTTATCTTTTCGATATTTTCGATTCCAAAATAAGGATTAATCGTCATAACCTTCGCCGCTCCATCACTCACCATTAAATCTACCGAGCATATATTAAGTCCGATCGCTTTCGCAGCTTTAACTGCAACTTTTTTACTTTCGTCACTAAGTACAGCAATTTTATCAAACTTAGTATCGCCAGTATCATTCGCCTCCGAAGCAAAAGCGCTGCTGTTTTTGCGCACACTTGCTACAACGCTCGAACCAACTACAATAGCGCGAACATACTGAACCGTCTCTCCATTAATATACTCTTGCAGCATAAACGTAGCATCATTTACGTAAAACGCGCGAATTACCGAACTTACTGCTTTACGAGTTTCAGCCAATACGCTGTTTTCTCTACGCATAGAGGCCACTCGAACAACAGCAGGTAAACCAACATACTCAATTAGCTCGTCTGCCTGATCCGGCTCACGTACAAATACGGTTTTTGGCACCGACACACCCTCGCGCGTAAGGATTTGCATTGTTCTGAGCGTGTCAATCGATCGATTGATTGCAAGTGATTTAATCGGCGCATATGAACCCATAACTTCAAATTGTCGCAATATAGCCGTTCCGTACGTAGACGAGCCCGCAAAAGAGCGAGAAATTACAGCATCATATGGCGAAAGTTTCTCGCCTTTATATAACACTTCCGAACCCTCTGAGGTTAAAGATACGTAGCATGCTGGGTAACGAATTGTTTCAATCCAGTGACCTCGTTTTTCAGCCTCCTCTACTAGTCGGCGTTCCGTATAATAGTGGGGTAGCCGTGTCAATATAGCAAGTTTCATTATTGCTCAGTCCTTAACGGTAGGCTAAAGTGCGTTTTTACAGCCGCAGCAAATACTTGCGCTTCTTTATTTAGATCGCCGTCTTCAGCCATGGTGTAGCCTTTTTTTATTACCTTTAGCATTCTCTTGCCTCGTCCAATTACATCACCTTTATTAAATTTACAAAATACAATAAATTGCTCTTCAGATGCCAAGTCTGCAACCGAATAGCCAGGTTTAACATATGTTACGCTACGGGTGCTACTGTCATATTGATAAATTCCACTAGGTATTTCGTTTTGTAACGTAAATGAGCTGTCGATTTCATTATTAAATATTAAGTACGAATACGGCTCAGATGTACTATTCATGGTCGGCAGCGCCTCTAAATCTTCAACCTCGTACTTAAAATTACCTAGCTCTAAGGTATGAAGGAGAGCGAACGGAATTTTGCCTTTTGCAAACTGCATATCGCTCAGTACGTGAGTGTAACCTGTAAGCCGTGCATTTACCTCAATAGCGTAGACATCATTATCTGGCGTTATTAGTAAGTCGATACCAAATATACCTCGATATCCGTGGCTTGCAAGTTCAGAGCCTACAACTGTTGCAATCTCTTGCATACGGTGTTTTACAATTTCAGATGAATCGCCTCCAAGTTCACCACCACACCATCGCGACACCCCAGGAAGGTTAACATTGCATAAATACTGGCTATCAACCAATTGCCGTTGTAGTCCACCCGTAAACACACCGTACTTAGTTACACACGCCTGAATGCTACACGGTAATCCGTCTACAAACTCCGAAACAACAACTGAGCCGCTAAAAGACGTAGCCTTAAGCTGCTTAACTGCAGCACCGTATTGAGATCTAGTGCGCACTATAAATGTTCCCTTAGACCCCGACGACTCAACATCTTGTATAACAAACTTTTCATACATACCTGCTAGTTCATCGAACATAGCCTCATCAAGCTCATCTAAACGCCGCACTACATGATCAGGCATATTAATAAGTTCTGAGAATTCGTCTCTAAAGTAGCGCTTGTGTTCATACGCATGGGCAATGGTTGGTGAATTCATAATGTAATTCAATGGATTCACAATATAGGGAGGTGACAGCGGGCCATATAATACATATTTGCGGCGCGGATGCTGCTTAACAAAATTGGCAAATTCACGCGAAGAAGCAATTTTAATACCCTTATTTACCTCGTGGTCAATGTTAAGTTCAGCGTTTTTATCCGCTAAACCTAGCGACTCTAACCAGCGGCCGTGGGTATCACTAATTGTAAGAAAATCATCAAAATAATGATGCATATGGAGAAAAACAGACTGATCATCATAAATACCGCCAAGCGGTAACTTTCGATTGTATGTAATGAGCGAGTTTATATCCATACTACTTAATACCAGTCTTTCTGTATTGTAACATTTATATGAGTGAGCGGCTTATTGTGCAAGACGCCTATTACCGATTAACTTTAACATATATGACTACTTTAGTCAATAATTAGCACTCTGTTATTTAATTGTTTTTATAAATTCTGCGAGCGCCGATATCATCTCGCTGCGGTATGTAGCGCCAAACAATATTGGCATCTTGTTCACCTCAAGCACATACTGTTTGCCTGTCACAGAATCACTAACTAAATCAACACCAGCCACATCAGATCGGCTCATCGATGCAGCGGCTCTTTCCGCTAGCATTTTTTGTCTATCGCTTAGTGCAACAATATTACTCACTGCACCCTTGTCGGTATTATTAAGATGCGTGTCATTTGACTGCCTCATTCGCTTTAGGCCAACTTGCGCCTCTCCGTTAAATACCACTACACGATAATCCTCGTTATTCGGAACGTAAGATTGTAGCATAAATATATCGTATGGATCATAGGCACCTAACTTCTCAATCAGCTCGTCTAAACTAGTAACTAAAAAATTATCATTACCAAAGGAAGCCTCTACACCTTTTAGCACCGCCGGTAGACCAAGTTTTTGTAGATATAGCTCGGCCTGTGCCCTTAATCGCCCCACACTGGTAATAACTGTGTTTGGTACCGGAATTGACGCTTGCGCCATAAATGCATGCTCACCCAACTTATTAGTAGGAGGGAAACGCCTTACCTCGGTTGTTTTGTAGGGCACCCCGTGCGCATCAAGATAAACCGCAGCGGCTAGTGCATTTTGGTATGATCGCCATCGTGCAAAGTACACCCCGTTAAACGTTGCGAGATCTTGCCTACTACCGTCGCCAACAAGAACCTTCCAGCCGCTATCATCAATCCAATATTCTAGCGTTCGGAGTTCAGCATAAGAGAGTGTATATTCAGATCCAAGTTTCTCACCCAGAACGCGAATACGATCATCATAATCGTACGCCTGATTATCCGTTCGATCCCACAATACCAAAATTTTTTTCATATTGAGTAAATAATACGCGGTTTACTACGAGTTCGCAATTGTCTTGTCTAAATATGGAATTAGACACGCCAAAATATCATCATGGTTCCCGTCTCGGCAGCTGTAATGCAATTTTAGAGAAGGCGAAAAATTAAATTCGTTAAACCAATAGTTACCAGATTCTGCTGGCTGCGTGTAATCTTTTACAAACATATCAACAACTACAAACCCGTGGCCAATTTGGTTGCTAATACGCTGCACTTTTTCAATTAGCGAATCGTGAACATTTTCGAAAACATTTATAATAGATGCACCATTTTTAATCATGGTACCGCTACCAATAGTAAGCTCTCTGTTCATATTTAAAATCTCTTGAGAAGAAATGGTATCTGGATTAAGCATTGTCTCGTCAAGATCAGGATAGGTAACATAAGGCATTTTAAAAGTACGGCGACTATCGTTCTCTTTTGCAATTAATTCTGCAACCGTACTGTGGCCATCACCAACTACGTAAGGTCGCTTTCGAAGTAGTGCCGACACTACTTTTCCATCTACAACAGCAAAGCGTATCTCTTCAGCGTCAACCGCCTCTTGCACTAATACCAACGGCGTGTGGCCATTACTATAGGCTTTCGTTACAGCTTCCTCAAGATTGTTGATCGACTTAATGCCCGCAGTAAACCCGCGTGCGCCAGAAGCGTTTTCGGGTTTTACTATAACGCCCCCAAAAGAGTCAATCATACGCTCGATCGCTACCTTATCAGCATTAGTTACGCGCGTATCTATTACATGAGTAGCTGGGTAGCACACCCCTACTTCGCCAGCAAGACTATAGGCTCTTTGCTTATTTTGACTTACCGTATGCGCAGACGATGTAACAAAAGGATATGACACAAGTCCATTTCGTGTCAGCCAAGATTTACCAGACGCGTGCTTAAAACGCGTGTATTTGCGGCCATCAAGGGTAAAAACATCGACGCTATAGCCAAAATCTTTCATAGCGACATGCAAAATATCTATACTGATTGTCGTACTCATATCAACTTACTGTAGCAAAACCAACTATTAATCTCAAACGGTGAGGCTGTACACAAAATTACATACGTTATAAAAATTAAAAAATGCTACGCTTTTTAGCCTGAGTAAACTGCTCTAGCAGTTCACGCTGTTTTTTACTTAGTTTAGTTGGTGTATCTACAATAATACTCACAATGTGAGGGCCACGCTTATCGCTCCTAAGCTGCGGCACGCCATGGCCAGATAGCTTAAAATCGGTTCCACTTTGAGTCCCAGCTGGAATTTTCATACGTACCGGCCCATCGATGGTATTCACGTCCAGCTCTGTACCAAGCGCTGCATCTACCATCGAAACATGCGCTTCGCTTAGAATAATCAACCCTTCTCGTGTAAATTGTTTGTGCGCCCGCACGCGAATATTTACGTATAAATCACCGCGTTTACGCCCCTGACCAATAGATTCACCACGTTCGTTAAGGCGGATAGTTGCACCATCGTCAATACCGGCAGGCACTTTTAGCGCGATTTTTTGCTGTTTACGCTCCACACCAGCGCCGCCACATACGCTACAGGCTTTTTCTGGCACCTTGCCTCTACCTTCGCACGTAGGGCAGGTTACGGCTTGCTGAATTTGGCCAAAGAGTGAATTCATCACGCGGGTTTGCTGGCCAGCCCCTTTACAGTCTGAACACATTTTTAAGCTATGACCAGGTTCTGCGCCATTACCGCGACAATGCGTGCACTCGTCGTTCATTTCTATTGCGATGTCTTTTTCGACACCAAAAACTGCTTCTTCAAACGTTAAACTTAGCGTCGTTTCAATATCTCTACCGCGTTGCGGCTGACGACTACCGCCCGCACCACCGCCAAAAAACTGCCCAAAAATATCACCAAGGCCACCGTCTCCAAAATCAAAGTGTACGTTTTGCCCACCAAAGCCACCAAAGCCTTCAAACGGATTTCCACTACCACCGCCTGCACCGCCGCCAACGCCGGCATGCCCAAACTGGTCATATCGCTGACGTTTTTGTGCGTCCTTTAGCACTTCGTACGCCTCATTTACCTCTTTAAACTTTGCCTCATCGCCGCCCTCTTTATCTGGGTGAAACTGTACGGCACGTTTTCTAAAGGCCTTTTTTATCTCATCGGCCGACGCGTCTTTAGAGACGCCAAGTACTTCATAATAATCACGCTTGCTCATTACTTTTAGTATATAAAACTAGCACTCTTAATTCAAGAGTGCTAGCAGGGTACTTTGCGTTGTTTAGTTCTATACGCTGCGGGCGTGGCGAGAGTTAAGCGTTAAAAGCTTTACGATACCCCAACCAATTAAAGTATAGATAAGCGCGCCAACTAGCGTGCTAATGCTGATTGTTGATTGCCCGTAAGTAGGCGTACCAAACATTCCCTCAAACGGTAGCGCAAATACAGCACTAAGTCCGTAAATAAAGCTTACAAACGCACTTGCCTCTGATGCACCAAGTAGTAAGAAAATAAATCTTAGCAGTAGTAACGACACAATAACGCCCGTAATAAACCAAACTAGGCGAGCTACTGTAATTTTAGCCGACACCTTATCTTCAGATGCGCGCTGTACCGACTCTCGTTGCACAGTGGTGTCGCCCACCTGCTCTACATTACGCTCGGTAGTTGTAACTTCTTGATCACGATCCATAGTGTTGCTCCCTATTAATTATCACCTAAAGTATAGCACACCTTGCCCTGCATAGTTTATACTCTATATACGCTATGCCCGAACACACGCTGCCACGATTTTTCCGTCACGATGCCGATATAATTACAAAGAATGTTCATTATTTTCCGGGCGACGAGGCAATCTCTCCGGCTCGGTATGAATCAGCAATACAAGGTGGGTACCTCTCCTGCGTTACGTTTACTTACGGTGCAGCGCGTTCATTTGGTCTCCCTATAGACACCGAAACTTTTGAACGCTGGAAACGCATTACAACTGCCACAAAAAAGATTGATGACTATATTGATGACGACACTCAGCGTTACGCCGATGTGCTCGCGCACGCAGACCCCTCTACCAGTTCGCTTTCAAGCCTACTTGCAGACGCTAATACTACTATACTCGACCAGCCAACTTACGATAATTTAGCACTTTTAGAGCATAGCGTAAGCCCTTACCCTGAACAGTACCAACAGTTATTTTACAGTGCTGCAGAAGTGGCAAAAATAGGCCTAGCTAAACGACGCGCGCAATCGGTTGATCAGTACAAAATTTTACTTGAGCAAGAGGCTCTTGCCACTGCACCCCTGCTTTATAACTCAGTCTCTAGTTCGGTTAAAGATCATTCAAACTATTCAAAATTCACCGACTGGTGCCAATATGCGCTAGAACTAGGTACACTTGCAGACAGTGGGCAAGATCTTATGCGCGACAAACAAGAGGGGCTTATCTCTTTTGATGTCACAGCATGTCATGCGCTTTCAATTGCGCTTTCTGGTAGAACCGCAGCGCACGGTATGTTAAAACGACGAGCCAGTCTTGCTACCGCTCGTGCTGTTATTACTCGTGGCGTAAGCGGTTTCTAATGAAAAAAGCGCTTGCTGGTATAATATAAATATGACACAACTTGAAGGAACTACACTGGCAGACTTTACTCCACGAAAAAAGGTAGATGCGCTGGAGATAATAGATACAAAAATAGGTAGTGGTGAAACCGCAACGCCGGGTGCTACCATCACCGCTCACTACACCGGAGCCCTATGTAAAACGGGCGAAATATTTCAAAGTAGTCACGACTTTGGCGATGCCATAACGTTCGGCCTAGACCAAGTAATTCAGGGTTGGGGCGAAGGCGTGCCCGGTATGAAAATCGGTGGTATTCGTCGATTAATAATCCCGTCAGAAAAAGCGTATGGCTCAGTTCGTGCCGCAAGCAACATTCCGCCAAACAGTGACCTAGTGTTCGATATCGAACTTGTCGCTATCCCAATAAATAACTGATTAGCATATAGCAATAAGTTGCCGTAGCGTTCTTTATACCTATTGACTTTTTATAATAAAATTAGTATAATATACGTGAACTTGTTCTTCACAATTCGAATCCATCTGATTGGAGAGTCATCATGACCACCACCTACGAGTCCGCCAGACCGCTGACGGAAGAGGACATCCAGACCCGAGAGTACTACGTCAACGCCCTCATCGAGGCGGTGAGGGACACCTTCGGGCAGACCAACAACCACACCGCCCTCAACGCACTCAAGACCTGCGTCGATGACACCCAGTTCTTCAACCACGGCAAGGCCGACTACGCTCGTGACTTCCTGGTTCGATGGCTGAAAGACCTGGGGAACATCAACCCGAGGCTTCAAGCTGAGATCCTCTCCGAGATCGGCACCTACAACGAGATCATGATCGAGGACTACGACGCCCACCGGGCACGTGTCTGGGCTACAGCACCAAGGCTGACCGGTCTCCTGCCCAAGAACCTGGAGATCGTCTGGATCCACTCCCGGCTGAAAAGCCTGATCTACCGAGTCCGTCAGATGGACGTCTGAGAACCCGTTCACCAGTCCTGCCGCCCGGCTTTTACTAGCGGGCGGCAGGCAGAACTATGAAATTATACACAAAATACCGGCCCTCGCAGGAGCCGGTATTTTAGTTTTGCAAAAAGTTGACTACTTTTTGTCTTTGTCGTCGTCGACTACTTCACCTTCGACTGGTTCGTCAGACTTCTTATCATCTGATTCACCGTCAGCCGCAGCTTCACCGGCTTCGTCGCCAGCCGCCTGGTACATCTTGGCACCAATTGGCATGATAGCTTCTTGTAGGTCTTTGGCAGCCTTCTCTAATTCTTCTTTATCATTAGAGTCTTGGTGCTTTTTAGCTTCTTCAACGGCTGTCTCAATTGCCTTCTTGTCGTCATCAGTTATCTTGTCTTTGAACTCATTAGGCATCTTTTCAGCTTGGTAGATAGCGTTTTCTAGACTGTTACGCGCATCAACAGCTTCTCGTTTTTTCTTGTCTTCATCAGCGTGAGCTTCAGCCTCTTTTTGAGCCTTCTCGATGTCTTCTTTGCTCATGTTGCCGCTGTCTTGGATGGTGATAGATTGCTCCTTACCAGTTCCCTTGTCTTTAGCAGTTACATTCAAGATGCCGTTAGCGTCAAGGTTAAAGGTAACTTCGATCTGTGGTACACCGCGCGGTGCCGGCGCGATACCATCTAGTACGAAGCGACCAAGGCTCTTGTTGTCAGATGACATTTCCCGCTCACCCTGAAGGACGTGGATTTCAACTTGCGGTTGATTGTCAGCTGCAGTTGAGAACGTCTCAGACTTAGATGTTGGAATAGTTGAGTTGCGCTCAATTAGCTTAGTTGTGACACCACCCATGGTTTCAATACCAAGGCTTAGTGGAGTTACGTCTAGTAGTAAAACGTCTTTGACGTCACCAGCTAGCACGCCACCCTGAATAGCAGCACCAACAGCCACAACTTCGTCTGGGTTTACACCCTTTAATGGGTCTTTGCCAAAGATTGACTTAACTTTTTCAACCACAGCCGGCATACGAGTCATACCACCAACTAGAACAATCTCGTCAATTTCACTAGCTTTTACGCCAGCGTCTTTTAGAGCTTTCTCTACAGGCTCGGCTAGACGGTTAATTAGGTCAGATACTAGGTCTTCTAGCTTGGAACGAGTTAACTTGTACTCGAAGTGCTTTGGACCTTCGCTATCCGCCGTAATGAACGGTAGGTTAATTTCATATTCGTTAGTTGAAGACAGCTCTTTTTTGGCCTTTTCGGCTTCATCCTTTAGGCGCTGCATAGCCGCCTTGTCATTCTTTAGGTCGATACCTTCTTCATTTTTGAAAACGTCTAGGAAGTGGTTAACAATTCGGTTATCGAAGTCTTCACCACCAAGGTGGGTGTCACCGTTAGTTGAACGAACTTCAAACACACCATCACCTAGCTCTAGAATAGACACGTCAAAAGTACCACCACCAAGGTCGAAGACGGCAATTTGCTCGTCCTTTTTACCTTCTAGGCCATAAGCTAAAGCGGCAGCAGTTGGCTCGTTAATGATACGCTTTACCTCGAGTCCAGCAATCTTACCGGCATCTTTTGTAGCTTGGCGCTGTGAGTCGTCAAAGTAAGCTGGAACTGTAATCACCGCTTCAGTTACTTTTTCGCCTAAGAAAGCTTCAGCGTCAGCTTTGATCTTTGAAAGAATCATGGCTGAAACGGCTTCTGGAGTGTATTCAGTATCACCCATCTTTACCGCTACACCATCGCCTTTTTTAACAATTTCGTATGGCATGATGTCGTGGTCTTTTTGAACTTCGTCGTCAGAGAACTTACGACCAATTAGGCGCTTTACACCGTAGATAGTGTTTTTAGCGTTAGTTACCCGCTGACGCTGAGCAACTTGGCCAACTAAGCGGTCGCCATTTTTGTTAATTGCGACGACACTTGGTGTCGTGCGGTTACCTTCGGCGTTGGCAATAACTTCAGGCTTGCCGGCTACCATGTAAGCAAAAGCCGAGTTGGTAGTACCAAGGTCGATTCCAATAATCTTTCCCATTACTATTCTCCTTAAAATATTAAACTAAGTATTCTGTATCTATTTTAGCACTCATCTATGCTGACTGCCAATAGTTTTAGCTTAAAAAATTAGCACTCTATTGTCAAGAGTGCTAGCTAAATTAACAATCAATGCGAGCAGACGAAGGCGATGATGTAAGTGTACTGACCCGATTATTACCGTAATCCCACCAATCCAGCCATGCACAAGTACCGCTAGCGTTTATCACATACCGTACCGTGTTAGTGCCGTTGGATTGATTAGCAAAGGTAATATTATAGCCATCTACCTTAGCTTCTGCAGGACCAGAGCCATTTACCGTACTGCCCGGCGCGCGGTTGTATATAAGCTCATCAGCCGAAGGATATTGACCAGTTACTACTTTATACGACTGAACTTTTTTAGAGATTGTAGTCACCATAGATTGCACCGTTGACGCTTTAGCACGATCTTGTATGCCGTTGTAGGCAACAATCGTAATAGCCGCTAAAATGGCAATTACTACAATAACTATTAGTAGCTCAACTATTGTAAATCCACCTGTAGTTTTCTTCATTAACCTTAAGCATATCACGAAAAATTACACTCTCGCAACCGATAGCTCCGCTAAGTATAGCCTTATAAATTATTTTTTTTATTTACGAGTTACTTTTACCATGGCATGTCGCAGTGGAGTGCCATTATAAAGGTATCCAGATTGAAGTTCCTCTGCAATCACTTCTTCGTCACCTTCAGTTTCTTCGTCAAACTGCACCGCCTCGTGCAATTCTGGGTTAAACTTGGCGCCCGCCGACGCGTCAATTTTCTGTAAATCTAGCCCTTGCAAAGTTTTCTCTAAGTTTTTCGATAGACCAATAATACCTAAAGCCCATTTGTTATCTGCAAGCTCACTAGGTACGTGCGCTATAGCTCGCTCAATTGTATCAATTACTGGTAGTAATTTTTTAATTGCCGCCGCCTGACCGTGCTGGTACGTTGCCGCCCTGTCGGCCTCACCACGCTTGCGATAGTTTTCAAAATCGGCTCGCGTGCGCTGAAGATCAAGCGTTAGCTCGTCAATCTGCTGCTGTTTTTTATCTACCTTAGCTTTTTTTTGCTTAGTATCATCGGTTGGTTTCGTCGAATCATCGCTCATACGTAATCTCCTTAAAATAAATTAACAATAGCAGTAATTAGCCCAACAACTGCTTGTACGATTGCTTCAATTATTGCAACAATACCACTCACTAAGGTATTAATAATTGCCACAATGCCATTTATAAGTGTGTTTATAACATCCATATCACAAAACCTCCTCTAGCATGGCACCTGCATGGCGAACTAGGCGCATCACTCGGCCATAGCTCTGCCTAGTTGGCCCCAGTACGCCAATGTAACTACTGTCGCTATAGGGAGAACGAAAGCGACTTATAATCAGTGTAGCGCCACTCGACTTGCCAATTGGGTTTTCGCTTCCAATGTACACATTTAATGGCTCATTTGGTGCTGCCTCTCTTAACCACGGCTCCAAATTATCAAGTAATCTTGCGACCGCCTGTACGTGCTGTCCGCTAATAAATTCTGGCTGCGAAAATAAATTGCCAATACCATTCATATAAAGTTCATCACCGATTGTAGCTAGGCCTAGATTTTGCGTAAGATCGACCAGACTGTCTACTGCGCTTCGAATCGCCCTATCCGAGCGATCACCGCAGCTACTCACCCGAGCGTCAATCGCTCTCGCACTGCGATCAAGTTCGGGGACTGCTGGCGTTTCTGAAGCTGCTATATGATTTACATATAGACGATAGCCCTTGTCGGTAGGAACGCGCCCGGCACTGGTGTGTGGCTGAGCAATCAATCCCACCTCTTCTAGTCGAGCCATTTCACTACGAATAGTCGCACTCGAAACACCAAACAATTTTGCCAGCGTCACGCTGCCTACAGGAGCGGCAATCTCGGCGTACTGCTCTATAATTGCGTAAAGAATTGCAAGTTGGCGGTCTGTCATGGTATTTACTATACCGCTTACTGGCACTCTTTGTCAATGAGTGCTAAATACTAGACGCGTTGCTCTAGCTTTTCTAAAATTGCCTGCGCCACCATGCGCCCATGGGTAGATATATCCACGTCTTGCTCGCCACTCTTTGCTATAGTTTGCACTTCACGTACAGCCGTAGCTAGCTCATTATTTACTACAAAAAAATAACTGTTGTTGCCGAGCACATGGCGCAACTCTTTTATAGCGCTCTCTCGTCGAGCGGGCCACTCTTGGGTAAACTCGGTTTCACTAGCATAGCGACTTTTTAAGCGCTCCAGCCACACTTGATAATTTGGCGGCACTATAAAAATTGGTCGCACGCGTGATGAAACCGCAAGATATTCATCTACCCCTTGCACATCAATATCGGTAATCGCAACTTTACCAGCCGTCATTGCTCGGGCTAGTTCGCCGCCACTGGTGCCATACACAGTAGAGTGCACTTGTTTTACCTCAATAAAGGCTTGGTTATCAACCATCATTTCAACTTCTTGCGGCGATACAAAATGATACTCACGACCATCTTGTTCTAAAATCCCGTTATTCGAGCGCGGCGCCCTAGTAGTATGCGAGACGATGTTATAAAAACCTTCGTCTTCTAGCAAATGTCGCATAATAGTATCCTTACCGGCACCGGCAATTCCAACTAAAAAAGTAATTTGAGCCCGAGCAACTAGCTGTTTTGCCTCTACTGAAGGCGAATAATTTTTAATTTTTTGAGTAAGTGAATCTGAAACTGCTGTCATAAAGAGTAGTATATCACCCTAGTCACGCTTTAACATAACGGTAAATGCTTCTGACGGAATATCAACTTTACCAAAGCGTTTCATACGCTTTTTACCCTTGGCCTGTTTGGCGAGCACTTTTTTCTTACGCGAAACATCGCCACCATATAAACCAGTTGTAACATCTTTTCGGTATGCCGATAAATCAGCTCGTGCAATAAATTTTCCCCCAATTGCCGCCTGCAATGCAACCTGAAAATTTTGTCGTGGAATTACTTCTTTTAATTTATCTACCACTTCGCGCCCAAGCCGCTGAGACTCGCTGCGGTGCGCCATAACCGACAGCGCATCAATCATTTCGCCAGCTACATAAAAATCTACTCGAACCAAATCTTCGGCCATATAAGCATCTAGTTCGTAATTAAAACTACCATAACCACTTGTAACCGATTTTAATTGATCGTAAAAGTCTGTAAGTAGATTGGCAAGAGGTGCCTCAAAACTAATTAGCGCTCGCTCATCAATATAGCTAAGATTTTTTTGAATACCGCGCTTAGCGACAATAAGCTGAATAACCGAGCCGATGTATTCAGACGGCACCACAATCTCGCCCTTAATCCAAGGTTCACGTATCTCTTTAATTTTTGTTACATCTGGCAAACTAGCTGCCGATTGAATATCAAGCTCTTCGCCATTATTTAAGGTAACCTCGTAATCGGTACTGGGGTTTGTAACTACAAGATCTAAATTATATTCGCGCTCCAAGCGCTCACGCACAATATCCATATGTAGCAATCCTAAAAAGCCAATGCGCACACCAAAACCAAGTACGGGTGAATTTTCGGGCTCAAATTGTAGGGCTGAATCACTAAGCGATAACTTTTCAACAGCGTCCTTAAGATCTTGATAGTATTCATTCGATACCGGAAAGAATCCGGCGTATACAAAAGGCTTTACATCTTGATAACCTGGCAGCATGTCATCGGCATGCGCGCGCTTAACCGTAACAGTATCACCAACACGTGCATCGCGAGTTGTTTTAAGGTTTGTCACAATATAACCAATTTCACCCGTAGAAATATCGGCCTCAGCCCGCATAACCGGACTTAATGCGCCTACCTCAAGCGCCAAGCCATGAGCACCCGTTGCAAGCATTTCAATTGTATCGCCTTTTTTAATACTACCGTCAACAACTCGAGTGTACAAAATAACGCCGCGATAATCATCATAATAACTATCAAAAATAAGTGCCCGTGTTGGCGAATTGGGCTGTCCCGACGGGGGCGCAATACGTTCAACAACTGCATCTAAAACTTCGGGCACGTTCTGTCCGGTTTTGGCGCTAATTTTTATAATGTCGTCATCACTGCAACCAAGTAAATTTATCACCTCGGCGCTCACACGCGGCACATCAGCAGCCGGCAAGTCTACTTTATTTAATACCGGAATGATCGTAAGATCAGCATTAAGTGCCAGGTAGACATTTGCAAGGGTTTGCGCCTGAATACCCTGAGAGGCATCAACTACCAAAATTGCACCCTCACACGCCTCTAGACTACGGCTTACCTCGTAGCTAAAATCTACGTGGCCGGGTGTATCAATCAAGTTTAAGTCATGATCTTTGTAGCGCATGCGAACAGGTGCAAGCTTAATGGTAATTCCCTTTTCTCGCTCAAGATCCATGCTATCAAGCAGCTGCGATTTCATATCGCGACTCTCTACGGTATGGGTAAGTTCCATCATACGATCGGCAAGCGTAGATTTACCGTGGTCAATATGGGCAATAATACAGAAGTTTCGAATGTGTGACTGATTCATGTCTCTTTATTATAACAGAGGTTCTAGTGCCTAGAGCCGTTAAGCGAGCTAAACAATAATTTATAAATTCTCTCAATAATCGGCTTAGCTTCCTGCAATTTAAATAGTTGTGATACGCCAACATACAACAAAAAGCTAACCGCTGTAATTACCAAAAACTTTGGAAACGCGCTGAAGAAGCTGTTATCAGTATTTTGCAGCGGCAATAAAAGAACAAGCGCGTAAGTTCCTACGCCCATAACCGCCGCCGAAATAACCATGCGTGCAACCGCTTTCATAAACGTTAGGTCGAATAATTTTTTAAGGCGAGAATTAATAATTATAAACAGAATGAAAACTTCGATACCAGCAACGATTGACTGGGCAATTGCGAGACCATAGGCACCCATATCAAGCTGCATACTTAAGAAGATTGCCAATACAATATTGAGCGCAATTGCCGCAATAGAAATATATAGTGGTGTTTTAGTGTCTTGCTGGGCATAAAACGCCCTTGAGGTAATATGGTATACCGAGCGGAAAAAGATGGCTGGCACCAGAAAGCCTAAAATTCCCGCCATCTGCACATCGCCGCCATTACGAATAAAGTGAATAAGATATCCGCGCGTAAAGAAAGTAATAACTGCAACCGGCAGTGCTAACCATATAATAATTCGCAACATTTTACGTAGCTCGTTGCGGAATAAATCGAGACGGCCTTTGCCAAGTGACTCAGTCATACTTGGAAACGCAGCGCTACTAATGGCTACGCCAATAAGGTTAATCGGTACCATATGCAGCGTTAATGCCTGCTGGTAAGCGCGGATTGTACCATCGGCCATACGTGATGCCAAATTAATTTCTACTAACGTAACTGCGTAGTCCATACCCTGATCAAGCGAGCGCGGCGGCAGAAGACTTAATACTTTTCTAAATCCTTTATTTTTCCAGTAGATTTTAAATCGGTAATCTAACCCTAATCCAATAAGTCCAATCGAACTAACTAGTAGCTGTAAAATTGCTCCAAGCACCACACCAAGAGCTACGCCCATAATACCGCCTTCGAATATTTCCCAGCCAAACAGCACAATACCATTAGTAAACCAGGTAATTCCAATAATAATACCTATGTTATAGATTATTGGTGCGAGGGCATAAAATGTAAAACGCCCCACCGCCTGCTGAATACTAGCAATTACCGTAGCAATTGCAAACAGGAACGGGTTAACGGCAATTACGCGCATCATACTTACCGCTAGGCCATGACCAGATTCACTAAGGCCGGGTGCAATAATATAGCGAATAATCGGATCAGCAAAAACAATTATTAAAATGCTAGCAATAAGCGTAATCAGCGCCATAAAATTAATCATGCTGGTAGAAATTTGCCAAGCAGATTTTTTATTACCTTTAGCAAGGCGTTCGTTAAATACCGGTATAAATGTAACGCTCAGCGCGCCCGAAACCAATATAAAATACATAAAGTCGGGCACCGTAAAGGCAGCTGTGTAGGCATCGAGACCAACTGGATAGCCAGCTAGGCCAGCTTCTTCATTTGGTAAGTAGGCACTGTTTAAAAGCCGATCACGAAACAACCCCATAAGGCTAGATATAAGCGTAGAAGCAGCTAGCAAAATAGCGGCTATTTTAATGCTTAGCCGCTTATTTGCTTTTGATACCACACTACGCATTCGTTTCATAGGCGTGGGCGTAACTCGTGCTTACATTGTTAATCGCAGTACACTACGGTTAAGAATGGAGCTTGGCTTCCTTAGGTAATGTTGCATTTGCAAGTACTTCGTTAACGCGATCTTCTTCGATAGTCTCCTCTTCCAAAAGTACATCTGCTAGTGCATCAAGACTCTCTCGGTTGGCAATGATTACCGCTTCGGCACGGCGCGACGCCTCTTTAATAAGCGCCTCAACCTCTTCATCAATTGTGCGCGCTGTGTCGTCGCTGTACGGCCGTTCATGCGTCATTTTGTCAAACACCATACCGCCGTTATCATCATGAAACACTTGGTCGCGTAATTTATTGCCCATTCCCTGCTCAATAATCATATCGCGAGCAATTTCGGTAGCTTTACGAAGATCTGATCCAGCTCCGGTCGTAATCCCATCATCGCCGTACAAAATTTTTTCTGCCACGCGACCACCCATAGCTCGGGCTAAAATGTCTTTAAATTCATACACGTTGGTATAACTCTTATCTTCTGGTGGAAGAAACCAGGTAACACCGCCAGTACCACCGCGTGGAATAATTGTTACCTTATGAACTGGATCGCTATCTGGTAGCACATGGCCAACAATGGCGTGCCCGGCTTCGTGATAGGCGGTTAATTCCTTTTCTCGTTCGTTCATTACTTTTGCTTTTCGTTCAGGGCCAATTGCAACCTTTTCAAAAGCTTCAGTAAGATGTTTGTTAGTAATTTTCTTCGCATCCTCGCGAGCTGCAATAATCGCCGCTTCGTTGGCAATGTTTGCAAGATCAGCACCGCTAGAACCAGCAGTTTTAGCAGCTAGTTTGTCTAGATTAACCGTCTCATCAACCGGCTTGTTCTTAAAGTGTACGCCTAAAATTGCTTCGCGATCCTTACGCTCTGGAAGCATAATATTGGTTCGTCGATCAAAACGACCTGGTCGTAAGAGCGCTGGATCGAGTACGTCGGCACGGTTAGTGGCGGCTAGCACAATCACATTTGTACCGGTTTCAAACCCGTCCATCTCTACCAGAATTTGGTTTAGGGTTTGCTCACGCTCATCGTGACCACCGCCCATGCCCGAGCCACGCTTACGACCCACTGCATCAATCTCATCAATAAAGATGATAGCGGGCGCGTTCTTTTTTGCTTTTGCAAATAAGTCTCGCACACGAGAGGCACCCACACCAACAAACATTTCTACAAATTCCGAGCCAGAGATAGAGAAGAATGGTACATTAGCCTCACCCGCAACCGCTCGAGCAAGCATTGTTTTACCCGTACCAGGGTTACCAACTAGCAGCACGCCTTTAGGAATTTTTGCCCCTAGAGTTTCGTATTTTTTAGGATGCTTAAGGAAATCAACCACCTCTTCAAGATCTTGCTTGGCGGCATCATTACCAGCAATATCACTAAACACCACTCGTTCTTTATCAAGCCCGTAAAGTTTAGCTTTGCTTTTACCAAAGCCCATAGCCTGATTGTTTTGCCCTTGAGCCTGACGCATCATAAAGAGAAAGAAACCAATAATAAGAATGAGTGGCACAAAGATAATTGCCAAATTCCATAATGTTTCGCCAGTTTGCGACGGCGGCTGCACTACCACTTCGGTCTCTGCCTCTTGGTTTAATCCCTGTTCGTAAATACTACTTCCCGCTTCTTTAAAAGATTTTTGCGTTGGTTCGTCTTCACCTTCAGGTGTAATTGTCATCTCGTTACCTTCAATGGTAATCTTTTTAATCTCGCCTTCGTTTGCTCGAGAGATAACTTCCGATACTCCTACTTCTTTGAGGTCATCGTTTGGCGAGAAAATACTAAACAATAGCAGGCTACCGAATATTATTACTGCCCAAAATAAACTTAATCGTGCAATATTATTTCGCTTGTTCTTATTATTCAAATTCGGTTTCTTTTTGGCCATAGTGGTACTTTATCTGTCCTTTCGATCGATATGAGAGCGGTTTCGCTCTGTCTATAATATCATCTAAGGCTTATAGCGTGCTAGAGGTAAGTACACAACACGGCAGACCCTGCTAAGCGGTAGTTTTCTCAATAAAAAACCGTTTATACTCACAGCGCATTCGCACGCCACGCATAATATCAAAGCGACTACCCGGATGAGCGGTTTTAATGGCTAAAAGTGCCGCGTATGCCTGCGGATAAGTTGGTAGCCGACCGCTATGGTCTTTTATAATATAGCGCACCATCTCTACCGCTACATCACTAGGGCTCATAATAAACAGGTAGCGAGCATAGTCACTCTTGCCGCCCACAACGCCTAGCAAATACAAATCAATCGCCTCGCGCACCACGCACTGCTGTTGCCATAAGGTAAACAACTTCACTTTATCGTCTTCTTTTAAAAAGCTGTTTATTTTGCGCCGCAACCTATTGCGCGTATACGCGTCGGTATTATTTGTTTCGTCCTCTACCCACTCTAAGCCGTTTTCACACGCATAGTCGTACAATTGTGCTTTAGTAAAACGCAGCAAAGGCCGCTGCACAGTCTCTGCCGCTTGCGGGCTCATCGGTGCTAAACCGCGCCAGCCAGTGCCCCGCTTAATATTTAGAGAGATTGTTTCTAGCACATCATCTTTATGATGAGCAGTTAAAATTGTCGCCCCGTACTCTTGTGCTAACGAATTTAAAAATTTATACCGCGCCCGACGTGCAACATCTTCAGAGGCTTTTGGCCCTAAGGCAAGCTGAGTTTCTCTAAATTCCGCACCGTAACGCTCACAAAGCGCGCGCACAAAACGTGCATCTTCTGCCGAATCGGGTCGAATACCATGATCGACGTGGGCGACAACGTAGCAACGCGATACGCCTGTAGTCTTTTCGCCCAGTAGCATGTCAAGTAACACTACCGAATCAATACCGCCGCTAACCGCTACAATATATGTTGTTGTCGATCTCTCTGCCACGCGCGCTCTATCCACCCTATTTACGTAGTTCTTCTTTTAAGTATACGCTAAAGATAGCGCGTGCTGCCAAACGGAATTTTTTGCCGAATGTAGTTATTGGTTTCGAGAGTGTGCGCCGAATGAATGGTGCGTCGACCAAATCTATTATTTATCGTATCAATCGCGCTCACCAACCGACGTTCGCAGGCCAACGCATCGCCAAATAGTGTTAGTTGTCTATCGGTGTCTTCGGTAAGTTCGTAGCAATTAACGCCAATTTCACGCAAAGACGCAGTGGGCGCACCTCCGCTCATTAACTGTTGGGCAATTTCATAAATCGCTCTGTCACTTGTAAAGGGTAGCGGCAATATTCGTCGTGCTTTCCAATACTCGCGTTCATAGGTTTTAGCGTACACCGCCACGCCCCGCGCCGCCATGCGCTGCGATCGAAGCTTCGCGCCTGTTTCTTCTGCTAAATGATGAAGTCGCTCTAGCACTTGCTGTCTGGTTAAATGGCCACCTTCGAGCACGTATTGCCGCCCCACCGTCCTGAGGGGAAAATCACGTTTATCTACCTCCCAGCCGCGCAATCGCTGGTGCCACTCTACGCCACACACGCTCTTAAATACCTGTTTTTCCAACACCTGCACTGGGGCGTCCAAAAACTCCAGTGCCGTATAAATACCTAATCCATTCAACCGAGCTTGGTTACGATGAGCAATGCCCGTAAGGTCGGTCAATTTAAGGCTGCCGTACATATTTCGTAAGTCGTGCGCCCACACCTCGTCTAAGCCATCGGGCTTATGCAGTCCAGCCGCCGTTTTAGCTAAAAAGCGATTCGTTCCCAGCCCAACGTTGCAGCGCATCGCTTCACCAATCTCTGTTTTTAAGCGGTGCTTAATCTCCATGCCTACGTCTTTTAAATCTCGCCCTAATATTTGTGCCGTCGATTCCGAAAAATCAATCACCCCCTCATCAATACTTTTCATGCGCACGTGCGCCGAGTAATCGTTCATAATTTTAAGCAATTTATGGTACACGTAGCGGTATTTCGGCGGATCGCTCTCGAGCATAATAATATCCGGGCATATTTTTTTGGCATCGCGAAAACGCATTCCCACCTTAACGCCGCAGGCTTTGGCCTCGTAGCTTGCTGTGATTATAGCCGTGTGTTCGGTGCGCCGATTAACAATTGCCACTGGCCGGCCCCGTAGTCGCACCCGCGCCTGCTGTTCTACCGTGGCAAAACAGCTGTTTAAATCAATGTGCATAATTAGCGGGCGAGCCGTATTATAGTCATTACGCATAGTGGTCGCCCTCGCGGGTTAGGTGCCACGTTAGTCGCTCCGAATCAAACTCTAGGCGATAATCAGCCTGGCCATCAGTCACGTCGAACACATGCACCGTACGCCTCCCCACCACGGTAGGGTGGCGCAGTCCGAGTTTGGTGATCCGCACCTCGCGGCCGTTTGCCTGCCGAAAAATTCGCGGTACACATAGTTTCAGTCCGTCGTTAAAGGTAGCCACTACTTCAACACGTTCGTTCAAAAAAGTCTCATCATTCATTTCAAAAAATCCTCTATTTAGTTTAGAAGAAACGTTTGTTTAGAAATGTGTTGCCCGTTTCCGTCTGGCCCGTTTCATAACCGTAGAAGCGAAGACAACTGATGAAGCCTAGAGGGTGAGGGACGCTTAAATGCTCGCGAGAACGGTAGCATTCAGTGAGTATCACCTGGCGTATAGTTATAGTATACCTTAAAAAGAGTGGAATTTGGCAAAATTTTTTGCTACAATCGTACACGTACTATACGGCAGCGTAGCTCAGTTGGTTAGAGCGTGAGACTCATAAGCTCAAGGTCACAGGTTCAATTCCTGTCGCTGCTACCAAAAGAAAGTGTTCGACTATTTTGGTCGAACTTTTTCTTTTGCGTTATGCAAAATTATAATTTCTATTCAATCTTACAACTTGCTCTTACCGCCCGCGGTACACTATAGGCAAATTAAACAGTTACATAAGGGAGAGCGTATGAAATTTTTATCACCTCGAACACATACAATAATTGGATTTGTTGTTGGCCTGGCACTACTTGCAGCACCATGGCTATTCGGCTTTATTGAAGTTGGCGGCGCTGCCGTGTGGACGCCCTGGATTATCGGTGCTGTGATTATTATAAGCGAGCTTATGGTTCGCGGTAGCTTTAGCGGCATGGGAGTGATACCGATGAAAACACACATTGCTCAAGATGTAGTAGTTGGTGCAGTATTAGCCCTTTCGCCGTGGCTATTTGGATTTGCTGACGAACCAACCAATGCATGGCTACCGCACGTACTT
>Ga0194110_10000147_pt1 | contig 87749 bp, 91 predicted proteins | sample TA2Kig1200mmetaG_FD_146192 | JGI IMG/M metagenome (GOLD analysis project Ga0194110, IMG submission 146192) | Freshwater microbial communities from Lake Tanganyika, Tanzania - TA2015032 Kigoma Deep Cast 1200m | ecosystem: Environmental > Aquatic > Freshwater > Lake | place: Tanzania: Lake...
TCATCCCGGTGGTCTCTGTTTTGCTGGCTTCTCTTATCTTGGGGGAGCAGATAGACCTGCTATTTGTGGTAGGCGCCGCGTCGGTTATGGCTGGGGTATTGATTACTGCACGAAGGAGCTGATGGGTATAAGAAATGAAATCTGTTAGATGCTAGGATTCCCTGCCGATTCTGTCAAACTCCTAGTCTTTCCTTCTTCTTCTCGAGGTTCGGTATGTCCGGAAGCGTCTTCTCGAGGTCCACCTCCGCCAGGGTCGCCGCCTGCTTCAGGATGTTCTCCCCCTCCTCGGTCGCGAAGGCAGGGGTCACGCTTCTGCCAGAGTGCTGGACAGCCTCCACCATCAGCCCATCGAGAAGGTCGCCGAGCTTCATGAAGGACTGGTCCGCCTCTGGAACCATCTCCGATATGCCAGGGTAGATGCCCTTCATCGCCACCAGCGCGGGGGCAACGTTCGCCGCCACGTCGCCGTACTCCCTCACGGTGCCGAGCCTGACAGTGATCTGCTCCAAGGCTAGCCTCGTCGTCGCTATCACCTTCGCCAGCTTCCTCACCTCGGTGAGTTCATTCGCATAGATCTTCGCCCTCCGGATATCCCTGCTGCCGTAGTAGTGGACAACCCTCCCAAAGAGGGCGCGGTCGTACTCCCTAATCCTGGCCCCCTTGAAGTCGAGCTTCTGCATCTGGAGGTTTATGATCCTTATTGCCTCCTCCAGCTGGGGGCGGAGCGGACCTTTGAACTTGGAAAATTTCTTTTTCGGCTCCCACTTCTTCAGAAAATCCATAGGTAGGTCATCGTATTTCTTTTGCACTAGACGATATAAAAAGCTTGGTGGACATTCCATAGCCACAGCGGACTCTTTAGGTCTGCATGGCGCGACCATAAAAGGCATCAGGACGGGGTCTCGCGTTCAATAGGGCGATCAAATACTTATATCGGAAGTGCCTAATCTATCCAGAAGGTAGAATGCAATGCTCGGTTCCGGCAACTTAGGTGTATGGTTGGGCAGGCAGGCCGAGAAGGAGGTTATAGGCGCCTGTGAGGCGCACTTGGAGAAGATCTTCGCCATAGTCGACAAGTTCCAGATCTTCATGAACAATTACTGTGATAATGATGTGGAGGAGGCGCAGTATAAAGCCAAGGAGATAGTCACCCTCGAGCGGGAAGCCGACAACATAAAGGAGGGCATCATGGACAACCTGATGAAGAGTGCCCTACACCCCATGGATCAGGACGAGATAATACGGCTGGTCTTGACCTCGGACGACATAGCCGCCCAACTCAAGTCCACAACCAGGAAACTACTCTATACACACCCCAAGGAGATACCGGCGAACATCAAGCAGGGGCTTAAGGAGCTTGTGAACACCCTTGTCGATGAGTCGGGGGCGCTCAGGGAGACGATCAACACCCTAGTAAAGAACAGGAACGGCGTCACGGAGAAGGCGGAGAAGACCGAGAGGCTGGAAGAGACCATCGACGACCTGAGGGTGGATCTCCTCGCCCAGATACTAAAGTGGGGCGATATCTCCGAGCACGTGAGCGACTGGATCATGATGAAGGAGGCGGTGGAGAACATAGAGATGGCGTCGGACAAGATCGAGGACACCGCAGATGTGTTGCGGGCAATAGCGATCCTGCGCGGAAGAACCTGAGCCGTGCCGATCGCCGCACCCGACCGGCGGTCCGTTAAGTTCTATGCGGTCCAGTTCAGGAGCATGAAGGCGTAGTATATTCCCATCGCCAGAAGGATGTTGATAGGTATCGTAAGGAGCCAGTAGGAGACAAGCTTCACTGAAACCGCCCTGCTCACGGAGCGGACGTTCCTTGCCAAGCCTGCTCCAATTATCGATCCGACCACCGCATAGGATGTGGAGACGGGTAGCCCGTATCCCCAGAGCATGTAGGGGACGGTCGTGAAGATGTAGACCACGAGGGCGTTGCTGATGCTGGCCGAGAGGGCGGTGTTCAGGTCCAAGTGGGTCACCTTGAAGGCCAGCGTCTCTATCACGCGTGGTCCGAACATAAGGCCGCCCGCGATTATGCCTGCCGCGCCGAAGAGTGCGAGCACGAGCATTGCAGTGGTATCCGGCATTCGCCCAAGGTCGCTCGCTATTGTTATATAGACGCCGGTGGCGTTGGCGACATCATTGGCGCCGAAGGAGTATGCTGCAAGGCAGAGGGAGCCTATCAGGAGCACCTTGAAGAACCTGTCGATGGTCTCCGGCTTACCCGTGTACTTGGAGACGTACGACTTAATCCACTTGTAGACCAAGAACGCGAGGACAAGGCTGCAGAGCGGCGATGTTATCCAGCTCAACACGACCGTGCCGAGGACGCTGAGGTTCATCCCGGAGAGCATGTACTTCAAGATCCCGTAGCCCACCACCGCGCCGATTATGGAGTGGGTCGTGGATATGGCCATGCCCCTAAGAGTGGCCGTGAAGATCCATATGTTTGCGGCGAGCATGATCGCGACCGCGCCGGCCACGTCTATCGCTGGAACTATCCCCCTCCCTATCGTCGTCATAACCATAAAACCCTGAAGCGCTGCCCCGGCGGTTGCGAATATCGCGAATAAGAGGAGCGCCCTCCTGAGGCTCAGTATCCCTGTCCCCACTGTTGTGCTCGTGGGGTTTGCCGCGTCGTTGCCACCGAGGTTCATCGCCATTATGAAGGCGAGGATCAGCCCGATTATCAGTAGTATAAACTGGACGTCCATAAGATCACCGGGAGGACGATCCTCCTACAAAAAAGAGAGTGAAAGCAAGTTGTTAAAAAGAGTTTCTTACTCCTCACAGCCCCTGCACTATAACCAGTAGGCCCTCCCTGATCATACCTATTGCTATAGCTGAGAGGATGAACGCCATTATCCTCGAGATTATGGTGGAGCCGGTCCTCCCGATCAGCCTGAGGACCTTGTCGGAGTAGAAGAGGAGGAGCCACTGCACCACCACGTTCCCTATCATTGCTGTGAAGGCGATGGCGGGTCCGTACGGTGCCTGCATCAGGTAAATTACCGTGTATATGGCGCCGGGACCAGCCATCAGCGGAGTTGCCAGCGGAACCACAGCCACGTCCTCGCGGTTCATCCACCTCGCCTCCTCCCTGCCCAGCAGACCCTCGATGGAGAGTATGAAGAGGAGGATGCCGCCGGCGATCCTGAAGTCGTTTATGGAGGTCCTAAAGAGGTCGAGGATGAAGAAACCACCCACAGCGAAGAAGACGAGTATGAGGAGGGCTATCAGGACTGAGTGGTTTATTATGCGCCTCTTCTTCTCATGGTCAAACGACGCCGTGAACGACTGGAAGAGGGGTATGTTGCCTATGGGGTCGAAGATTATGAAGAGGGTGACGAAACCCTGTATGTAGAGGCTGAGCCACTCGAAAGCCATAGGGACACCGATATAAAGTCTGTCCGTGAAGTTATATATCTGTGTTAGGATGGCTGATCCCGATGTCAGGCAATAGATTCGAGGGCATTGCGCCCTCACCGGTATCACTTCTTGAGAAGATAGCGGGGGTGGAGCGGGAGAAAAAGTTAAAGGTCATACGATTCGACGTTGCCGAGCCTACATTCCCCCCGCCCGAAAATGCTGTCAAAGGCACCATAGACGCCCTGATGAAGGGGAGGTACAAGTACTCCTCAAGCTGGGGCATACCCGAGCTCAGGGGCGCCATTTGTGATTACCTCAAAGCAACAAGGAATGTTTCCGTCTCAGAGGAGGAGGTGCTTGTGACCACCGGCGGGAAGTTCGCGAACTATGCCTTCTTCTCTGCGCTCTTCAAGCCCGGGGATTTCGTAGTATTGATCAAGCCCTACTGGGTTAGCTTCAAGGCGGTACCGATGATCCTCGGGATAAACGCCGTTGAGGTCTGGGCAAAGGATCCCTACCACCTGGATCAGGAGGGCATGAAGACCGCCATGCGCAAACGACCCAGAGCCGTGGTCATAAACACGCCCAACAACCCCACCGGAGGACTCCTCAACGGGAGGGATCTCAAGTTCCTGAGGGACCTCGCGGAGGATTATGATCTCATGATCCTATCCGACGAAATAGACTGGGCATACGTCTACGACGGCAAAAAATTCGTCTCACCTGCCTCCTTCAAGGGTCTTGGGGAGAGAACCATCATTACGGACGGCTTCTCCAAGGTCTTCGGGATGACCGGCTGGAGGGTCGGTTTTGCTGCGGGTCCAAAAGAGTTGTTGAAAAGAATGCATGTCGTGCAGGAGCACAGCGTCAGCGCGCCCGCGACCTTCGCACAGTACGGGTGCCTCTCTGCCTTGAAGGGGTATTCCAGTCACATCAGGAGTGTGGTGAGGCTCTGTGACTTGAACAGGAAGGCGGTCGTGAGGGCCCTCAGCGCCATCAAGGGGATCGGCTGCCCCGTGCCAGAGGGAGGATTCTATGCTTACCCAAGGATCACTAAAGGGCGCTTCGCCAAGACAGAGGATCTCGCCACCGCCCTCTTGGAGGGCGCCGGCGTTGCCGTGGTGCCGGGGGAGCACTTCGGGGACGACAGGGGGCACTTCAGACTCTGCTACGCCCTCCCGGCGGCTGAGGTCTCGGACGGTCTGAGGAGGATCGCCGAGTTCTTTGGATAGGTGACGACGCCTCTATACGATTGCCAGAAACTGAAATACGGAGTAAAGATGTGGGAGACGGGTAGGCCATAAAAAAGAAGGAGGGAGATTGGGCTCTTAATTCTACTTCCCTACTACTTCGTGGATGCCCTGAAGAAGGCTCCGCAGCTCGGGCACTTGAATAGACCAACCGTTACAGGCTTCTTGCCCTTCGGAGCTAGAGTCCAGGTCTTCTCGGGCTTTGCTACTTCTGTTCCGCACTTTGAACATTTTGCCATTTACAACACCTTGTCTCCCTTACACTATGAGGGGGTTTAAAAGGCTTGCCTAATGGTAAGATCATACAAATTTTCATGGAAAAAATGAGATAGCGTTCCAAAAGTTGCACAAAACTTCCTCATCAGAATGAGTTTGGTAAATCATCGGGAGATCGGTAAAAAAAGTTATTATGTTCTTTCATGATACGCCTCAGAGGTGAGATTTGTGCCGACGACTTTTTCGGTCACCACGATCTGCAGTCACAGAACAAACATCACGGCAGAGCTCGTAGGCTCCAGGATAAGGGTGGACGGAGTCCACGTGCCCGAGGATAAAGAAGTACGCGGAGACGCTGAGAGATAAGGCTCAAGGAGATAAACAATCTGATGCTGAAGCATCCGATCTATGTGAAGGCCTCAGCCTCGCATATCGATCCAAACTGCCTCGTTCCCTGCGGCGTCGCGTTCTGCACGTGAAGAGAGGCCGGCATGGTATCAAAGAACTTGCTCTCGCGCTACTCCTCGCAGTGCATCACGTATTCGAGTGGCTGTGTCTAGACCTTGCCAGGGTACACCTTTAGACCAGAATCGGAGAGCGCCTTGAGGGCCTCCGCCTCTTTATTGACCTTCAGCACTACCTTGCGGCAGTCCATGGTGTAGGCGTAGTCTATGTTGACCCCTGCCCCTCCCAGCACATTTACCGCCACTGTGATATTGCTCAGGTCGATTATTATCACATCCACTTGGTTGACCGCCATGTTTGCCCTCCTAAGGACGCTTAACGCCTTCTTGTCATCGTCCACGATCATCCTCACTATGCCGTAGTTCCCTGCCTCGGCTATCTCCATCGCCAGCACCTTGATCTTGCTCTCGCCGAGTATGTCCAGCAGGTTGGCCAGCCTTCCAGGCCTGTTCTCCAGAAATATGCTGAACTGTTTTACCATGTGACAGCCCTCACATCTTCCTCATATCCACGATCCTTTGAGCCTTTCCTTCACTTCTGGGTATCTTCTTTGGCTCCACGAGCTCTACTACCGCGTATATACTGAGGGTATCCTTCAGCTCCTCCTCCAGCCGCCTCTGCAGCTCCACGAGGTCCGTGAGCCTGTCGCTTTTGAAGTCCTCCGCCACCTCCACCCTCACCATCAGTTTGTCCATGGATCCCTCCCTGTCCACCACCAGCTGGTAGTGCGGCGAGACCCCCTCCATGCTTGTGAGTATCTCCTCCACCTGGCTCGGAAAGACGCAGATCCCCCTAATCTTCAGCATGTCGTCCGTCCTACCTAGAATCCTATTGATCCTCGCGTGGGGTAGCCCGCACTCGCAGACCTCGTCGTCTAAAATGGTTATGTCCCTCGTCCTGTACCTGAGGAGCGGCATCCCCTCCTTTGTGAGCGTTGTGACCGCCATCTCCCCCTTCTCGCCAGGCTCCAGCACCTCCCCGGTGTTGGGATCGATAACCTCCACGATGTAGTGGTCCTCCCAGACGTGGAGGCCGTTCTTAACCTTGCACTCCATGGCCACGCCAGGCCCGTTGAGCTCGGACATGCCGTAAATGTCATGGGCTGACTCCACCAACCTCTCCTCCAGGTGCTTTCTCGTGGTCTCTGACCATGGCTCGGCGCCGAATACGCCCACCCTCAGCTTAAGATCTTTCTTCGGGTCGAGTCCCTCCTCCTTGGCGCTCTCCGCCAAGAAGAGGCCGTACGAGGGGGTGCAGCAGATGACCGTCGTGCCGAGGTCCCTCATCAGCTTGAGTTGCCTCTTGGTGTTTCCTGTGCTGGCCGGGATTACCTTGGTGCCCAGCCTCTCAGCACCGTAGTGCAGACCGAGACCTCCTGTAAAGAGGCCGTAGCCGTAGGCCACCTGAACGACGTCCTGTGACGTCACTCCGGCGATCTCGAGGCACCTGGCGTTCATCTCGGCCCAGTTCTCGATGTCCTGCTGGGTGTAGGCTACCACGTTGGGGTTTCCGGTGGTGCCCGAGGATGCGTGCATCCGAACAAGCTTTGACCTGTCGACCGATATCAAGCCCAGTGGGTAGTTGTCCCTAAGGTCGGTCTTGGTGGTGAACGGAACCCCCTTGAGGTCGTCCTTTGATCTTATGTCGTCAGGTGTGATGCCCGCAGAGCTGAGCCTCTTCCTGAAGAAGGGTGATCCCGCGTAGACGTACCTGACCAGGGTCCTCAACCTCTTGTTCTGAAGCTCAACGAGCTCTGCCTTGGGCATCCTGTAATTTCCAGTGCTCATGTCTCTTCAGCCATGTTCTCTACCTATTTACCTTTATCATTTTTGGACAAGGTTCTTTGCCCAACGGACGAGGCACACGTTCCCAAGTTAAAAGCAAATATCCTACATGCCTGTAGTATTACATGGCGACTGACCGTCAAGCCAGTCATCAAGGGGCGATGTTCTTGAAGGTCGCTTTGGTAAACCCACCAACGACCGCCACTCTTGAGACCGTATCGAAGTTGGGCCTCAAGGCGCCACCGCTCGGTCTAGCTTACATCGCCGCGACCTTGGAGAGAGAAGGCGTCGATGTGACCATCATAGATGCCACGATCTCTGATATGTCACACCAAGAGCTGGGGAAAGTGTTGCATGGAAACCATCCAGATGTGATAGGCGTCACATCAACGACCCCTACCATATATGATGCCATGAAGACTGTGATGATTGCAAAGGAGAGCTGCCCGGACTCTGTTACAGTCATGGGTGGATGTCACATCACTTTCACGCCCGTGGAGACTATGATGGCGTGCCCCCATCTGGACGTTGGGGTCATAGGCGAGGGAGAGGCCACGATGCCGGATCTGCTGAGGGCGGTGAGGGAGAAGAAGTCCCTCTCCGAGGTGGACGGGATAGTCTACAGGAGGGGCGTAGAGATCTTCAGGAATAGACCGAGGAGGCTCATCGAGAACCTCGACGAAATCCCCTTCCCCGCCAGGCACCTTCTTCCGCTGGGCAGGTACACGGTGCTTGGTGAAAGAACCCCGCTCGGGAACATAATCACGAGCAGGGGTTGCCCCTTCCAGTGCATCTTCTGCCCCTCCTCACAGTTCTACGGAAGGCGGTTCCGGGGCAGGAGCCCCAAGAACGTGGTCGATGAGATGGAGGAGCTGGTTACGAGGTACGGCATAAGGTCGATCGAGATCGTGGACGACACCTTCACAGCGGACAGGAACAGGGCTGGGAGGATCGCAGAGGAGATCATTCGGAGGGGTCTGGACATCTACTGGACCTGCGGGTCAAGAGCGGATCTCATAACGAGGGATCTCCTCCACCTCTTCAAGAAGGCCGGCTGTGTCCTATTCTATCTCGGCGTGGAGTCCGGCTCGGAGAGAATTCTGAAGATCCTCAAGAAGGGAATAACCCTCGAACAGGTCAGAACTGCGATAAAGTGGGCAAAGGAGGCAGGGATAGAGGTTCTCGGCTCATTCATAATAGGGACTCCGGGGGAGACGAAGGAGGACGTGATGAAGACCATCGAGTTTGCGCGGGAGTCGGGGATTGACTTTGCGCAGTTCACCGCGATGACGCCATATCCTGGCACAGAGGTATACGAGATGGCGAAGAGGGAGGGCCTGATTGTCACAGACGACTGGTCCAGATTCACAACCATGAAGCCCGTCATGAGGACGAAGGAGCTGAGCGCCGAGGATATTCGAGTGTCGGTTTCGCTCGCCTACAGAAGGTTCTACCTCCGCGGCTCATTTATTCTGAGGCAGCTACGGAAGGGCAGGTTGAAGTGGATACTGCTCGTAGTCAGGAATAACCTTGGAGCCATAAGACCCTCGGAGCCGAAACGAAGCTGAACGCGAGAGGGCGTAGCGAGAATGCTTAACGCAATGACAGCGCTCTGGAAGTTTTAATGAAAAGATCTGCCCATAGTCCATTCCATTTTTAGAATTTGAAGTTTAGATCGTTCTACTTTTAGAACTTAAACTCTCCGGCGCGCTCATTCGAAACCCTTTTATAAAAAATAGCTACCCAGTTCATCTAGGAGAAAGAAGTAATGTCTTGTAAAAAAGCTACAGTCTTAGTGATGCTGATCCTTCTGATTGGGGCTACTATAGCGATCACCTCAGCCTCTCCACTAACTGTTAATACCAACAAGCCTACCTACAACCCAGGCGAGAGCATAACTGTTACTGGAACGGCGACCGCCGCTGCGGACGTAACCATCCAGATATATAACCCATTGGGTTCAATGATCGCAATTGACTACTTTACTGCAGGTGCGGACGGCTCTTACTCTAAGTCATTTGCAATACCGTCGACCATCCCTACGGGTGCATGGTCATACGGGACTTACACGGTAAGGGCGTTCTCGGGAGGCGAGGCCATCAATGCAACCTTTACTCTCCAAGCCGCGGCCGACACAACTGCACCGGTAATATCGTCTGTGACTCCGGCAGCAGATTCTACCGTCACCACTGCAAGACCGACTATAACCGTGAGCTACTCTGACAACGTGGCAATAAACACCACCAGTGCGAAGCTTACCGTGGATGGAGCCGACGTGACCGCCAGCGCTACGGTTACAGCCACCGCAACTCAGTACACGCCGGCGGCCGATCTCTCACAGGGGAGCCACACAGTCTACTTCGAGGTCAAGGACACCGCAGGTAACTCTGCCAACATGACCTGGACCTTTACAATAACAATAGATACAACGGCACCAGTAATATCTGGTCTAACGCCAGCAGACGGAACCATCTCTGCAAGCACATCGGTGAGCATAGGTGCGTCCTACTCCGACAACGTTGCTATCAATGTCAGTTCAGTGGTACTGACGGTGGACGGGGTAGCAGTCACGCCCACAACGGTCACAGCAACTGCTGTGAGCTACTCCGCAACACTGACCGAGGGCACGCACACCGTCTCCCTCACAGTAAAGGACACATCGAACAACGTAGCCACCTCCAGCTGGACCTTCGCTGTGGACACCACGGCACCAACGATATCCTCGCTGGCACCGGCAAACGGTACAACCGTGGACAGTACGTCTGTAACGATAGGCGCCTCCTACTCCGACAACGTTGCTATCAATGTCAGTTCAGTGGTTCTGACAGTGGACGGCACTGCCGTCACCCCCACGACGGTGACTGCAACGGGAGTCTCGTACTCCGCGACACTGGCGGAAGGGGCCCACACGGTGCAGCTCACAGTAAAGGACACGGCAGGCAACACCGCAACCTCCACATGGACGTTCAGCGTCACGCTGCCTCCTGACTACACGCTGTACTACATCTTGGCTGCAGTTGTGGTCGTTGGAATCATAGTCGCGGCAGTGTTACTCATGAGGAGAAGGTAAGAACCTACCTTCCTTTTTTATTTTTTATCTATTATTTACGTCTGCAGGATTACGTTATCGACCAAATTTGATGGCATCCGAGACCTCTTTGACCCTGTCGCCTATGGCAAAATCGAGGTATATCTTGACTGTCTCTAGCCTCGAATGACCGATCAGCCTCCTGCAGAGCTCTATGTCCCGGGTCTTTTCGAGGATTCTTATGGCGTATGCGTGGCGGAAGGCGTGGTTTCTGATCCTTCTCCCTAGGATCTCCCCGGTGTACTTGTGGGTTATGTTGAGGACCTGCCTCCTGGTCATCCTGAAGACCAGTTCGTCGTCCTTGAAGAGCTTCACGTAATCCTTGACGTAGGGCAGCAGATCCTGGCTTATTACCGTCTGCCTCACAAACTCCCCCTTTTTCTTGAGCTGTGTTATTGTGATGAGGTTTGTGTCGAAGTCAAAATCCGATGCCTTCAGTAGGAGGAGTTCAGAGGTTCTGATGCCCGTAGTTGCCAAGAGCCCCTCTATGCAGAGATCCCTCAGTGATACCTCTCCCTGCTTGTGCCTCTTTAGCATCGTTGTCACGACTTTCTCGACCTCGTTCCATGAGGGCACGTCCTTAAGGTTCAGCCTCTGCTTCTCGGACAACCATAGGCACCTTCATTTTTTGCTGATTTTTGCATTGTTCAACTAAGTCTATCGAGCCTATGGATTTAAAGCTTGATATAAAAGAGTGAACAGCGATCTCACGGAGCGACCCTCTGGCTCCACCGCAATAAAGGTCAAATAATCATTATTTGCTAGGATTGTGAAAGGAGGGGATCGCGGTGGGGAGCAAGAAGTACTTCGATAAGGTCGCTGAACAATGGGATACCATGCGAAAGTCGTTCTTCTCGGAGGCTGTGAGGGATAAGGCCATGTCCACCGCCGGGGTGCTCCCAGGCAGACTCGCAGCCGACATCGGCGCCGGGACGGGGTTCGTTACAGAGGGTCTTCTACATAAAGGTCTCAAGATCATTGCCGTGGATCAATCCGAGGAAATGATCCATCAAATGAAGAATAAATTTGGGGACTTTTCCATGATCGACTGCCGAATTGGTAAGGCGGAGGCGATCCCCATCGAGGATGGCAGCGTGGACTACGCATTCGCCAACATGTTCCTTCACCACGTTGAGAGGCCACAGTCGGCGATCAGGGAGATGGCAAGGATACTGAAGCCCGGAGGGATCCTCGTGATCACGGATCTTGACAAGCACGACTTTGAGTTTCTAAAGACCGAGCACAACGACCGCTGGATGGGCTTCAGGAGGTCGGACGTAAAACGCTGGCTGGTCAAAAGTGGACTCAAGGATGTAAAGGTAGACTGCGCTGGCGAGAACTGCTGCGCCAAGTCCCGCTCTGGTTGCGAGTCTGCGAGCATTAGTATATTCGTGGCCTCTGGAAGGAAATGAGGCGGACGGGGCGTTTTAGAATACACGCACCAAATGTGCCAAACTCCTTTTTAATACACATTTTTTCAAACATAAAAAACGCTTAATCTATATCTCACGCACCATCAGATTACGGGCGTCTGGCAATACCCCATTTTTTATGGAGGTTCTTTCCTCCGCGCAGCCCCCACGCCTATGCCAGCCTCTGCGAGAAAGCTGGCAGATCTGCCGATCCCTCTCCCCACCCCCGCACACCATCATTTCCCATTCGGAATGATATTGGGAAACGTTCCGATGGTACATCAGGGGGGGCTGATGGAAATAGTACACTCGAGAGTAGACAATCGGTGGAAACTGGACGGAGCATTTTGTAAGAGCAGGCAAGAACGCGACGGAATCAGAAAAGCATAGCCATATGGATAAATTGTTAGATTATGTAGCCGATCCTTATGGTTAATTTGTAAACTAATTAACAATACTTTGTGGAAGCTAGCGGTATTTCTTGATACCGATGGAAGCTCTTACCTTGAGATTTGTTGTAAATTACCATAATGTTAAATATAGGAAAAACCACAATTGACACAGTGTTATGGGATGTGGGTGAGTTCAAAACTACTTTCTGAGCTACGCGGGAAGCCTAACGCGGTCGTCTCGGGCAGCAGGCGGTGGCTCTTGGACATCTACTCCCCCGGTCCGCCTCCGCTGGCGGTGGAGTTTCTCTCCCGTAGAAACAAGCGCAAGTTTCCTGAGAAGTTGCTGAAGCTCCTTGACCTGAAGAAGAGCAGAGACGCTCGGGCGGTACTCGTGGTCGCTCCGGGAGCTGTGGGCTCTGAAGATGTGCAGCTCGCCTCGAGCTTCGGCATCTATCTGGTCATAGACGGGGATCAGACCTCTCTGAAAAGTGCGATCAAGGGCGGGGACGTGACGGAGGTTAACGTGACATCACGGGAGCGCCTCCTGAAGACAAAGAGCAGAGGCGCCTCCCTGGAATGCAGGGAAGCCATAATGGAGCTCCTGGAGACGGGGTGGCTGACCTACGAAGAGCTGGCGGAGCAACTGCGGTGGAGGTTCGATCCCGCGACGGTCTATGCGCAGCTGAGGGCTCTGCAGTCGAGGGGCAAGGTCAAGGTCCTAAGCAGGACGAGGAGGGGCGAGGGGGTGTTCGGTCTCCCTGACAAGGTCTACCCCATAAGGGCAGATCTCTCCGGCCACTCTAAGATCTCTTACCTCGCGGAGACAATCAGTCGTCTTTTGGAAGGTAAAGACCGACCCGTGGGCTACCAAGAGATGGCCAACTCGTTGGGTGTGAGGAGACATGTCGTGACCTCGGTACTGAGGGGGCTCGCCAAAAGCGGCTCCATCCAAAAGGTAGAGGGCGGGTGGGCTTTGGCTGGAGATAAGCGACTAACCCCCTGAAGACCGCTTCCTGCGAATCGTACCATATATGAACAATAAAATTCTATAATAGTAAAAACTCTTTTAAAGAAAATAGATCATAGCGTTATAAAAATACCTATGCTGGTGGTTGCCATGTGGATGCCGGTGCACCTGTCCGATCATTACTACGACCCGGAGAGGGACTACTGCGGACTCTACGTCGTGGCAAAGATCGAGCTCCCAGAGTTCGGCCCCACCACAGAACTCCTGAAGATCTTTGACAAGAAGGGTATAGTCTTAATCACCATCACATCCCACCAGAAGGATCTTGTGGCGTACGACTTCGTCATAGTTGACCTCACAGGAAAGAAGCACCTGAAGAAGGAGCTGGAAAAAGAGATAAAGGAGCGGTTTGGCAAGAGGCTCCTCCTCTTCGAGTGCACGGATACGGGCATCCCGGGCTTTATCTACAATATGAAGGGCTTCCCCCTCGTCTTCAACTTCTCCAATGCCTACCTGCCGATGGCTGCCCTGAGCACCTCTGCATGGAAAACACTCTTCGAGGGGCTGACGAAGAGGTTCGGCTCCGGGGGAATGGTGATAATGTGGTTCATGGGGAACGATGCTGGCGAGGGCAAAGCCAAGGTCCTCTTGAACCTAAAGGGGAAACTCACCAACGCAGAGAGGATAAAGATAGCCCTGGCAAGGCTTCAGAGCTTCGGTTGGGGCAAGTTCGAGCTCGTGGAGTGCGACGACCGCGGCAAGAGGGTAGTAATCAGGGTACAGGACAACTTCGAGGACATGCTGACCAAGGACCTAAAGGGTTATCAGAACAGCTTCCTGAGGGGCTTCCTGGTGGGTCTCACCTGCACCCTCTTCAATAAGGCATGCCGCGGCGTGGAGACGAAGTGCATCAACAAAGGGGATCCTTACTGCGAATTTCTAATCCAATAATCACACCAGCGGATCGGGGCACTTGTCGCTGGAGTAGGGCAGCCTCTCTACCTTAATGAGCAGGCGCAGTGGCGTCTCCTTGACCTTCTCCGACACGAGGTCCTTGCCTCTCCTGGTCAGTACGAAGATGGGGACTGAGGACCCCGCCTGAAGGAGCGCCACCTTGCCAGCAACCTCCCTGACCCACTTTGAGGCACACCCCGTCACCAAATCACAAACAGTGACCAAACGCTCCGCATCCTTCTTTGAGACGCCTGTGAGGTGGACCCCGAATATAAGGGTGTCCGGGTATTGTGACCTTATAGCCTCGGCATCCCTAGGTTCTGTCACTGTTGCTGCTATCCTCTTGAAGCCAAGCTCGCGTGCCATTGCAACACCCTTAACTTGGTCTATTGTTGCCCTAGACGGATCAAGGACCTTTCCACCATTGGCAGTTATCCTCCTAATGACCTCTGGTATGGGGGCGGTTTTTACGAGCCCGGACATCCTCCCGCCAGTCCCTTGGACGAGCTTAGGGGTTGTCGCTATCATTGTGCCCGCGCCGTCACACACCACGACCGCGCAGTCCAAAAGACCCTTCCTCATACCACAACTTATCAGCTCAGAAGCCCCGAATAGAACGAAGTCCTCCTCCTCCAAGATCACGGCGCGATCCTTCGTGCACATCCCAAATGAGCTTATCCTGTACTCGATATTTGCCTTGACGGTCTCGGGACAGATCACCAATACTGGCTGGTTGAACCTCTTTGCCAGCGGGCACTCCTTAATCAGGGGCTGACCGACCTCTACAACGGTCCCACTCCGGATTACGACCCTTGTTTTGCCTAACGCCTCCACGATATGCACGTCATCACGTCGCATCGAAGTTGCACCTTTTATTTCGGGTTTATATATATCGAAAGGTTGATACCTCTCATTAATATTATGTTTTATGCCGATGACGATAGTCATGCAAACCGATGCAAAGATGAGGGCCCCTAGGGTATCTGAGGCAAAAACTGTCCCTTCATTTTCTTAACCTCAGCGCTTCTTTCCTTCCTCGTAGCTCTTTATCAGGTACCTTATCACATAGTCCATGGTCTTCCTTCTTCGGTCCTGCTGGTCCTGAAACCTGAGCACCTTCTGGAGCTCCAGCATCTTGATGTAGGTATCCTCTTTGACCCTGATGAGAAAGGTGCGCTCGCTCAAAAAATACACCGGATAAAAAGTTAGAGGAGGGCGTACATAAGGATTAGGGCGAGGAAGAGTATCGAGAGCGTATTCATGACCTTTATCAGCGGGTTGATCGCGGGTCCCGCCGTATCCTTGAACGCGTCCCCCACCGTGTCGCCGACCACTGCTGCCGCGTGTGCCGGGCTCCTCTTTCCTCCGAAGTTCCCCAGCTCGATGTACTTCTTGGCGTTGTCCCAGGCAGCACCGCCGGTCGTCATCAGCAGCGCCAGCAACAAGCCAGATAGTATCACACCTATGAGCATGCCGCCGAGCGCCCTATAGCCGAGTGTGAAACCGACCAGTAGCGGGGATCCTATTGCGATTATCGCGGGAACCGCCATCTCCTTAAGCGCCGCCCTGGTGACGATGTCTACTGCCCTGCCGTAATCGGGTTTTGCAGTACCCTCAAGTATCCCTTTTGTCTCCCTGAACTGCCTTCTGACCTCCTCGACGACTTTAAATGCTGCCCTGCCGACCGCCATTGTAAGGAACGACGTAAACAGAAAAGGAACGGCAGCCCCGAGCATCAAGCCCACCAGCACGATTGGGTCGTCGATGGTCAGGTTGAACGGCAATCCCCTCACGACGATCTCGTCCTTGTAAGCCGCGAATAGAGATAAAGCCGCAAGGGCCGCAGATCCGATGGCGTATCCCTTAGTCACCGCCTTAGTCGTGTTTCCCACGGCATCAAGAGGGTCGGTCACGTCTTTTACCTCCTTCGGCAGATCCGCCATCTCGGCGATACCGCCGGCGTTGTCGGTTATGGGACCGTACGAGTCCACAGCGACGATTATCCCGGTTGCGGAGAGCATGGCGGCCGCCGCTATGGATATGCCGTAGACGCCCATCTCGGGCGAGGTCGCACCACCTGAGGCATAGTACGATACGAGGATTCCGGCGACTATCACGATCACTGGCGGGAACGTGCTTCTCAAGCCCATCCCGAGCCCTGCTATGACGTTTGTGCCGGCGCCGGTCTTGGCGGCCTCCGACACTGTGAGGACTGGTTTGTACCGGTATGCGGTGAAGTACTCGGTTATCGCCACCATGAGCGCCATCACAAGAAGCCCTACCAGAGACGAGATGAATATGCCCATGTTACCGTTTGTGATGTACAGGTTGGCGACGTAAAATAACGCCGCAGAGATCACCGTCGTGGCTATGACTCCTTTGTAGAGCGCGTTCATTATTGCCTTGCTCTTGCCGAGCCTCACGAAGAGAGTACCGATAACCGTCGCGAATATCGCCAGCCCGCCTATGATCAGCGGCAGGATCACCCCATTTATTCCGAACTTTGAGTAAACAGTAGGAGAAGAGCCGAGGAGCATCGCAGCGAGGGCGGTCACAACGTAAGTCTCGAAGAGGTCTGCACCCATCCCCGCGCAGTCGCCCACGGCGTCGCCCACGTTATCCGCAATCACGGCTGGGTTCCTCGGGTCGTCCTCTGGTATGCCGACCTCCACCTTTCCCACGAGGTCTGCACCCACGTCCGCCGCCTTTGTGTAGATCCCTCCTCCCACACGTGCGAAGAGGCTTATCAGACACGCGCCGAAAGCGAAGCCAACCATGAGCGTGGCATTGCCGTACAGGATGTAGAAGACGGTTAGGCCGAGAAGCGCCAGCCCGACGATGGAGAAGCCTGAGACCGCGCCGCCCTTGAAGGCCAGCGAGAGCGCCGATGCCAGCCCCTCCCTTGCCTTATTTGCAGTCCTTACGTTGCCTTGGACCGTCATGTTCATGCCGATGTAACCCGCGCCGGCCGAGAGCGCCGCTCCCGCAATGAAGCCCAAGCCGGACTGCCAGTTTATGGCGAACACAAGGATTATCGCGATGACTATGGCGAAGGCGAAGACCGTCTTATACTGCCTGTTGAGGTATGCCTTCGCACCCTCCCTGATTGCCCGTGCGATGCTCTTCATCTTGTCCGTGCCTTCGTCAACCTTCATGACGCTCATCGCAAGGAAACCAGCGTATAGCAGAGCGATTACCCCTGCCGATAAAGGAAGGAACATTATGACATCCAAATGAGCCTACTCCATCAGAGAGACGGAAATCAAGGTCATATTTAAGCGATTCGAATTAGGGAGGGAGGTACTTGACCTCACACTTCCCCTCACATAGCTTCAGGGAGGTCTTCTTCTGCCACTCCTCCTTCTGCCCGGGAAAGTCTAGCCTGTAGTGCGCCCCCCTGCTTTCCTCCCTCAGCATTGCCGACAGGGTAATGACGTCCGCGGTGTCGAGCATGAGCGGAACGAGGAGCTTGTCAACTGGATCCTCTGAGGTCAGCTGGGCGCCCCTCAGGGAGTTTAAAGCCATCAGCCCCTCCTCAAGCCCCCTCCTCTCCCTCAGTATGCCCACCTTCTCCCACATTACCCTCTGGATCTCGGACTTTACCTCGCGGGCATCCCTGGTTCCATTGAAGTTTATGGCCTCGGTCAGCAGCGAGGAGGTCTCCACGAAGATCCCTTCACCTGCCGTGTCAACCGTGCTGCTGTAAAGGGACGCGGCCATCCCAGACCTGAAGCCGAAGACGATGCATGCGGCGAAGGCGTTCCCGCCTAACCTGTTCGCGCCGTGGATCCCGCCGGCCGCCTCTCCGGCGGCATAGAGGGCAGGCACGTTTGTGGCGCCGTTAGCGTCCGTCTTCAACCCACCCATGAAAAAGTGGGCGTAGGGCGATACCCCGAACTTCCTCTTTCTGACGGGGACCTGCTTCGACTCGAGGTCCATCACGGCTGAGGCAAGGGAGCTGTTGCTCTTTATGTCTGCCTCCTTTATCGCCGTGCAGTCGAGGTAGAGCGGCCTCTCACCGCCCTCGCCTATCATCTCATTTGCCAGCATTACGGAGAGGGCATCCCTCTTGAGCTTGAACGGCTCCTCGACTTTGTACTTCTTGAAGACAGGCTCTCCCTCGGCGTTCTTTATGTCCGCGCCGAACCTGAGAAGGGGCGAGTAGTCCACGAAGATCCTCGGTAGTCCTTCCTCGTATACCATCGTCGGGTAGAACTGGACGAACTCCATGTCCACGACCTCTGCCCCCGCCTTCAGCCCGAGGCTGGTCCCATAACCTGAGGATCCGATCGGCATCAGAGTCCGCGAGTAGAGCTCGCCTGGGCCGCCGGTGGCGAGTACCGTCGCCTTCGACCTTATGGTCACGACCTCCTTCGTGTCCGTTCTGTACCCCACAGCCCCGACCACCCTCTCTCCCTCTTTGACGAGGCTTGTGACGGTGGTTCTCTCCAGAAACTTGGTGCCGAGCGCCTCACATGCCCTCCTCAGGAGGACCTGAAGTTGTACACCCTTGCCCTTCATGAAGTAGGACCTCGGCTTTGAGTGGCCTGGAATAAACTTGGCCGTGAGGACATCGCCGCCCTCGAACTCCAAGCCGAGCTCCAGGAGCCTCGTGAAGTACTTGGGGACGTCATTCACCATGGTCTTTACGAGAACCCTGTCGTTGATATCGCAGCCCCCTGCCATAGTGTCCTGGCAGTGCCTCTCCATGCTGTCGTCCGGGTCCCTGTAGGGTGTGACCGCAGAGACGACACCGGCCGCCAGGGACGTGGTGGTGGCCGCGCCGACCAGCGTCTTCGTCACGATCATCGTTTTAGAGAGGTTGGAGGATGAGGAGATCGCTGCGCAGAGCCCCGCAAGCCCGCCGCCCACAATGAGGACGTCCGCATCATAAGTTACCAAATCACACACCTTCTAAGAAATTGAACCTGTGTGATATATGGGCAGGCTCGGAATAAAGCTTATCCGCCGAACGGGGGCAGGCCCACCAGAAACTCCGCTTCGTCAGGGACGACCCTGTCCATGTCCGAGGCTGAGAGGAGCTCGCCGTTGAGGGTGAGTATTATCCCCTGCCCCATCTCCGAGTCCGGGTCCAAGAAGGGCTTCAGTTTTTCGCCGTACTTCTTCATGAGTATGGATATCAGACCCTTCACTGTGGCCTTCTCAGGGATCTCCAGATACTCCTCCTTCGTGCCCGTGGCGTCCCTAAGGATCGAAAGGTAGGCCACTCTAACCTTCAAGCAGTACACCGCTATAATAAAAAATTGGGAGGCTTAATTAACCTAGCGTTAAGCCCCTACTCCTTCTTGATCCGACCCTTTAGCTTCTCCAGTACCTGCGGGAGGGTTGTGTACTCCATCTCCTCCGGACCGAGCCGCTCGGGCATGAAGGGACCGTGCCTCCGCATGTAGTCCGCGACCTCCAGTGCCTTGTTCCTCGTCCAGTCAAATGCCGGATCATCGAAGAGGTCCGCGGGACCGACGAGCTTAGAATCCTTTATCTGGAAGCCCAAGGCAACGAACCTCGGGGGGCCGTCGAAACGAGTGCACCTAGCGTTCCTCTGCGCCACCGGCATCATAGGTCCGTAGTGCGAGCCCCTCATCCACCCCGCCACGAGGTGGGGGAAGCTGAACGGCTCCAAGACCTCGCCTACAGCGGGCAGGCCGTGCTGCGCCCTCACGATTGCCACTGGATCGTCCTTGCCCACGTACTTGCCGGCTATCAGCGAGAGCTTTGTGATGCTTACCGAAGCCGCCACAAGCCTGTCGCTCTTCCTCATTATCCTCTTCAGGATGTACCTTCCCGTAGTACCGATGAGTGCCAGCAGGTCGTAGGACTCCTCGGGTGTGCTGAGCTCAAAGGAGTGACCCTCTATGACGTCCAGGACCTGGGAGACGAACCCCTCGTGCATCTTGGGGTCGATTATCAGACCCGCCGATGAGAACGGATCCGCGAAGATCCTGTAGAGCGGTAGGTTGAATGCACCCGGCTCCGTCTTGTCAGCCATGAATACGACGACGGGCTCGCTCGCCCGTTCCTCGAACTCTATCTCGGTGAACCCCGGGCCCATGCCCTTGAGGTTCCCTGAGAAGGCATCGCTCAGCAGATCCTGCCCTGCCGCGTAGAGTCCCAAGTCCTTCGCCACCCGGGCCGCCTTGCTGAAGGTATCCCAGGCGAGCTTATGGATCTCGGCGCTCTCCTCCCCCTTTCTATGAGTCATTATCAGTTCGAGATCGTCTCCGCAGTTGGTCACATGGTAGTCGTGGAGTAGACCAGACTTCTTTGCCTTCTGAAGGCTCTCCTCCGCGACCTTGAGCAGCTCGGGGTGAACCACGTGGTGCCCTGCGAGAGAGCCGACATCGGCTTTTATGACGCTAAGGGTAGTCTTAACCATAGATATCACTGCAGACACTATCCGTTTTATCTTATTAAAATCTATTGCAGATGATATGATGATAAATCCTAAGCGATGCCGTGATATGACCCTGTTGTGATAACAATTGGGGGGCGTGATTGTGATTTTATTGGTTCTTACTGCCATTAAACGGGCTTATCAACGACCCTTTGATGCCGTTTCGGAGGTAATGTGACCATCATAAGCTCAGCAAGGTTCCTATCACAAGCACAGATATCACATAAAGACCTATAATGAAATACACAAGGTTTCGCTGCGAGAGAAAACAGAGGCTTGCCATGAGTACCCTTACGAACGGCGTTAGTGCAAGGACGAACACGCCAAGCAGGATCACATTTGCACCCACGAAGAGCCCTACAGTCATGATTATGGCACTTGCAAACACGCCTATCCTCAGAACCCATGACAGGATGATCTCTGTGTCTACCATACCAGGATCCCCCCAGCATTCAGCAAGAGGACAATACCAAAGAAGACGAGGACCACGCTCAACATCCTTCTGAGGATGGCAGATTCCGCCCTTACCATAAGGCGTGTTCCTATGTAAGCTCCTATCATGATGCCAAGCACAGACGGAACGGCCATGTAAAGGTCCACGAATCCCCTGTTTAAATAGAGGAAGGCACTGGCAGCCGCTGTGACGCCAACCATGAAGTTGCTGGTGGCCGCCGAGGCCTTCATCGGTATCTTCATCAGCAGGTTCATTATTGGGACCATTATCACCCCGCCGCCGATGCCGATTATGCCGGAGATCGCCCCGGCTATCAGGCTGAAGAATAGACCGATCTTCATGCGTATGGCGGAGTACTTGACCGTCTGCCTCCTATTGTCATCGTAGAACTCCCCGCTGACGGTAAGCCTGTCCTTTATCACAACCGGGGTCTCAACTGCCCTTCTTCCTCGTAGCATCATGAAGGAGGTGTAAAATAGAACAACTCCTAGAATGAACTGCACGTAGCTCGCCGGCATGGCGAGGGCCAAGAAGACCCCCAGCACGGCGCCCGTCACCGTGCAGGTCTCGAGCACCATGGCCAACTTCACGTTGGTCATCTTGTCACGGACGTACACGCTGCCCCCCATGCTTGAGCTGGCAATAACAGCGAGGAGGCTGAGGGCCACTGCTTGGTGGGCAGGGATGTTGAGGGCCAGGATGAAGAAGATGATCATGAATACCCCTCCCCCCAGCCCGAGCATGACGCCAATGAGCCCTGCAAAGGCGCCGAAGGCCAGTATGGCGGTTATTATAAGAGGATCCATTATCAATCCCTTTATGGTACGCTATGCCTGCAATTAACGTCTTCGAATAGATATTTTTTTGTATATCCTACGGTAATATGCGTTCTGTGATTGCTATGATATCAAGTACGGTTACAAGGGGCGCCAAGAGGGCTCCTCACAGGGCACTCTTCAAGGCGGCAGGTCTTACAGACGAGGAGTTAGAGAGACCCATCATAGGGATTGCCAACTCCTGGAACGAGCTTATACCTGGTCACGTGCACCTCAACAGGCTGGCGGACGCCGTGAAGGCTGGGGCGAGGATGGCTGGAGGAACTCCGCTCGAGTTCAACACCATAGGGATCTGCGACGGGATAGCCATGGGGCACGAGGGGATGCGGAGCCCGCTCGTGAGCAGGGAGATAATAGCGGACTCCGTGGAGGTGGTGGCAAAGGCCCACGCCTTCGACGGGATGGTCTTCGTCTGCAGCTGCGACAAGATAGAGCCCGGCATGGTCATGGCAGCCCTCCGCGTGAACGTGCCGTCGATCTTCATAACGGGCGGACCGATGCTCTGCGGGTTCTGGAGGGACAAAAGGCTCACGCTGGACTCGATCTTTGAGAGCGTGGGTGCATACCTCGCCGGCAAGATAGATGACAAAGCTCTGAGCGAGGCGGAGGAGTACTCGTGTCCGGGTTTCGGATCCTGTGCCGGGATGTACACCGCAAATACGATGGCGTGCATAATCGAGGCGCTCGGTCTCTCATTACCCGGGAGCGGCACGATACCGGCGGTTGACGCCAGGAGGACAAGGCTCGCCAAGAAGACCGGAATGATGATCATGGAACTGCTGAAGAAGAAGATCAAGCCGAGGAGTATAGTGAACGAGGGTTCCCTGAGGAACGCCATAGCTGTGGACGTGGCGATGGGCGGCTCCAGTAATGCGGTGTTGCACCTGATGGCGATGGCGAACGAGGCTGATGTGGATCTCAAGCTGGAAACCTTTGACGAGATCAGCAGGAGGACGCCGCAGATAGTGGACATGATGCCGGCTGGGGAGGTAGCCGTGGAGGATCTGGACAGGGCTGGTGGCGTTCAGGGAATACTGAAGCGCCTTGCGGAGAAGGGGCTGGTGAAAACAGACCTGATGACAGTGACCACTAGAACTGTAAAGGAGAACATCAAAGAGGCAGAGATCAGAGGCGACATCATACGCCCTCTCGAGAGACCCGTAAAGCCGACGGGCGCACTGGCGATACTCCGTGGAAACTTGGCTCCAGACGGCGCTGTGATAAAGACTGCTGGATTAAAGAGGATGTCCTTTGAGGGAGATGCTCTGGTCTTCAATTGTGAGGAGGATGGGATTGATGCCGCCTCGAAGGGAAAGATCAAGAAGGGTAACGCCGTCGTGATAAGGTACGAGGGTCCGAAGGGCGGACCTGGCATGAGGGAGATGCTCTCGCTCACCTCCATCCTTTTGGGCATGGGGCTCGGCGAGGAGGTCGCGCTGATTACGGACGGTCGGTTCTCGGGGGCAACACATGGAATGATGGTGGGTCACGTATCGCCGGAGGCTGCCGAAGGTGGACCTATAGCGGTCGTGCGGAACGGCGATAGGATAAAGATCAACTTGGAGAAGAGAACGCTAGAGCTGATGCTCAGTGATGCCGAGCTGAGGAAGAGGCTCGCGAAGTGGAGGACGAGACCTCCGAGGTACACGAGGGGCGCCTTCTACAGATACAGCAGAATGGTGACTTCGGCATCCACCGGTGCGGTGTTAAAGTGAATCGCTGCAAAGAGGACACAGGTCGTCTTTGTAATCACTCGTGGCGCAGTGCGACAACGGGATCCATCTTAGATGCCCTTCTTGCCGGGTAGAAACCTGCCACCAGACTCACTGTGAGAGCAAATAAAAAGACGAGGACGGCTATCTCGGGCCTTATTATCGGCACATACGAGAATGAGGACGCTGAAGATGCACCGCCGAATCCCGAAGGGCTGCCTGTAGCAGTCATGTCGGCGGTTGGGGAGGAGCTGAGCCCAGCCGACAAGACGACGGGTATGAGGAAGGATATCCCCGTGCCCAGGATCAGCCCAAGTATGCCGCCGATCACCCCGAGCATTGCAGCCTCCGAGAGGAATATGGAGAGGACGTCCCTGCCCTTGAAGCCAACAGCCTTCAGGACCCCGATCTCCTTGGTTCTCTCGATAACGGAGACGAACATGATGTTCATAATACCGAGCCCCGCGACGAAGAGCGAGATGCCGGCTATGGAACCCAGGAGTACCGTCAGCATCCCGGTGATGGAGGTGACCACCTGCGTGATCTGCTTCACGGTGAGGATGTTGAGGTTGGTCCCGTAGGTTGCCTTGAGGGTATCCACAACAGCGTCCACGGTATCCGGGTCGACCGTCTTCACGAAGAGGGCGCTGTAACTGGTCTTGCCCAGCATTGAGGAGACGCCCTTAATCGACATGAAGGCGCTGTCGTCCACGGAGACGAGCGCGGTGATGCCGTACGGCTTCAACGATCCCACGACGTCCAGCACCTTCCTGGAGGCGGTGATGCCGCCGAACTCGATGGTCACCGTTTGTCCCACATTGACGAAGGGCGAGGTCATGTCCTGGGGCTGGTAGACGTTCGACCCCACCACCAGATCCGAGTAGCTGAAGCCCTGGTAGAGCCTGCCCTCGTTCATCTCGTACCCCGATATCAGCGCGTCGAAGTATGAGGGGTCAATCCCCACCAGTGTCACCATCTTTGTCTGCTGGGCGCCGTAGACCTTTACCACGGACTGTATCACCGGCACGACCAGCTCCACCCCCGGCATCTGCGAGATTCTGTTGACATCGCTCTGTGTCAGCACTACGGTGGCAGAGGCGGGGCGGACACTTATGGTGTTGGGACCCAGCTTGTTGAACTGGTCCGTTATGCTGCTCGAGATGCCCTCGGTCTGGGATACAAGCGCGATCACCGCGGCCGTGCCAATCATAATGCCGAGTATGGTGAGGGCGGACCTCATCCTCCTCTGCCTTATTCCTCTTGTTCCCCACCTAAGAGTGTCCGATGTTCGCATCAGAGAGACCCACTTTTTCTGTGCCTTCTACAAAGGTATACGGCAACTATCACTGCAACTAAGACGACGACAAGAGGCAGGAAGAACATTATCGCTCCGAATAGCGATGGCTGCTGTCCCTGTTCGTTGGATCCAGACGTGGCGTTCGTGTCTATCGTGAGCCTCATGGGCACATCCATATAGCCGATGAGATTCTGGCCCAGGCTGTCCTTGTAACTGTACTCCAAGCTCACCCCGTAGGTGTCGCTGGTCACGTTCGTGGCCGTGTACGTCAAGGTGAAGGACGACGGTACGTTGATCGGGAGATCTCCGAGGAAGACCCTGTCAAGGCTGACCGGTTGCACGCCCCCGGTGCCGTTGGGCGTAATAATCACGCTCTGCGCCGTGGTGGTTCCCAAGTTTATAAAATTGACTGTAATGGAGAAGGCCTTGCCAGGTGTGATCTTTGGCGGATAGGTCGACGTGCCCAGTATTATCAGATCCACGTTGCCCCTGACGATCACCCCCAAGTAGTTCGTCTGCTGCTTGACCTTGTAATTCATGTCGGTATATGATGCCGTAACCGTTAGGGACATTACAGATCCCGAGGCTGTAGGAGTTGCAAAGATATTCAACGGGATCGTCCGCTCCTCTCCAGGCGCAAGGCTACCTAGAAACCAGCTGCCGTCGCTCCCGATCAGCGCAAGAGGGGCTGCCGCGCCCTGGACGGCGGGAAGCGATAAATAAACCATAAGGGAGTCGGCGATGCCGTCACCATCATTCTTCACGATCAGGTTCAGGTAGTTGTCCCCTCCTGACTTTAGCTCGATCTTACTCATCCCAACATCAATGACGGCCGTTGGGGCGTAGACGGCGGGGACATTTAGCCCGAAGTAGCGGCTGTCCTGCTTGGCCCTGGAGAGGCTGTCGTAGTATGTTAAAGAGACTGAGGACTGATATGCGATTCCCGCAGACGCCGGGTTGACGTAAACATTCGCCTGCAGTGTTATCTGCTCCCCAGCCTTGATCCTGTCGATGAACCATCTGCCATCAGAGTCCTGAAGCACCATTGGAAGTCCAGTTGCCGTTGAGGGCGGCATGGTTAGAACCGCCTGAACGTAGGTCGCATCGCTGTCGCCCTTGTTATTGATGGTGATGTTGAGCGTGTTCATCTCCCCCGCCTTCAGATCCTGCGGTGCAAGTCCTATCTCGAAGTTTACCGCTGGCGACGTGTTGAAGGGGACGCTGAGCGTCAGGTACTTTGTATCCGTTCTAGCTTTTATGTAGTCGGAGTAGGTGAGGGAAAGGGTGGCTTGGTAAGTCTGACCTGCTGACGAAGGCGAAGCGTATATGGTGAGGGGAATTGAGACCTCATCGTTCTTGTTTATGGCGTTGTATGTCCACCTTCCATCGCTGTTGATCAATGATAAGGGAGAGGAGCCGGTCGCCGCACCGGGCATGACCAAGGACGCCGTAACGGAAGCTGCGTCGGCGTCGCCTATATTCTTCAGCTTTAGCGTCAGAACGTTGTTCTGACCAAGGACGAGTTCGTATGGAGCGATGCTGGCAGCAATGGACGCGCCCGTGACGTTGAGGGATGGGACGTTGACACCGATGGCTCTGGTCTCAGTCTTTGCGCCGTAGTAGTTGTAGGTTAGGGTGAACGTCAGCTGATAGGAGCTGCCTGCCGCAGAGGGGCTTACGTAAATGTTGGCAGATATGGAATAGTAATCAAAGGAACCGAGGTTGTCGAGGTACCACTTCCCGTCGCTTCCATTCAGGATCATCAAGGATCCGCCGGTCGCCGAAGAGGGCAGGGAGAGGGCGACAAATGTCTGGCTCGCTGTATCTTCGCCAATGTTCCTTATCGTGAATGTGACTTGGTTGTTGGACCCGGCAATTAGCGTCTGGGTGCTTGCCGTGATCGTCAAATTCGGTGGGGTGCCTGCAGCGACGGGCTGAATCGATAGCACGGGCGCCATCAAAAAGACGAGAATGAGGCACGAAACAAGCGCCCATTTTCCGAGGTTGATGGGAGTTCTCCTCCCTGAATCATCTCTTGAACTTGAACCTTTGGATTCGTTAAATACCTTCTGAAGAATATTTCTTTTAGGCATTCTGTACTACCTCCTTTTCTAATATACCGTCCTTTAACCACCAGACCCTGTGGCAGTACTTGGTCAACTGTAGGTTGTGTGTGACCATTATAACCGTAACCCCATTGTTTTTGTTGAGCGTGTTGAGTACCCCGATGATCTCCGCTGCCGACTTGGAGTCGAGGTTGCCCGTGGGCTCGTCCGCCAAGATTATCTTCGGGTCGTTTGTCAGTGCCCGCGCTATGGCAACCCTTTGCTGTTGCCCGCCGCTTAGCTCGCTCGGCTTGTTCAGCTCGAACCCCTTCAATCCCACCAGAGCAAGTGCCTCCAATGCCTTCTCCTTCCTTGCGCGGCTCGGCTTGCCGGATGCTATCAGTGGGACCTCCACGTTGTCCGCCGCGCTCATATATGCCAGCAGGTTGAAGGTCTGGAATACGAAACCGAGCTTCTTGTTTCTAAGCTCTGCGAGCTTGTCGTCGCTGAGTCTGGATATGTCCACACCGTCGATCAGGACCTGACCCTTCGTCGGTCTGTCAAGGGCTCCGAACAGGTTGAGGAGCGTGGACTTTCCACTGCCAGAAGGACCCACTAGGGCGATGAACTCGCCCCTCCTGACCTTCAATGAGACGCCACAAAGGGCGGGGTAGTCTATCTTGCCCAATCGGTAGATCTTCCACAGGTCATTTGTGACAATGACTTCTTGGTTCTGCGCAGCCATGTTCCCACCACTCACCCTCGCTTTTCCAGCCTTTTGTTCAGATCCTCAAACCTTTCAGCGGATTCGTCGATTATCTTCCTTAGCTCCTCAATTATCTGATCGGAGAGGTTCTCCTCCAAACCGCTCCTGAGATCAAGAAACGCCGCAAATAACCTTTTAACTGATTCCTGCAATTTGACGCTCTTCTCTGGCGGTATATGGAACCACAGCGCCTCCAAAAAAGGCGGGTCCCACCTGGCCTCCCTTCCGAATCTCTTTTTCATCCTCCTCTGTTCTTCGAGAAGCATTTTGCCCTTATCCGTCAGTTTGTAGCGTTTCATCCCGTCCTCTTCCATCGGCAGCTCTCTTGTAAAGCCGTTGTCCTGGAGCCAGGCTAGGAGGGGGTAGATTGAGCCGGGGCTTGGTTTCCAATGCCCACTCGTTCTCTTCTCGATCTCGTTCATTACCTCCGAGCCCGACATTGGTTTGTCGGATAGCAATTCAAGCAATTGGTATCGCAGGAACCCCTTTGGGACCGCGGCCATATGCGTCATCCAACGCCTGAAAAGAGGGGGTGGCAAAGGTGACTCAAACACGATATCATCACCGATATCAAATAAGATATCCTTGCGCCTATATATATTTTCCTGAGGTGATCGAGTGCTGAGGCGCGGACGTCACGCTACTCGAAAAATACAAAACGATTTATATGGACGTCAACCCTGTTTTACGATGTATTACGGTGGCAAAAACAGAAGAGTGAAAACTTGAACGGGCTAGACGTAATCCTTGCTGCATTGCAATCTTATGGGTACGCAGGGACCTTCATAATCGGACTCTTGGGGAACGCTGTCCCATTCCTGCCGGTACCCTACCTGGTTCCCATCTTCCTCCTCTCAACAATCCTCAACCCCTTGTGGGTCGCCATATCGGTGGGCATAGGCGCGAGCTTTGGGAAGTGTGTATCATACCTGATCGGGAGGGGAGGGTGGAGGATGCTCGGCGAAAAAAGGCAGAGGGAGCTGGAGTGCTTCAGCACCCTCCTGGGCAAGTACGGGGCGGTCGCGGTATACCTCTTTGCCTCGTTGCCCCTTCCGGACGACATAATTGTTATACCGTTCGGGATGATGAAGTACAGCTTCAAGAGGTTCTTTGCGGCGCTCATACTCGGGAAGCTCACGCTGGGTTTAATTGTGGCTTACACCGCAAGCTACTCCTTCGAAATCGCCAAGATCTTTCTGGGCGGGGGCAACCCCATTATAACCACTGCCGCATCCGTCATCTTCATGCTACTGATGATGGCGATGATCTTCAGGATCAACTGGATCGAGGCGGCAGAGTTCATCGACAAGAACGGCGTCTGGGCTTACATCAAGCTCCTTATAGGGAGAACATCCAGGCGCGGGAAGGAAGAGAGAGCCAGAGAATAGCCTTTAAATTTCAAGACAGCGTAACCATCTGTGGCGATTGACGTGAAGGTCACCCTTATCGCGCATACACCAGATCCGGAGAGGGTTGTAGCCGCAGCGGCGAGGCAGTGCTACTCCAAGTACAGCGCCACGAAGGCGCTGAGTGAACTGAAGGACGAGGATATAAAGAGGCAACTGAGGAGGCGCATAAGCGACGGCCACCTCTCGGTCCTCGAGCACGCAAGCTTCACCTTTGCCATAGAGGGGATCTCGAGGGCGTGCAGCCACCAGCTGGTCAGGCACAGGATCGCATCATACTCGCAGCAGAGCCAGAGGTACGTGAGGCTGGAGGAGATGGAGTTTGTTCTGCCGGATAGCGTCGCCGCCAACGAAGAGAGCAAGATAAAATACCTGGAAGCTTTGGAGCGGTGCAGGGGCTGCTACGCCGACCTGCTGAAGATGGGCATCCCGACCGAGGACGCAAGGTACATCCTCCCACAGGCCTCTCCGACGAAGATCGCCGTCACCATGAACGCCAGGTCCCTGATGAACTTCTTTGAACTGAGGTGCTGCCTATCAGCGCAGTGGGAGATAAGGAGGCTTGCGGAGGAGATGCTCAGGCTGGTCAAGGGCGTCGCTCCGACGATGTTCGAGAACGCCGGACCGTTCTGCGTGAGCAGGAAGATCTGCCCCGAGAAGAAGTACGACTGCCCGAAGTGGGTCGAACTGTACAAGAAATAGTTCTTGACGATCACCAATGGGACGGCATGCATCTGATATTACTGTCGTTGTTCCCCAGATCAGAGGCGCCTTGGAGTTGCTCGAACAGCACTCTGAAGTATAATAACAAAAAGTTGTCCGGATACTGAGATCGAGAGGTCAGCCTGCCAAGCAAATCATAAGTGAATTCTATTGGGGCGGGTATGGTGCGCCCCATCTTTCGCTCCACCGCTGCACGCCCTGCTGAAGTGTCCGAATGATCCAGAAACTTCGGGTTCGGGTTGGCCGCTATCATGTCGGCCAGAAGCTGTGAGTGGCCCTCCCAGTTGACGGTGTTGTTGATGGCGAGCCCTTTATATTGGGCAGAAAATGCCCTCACGTAGCCATCCGTCTTATTTATCATCGAGTCTGATGGTGTTCTGTTATGCGAGCCAGTCTGATCTGTGGCTCACAGATATGGTTCTCCACACCTCAGCAAGGAAGTGGTCCTCGTGGGAGTACCTGTCTTGGATGAGGTGCAGGAACTGGCCAAACGGGATCAGCCTCTCATTCGCGTTCCCGCTCCACTGCGGCGAATTTAGCGCACCTAACGCCCTCTGTCATAGGTATGACTCCCTGCGGTCGTTTGTGGTGTGGGTTGTAAGACCATGCCAGTTGGGGTTGTTGATGAGGTAGAAGAAACCAGAGATGGTACCGGCGGAGTCGACGGCGTAGTCAGCGCTCGCTGTTACCCTAGCCTCCTCCGGCGAGAATCCCGCCGAGTAGGCGATATAGTAGGTAAGGTAGTAGTGCGTGTCGGCGTCGAAGGCTAACACGGGCTGTACTGATACAACCGCCAAGATGGCGGAGAACAGCAGAATTGTTGCGTCCTACGCATCAATCAGACTGCTCCTGTTTTTGTAGGAACTTGTAAAAAAGGGTTATTTACCCTCCTTCTGCTTCAGCCTTGCCTTCTTCCGTAGCTCTGCCTCGCGAAAACGCCTCTTCTCCTCATCGGTTTCAGGAACTAACCTAGGTACACGCGTGGGTTTCCCGCTCTCGTCCAGCGCTACCATGGTACAGTATGCCGAGGCGGCGTGTGCGACCACGCCAGTTCTGGGGTTTTCTGCTTCGACCCGGACGCCGATCTCCATGGATGTGTTCCCGACGTAGTTGACGGATGCTCTCAGTATGAGGAGGTCGCCGATCTTTACCGGCTTGTGAAAGTCCATCCGATCCATCGAGGCGATGACCACGTTGCACCGTCCATGGCGTTGGGCTACGGCAGCAGCAACCTCGTCAATGTAGCGGACGATGGCCCCACCGAAGACGTTTCCGGCAGGGTTCGCATCGGAGGGAAACATCCACCTGGTAGAGACAAGAGCAGACTCGCTTACCCGTTTCGCAACATCCATAAAAACACCAACTCTAATATCGATAAAAAGCTTAAAAAATGTTTAGATTTCGATGAGAATTTCCATAAACGGGGACTGTTGCCAGCGAGAACCACTTGGGGAAAAGCATTATAGCACAACAATGGATCACTCGATCAGTATTTGGTGAGAAATTATGGGATTTGTTAAGGTTGCTGAGATCCAAGAGATCCCTGTGGGCACCATGAAGATGGTCAAGCTCGGGGAGAAGGAGATCCTGATCGTTAACATAGGCGGAAAGTTCTACGCGATAGGGAATAAGTGCACCCACATGGGAGGAGACCTCTCCAGGGGCAGGCTTGAAGGCAACATGGTGACGTGCCCAAGGCACGGTGCCAAGTTCGACGTAACGACAGGAAAATCTATCGCAGGACCGAAGATTGGCTTCCTGCGCGTGAAGACTGGCGATGAACCGGCATATGAAGTGAAGGTCGAGGGCAACGATATATTGCTCAAAATTGATTGATAGGATAGCGTTAAAGGATTGTTAGAACAAGGAAGGGAACGGTGTACAGATTGGAGAGCGACCCACCTCGAGGCAGTGAAGGCGAAACCAGCGGCGGCGCTTGCAGTAGTGCAGGCAGCGATCCCTTTAATGAGGTCGCCAAGGCCATCCTAGCTACCCTCAAGAAGAAGGGAGGGCGCGTGGAGTTCTCTGAGATAGAGAAGTGGGCGGACTCTACGGAGGTCGGCAAGTACACTCTGAGGACGGTTGTCAACGAGCTTATCGATGCGGGTAAACTGAAGGCCCCCGAGGGATTTTACGATAGCGGAGAGGAGCTGGAACCCCCGGTACCCAAGGTGGTGGAGCTACCGCGCGCCTCGGAGAGGGACATGGGTAGGATGAAGGAGTACTTCCGCGAGTACTGGAGCGTTGGAATGCTTAGGCTTTTTGATGATATGAGCAGGTCCGGAATGAAGGACGCCAACGTGGTGCTCAGGGAAATGACTGAGGCGGGTTACGTAGAACTCACACCCTCGAGTGTTGTAAATGCCACGGAGAAGCTGAGGAAGGAGGGCGGATCCGAGAAGGGGATCACCAAGGGCGACTCCAAACTCGATCTGGCGCGGTTCTAGCCATGCGCAGAGATAAAAAAGTAAAAAAGTCTCGTGCTGACCACTAGTCTTGGTGACAGGTAATGGCAATAGTCCCAGAGGATAAGGAAGCAAAGACCATAGGCATCTTTAACGGAACCGCGAAGGTCGGGGAGATCTTGGCAGGGTTCACGCAGCTGGCCCTGACCCCCCAGGACATGACCAGTCCGGTGGCGCTCCAGATGGCTATAAGCAGGATCTACGAGGCGATGACGAAGGCCGTCGCCTCTGGACCGAAGAAGAAGTACGTGGCGGAGGTAAAGTTTACGGACTCCATGGGCAATCCGGTCGTCCTGGCGCTTGACCTTGGGGAGAGAATGCCACCATTTATGAACAGGGAGGTAAAGGCACGCATCCTCATCGAGCTGTTCGAGGAGTCCGCAGGTTCATCGAGCCCATAAGTTGAGCGGTACAAGGAACCTCACGATCTTCTTAGTTAATTTATTATGGTGAAAAGGGAAGGGCGTGGAATCCTTTCCCCTTTTAGCCCTTCCTGCATGCAACGAGTTTACATAGTGAGTCGTAGGAGCCCTTCTTGCCCAACTCAAAGGCCTTTAGGTTCTGCTCAATGGTCTTCTTTGGCACGGTCTCCGATATGCTCTCCCTGATGTGGCTCTCCTCGACCGGAAACGACTCAAGCGCCGAGAGGCACCCCAAGAAGACCGTGTTCTCTGTGTTCACGTTTCCAGCCTTCCTAGCCAACCCTTGGGCGTCGACCACCGCTATGTTGGGCGTCCACCCCCTCAGCCTCGAAACGATCTCCTCGAGGGTGATGTATTTTGACCCCTTCTCCAGGATGATCTTGGAGGTCTCGACGGGCGGGCGCATGATCCTGCTGTTCATCAGGACTATACCGCCCTTCTTCAGGTACTCCACGTAGCGCAGTGCCTCAATCGCTTCCAGAGCGACTATGATGTCAGCCCCCCCGTATGGTATCAGGGGCGAGAAGGCGTCCTTCCCTATTCTCATGTGGACGAAGACGGTCCCGCTCCTCTGCGAGAGCCCGTACATCTCCCCGGTTATCGCCCTCTTGCCGCTCTTAACGCATGCGTTCCCCATGACGCTTGTCAGCAGGACAAGCCCCTGCCCGCCGACCCCGCATATGAATATGTTGAAGCTCATGGTCTCATCTCACCTTGCCCCTGGCCTCTTTATCGCCGAGAACGGGCAGAGTTTGGAGCAGACCGAACACCCGTCGCATATATCCGGCGAGATCCTGGGCTGCCTGTCCCCGTCTATCTCGTAGGCCGGGCAGTAGAACGTCCTCAGGCACATGTACGGTCTCTTGCAGATGTTCTTATCAACATAGAACGGGATGATCGGCTCGCCCCTCCTCCTCTTGTTCCTGTCGCCGTAAAGGGCACACTCCCTCCTTGAGATCACCACGGAGAGCCCGTCGAACTCCAGCGCCCTCCTGAAGACTTCGACGTTGTTCTTGATGTCATACGAGTCGACTATCTCCACAAACCCAACCCCGATCCCCCTGCAGATGCCCTCTATGGAGACCTTCTTCCCCTGCCTCCAGCCAGCGGTGAACTCTGTGGAAGGGTTTGACTGCTGCCCGGTCATGGCGGTCACAGAGTTGTCAAGGATGATCAGGGTAAACTTGTTCCCGTTGTGTACGGCGTCTATGATGGCGGGTATCGTGGCGTGGTAGAATGTGGAGTCACCGACGACGGCAACAGGCCTCTCCTCGATGGCGTGTGAAAGACCATTGGCCACTCCTACTGAGGCGCCCATGCATAGAGAGCTGTCGGAGTGTGATATGGGCGGGAAGATCCACATGGAGTAGCAGCCGATGTCGTTGGTAAAGAAGTGATCCTTGCCCTTGACCGCCTGAGCCTTGAGGGCCTGGTTAAGGGCTACGAACGTGGCCCTGTGGGGGCATCCGGCGCAGAAGGTCGGGTTCCTCTCCGGGATCATGCCCTTCAGCCTCCTTGCCTCCTCCACGACGGCATCGTAATCTGGGTACTTCAGGCCCAGAGCGGAGGCTATGCCCTTGACGACGATGCTCGGGTTGTACTCCCAGGCTTCCGAGAATGTCTTTGAGTACTTCCCGAAGATCGCCACGGAGGGGTTGGCGTCCTTCGCGATGGCGCAGACCTCCCTCTCAAGATAGGGTGAGAGCTCCTCCACGACGATGGCCTTCCTCAGACCCTTAAGGAAGTTCCCGACGAGGTCCCTGGGCATCGGGTAGGTGGTCCCCAGCTTGAGTACCTTGACCTTCGATTCCAAGTTCAGTATCTTCAGCGCCTCTAGGACGTAGAGGTAGGAAACTGAAGACGTTATTACTCCAACGTCAGAGGTGGCGTCCTTTACGATGTTGAACTCCGAGCCCTCAAACTCCTCAGCAAGTCTCCCTGCCCTCTCGAGCATCCTCAGCTTCTTCTGCCGCGCGACCTCGCCCAGCGTCGTGAACTCTTCCTTCAGATCCTTCCACTTTACCCTCTTGAACTCCTTCATGTTGATATCTTCCAGCTTGACGATCCCGCTCTGGTGGTTGACCCTCGTCACCGTCCGCATGATCACCGGAACCCCGTGCCTCTCGGAGATCTCGAAGGCCCTCTTCACCATTTCCTTCGCCTCCTGCGGAGAGGACGGTTCAAGCATGGGTATGTAGGAGTTGGGCGCGATCTTCATCTGGTAGTCGAGGGCTCCTAATGCATCCGAGAAGGTATCCAGAACCTCAGAGGTCGGGGCGCCCGGGTAAAAGGCAACGACCTTGACGTTGGATTCAAAGGCACCCCTTGCGATTGCCTCGTTGCAGAGCATGAAAGCGTCTCGTCTCTCATTTGCTATCACATCTTTTAGTGCCATAGGAGAATACGGCTCTCTGACGATAATAAATTTTGAGTGTGGTAAAAAGTCTGGCTCAGCGTCTCGATCTCTTCGCGAGCATCTCCCCGATGATGAATAGTCCAATTACTATCAGGATCGTCCCTAGCAGTGGGACGCGATAACCCATCACGTCAGCAAATCCACCTATAAAAGCGATTATGCCTATAAAGAAGGTAAACTTGCTGATGCGTATCCCCGAGTAGTGACGGGCAACATTGAGGCAGATCAGTATCAGACCGACGCCGAACCAGAAGAATACCCCGTAGGACTCTGAGATGAAGATCAGACCAAGAAGTATTACGAAGGCGCCCCAAGCAATCGTCGTCAAAGTTCGGTTGGTTATCATGATCGCAAATCAACAGGGATCATTATATAAAGTTTCAGGCAATCCGCTTATCCAAGGCGCATGGCAAACTCCTTCAGATCCTTCACGAAGTACCGGCCGTGCCTCCTGCCCTTCCTGTCGAGGTAGAAGGCCCTCAGCCCCGCCCTCTTTGCCCTGATGTAGTCCAGCTCCAGGCTGTCCCCTATGTGGGCCATCTCGTGGGGGTTGATGCCGATCCTCCCGCATACCGTCGTGTAGGCGCGCGTGTCCTTCATCATGCCCAGATCCGAGAGGGTCGAGTATACGTGCTTGAAGTATGACCTGAGGGGCTCTGTCGTTACATCGAGGAAGAGGCGCGAGGAGTTTGACACGATGGCGAGGTCGAACCGCTCACTCAGCTCCTCCAGCACATCCACGACCTCAGGGTAGAGGGTTACGGCGTTCTTGTACTGGAGGACGAAGTTCCTCGGGTTCAGTTCGAGGCGGTACCTCTTGACCCAGTACTGGAGGTCGTACCACTCAGGGCGCTGCTGCCCTATGGAGTCGTAGTCGGCGTAGAGCCTCTGCTTGGCGTCCTCCAGGCTAATCTTCCAGCAGTCTGAGACCGCCTGCGGCAGAGCCTCCAGCCACACAAGGTCTGCGAAGGAAGGGGTCACGAGGGTCCCGTCGACGTCAAATGAGACCGTGGTTATCCTTCGTTTCATGGGCATCACAGACTCAGGGCGCAGAGGGTTTGTGAACTGCCCCTCCCTGTCGGAAGGGGCTTCCTGCTTCAACGATGAGGCTTGCGGGAACTTCGATAAGCTCCCGTAGAGGTCTCATCTCCACAGGCGCCTTAGGGTCGTCCCAACCCCGCATCTTTATCCTATTTGCCGAGATATAATCTCTCAGAGGGTTGTCGTAGCTCAACCCCTCTGAAGCGCCCCTTGGGTTCACCTCCACCAGCAGAGCCCCAGCCCTCTCAGCCTTGAGCTCCAGCAGTCGGAGGAAATTGCCCCAGGAGGCATCGAGGATTTTACCAGCCAGATTGTGATTTCTAACCATGTTCTTTATGTTCAGATCTTCAACGACTATTACGTCATAGCTGTCCACATAGAACTTTGAGAGCTTATGGAGGAAGTCGTCCCTCTGATCTACAAGCTTCTCATACAGTTTGGCAAGTTTTATCTTCTGTCTCTCCCAGTTCTTTGAGCCCTCACATTTCCTGCTAAGCCAATGCTGGACCACTTTCATCCTCTTAAGCGTCTTCTCGTAAAACCCTGGGTTTTCTATCTGTTTTCCATCGCTGTCTGTCAGGAAGTGCTTTATCCCCATATCGATGCCGATTGCCCTCTGTATGCCTCTTTTCTCCACTCGCATTTCCTCTTCAACACATATGCAGGCAAACCACTTGCCAGAGTTGTGTTTTTTGATCATTACCTGCTTTATCTTCCCTTTGATCTCTCTGTGAACCCTTATCGGCACATCGCCAATTTTGGATAAATGCAGCAGGTCGAGCCTTTTTCCAGTCTTTATCGGCTTGAAGCCTGATTGGTTGTAACAAAGAGTTTTGAACCATCCCATGCCCTTGAAGCGGAGCCTCCCGACCTTCTTACCGTTCTTCTTCAACTGCGATAATGCCTCTAGATTGGAGTACAGCTGGTGCAGAACCATCTGCAAAACCTTAGAGTAGACTTTACTCAACTCAGGCTTTTCATCTTTCAGCTTGGGCAACTGGACCTGCAACTCAAACCTGCTCGGAATTTTCTCTTTCCCGTTCCATTGGGCCAAAAAATAGTTGTAAATCTGTCTGCATAACTCCAAGGTTTCAACTAACCTTTCTTCATGTATCTCCCTCGGGTACAGTCTGAACTTATAGGTCAGTTGCACCTTCCACCTTCACCTTCCGCAAGCATCTTGGGCAAGTTGCATACCACTTTGATTTACCCTTATACTCCCATCCGTATCCGCAGTTTTTGCAACGCAATCTCATAAGTTAGATAGTAGTTAGTAGAACATAAATACTTATCGGCTCTCATCCCCAGCTTTCGCAGGGGGCTTCTCGCCGGTAGAGTTAAATCGCCTTCACGCTGGATCATAATGTGCGTCAGGACCTAAGTCAATTCAATTCAAGTCAATTCAATAGATCTCAAACTCGCTACTGGTTGAAATAAAAAAGAAAAAATGAGTTGAAGGTTAAGCTGTAGGCGCCTGTGGAGGCGGTGGTGGAGGAGTTGCGGTCGGAGCCGCAGGGGCGGTCGTCCCACTCATTGCGGCATCGTACATTATGCCAATGCTCCTGGCAAGGAATATGGCCAGCAACACCGATAGGAAGGCACCGATGACCCAGCCGATGAAAGGTATCCAAGAAAGGGCACCTATTACCGTACCGAGGACGAAGGATACAACAAGCCACGCAAGGTAGCGCAGCCAGCCTATCTTCCCTATGATGTTGAGTATCTCGCCAATGGCGAACGCCTTACCGAACGAACCGGTCTTGAACATGTGGATTATTCCCATCAGCGCAACTATGCCGACCAAGAAGGCGATTATCCCCATTATTGCCAGCAAGGGCATGATCAAAAACATCATAGCAGCTGGATTAGCGAAGAAATCCGGCGACATCATCTGGCTCCACTGCGAGAGAGGTATGACTCTGATTGGGGTCGCAATGACCGCCGAAATAATAATGATAGGTATAGCCCAAATTATGCCAGCAACGAAGACCTTGAGACCACCTACGAACATGTCTCCGTATTTTTCCAGCTTCGGTGGTTCCTTCGATACGGAACCGTCCTTGATAACCCGACCATAGTATCCCAAAGCGATGAAGTTTACGATTGGGATAATGGAAATTATGACGAGTATTATGTAATCGCCGAGCCTTGAGAGTAGCCCTTTGGTGTAGTCAGCAGCATGTGAAAGACTATCAGATAATGATGTCATGTCAATCACTCTGCGAGAGTTAAATTGTGCTATATATAAGTATTGTCAAAATAAATTAAGTACTATTAGCAGAAAAGTGCGCCTTTTAAAGGCCTTATCTTGGATTTTCAGTTTCATCTCTTTCAGATTAGGGCTGTAAAAGTAAGAGCCTCTTAGAAATCGGCAGATTTATACCAACGCTCATTATTTTTTGGTTCGGTGCTTATCTTGCTCGACCTTGCGATTGTGGTGCTGACCATAGGACTGATGGAGGTCGGGGACAAGACCATGCTTGCCACGATCAGCTTTGCGCTGGCTAAGAAGAGGTATCTTCAGGCCTTCCTGATCAGCGTTTCCGGATTCACCCTAGCATCGGTGGTGGCGGTCCTTGTAGCGTCGCTGCTCGGTACGTTCGTGGGCTCGAGCCGCATACTCTCCATAGCGGCGGGGGCCCTCTTCCTAATTATCGGTATCATGATGCTGAGGGAAAAGGATGAGGGGAAAAAATTGAAGTATGGCAGTAGCACCGCCTCCGCCGCGTTCTTGGGGGCGGTCACGCTCGCAGAGCTAGGAGACAAGACCGAGATCGCGATCCTCGGTCTTGCCATAACCTACTCCCCGGCGGTCGTCTTTGTGGGGGCGATCATCGGGTACGCCCTTGTTCAGGCATGTGCACTCTACATCGTGAAGAGGGTCGCAAAACGCATAAAGTCCGACCTCCTAAGAAAGGGCGCGGCGTTGCTGATGATCGCGCTAGGCATAATTTATATCATGCTAGGGGCTGTCGCTTAGCTTACCGCTCTGATAATAAAAATGGGTTAGAAAAAAAGATGGGTCATGTTTTCCTGTCTTGCATCGTATCAGGGCATCACTTCTTTGGTTTGCTCGACACCTTTATTTCAATGGTAGAGACGTTCCTAGCTGGTTCACCTAGAACCTCGGTACCTATGGTGACGCTCTTCACGACGGTACTGCCACTAAGGAACCTCTTCGATACTACCTCGGCAACGTCGACGGCAGCAGAGATGGCCCTGCCCCTTGCCTTGATGGTTATTTCGCCGCTCTCCGTGAGCTGCATCAGGGCGGCCATGGCATAGCTCATGATCGGTTTCTTACCGACCAATATCACGTCTCTAGGCATTGCCGGCTTCTCTTTTGGTTGTACTTCTTCAGCCACGATAGTTCACCTCCGAACGCAAAGTTTGTCGAATCAATACAAGAGCAACACCTACCTTTTAAGCATTCGTAAAGCAAGGGGCTGACAGAAACAATTAAGAACTTTTCCGTACAATATTGAGTGGGACATATGGCACACGAGCAGGAGATCATGAGGATCGACTCAAAGGGAAGGGTGACGATACCGGCCCATATGAGGGAGGAGCTCGGCATGAAGGAGGGTTCCTACACGGCGGTCAGGATAGACCGGGAGGACAGAAGCGTGGCGGTCAGTCTCTTCGCCGGCGCCCATGCAAGGTTGGTGGAGATGAAGTTGAAGATACCCGATAGGCCCGGGGCGCTTGCGAGGGTAGCTAGAACCCTAAGCGAGATGAATCTGGACCTGATGACCTCAAGCTCAAGGACTGTGAAGAAGGGAGATCTAGCGGAGTGGGTTGTTGTCGCGGACGTGGGGCAGTCGGGCATGACCATAGAGGAGATAAGGAGGAAGATCCTCGGGAACAGGGACGCCATGGCAGTCGAGGTGAAGGAGCTTCCTATCTGATTGACCTTTCAACCCTTTCGTTTCTTCTTATGTGATAAGAAAGTGGCTTAAGATAGCCCCAGCGCCCTCCTCTTCTTCTGTATGTGCAGTTCTATCGCATCGGCAGCCTTGATCATATCATTCTCCAGTAGAAGCTTACCGCCAGTGATCCCCTCAAGATCCTCCGAGAGAAGCTTCATGAGACGTGCCCCGCCTACGATGGGTGGTGTTGGCGAGACATGTGTAAATGTACCAAACGCCAGAGCGAAGATGGCGTCTATCGTCGCCTTCTGCTCCATGTACTGGGGGGCGGTTACGGCTACAGGCAGGTCAGGGACGTCGACCCCCAGCGCGTTTGCGACTGCTGATACCAGAACAGACAGGCGTCCGGTATCTGTGCAAGTGCCGAATGAGAGGACCGGAGGGACGCCCAACGCCTCGCACACAGATCTCAGCCCGGGACCTGCAAGCCCCCTTGCCTCGGCTGTGCAGAGCCCACCGAGCTGAACCGCAGCATTGCCGCACCCCATGGAGAGTACGAGTATGTCTCTTTTTATCAGCTCCTTGGCTATAATAATCGTGGAGACGTCCTGAGCACCGTTCCCCAGCGAGGTGCACGAGACGAGTCCGACGACTCCCTTGATTTTACCAGATTTTATCGCGTCCAGTAGTGGGACGAGGGTCCCGCCCAGCGCATCGAGTATGGACTCGATGGAGAAGCCCACTATGGCAGGCTGCACCACCTTGGGGACGTGCGTCTCCTTCCCCCGCCTCCTCTTGAAGTTCTCTAGGGCCATCTGCGTCAGTTGCACCGCCTGCGCCTCTGCCTTATCCGGGAGATAATCGACATGCTTCTCGACGCCAGGGACGTTGACCAGCGGCGATACAGAGACGAAGGTCGTCGGGTACTTGGGGACATACTCCTCCAAGGAGGGTGGGGAGCAGTTCATGTCCATCGCGAAGAGGTCAACCGCCCCCGTGGCGATGAGGGGCTCTATGGAGATCCAGTTGCCCATCATCCCGACAAAGACCTCATCGAGCTCGGTTCGCTGGAGGATCTCCTGCCCTGTTTCTATGGAGCCTATCACGCGGATGCCTTTTGCCCCCGCCTTCCTTGCCTCAGCCTGGACCTCAGGCCTCCTGCAGTACTTTATCAGAGCCATACCAACGAAGGGCTCGTGTCCGTTGACGACCACGTTCACGTATTCAGGATCGGGTGTTCCCAGGTCAAAGTTCATGGTGTGGGGCTTGGGGGCGCCGAAGAGGATGTCCTGGCCGTACTCCAGCGGTACTAAGGAGCCGTAGATGCAGGAGAGGGCAAGCCTCAGCGCAGTCTTCGAGAGCGAGACGTAGTCCCCGTCCACGTTGGTCAGGCAGTGGGAGACCGCGTCGATCTGCTCGTTGGCGGGCCCTCCTGGCAGTATGCCGAGCCTCTTCCAGGCGGCAACTCTGCCGGGTGTGGAGAGGGCCTCTATCAACCTTAATGGCGTCCTGGGATCCCTGTTTATCTCATCGAGGATGAAACGGCCTAAAGCTACGGCGAGCTCCTCGACGGGTTTGTTCGTGTCCAGACCTGCCTTTGCCGCGAAGGACTTGAGCTTGACGGGATCTGTTATCGTGTAGGGCGTCCTCCCCTCGCCGGTGGCGATTAGGGTCTTGGCCACCTCCCGGGCATGGTAGGTGTAGGTGGATAAGCCCATGGCGTTTCGGAGCAGCATGTAGCGGATGGCCATGCCGTCCCCGTCCATCCCGCAGGTGCCCCTCTCCAGCCTGCCAGGGATGATCCTGCAGGGACCGTTGCTGCAGAACTGGCAGCTGAGGCCCTTGGCGCAGAAGGACTTGCACCTGACCAGCTCCTGGGCAGCCCACCTGTCCCATACGTTTGTCATTCCGTCCTCCTTGAGCCTGGCATACATCTCCCTAACAGATTCATGTGCGCTGATTTTCTCTGACAAAAGTTTTCCCGCCTTTACACTAAAATAGTAAGAACAGAACTATAAGCAATTCTCAAAAATTTATATGCTGTCCCGACAAGGTAATCTTGCGACTCGGCTGAAGGACGTGATATCATGGCGCATGACAAGGAGCGGATCGCCGCTGAAAGACTTTTAGCCAAGGTTGTAAATCTGGCAGGTTTGGTGGGTTATCAAGAGAATTCCATCGTGAGTAGGATGTTGATAGACAAAGATACGGGCACGGTGACCCTCTTCGCCTTCGATGCAGGGCAGGGGCTGAGCGAACACACCGCGCCGTTTGATGCCCTGGTCTACATCGTCGATGGTGAGGCTGACATCGTCATCTCAGGCAAGAGGCTTCACCTAAAGGAGGGCGAGACGACCATAATGCCCGCCAATGAGCCGCACGCCGTGAAGGCAGCAGAGAGGTTCAAGATGCTCCTGATGATGGTGAGATCCTGAGAAAAGGAGGGCTTAAGGACTCACACCCGGCTTTAGCTGTGTAGCAAATTCAGCAGCCCTGGCGAGCTCCTCGGCAACCTTGCTCGTTTTTCCTCCCGTGAAAAGTACACGACAATAGTTCATGGTGTCCCACCCGGATCGCCGTCTTAAAAATCTTTTCTGGGGCAAATCATCTCTCGGCGCAGCTCTTGCATACGACCTTCTTGAATACACCGAGCCTCTTCGTCTCAACGAGGCAGTCCTGACAGACCCTACCGCCGCAGCTCGTGCAGACCTTGACATGCGTCTTGCAGAGTGGGGCGCCGCAGACCGAACATGCAACAACGCAGGACTCGCATATGGGCCGCCCACAGACCTTGCACTTTAATTTGGGCTCCTCGGCGCAGAAGGCCTTCCCGCAGTTGGTGCAGTACCATGTATCGTCCTTGCAAACCTCCTCGCCGCACCTTGAGCACTTCACCACACACTCCTCGCCGAACGTCTTCCCGCAGACCTTGCACTTCACCTGCTCCACCACGCAGAGCTCCTTCCCGCACTTGGAGCAGCAGGCGATGTGCTCCTTGTAGTGCTCGGGGCAGTAGAGGTTCCTGCAGACAGAGCACTCCCTCACGTGGTTCTTGCAGTAGACCTTGTCGGCGCAGTTGGCGCACCTTACTGCACACTCCGCGCACATCTTCTTGCCGCAGGCGGCGCATATCAACGGCCTCTCGTCCACGCAGTAGACCTTACCGCACTCGGGGCAGGTCCAGACATGCTCAGAGCAGGCGCTCCTCCCGCACGCCGAGCATACCTGAAGGTGATCGGAGCAGTATATCTGGCCACACTTGCAGCAGAACAGCCCGCCCTCGAGGGATTCTATGGTGGTCCCGCACTCGGAGCAGGTGCCGAATATCCCTCTGCCGTTGACGGCGTTCCACTCGAACTTGAAGTCCGCGGTCATGCCCTCGAAGGAGACCCTGTAGATGGCCTCGATCACTGGTATCCAGACGAGTTGGAGCGCCTCCACGTCCACCTCATCCACCTTGGGCTGGAAGACTATGTTCTGGAGAGGGGCGTCCAGGACGGCTTCTACCTCCCTCTCGGCCTTCAGGATATCAGCCCTCACGGCCTTCTCTAACCTATCCTCGTCCCTCCTGTAGCTGCTGATCTTCTCGCTCAGCTCCGAGACCCTCTTCTCAAGCCTCGCGAGCCGTGCCTCTCTGGTCTGGATCTGGGCGGATATCTTCAGTGTTGATCTCCTCTCCCTCCCGGCCCTCACCCTGTCCCTCTCGAGAGACCTGAGCTCGCCCCGTATCCCCTCGACGAGCTTCCTTATGCTCTCGTACTCCTCCTTGGCGGCGTTCATGGAGGAGCGCACCTCCTGCATCTTTGCGGCGTAGGAGGACTGTACCTCGGAGACCTTGGTCCTCTTCATATCCTCAAGCCTTGCCCTCAGCCGGGAGTTGAACACGTCCATGGACTCCCCTGGTCTGGAGTACTCGCCCAGCGCCTTATGGTAGTAAATGGTCTGCGTGAGCTTGGAGGCGGTAAAGGTCTTCAGCGGACCCTTCAAAGCCTCAACGCTGGACGCCTCGAGGATGACCGACGAGGGCTGCTCGTACCTCCCCTCCCTTGAGGGGCTTGGGGTGGGAGGGAAGTCCAGCGCCTCCTTTGCCACGAGGTTGTAGGCAGACTCATGACGCCAGTCGATCATGGAGACCGAGGAATCCGCGGGGACGAGCCTCCGCATCCTGTCCTTGAACTCTATCTCGGGAGTCTTCCTCACAGACATCACAGAGACCTCGGAGAATAGGGCTGGCATGTAGCGAAGGTCTGACTTTAGAACCTCCACAGAGTCGAGGGATTTGTTCTCCTTGAGGGTGCTCAGGAGATCCTGCTCGTCAACCTTTATCGGCATGTAGAGCGACGGAAGGGCGGGTGGGAGCTCCGGAGGGGTGCCGGGCGCGGCCCTCATCCTCATCAGCTTCTCCTTCAGAGCAGCCATCCTCTTCTTCATCTTCGCCCTCTCCTCGGGCGATACGAAGTCCAGCGGGTTGAAGCCTGGCGCGCCGTGCCTCGTCTCCCTGCTCCTTATCCTCACGTGCAGGGGGATCCTCTCCACGACATCGCCGGTTATTATCGCGTCCCCGGGCTCTAGCCAGTTGATGTCGTACTCCCATTCCTTGCTCAGGCCGCCGCTCTCCACAGCGATCCTGACATCATTGGGGTCGGTGAGCTGGTGGATTACCCATGTGGCGGAGAGGCTCCTCACGGTCATGTCCAGCAGCTGGGGTCTCTGGGTGAGCACTACCAGGTTGGCGCCGAACTTCCTGCCCTCCTGGGCGAACCTCCTCACGACCTCGAGGGTCTCCTTCACATATGGGTCGCTACGCTTGCTCCTGCCTGCGAAGAGGTGCGCCTCGTCAAGCGCCAGGTAGAACGGCGGGACCTGCATGACCATGGCGGCCTCCAGCAACCTCTTCAGGAGCTTCGCGACTGTGGAGTACTGCTCATTTGAACCCAGCCCCCTCAGGTTCACTATGGTGCACTGCATCTGGCAGACGATATCCTCGGGCTTCGTGTTCTCCAAGGCAGAGACGTCGATGTCTGCGCCTGGGTTGAAGACCATGTCCCCGAACTCTATTATCTGCTCGGCGTAGGACCTCGGCTCAACATGGAACTCCTTCGATGGAGAGTCCGCGGGAACCTTAAGGCTCGAGTATTCGCCGTGGGCGTCTATGATCACGAGGGGTATTCCCTTCTTTATCAGCTCCTCGGCAATTACGCCCATGGTGTAGGACTTGCCAGCGCCGGGCTTGCCCACGATGAAGACCCTCGTCAGCTTCTTGATGGGGAGCCATATCTTGAATTCCATGGCCTTTAGCTTACCAATGTAGACGCCCTCGGACTCCTTCGTCACGAGGCCGAGCCCCCTCCTGACGGCCTCCTCAGAGGCAAGGCAGACCTCTGATCCTGGGGCAAAGGGCGTCTTTGGCGGAACACCCACCACGGTGCAGACGCCGAGGGACCTGTCCGCGCTCCTCTTGACCTCTTTTATCATGAGAAGGTAGACCTTGCCTTCGTGCTTCACCTCCACGTAGTCGTTCTTTCCGACGTCTTCCCTCTGAATGACGACCGAAAATGATTCTGTACTCGTAACGCCTTCTATCTTGCCTACTATTGGGGCGACTGAGGACAAATTACTTGACCTCTCTTATGAATTGTCCTCAATCATTTATAACGGATTCGGAGTCTGTTTTTCGAGAACAAAAAATTCTCAGATCGGGTAGGCACCGCAGGTCCGGCAGTAGGTTGCCCTGTTCGAGACATTAGAGTTGCACTGGGGACAGATCTTACCCTTAACATCGGTGGGATTCGGAATGCCCACCTCCGCCCGGTACACCTCGTAGTAAAACAACTGCTCCTTGTCGCGGATGGTCACCTTATCCTCAGAAAGGTATCTCCTTCTCTTTTCATGGAATTCTGCCTCAGATATCCTCGAGTTGAAGAGGTTCGGCAGCACCGTCGTTCCTGAGCCATACTCTATGGGAGTCTTGACCCTCCACACAACCTCATCAGGCAGCAACCCCTCGAACGCCTTGCGAAGTATCCACTTGCCGTAGATCTGGCCCTTCTTGGTTCCGATCATGTGCCGAGGGTCCAGCTTCATGGCAAAGGATTTGAACTCCGGATCAAGGTAGGGGAGCCTCGCCTCCATCCCCAGGACCTCTGCCAGCGGGACCGAGGAGAAGGACATCACATCCCAGAGCTTTCGTAACTCCAACCCCAGCTTCTCCTTCTCCAGATTGAAGAGGAAGCTGTACCCCGCCAACAGTTCGTCGCACCCGTCGCCGGTGATAACCGACCTTACCCCGTTCTCCCTTGCGGTCCTCAGACCAACATAGATCGTCACACTGTTGCGTACCTCCATGGGGTCGAATGACCTCAGCGTCTTGACGACCGCCGGGACGGCGCCATAGAGTTCCCCCTCATCAAAGAAACGGACGGAATGCTCGAGCCCCAAGTAGTTGGCCATCAAGGTTGCGTACTCAATGTCGGGTGCGGGAGCCCCGCGAAAGGCGATCGTGAATGCTCTTAGGCGGGCATACTTCGATGCCAAGACCGCGAGCACGCTTGTATCCAAGCCGCCGGATAGAAGAATGCCATCGCCCAGGTTCCGCGCGACCGCCCTCTCCAGCAAGGATCGTACCTCTGAGCAAAGTTCGCCAATGGGATCGCCCATGCTCTCACAACCTTACGCCTTTCATATGCCAATTGGTGGTTAAAAACATTTGATCCAGAAAAGGAGGTTGATTGTGACTAAATAACGATAAACGTCATAATTAGTATCATTAACGAACCTTGACCATTAAAAATATAAAAATATAGCAATTTATATAACGAAAAAGTTTATATAAGGTTCGAATTCAATTAATGGCGGTGCCTTTCAATGGTCAAGGCTCTGATACTGGACACTACCCTGAGGGAGGGGGAGCAGACCCCCGGAGTAGCCTTCAGCGTGGAGGAGAAGCTTGAGATAGCGAGAAAGCTCGACGAGGCGAGGGTCAACATGATAGAGGCGGGACATCCGGCGGTCTCACCGGACGTGGCGGAGGCCGTCAAGAGGATAGCCTCCGAGAGGCTCTCCGCTGAGATCCTTGCCCACAGCAGGGCGATCATATCCGACGTTGATACCGCCGTAAAGTGCGACGTGCAGAGGGTAGCCGTCTTCCTGGGGGTAACGGAAACGAAGCTCAAGACCATGAACATGACCGAGGAGAAGGCGATCGAGGCCGCGGTCAATAGCATCCAGTACGCCAAGGATCACGGCATGAAGGCGAGGTTTACGGCAGAGGACGGGACCAGGGCAGATTACGACTTCGTGGTAAGGATCTGCAGGGCGGCGATAGACGCCGGCGCGGACAGGATAAGCGTGCCGGACACCGTGGGATGTATGACACCTGCAAGGATGAGGGGGCTCTTCTCCAAGCTCTCGAAGGACCTCAAGGCGGAGCTTGACGCACACTGCCACGACGACCTCGGTATGTCCGTTGCCAACGCAATTGCGGCAGTGGAGGGCGGGGCTACCGCGGTTCACACGACCGTGAACGGGCTGGGCGAGAGGGCAGGGATCACGCCCCTCGAGCCGTTCGCCGTTGCCATGAAGGTACTCCACGATACGGACACGGTGGATCTTGGTAAGCTCCCTGAGCTCTCCCTCCTTGTGGAGAAGTACAGCGGCATACCCATATCCCCCACCAAGCCCATAGTAGGAGAGAACGCCTTCTCGCATAAGGGAGGCGTGCACGCTGCTGCGGTGATCTTTGACCCGCAGACCTATGAGGCATTCCCGCCGGCTATAGTCGGCAGGCAAAGGGAGATAGTGATAAGCAAGTACTCGGGGAAGGTTGCCGTGGAGGACAGGCTGAAGAGGCTTGGTGTTGCGCTGAGCGAGGAGGAGCTGATGCGCGTCCTCTCGGCGATAAAGGAGAAGCCGGAGATAAGGAGCTACAGAGACGTTGACCTGCTCGAACTCGCCGAGAAGGCGACGGGCAAGAAGCTCGAGGTGCAGGTGCCCAAGAAGATCGAGGCCCTTGTCATGGTGAAGTGCGAGTCCAACGTCTACACCACGGCAGTAGCTAGGAGGATCTTGTGGATAAAGGGCGTGGAGAGGGTGCTGGAGATAAGCGGCGACTTCGACATAGAGGTGCTGATCAACGTGGACTCCATATCCCAGATGAACGATGTCCTGGAGAACATCAGGATCATCAAGGGAGTGACGGCAACGAACACGAGGGTCGTGCTGAAGAAGTTCAATAACGGCCCCTGAGCGGCGTTGAGGGCAGGGATCCAATTTTATCTTTTATATACCAGTCGATTCATTCAGTGTTGTCTGGAAGCTCCTTGAATGGTAGGCAGAAGAGGTGGGACTATAAAGGCCACCGGTGTGCGCGACCGCATTCTGAAGAAGATCGAGGCGGCTGCAAACTATAGTCTGGCATCGGAGAGGATACACCGCGGTCTTGGGAACATTAACGAGGACCTGAGCGTTTTGGAAAAAATGCGCAGCCTCAAGGAGGTAGACCCCAGTCTGCTGATACCCGAGGACAAGTACATATCCATGGTCCTCAGCGAGAAGGAGAGGGAACTTCTTCTGCCCTTCTTCAAGCCCAATCAGATCGACGCCTTCTACTTCGGCGATAAGCCAGCCGGACGGCTGCTCCTTAAGGATCGGGGCAAAAAGGAGACGCGGCTCTTCGAAAACAAGAGAAAGATAATAGCCGTTGATAGGACGAGCTGGCCAAGGTTCGCGTGGGTAAACGCGCCCTACTATATGGGCGACGGAGTCCGCTACCTCGATCTAAAGGACATCGATCCAAGGTACGCGGTCGCCCTGCTTAATTCCTCACTCATGTGGTTCTGGTTCAGGCACTTTGAGGGGTGGCGAAGTAAGTACCTAAGGATGGATCCGAAGACCATCCAGAGCGTTCCATTGAGGAAGGTAACTGGCGCTGTTGAGGACGTCATCATAAAGTTCTCCAACGACACCTACAACCTGAAGAAGGCAAGGAGGATATACCTCGATATCTGGCGCAACTACTCAGAGTTTTTCAAGGGAGGGTACAAGAGGCTCTACGAAGTTCTGAAAGAAGATGAAAGGAACAGATCAGAGGGCAAGACTGAGAGGTGCTGGACAACAAAGGTCCATTATCATCCAGGAGCAAAGAATCCTAAGTCATTTCGTAGCCTCGCCTGCGAGGCGCACCAGAAGGAGAGCTACTTTACCATAAGCGGCGTGAACCAGATGGGAGAACGCCACCGGCTCCTCGAGATGTACTTCGGCAACCGAAAGTTGATGCTACATATCTACTGCGCGCTGCAAAGCGGAAACGAGCGAGCGAAAAGTCTAAGGGAGGCGCTGGAAAATACCATGATCCCTACGATACACAATGAGGGCGACAGGGGCACGGATTATGTCTTCGAGGCGGTTTCCTCTGACTTCCGCAACTTCGTGCAGACTGAGAGGCTCGTTTCGTACGAGTTTAAACCGTTGGACGGCAAGTCCGCGGAGGTTCCCATGGACATAGTCGGGGTTGAGGGGAGGCTTCTGGCAACCCTTGCCGTGGTTGAGGCCTTGGTCTTCGGGCTTTACGGGATATCAGAGGCAGAGGCAAAGGAAGTGTTGGACTCGCTCAGAGTCGATTCCGTCCTGAAGCGGAAGATAATCAGCACCTTAAGGCAAGTAGATCTGAATGCTTTGACCAAGGGCAAACCGATCGATATCGGCGAATTATATGAGACCATCAAGGAAGAGGCCTGCGGGCACGACTTCGTCCTTTACAGCGACCCTGCCCTCTGCTCGCTGGTGGAGTCCCGGGTGAGGGCCCTTGAGGCTCGGACAGGTCTCCACATAGAGATAGCGCGCAAGAACTGATTCGGGACGATTTGTAACCCCAGGGTCAGTAAACGCCGAGGAGGAAGAGAGTGGCGAGGAGAAGTAGGATGAGAGCAGTTATCTTGGGCATGTGCCTCTCGTATCTCTTCATTCTGCCCTCCACGATGGCGTACGCCTTTATGGAGACCAAGGTGACCGATATCAGCGATACCGTCACGGCCGAGGTATAGACTGCGATGAGCAATAGCGGATTTACGCCTCCCACAGCCAACGCGAGGAGCATGAACTCCTCCTCGTGGGCGAAGCCTAGCAGGAGCGCGAGAGCAGCGAGCCCCTTGAGGCTAATAACGCCTCTACCCTTTACATCCTGCGACCCTTTAGGTCTGGAGGAGAGGAGCCGTAAGGCTATTACAATGAGGATCGCCGCGACTACGTAACGGAAGTAGGGTGAGGAAAAGTCCACGAACGTTGCGGCAAGATAGTAGAGGAGGAGGACCGCAGCGGAGGAGAGGAAGTGCGCCGCCGACAGTATGCTGGAAGAGGCAAGACCATAGACAATGGGGCGCTCCCTCTTGATGGAGAGGAGGGCTGCAACGGGCCATCCGTGCCCGGGCTCAAAGCCGTGCACCAACCCGATCACTGCCACGGCAACGAAGGATGAGGTAATTAGCGAGTCGACCATCGGCGCTCGAATGGACTTGGTTGCACCTTGATATAAAGGTGGTTAAGAAAAATAAGGGAAATTTTAACACTGGACCTAAAGCCGGCCGATATCCTCGTCCCAGAGTTCGGGTTTGGTCCTTATGAATGCCCTCATCATACTCTTGCACTCATCGAGGTCTAGGTTGACGACCTCCACGCCGTGGGACTCCATGAACTCCCTCGCGCCAGAGAAGTTCTTGGTCTCTCCCACTGTCACCTTCTTTATCCCGAACTGAACCACTGCGCCGGCGCATAGGTAGCAGGGCATAAGCGTCGAGTACAGAACCGTTCCGCGATAGCTTCCGATCCTCCCTGCACTGCGCAGGCAGTCTATTTCAGCGTGCATGACAGGGTCGTTCTCCTGCACGCGCCTGTTATGCCCCCTCCCAATAATCTTGTTATTCCTGACCAACACGGAGCCGATGGGGATGCCGCCCTCCTGCAACCCCTTTTTGGCCTCCTCAATAGCAACCTTCATGAAAGCGTCCATAACGATCCCTCTAACGGTCTTGAATATGCGGAGTGGGCAGATTAAAGCTTAAAGTTAATATCCAGCATGAAAAGTCTTGATACAGGGACTTTTTATGCTCACAAGGGACGAGGCCCTTACACTCGTAAAGAGGCACGTGTCCGAGGAGAACAACCTCAAGCACATGATTGCCGTTGGGGCCGTGATGAAGGAGCTGGCAGCGAGGCTGGGCGAGGACCCGGTGAAGTGGGAGGTGGTCGGCATTTTGCACGATATCGATTTCGAGAGGTGTACCGGACTAACGGATCACACGCTGATAGCGAGGGAGTTGCTGAAGGGTGTGGTGGACGACGAGGTGGTCGGGGCGATCATGGCACACAACTGGGAGAATACTGGGGTGGCGCTGGACACGAGGATGAAGAAGGCGCTGGTAGCCAGCGATGCGGTGTCGGGGCTGATCGTGGCGGCAGCGCTTGTGATGCCCTCCAAGAAGCTTGCGGAGGTGAAGCCGGAGTCACTAATTAAGAAGTACAAGAGCAAGGAGTTCGCGAGGGGGGCGAGCCGGGAGAGGATGGTCATAAGCGCGGAGTTCGGGGTGCCGCTGGAGGAGTTTTTAACGGCGGCGCTGGAAGGGATGAAGAAAGTGGCGGACGAACTAGGTCTCTGAAAAAGCTTGACTGGAGGGGGCACTGCCTTCTAGGGCAACGGCAATGAAGGGATTTTAACCCTGTAGGTATCTGTTGCCGAACGTCCAGCGAATGAAAGGAACGTTAGCTCAGCCTCACCGTATCCCTGCTGATCTGGCACTCCACTGCTGATGTTAGCGACGGGTATCTGCCACGAGTATCCAATGACCCTGCCACCATGCAGGGGGTCGTCATAGGTCCTGAAGTCGCCTGATCTTACCCTAAACTCACTATCATGCAGAATGGTGTCATGTCCATCGCGGATCTTTAACATGACGTAACCGTTTGCGGGTCCGTTTGTCTGGTTCTCGTCCTGGAGGGCAAATAGAACGGTATACGATCCCACTTCTGGACTGCCGTTTACAACAAAGAGTCGGAAACTTTTCGGCTGTATTTCGATCTGAAGAGCGGAGGTGAGGACTAAGAGGGCGATAATGATCAGAGAAAGGATGATTATGGGCGCGATGAAATATTTCCTCGGTCCGGCCCTCTTGAGCCTATCCATAAGAGACACATCCATCAATCACTTATTCAGGTTTCAGAGGATCATGTGCATCTTATAAGGTTAAGCATGAACAATCAGGTAAAGAAAATTTAAACCAGAGCGTGATATTTTAAACCACAGTTCATATAAAAAATCAATCTAACTATTAACTAGAGGCTTTAGACAATAATCTTTGTAAAGTGAGTGATCAATCTAAGGGAATAAAACTTTTTATTATAGGTGCTGTCCTAAATTGAGAAAAGAAATGCGGCTTTAGGCCGCGCCCCCTTGATTTACTTAAGGAACTGCAGGGACTTCTTTGTGACGGCCGTGTAGGACGGTGGTTTGATCCCTATCCGTCGATAAATTTCCGCTAACCCTCATGGTCTCTTTATCGGTTCTGAATCTTTCCTATCACGTTTTTTATGCTTTCGTCGGATTCGAACCGACGACACGATATACTTCTGTAAGACGCACCAAAAGCAACAACCTAAGATTCAACAATGCTCAAAAAGAAAACATTCATATATTCGGATGAATGAAGAACCCTACCCTTGCGGGTAGGGTATCCGTTCACTAGACGTGCACCGATCTGGCGGTGTAGTGCTGTACCGGCTCCGCCGTCGCCTAGCATATGGATCGGTAGAGGGTTCGTGGATTGAAGGCTAATAGAAAAAGAAGCGTGCGATTCATCCGCACCCTTGCGGGTGCGGTATTCTCGCAGCTTTTAATAAAATAAAATAAAATAAAGACCTATATTTTTAGGGTTGCTTGTGCTCTCGGCCTACAAGTACAGAATCTACCCTAAAAAAGAGCGGGAGATGCGGCTGAAGCGCAGCCTGCTCCTTCTCTGCGACCTATACAACTGGCTGAGAGTAAGGAAGATAGAGGAGTACAAGGAGCACGGAGCCTCATTAATGCTGACAGACCTAAGGGGCATGGCCCTAGAGGGGAGAAAGAAGAGCCAGGAGCTCCAATCTGTATACAGCCAGGTTGTCCAGAACGTCGCCGACAGGGTGTACACAGTATTCAAGAATTACTTCGAGGGAAGGGTGAGGTTTCCGAGGAGCAAGAACCCGAGAAAGTACCTATCTTTAACATATCCACAGTCAGGCTTCGAGTTGAGGGCAGGAAGGCTCTACCTCCCCAAAATAGGGCATGTCAGGGTCTTCCTCCACAGGGCCATACAGGGAAAGATCAGGCGCCTCACTATCAAATACGAGGTCGGGGAGTGGTATGCAGTATTCATCACGGAGAGGGAAGCCTCAGAGAAACCCGATATCAAATCCATCCCGGACGAAAGGATAACGGGCGCTGACCTAGGTCTCCACAATTTCGTCGTACTTGACAACTCTGAGTCGGCGGAGTACCCACGCTTCCTTAGGAGATCAGAAGAGAAGATGAGGGAACTACAGAGGAGGCTTTCCGGCAAACAAAAGGGATCAAAGCGCTGGAGGCAACTCTCCTTCTCACTAGCGAGGCTCCACCAGCACGTAAAGAGGCAGAGGAATGAGTACCAGAACAAACTCTTATCGAAACTCTTCAAGGGGAGCGACGTGCTCGTGCTGGAGAAGCTGAACGTGCAGGGCATGATGCGAAACCACTCATTGGCAAAATCCATGGCGGATTCTTCCTTCGGTAAGTTCATCAGTAAGACTCTTTTCAAGGCCGATGTCCTAGGAAAATATTTTGTAGCCGTAGACCTTGGGGCACAACCCAGTTCTGCTACAATTGCTTAGAATGGGTGCCAAAAAGACCTCTCGGAAAGGAGGCATAAATGCCCAGACTGCGGCGACCTCCCAAGGGATGAGAACTCTGCTAAACTGATAAGGAGGCTTGGCATCCTCTACGTAAGGAGCCCGACCTCGGACGGAGGTTCGTCACTCGCCGAGCCGAGGTCTCTGCCATCCCTGAGGGGAATGGTAAGCCGTGGCTTTGAATTGAAGCGGGAAGCCCCCTCAATTCATTGAGGGGAGGACGTCACTACATTTATTCCGAATTACGGCATCATTATTAAATTCCAACCTGAGATATGCTGTGGTGACCCAAAATGAGGACAAACAGGATGCTCGGCGGCAGGGGTGGATTCGTGATCAATCCCATTGGCGTTGTGAGGGTGGAATACGAGGATGAGGTCGTGAGGACGAGCCTCGACGGCGTAAGGGGGGTCGTTGAGGTATACAAAGAATTCAGCCAAGGGCTGGAGGGAATAGACGGCTTCTCTCACCTGATTCTGGTCGCGTGCCTTAACAGGGTGAAGGATGAGGAGCGGGGCACCCTTATGGTCAAGCCCCGGAGGTTCATCCGCTTAGGGGTGGATCCTGCACTCATACCCACCCTCGGGGTCTTCTGCACGGACTCGCCCCACAGACCGAACCCCATAGCCATAACTATCGTCAGGTTGCTGAAGGTCGAGGGGCGGAGGCTGCACGTGGACGGACTTGATCTCTTCAATTCCACTCCGGTGCTGGACATAAAACCCTACACCAGGGCAAGGGTCGAGGCGGATCTGAGTATTCCGAGGTGGTACTCCGAACTGCTGGAGAAGGCAAAGGACAAACGTCTTAGTGAGTACGACCTCTAGTTTTAATGAGAGGCAAGAGGTTCCCGTTAGCTTTAAATTGTCATGACCTGGAGTGATCTATAAGCTGGTATCTTCATGGAATTGTCTCAGGTATTGAATTTGGTGTATGTAGTCTTTGATTGGCTCAAGTCCATAATAAGAATGATAATAGATCAGACGATACTGAGGTTCAGGCCCCAGCTGGCAGATTCCTATTCAACGACGATATCCCTCCTCATAGCGATCACTGCCATATACCTGATATTGGTGTTCATATCCTCCACCAAAAAAATACTGGGAATAATACTTGCACTGGGCTGGGTTCTGCTGGTGGTTAGCATCGTGCTGTCAGCCATAGGCATCTGATCCGGTTGGTACGCACATGACCGCACGATCGATCACTTGGTTACCTTGAGCCTACACGCCAGCCTTATGCCTGTGCCGTCCACCGAGGAGAAGTTCACGTATTGGACGTTGCCCGGCGTTGAGAAAGACGTGGAGTAGGTGTCTGAGAGCCTCGTTACCGCGGCTCGCAGGCCGTTGATATAAATGGCTGGAATTCCCCTCTCCCGCAAGGCTCCATTCTCATAGACGAGGTACGTGAAGTTGAGGACGTGAGTTGCGCCGACCTTGCCTGGAACCGTGGTTGCTGACAGGAGTCTGAGCTCCACCCTATAAGAGTAGCCCTCGGAGCTCACCACGTAATAAATGGTGTCGGTCGCCGGCTCGTAGGTTTTATTCGTAAGCGGGTAGTACGCCATCCCCAGCGTGAAGTTTGCTTTGTAGGACTCTGAGGGCGGATAGACGGCAACGACTTGGTTGGAGGGCCAAGTAGAGGCACCCACGGCTATCGTTAGAGCCCCGGAGGAGTTTGCCCAGTAGGTGTCGGTACCAAAGGCGGCCCTCCATCCCTGTTGCAACCCCGTGACGGGGATCCCAGCGAAGCCGTCAGGCACCGACGAGTAATTCACGCGGAGGTAGTCCACCCGGACCCAGTCATTGCTCGAGTAGAGGGAATACCCGCGCCTACACCTCGCGTATGCGTGCGCCTCCACGATAATTTCGTCCATCGTTATCACGCTGGAGGGGGATACGTTCGTCAACGTAACGTTCATGATCGGCGTCAGCGACCGCGAGGTGGTGGCGAGGAGGAGCTGTACCCCCCCCAGATACGTAGTAGAGCTTATCTCGGCATACTGCTCGAATATGTCGCCTCCAGATGAGAATGTAAAGTATGCGTCGCTCCAGAGCGAGATCGTAAAGTTCCTTCCAGTTGCGTTGATGTGATAGCTGAGCCAGTAGTATGCCTCCATGACATTGCCAGAGTAGTGGAGGTATGGCTCGTCCACCCTCACGTAGCCGCCTGAAGCTGATAACGAAGGGGACGTTCCGCCCGTTACGAGGTTGTAAGTGAGAGACCATCCGGCGGCATCGTTGCACTCGCTCCCCAACGCACTAGGAACGAGCGACGTGTTGCTTCCTGACTTCACGAGGGATCCTCCAGAGTATGCGAGCTGATCGTTCCAGTCGAGGGTGCCGTTGTACACAGCTAGGGGGCGGAGGTACGGTCTGCTCACTACGACAACGGAACCGTGGAAGGGCTGCGGGATCTCCGCCTGGGTGACCACAATGGAAGAACCGTTGCTCACCACGGTCTTCCTCAGCGTCTCGCCTTGGTAGACCTTCACCACGTCATTTGCGGGCACGCCCTGTATGGTAAGGGTCGTCTGGGACGGGATCTGCACCAAGATGAAGTAGCCAGCGTCCTCGTGGTATGTGATGGTGGTGTTGGCGTGGAAGGTCGCCCTCTTCACGTGTGTATAGTTGCAGAGACCAGCGAGCGTTCCGTTTGCCACCGGCGATACGTAGCCAGGCAGGTTGGAACGGATGTAGCCCCACTGGGCGAGCTTGCCTGGCGAGGAGAAGTAGCGGTTGTGTGTGAGGAAGACGCCAGCAATCGCGTCCGTCGAGCCAGAGGTGATCCACGTGCCCGAGTATGCCCCCGATGCCGTTATCGTCCAGGTGCTCCCAGTCCGCTGGAGTCTAAGCGTCACCGTCCCGCTCGCTGGCATCGTATTAGAGCCAGATCCCCATGAAGATCCACCAGTAACGCCATAAGCGAACTGCGGGTTCGCGGCGCTCCACGAATCACAGACGCCTGCATAAGCAATTGTTGAGCCGGAGGGGTTCTTCACAGTGAGGTAAAGAACCGAGAGGTCACCGCTCTGGCCGGTGTATTTTAGGGAGGTCTCCACCCAGAAGTCGCCCAACTTGGCGCTCGGCAACGCGCAATAGGCACCTGCATCAGAGAACCATGTGTTGTCTTTTCCGTACGTGGACAGGTAGCCTCCCGACTCGCTGAGGGTTGCCAGGTTGATGGCGGCCCATCCCATGGTGTTCTCATCATCAAACTCGTCGTTGAGTGAGGTCTGGTTGTAGGAGAGGGTACCGCTGCCGCTCAGGGTATTATTGGCAATGACCTTTCCGTCGTTGCCGATGAGATACCAGCTCCCTGCGGCAAGCCCGTTGAAATTTATTGCGTTGGCAGCAGTGGCCGGGCTGAGCACGACCCCGTCAATGTTTATCCAGTACTCGTAGTCGGAGTAGGGCTGGATTTTGTTGCACTCCCAGATGTAGAACCTTATCTCCACCCTGGCTGGGGCGGTATAAAACTTCCCGGTTGCCATGACGGACGTGCCGTTGTCGTAGCTGAAGTAGGCACCAGAAGAGTTCTGCCAGAGCTTCAGATCTAGGGAGGTGTGGGTGAGCACGGCCGTGGTGTTGGCGCCGTAGAACCAAGCCGTGATGCCTCTTACGGGGTAGTTGTAGACGGTGTCCACCGAGAAGAGTTGCGTGTCGGTGGCGTCGTAGAGGTTCACGTACACATGTAGGTCTGGGGACCCAGCTATGCCGCTGCCGCTGGGATGAGCGGTGGTTATTGGCACGTAGAGCTCGAAGTCCGAACCCACCGGAGCGATGTCCTTCCACATGCGGAAGTCGTAGATGGCCCCCCCTGTGGAGTGGAACCAGTTGTGCCACTGCAGGTAGCCGTCCGATGTCACCCCGCACCACAGGAATCCGGGCCAGACGGGGCACGAGCCGGAGGAGGACCAGCCGTTTGAGTCTGCCCAGAGGTAGGCGTATGTGTAGGGCGGGGTGCTGAACCCCTCGGTGAGGTTCCCACGGATCACACAGTGGAGGGCCCTTGCCAAACTGACTCCTGACCCGCCGGTTGACAGTACGACGTCATCGCCGCTGTAATATGTGACGTAGCCGCCCGAGGATGTCGGCACGAGTGGTGTCAGAAGAGCGAGCGCGACTGGGAGGAGGAATAGAAATAGGCTAAGATGGATCAGAGACCTGGTCCTTCTGCTGTTAAGAGGGCTACAACTAGGCGAACGCATACACATCACCACCCTTCACCTCCCCATAATACCATGCCGTGACCGTCCTGACGGTCACCCTGCCAGTCATCGGCATTGGAAGACCAGAGGCGCCCACAACCGCGTACTGGTAGTGCAGATCCTTCACAGAACTCCTCACGGGCGATCCGCCACTGTCGGTTACCTGCACCAAGGCAAGCTGAGGGGCGCCGTAGACGATGATGGACGAGAAGCCCGCAGGGGGTGCCCAACTAACCGCAGAAATGGCATAATCCGACGGGGAGACATTGAAGCAGTATGACGGAGAGACCGTCCCCGAATAGGTCCACACCAAGGAGTCGGGCGTATATATCAGCAGGTAAGCGGAGGGCAACAATGCGTAGCCGATGTCAATTTCAACGGACGGGGAGGTTGATACGGAGGTAGCAAGTATGTTGTGTTTTTTATCCGTCAGGATCATGGTGCTGTTGATGGGGACGTTCTCCACCCTAATTACGGATCCATTGCCCGCCTCGTATGATCTGAAGATTACGCCATAGGATGTGTCGTTGCTTGACGGTGGCCTCTGTTCGCCTAAGCCAGTCCCATTATAGGCAGGAATGAAGAACGTGAGATGCGGTATTAGGGCGAGGGCGTTCATTGATGATGTCACGTAGCTCTCCGAAGATCCGACAGGCTCATTGCTTTGGGATGCTGCCACGCCCGCACCGATGAGGATAGATCGGTAGATCTGCCTGCTGGCACCGGGATCTGTCGTAAATACCACGTTGATAGGAGATGCAAGGGATGTGGCAAGGAAGCAGGTCGAGACCATTATGAGCGAGAGGATCAGGGCCATGAGTATGAAGACAAAGCCTCTCTTTCCATTCACGGCGCATCCACCTCCAAGAGGACCTCTTTTACTGATCCTGAGAAGTGGACGGAGAGCACGACTTTGGAGACTCCTGAAGGAATAACAACGGGGGTGAAGCGGATCTTTGACGCGTTGTACATTATGCCATTAGCTGAAATTGACGTGACTATCCCCGCATGATCTAAGATCTCTCTAGGTGGTACAGCATCGAACATCATGCCCTCTGCCGTGAAGGTGATCGATCCGGAGGGAAGGCTGGTGAACGCTGTTGTTGAGGCGCCGGGCTGTGCGTACCAGAGTCCCTCTATGGCTTCATGTAGCTCGATTACGGTACCGAGTGTGTTGAGGCGCGGATCACCGAGAACGGTGGATAAGGTGGTAAACGAGGTTGTCGCCAGCGCTGTTGCCACTGAAAGCATCGCAAGGGTCACAAAGATCATCGTGAGCGGCGCAGATACCCCCCTGGCACGAGAGTGTGTCCGAATAGGGACATGGCGCCCACGGGTTATGTTCCTTATTCCAGCCGCACCCCCTCCGCAATCTTTCCACTTCGTCCCTCCATCACCTCGATAGAGCCAGAACGACGATCCTTGGATCAGCCGTTCCGTTGTAGCCGCTCAGGTAATATGACGAAGAGGAGGAGGAGCCGAGGCTGAAGTGGTTGTTGGTCGTCCATAGCAACCTCCATCCAGATGAATAAACGCTAAAGCTGTAACCCACCGCTTCAGGCAACACTTCCGAGAGAACCTTTTGAACCATTAGTGACTCCTGGCGGTAAACCAAGGGGGCAAGCGCCCCCTGTTGATCCATGTATGTCAGGCACTTGGAAGCAAGGTCCCCGAGGTCGCGGCATTGTTCGGACTGGTGTGCTGAGAGGGCGTAACCCACGGCCATTGCCGAACCCATTAGCAGGATCGTGCAGGCGATGATTACGTCATAGATCCTTGCCATCCCCTTGGTTCCTTTAACCGAATTCATCCTACCACACCCCCACAACCAGCAAGACGGCCGATCCGTCGTTGAGTAGTACGAGACGGTCATACTCCCCCCTTTGAGGTGGCGGAGAGGTACCAGCAGTCTTCGACCACAAGGTAACGATCTCTGAGTCGTCCTGAATGACGAATGAGGTGGCATTGACTTTGATGTGGATGCCGGGCGGCAGACCGTATACGCCGGGATCCGGTTCTGGAACCCATTCGCGCCACAGAGAGGCTGAGGCGTTGTTCTGGAGGATCACGGAACTCGAGATTACGGAGGCCATGTCTGAGTAGGTCGCGTCGGTCTCCCTGGCTGCAAGAGATGAGAAGGTGCTCAACGAGATGTAATTTGTAGCGGCCAAAAAAGCGAGAAATATCATCGTCGCGACTATGGCTTCGACGGTCTGATCCACTACGAGGCACCCCCAAAGCTCCCCGTCAGAGCATGAATCAGCCCAAACTCCTTGAACAGTAATATTCCGAGCAGGGAGAGGGCCACGCATATTATGCCCGGCTTCAGCCCGTCCACCACAGAACCGCCGTTGCTTGCCTTTCCACCGAGCACTCCCAGCAGGAAGGCGTCATAAACCACGGCCGTGTAGGCGATCGTCTCCACCGTGCCCAGCTGTTCCGGCGTGATGAAGGACATCCCCAGCGGCATATCCACCAAAGAGGTTGCGCCCACTATGCCCGCAAAGAGGGTTGCCACGACGTCCACGGCGATGACCACGCTGAAGGAGAGGACGAGGGTGTTGACGTAGCTCATGAGGGTGAAGAGACGGGTCTGCGAGTCGAGGGACTTGTAACTCAGGTATATGTTGCCCACCAGGTCGGATAGGGAGTCGAGGCTCTTGGGCTCTGCACCCATCATCTCGGCCTTATCCAACAGCTCAAAGGAGACCTTCGCGATCCACGGTGCCTCAACCGCCGTTATTGCGTCCGCTATAGGGCATCCCACCTTCAGGTAGGTGGCAATTTTATGCAGGAGCCTGTCGAACGACCTGTTGAAGGTCCTCCTCTCCGAGAAGTTCGTGAGGGCCATCCTCGGCGAGTTTCCCTTCTTCACCTCCTCGGCAACAGATCGGGTGAAGGAAGGAAGGGCGGCAAGTATCTCCCTCGTCCTCCTCCTCGACGAGGAGTAGGAGAGGGCGACGGGCAGTGAGGAGAGGATTACCACCAAGCCGACCACGTAGTAGAACGGGAAGGGAGAACCGAAGTTTTGTAGAAGAAAATAGAGGACGAGGACAACAGGAAAGGCCATAAGAGACTTGAAAAATCCCTTCAACGAGACCGGTTCGGTTAGCTCTTTGGGGGTGTATGAGTCTATTGAAAAGCTCAGGAGGACTGCCACGAGCGTGGGGAAGACCAGACACATGACGATCAGCGTCGGCAGACCCAGAATGCCGCTGAATAGGACCCCAATGGTGATGACACCCATGGGGAACATTATGAACGCCACCATCTCGGCCGAGGCTATGAGGGAGAACTTGTCGGATACGGTATTCAGCCTCCCCTGAAGTATCGAGAAGAGCTTCAGCATCTCATCTCTCAGTATTATGAAGACCTCCCCGCCCTCCTTCTGTGCTGCCACGGCCGAGTAGTAGAGGTCTTTTACGTAGTCTGCAGGGTGGTACTTGCCCTCGAAGAGTATGGCCTCATACGGGTGGAGCGCGTAGAGCCTGCGGACCTTCTCAATGCGCAGCGACTCCCTCCTGAACTGTGGCAGGTACCGGAAATCCTTCAGGCGCTCGAAGGCGGCCTGCATGGAGACCCCGGATGCCGCAGCCATTGTGAGGTATGTTGCAAAGAAGGGCAGCTCCCTCTCGCATAGCTTCTTCCGCGAAGACGACGCTATCACGGGCCTCAGAGACAGGTCAGCGATAAGGCCCAGCGGCACGGGGAGGACGACCATCATCAGGGTTGCGAATGGGAAGGGCAGTTGAAGGTAACCGCCCGAAACGACGACGAAACAAGCGACGGACGCCGCCGCTAGAGACGCCACAAAGACGAGGGATCTGATAATTCTCAAGGCGTAGTCCAAGGGACTCGTCAGGATGCCGCTCATATACAAGGGAGCCGAGATCCGGTCGGCGATCGACATCATGATACGGTTCTTTATGCGTGAGGGGAGCCGCACTCTTGCGGCGGTGACGCCCTCTTTATTGCTCTCAGCGCTATTTGGCAGATCTCTCGTTCCGGTTTGTGCTTGTGAGGCTTTCGGTTGGCAGTCGCGCTTCATCTTGATCCCTCGATGGAAGATCAGTCCGAGCGCTTCCGCTGCCGCCCTCTGATGCTGTCAGGCTCGGCAGGGGGATCCTGTCCGTCGTGCCTGAGCCGCCGGAGGGTTGGCAAGGGTATGGGGTAATGCCGTTCGCGATCATTGCAGACCTCCTCGGCCAGGCTCTCTTGTGACCTTAGTGTCCCATCGCCTGTGATCACCGCTGATCCTGGGTCAAAGCCCTCTGGGCACGACTGAAACGCCCATACGGCCTTTGTCACGGCCGAGTACTCCCTAAACTCAGGCCTCAGCTTCGATATCTCGCGCAGTCTGCGAAGAAATTCCACCCTCTGCAGATACCTCTCTAGAAGGACGTCCTCGGAGAGACCAGACTCCATCATCATCCTTCTTGCCGTGTTTGATGCGATTATTGACTCCTTGTTATAGGAGAAGGAGTCGGTCTCGTAGTTGTAACCGAAGAGGGGCGTGAACTCAAGGTTGCCGCCGAGATCGTAGAAGTTGAGCGCCCGCCTCCGCTGCACCAGCTTGCCCTTCGTGCGAAGAACCAGCTTCCCCACCGAGACTATCCCGCTGAGGGACTTCAGGGCACCCCTCTCCACGGATATTGGCGGCGAGAGGAGCCTCTCGAGGGCGGCCTGAGGGCCCTCGGCGTGGAGCGACGTGATGCCGCCGTGCCCTGTCATTATTGCCTGCGCCCAGATCCTCCCCTCCTCCCCCCTCACCTCACCCACGATGATATAGTCGGCCGACATCCGGAGGGCCTCCTTGACAAGGGCGAACATCCCGATCTCGCCCTTATCGTCAAGGGTGGCGGACTCCCTCATCACCAGAGAGAACCTGTTGGGGTGAACCAGGCGCAGCTCTGGGGTATCCTCAATCGTTACGATCACGGACCGCTCCGGTATCAGGTTGCAGAGGGCGTTTATCAGTGAGGTCTTGCCTGTGCCCATGGCGCCACAGACGAGAAACGCCTTGCGGTACTCCTCCAAGAGCATCAGCCAGGCAGCCATCTCAGGAGGGATGGTATTTAAAAGCATCAGCGAGGTGATGGACCAGGGCCTCTCAGGGAACTTCCTTATGAGGAAGTTCGAACCCTCGGGGGAGACCTCCTTCTTGTAGGAGGCGGAGAGACGCCCGCCGTTTGGGAGGCGGATGCTCAGCAGGGGTCTGTAGAGGGAGACGGACTTTCCGGAGATGTGAACCAACTTCTCCACGTAGCGATCCATCTCCTCAGGCGTAAACAGGATGTTGGTGGGCATTGTGCCGTAGTCGGAGTGCATGCACGAGACGGGATTGACCGATGAGGCAACGACGATGTCCTCGACCCTTGTGTCCATTACGAGAGGTTCCAGCGGACCGTACCCGAGGATCTCCCTCTTCAGGAAGTGGTTGAACCTCCCGTCCCTAAGGCCCGCCTTCTCGAGATACTCGTCGAACTTCCTCCCGTCGTTCACGACTGAGGCCGGCATGAGGAAGAGAAGCTTCGAGGCGATGTCCGTCAGCTTTGCCCTCTCCTCCGGCGTAAGAGGGGGGTCGTGTATCAGGTACTCGTAGTCTTCCGTGATGTATATGGTGCTTTGCCCAACGGTATAACTCTCCAGCATGTTGAGACCCGCCAGGTTGACGTGCGAGGTCTTTATGCCGAAGATCGGCAGGTCGAAGCGCATCCTTTTGCCGCCTCGCCTCCTGTCCAGATCCTCGTATACCTTACCTTCCAGCTTTGAGAAAGGCATGGAGGCCAGATCTCCCAGCCCTTCATCGGTGTTGCCCCTGCGTCTCATTAGCCCACCCCGCCATCAGAAGAAAAAAGAGGGACGGTATTACTGAACATAGGCACTGAACTGGAGCGTCCCCTGGTTGGTGCTCAGAGAGCCCTTCAATGTCTGCCCCGAGGTGAAGGCGCTGCCAAAGACGACCGTGACCGCCGTGCTATTGCCCGCTGTAATCACTGATGGTGAGAAGTTCGTGCTGGGCGCAGATCCGAGGTGGCACAAGTTCAAGGTGGCATTGGCTGTTCCAATGTTCTTCAGGGTCAGGTATAGCGTATCGTTCTGAACGATGGGGGAGCCTATGATCATCAGGGCGCCCTGGTTGGAGGCGACGGAGCCCGTGGATGCCATCCAGGTGATGGCCATGCCCGTTACGGCCAGCGCCGCCACGGTGACAAGTATCGTAATAATGGGGGTGGAGATCTCGCCTCTCCTGTTCCTATTTATTGGTCTCATTTTTCTCGAAAAGAAGCTGATTATATAAACTCAGAGCCTAAAGGCAAGGGAAGCCATGATTCTGCTAATGAGAGAACTACTTTATGGGTGTTCTATTTCCTGAACGCCCCGTTCCAAAATATAGCATCAAATAGACTCCATACCATCATTATGGTGGTAATGGTATGTGAGGGCAACCTCGAAGGATAGGATCATGGTGTGGGGCATAATCGCCCTGGCGCTCTTTACCACGGGTACATTGTATGGAATTAACTCCTTGGCGAGTGCTGGTTCCGACCACCTGAAGACGTTCTCAAGCTACTACGAACTGTTGAGCTTTCTGCAGAAGAATACGGCTCAGGCGAGGTTGTACTACGCCTCCCCCTTCTTTGACATGATCACCTCATTCCCCGTCTTCTCGAAGGAGTTCTCGGCCATGACTCAGGGCTCCGGTGATAGGGGCTCCGAATACTCGACCACCAACATCCAGGTGGAGGGCGTGGACGAGGCAGACCTGGTGAAGATGGACGGGGAGTACATCTACATAGTCTCGCACAGCACCGTCTACATCGCCAAGGCCTTCCCGCCAGGGGATGCAAAGATACTCGCAACCATTGAGGCGGGCAACGTCGACAACGTGGGCCTCTATATCAGCGGTAACAAGCTCGTAATCCTTGGCGACCAGTACCGGTGGTACCTGGATTACTACTCTGGCGGCGATTGGTCCATGGAGAAGGTCGGCGGATCTGGCTTTGTGCCCTGCTATCCAAATACAGTGATAGCCAAGGTCTACGATGTCTCCGACAAGAGTGCCCCCGTACTGGTTAGGGACCTCAGCATCAACGGTACGGTCTCGGGTTCGCGGATGATGGGCGACTACGTATACGTTGTCGTTCAGCAGCCAGCCATGGGTTACATAGAGGACATGGTGGTGCTCCCGGTCATCATGGATAACAACTCTACAAAGACCGTACAGCCGAACGAGGTTAGCTACTCGGACGTCCCGTCTCTGTATTACAACTTTGTAACTATCCTCGCGGTAAACACGGCAAACGACTCTGCACCGCCCACGTACGAGACCATCCTGACCAGCATCTCCTCGGTAATGCACGTCTCACAGAACAACATGTACCTCACGGTGCCCAAGTACCCTGTCCATATAATGACCATGGGGAGCCTGGTTGGAGACAAGGGTGGCGAAAGCTCGGAGGAGAGGCAGAAGACCCTCATCTACAGGATCAGCCTCAACGGCGAGGATATCTCGGTGGAGGCAGATGGATCGGTCTACGGATTAGTTCACGACCAGTTCAGCATGGACGAATACAACGGGAACTTCAGGATGGCCACGACCGAGTGGACGAGGGACGGTACCATCAACAACCTCTACGTCCTCAACCCCAAGCTGGAGGTGATGGGTAGCCTCGAGGGGCTCGCGCCAGGGGAGAGCATATACTCCGCGAGGTTCATGGGCGACAGGTGCTACCTCGTGACCTTCAGGCAGATCGACCCGTTCTACGTCATAGACGTCTCAAACCCGACCGCGCCGAAGGTGCTGGGCTACCTCAAGATTCCAGGCTTCTCGAGCTACCTGCACCCCTACGACGGCGAACACATAATAGGCGTGGGGATGGAGGGCAGTGGCGTAAAGCTCTCCCTCTTCGACGCGACTAACGTCTCGGCGCCAGTAGAGGTGGCAAAGTTCAACTTCAACGCGACGTGGTCATACACCGAGGTGAACAACGACCACAGGGCCTTCCTCTTCGACAAGGCAAAGGCGCTGCTTGTCCTGCCCGTCTCACTCTCCATGCCCGCGGGGGACAGGTGGGTATACTGGCAGGGCGCGGCGGTCTTCAGCACGACGCTGGAGAACGGGTTCCAGCTCAAGGGAACGGTAACACACCAGGACGGTGCCAGCGGCGGAGGCGACATCTCGATTAGGAGGTCGCTCTACATAGGGAACGTGCTCTACACGGTCTCGGGGGCGAAGGTGAAGATGAACGACCTCTGGAGCCTCCTCCCCATGGGCGAGCTCCTCCTATCAGCAGGGAACGGCGGCACAATGAAGTAATGCGAGCCGACCTAGCCCTACCGCTACCCCTACTCCTACCCTTCCTTTTTTTTCTTTGGTCCGCCCTCAACCTCTTTATAGAAGCCAGCGGCCCTGTGCGTGATCCTTACGTTTGGAAGCCCTGACGCCAGCGCCAAGGAACGCAGGTCCTCGGCTGAGGGGTTCTTCAGCCTCCGGAACTCCTCTGAGAGGGCGTTCTCCGGGACAAACTCCACAAGGGTGAGGCTTGCCATGCCCCTCCTAGCCTTCTCCTCGTAGCCAAGGGGCCTCAGGCTCCCGGCAACAGAGAGCGCGACCTCCTTGGAGTCGTTGTAGCCAGGAATAACAACCATGCGAAGGTCCGCATATACCTTGGATGACATGACGATCTCCAGGGACCTTCTGACGGCATCGACGCATGGCTTACCCACCCCGGTTATCTTCCTGTACTCCCCCTCGTTGAGGGCGGTCTTGATGTCTATGGAGACAAGGTCCAGGGTGGGGATTAGCGCCCTAAGGGAGTCTGGCAGCGAGCCGTTCGTGTCTATTCCGAACTTTAGTCCCAGGGACTTTACGAACCTGCCCAGCTCGGACAGGGCCTCCAGCTGGAGGAGTGGCTCGCCTCCCGTCACCTTGCAGGCCGTGACGAGCCGGTTCTTCCTTATGCTCTCCTTTACCTTATCGATGTTCACCAGGTGCTCCTTTGACCTGGCCTTGAGCCGCCAGTTCTGGCAGTAGCCGCAGTCGTAGTTGCACCCGGAGAAGAAGATCACACAGGCCGGCTCGCCCAAGTAGTCGCATAAGGAAAGGGGGAGGATCTCCGGTGCAAATACCCTTACCTTGCTCGGCCTCATGCAGATATCCTGACCCGGTACCTGTCCCTGAGCTCCTGCCTCTTTGCGGCGTTCCACGAGGAGACGTCCTGGTAGTAGCCGGTTATCCTGGAGTAGTGCTTCAGTGACTCGCTGCCGCAGACTGGGCACCTCGCGTTCAGACCGCCTCCCACGTAGCCGCAGCTCATGCACATGGTGATGTCCTTGGTGTGCGACCAGTAGCCTATCCACGACTCGTTGGCCAGCCTCCTGTTCAGCTTCAGCAGGGCATCTGGATCCGGATTCACCTCGCCCAGCCAGACGTGGAATATGTCCCCGCCCTTCAGTATGGGGAAGAACCTCTGCTCGATGGCGAGCCTCTCGTAGAGGGGCACCTGCGCCGCCACGTTGACGTGGGCGCCGTTGGTGTAGTAGATGGGGACATCCCGGCTCTCCCTGTACCCCGGCAGGGCTGCCTCCAGATCGCCCTTGACCAGCTCCCTGGCGAACTTCGTGTAGTGTATCATGTCTGCGACCGCGAACCTCTGCGCCGAGGACTCTGCGGGCGTCCTCGCTATTGAGAACTTCATTCCCGTCTCCGTGGAGTACTCCTTCCTTACCCTGTCCATCTCTATCAGCGTCTTCAGGGCAAGCCTCTGGGCGGACTGATCCTCGTGGAGCTGGTAGCCCGTCATGTGCTCCACCATCTCGTTCATGCCGGCGAAGCCAATGGTGTGCGAGAGGTTGTCGATGTCCACCGCGGGTGGCGCCCCCCTCGGCCTCTGGGAGGCGAAGGGCACAAGCCCTCTCTCGAACTGGTGCTTCATCAGTCGGTGCTTCAGGAGGTGTGCCTCCTTGGCGACGCTCATGGTCTCGCGGAGGACCTCCGGTAGCCTCGCCTCGTCGCCTCCGGACTTGTAGGCCAGGCGCGGCATGTTCAGCGTGACGACCTGCATCCCGCCCATGCTGAAGTGCGCCCCGTCCTCGAACAGGATCTTCCTCCTGAAGGACTCGGACCTGCCGTCCTCGGCGAATGCGTAGGCGCAGCACTGGAAGCAGGATACGCCGTCCTCCCCGCCCCTGTACGCCGGTATCATGTTGTCGTAGTAGGTGGATCCGAACTTTGCTGAGAGCTGTGCAGCCTTGATCATTATATCCTCGAAGCTCTTGTCGTTCCAGTACCTCGTCCGCTGGACCACCTCCGGCTTCGGAAAGTTGAACATCTTTCCGACGGCGTCGCCCTTCATATACTCGTCCAGGAGCGCGTTGGCAAAGGCGTGGACCTTGCCCTCAAGATCGCCGTACCTCATGTCCTTCCATACCTTGCCGTGGGATACCACGGGCGCCTCCTGCCAGACCTTAGGAACGCCAGACTCGATCTGTATGGATGAGAAGACCGGCTGACCGCCCCTGGCGACGTAGAGCTGGGTCATCTCGTAGAGGAACATCTGCGCCAGCTGGTGGATCTTCCTGTCGTCCATCTCCATAAGGTACGGAGCCATAAAGACGGTGAAGTTGAAGAAGCCCTGCCCGCCCGCGAAGTTGGTCTGCGCAGCGCCCAGAACCTTGGCGGCGTGGAGCATGGCCACCTCCGCGTGCTTCGCCGGGCCTGCGACTGAGGTGTGGGTGCCTGTCCCGTCGGGCATCAGGCCGTAGTAGAAAAAGTATCGGAGGTCCCAGTCCTGACAAAAAGGACGTACTCCCCAGTACTCCAGATCGTGGATGTGGATGTCGCCGCGCAGGTGAGCATCCGCCACGTTGGAGGGGAGCATCAGCAGGTAGGACTCCTTGCTCAGGAAGTCTGCCTTCTTCTTGTGGAAGGTCTCCGGGTTCGGCTGCAGGTTGGCGTTCTCCTTTGCCTCATAGCCCTCGGAGTTGTCGATGGAGTAGACGTCGTAGAGGGGCATCCCAACCCTGGTGTAGACGTTCCTCTGCTTGTCGAAGCCGTGCTCCAGCAGCTTTACGCTGACAAGTTCCCTTATCAGTGGACCGCTCAGAAAACGGAGCTTCATGCTCCTTATGTCCTCCTCCACCTCATCCGCTATCCTTCTGGCGTCCTCCTCCTTCATGGGAGTGCCGCCGTACAGGGTCTTTACCAGCTGAGTCTCCTTAAGGAGGCTCTTCACTATCAGCTCCTTGTCGAAGGGTATTATCACCCCGTCGCTCCTTCGAACCGGAGGAGGTAACTTACCGTTGAGGACTGCCTCTGTCATAATATGTGCCCCTCTCTCTGTGTGTGCGCAGTATCTGTTTTATACATTTCGGCTTTTAAAATTTTTTTTGAGTGAATAATTTAAAAAAATAGATAGAGGGGTGGAGGGCTGTTGTGGATAGTTTATCGTGGTGTGTAAAAAAAGCGATCCCGAATTTTGTGCTGTAGGGGCTCTACAATTTCAGAGCCACGATCTGCCGGGGAGGGGGAGGGAGGACCTGATCCCCTTAAGGATCGAGCGGCTCTCTTCGCCCATCTCGCAGACGGTCAGAGGAGGTTTGCGCTGCTCCGCACCTGCTGCTATGCCGATTAGGGCTAGACCGACGATATCCGATAACGGCTCGGGTGTAGGAGTAAGTACCAAGGCGGTGCCGATGCTCTTGAGGTGCTTGTATGATCTCCTCTGTTCATGCCTACCCAATAGGCCCCGCACCGATCTGAGGCTAGAGGCCAAGTCCTCGCAGGCCTGAAGGCTCTCGCCGCAGGATTCCATCACTACTTGAGTAGCCTTCCTCATCCTCCCACCACCTGGGAGAGGCTCCTTCACGGTTTAAAAAGATTCTTTCTGGACAAATTGAAGGAACACTCAATTTTCTTTCAAGTGGGAAGAAGGTGGGAAATATTTAAATATCGGTAAGGATATCCCATCGTAGAGGAGAGATCTATGGAAAGGAGGAATTCTGTTCACACGGTTCCAGACGCCAAAGGGGTTCAGGGATCTCTCCCCGGATGATGTCAAGAAGTACCTCTTTGTGGAGAACAGGTTCAGAGAGACCTTTGAGCTGTGGGGTTACAGGGAGGTAAGGACCTCCACCGTGGACTACTTCGACATCATCCGAGGAGGGGCAGGCGAGGGCTTCGCAGACTCCATATTCAAGGTTCAGGACAGCGATGGGAGGCTCCTCTCCATGAGGGGCGAGGTCACTACCCAGATAGCCAGGATGCTTGTCTCCAAGGCGCGCAGCGAGGGAAGGCTCTTCTACATAACAAACTGCATCAGGTTCATGGAGGCGAAGCCCCTGTCGCAGAGGGAGTTCTGGCAGGCAGGGGCCGAGCTGGTTGGCGGAAGGGAGGCGGAGGCGGACGCAGAGGTCATAGCGCTGAGTCTCGGCGCCCTCGAGTCCGTGGGCATCAGGGAGGCGAGGGTTGACCTGGGCAACGTGGAGCTATTCAGGAGGGTTGCCGAGCGCTTCGGCATAGGCGATTTCGATGCCTTGAGGAGGGCGGTCGCATCCAAGTCCTTGGGCGACCTCAAGAGGGTGACGCCCGATGAGGGGGCACAGGAGGCCCTCTCCTGCATAATGACGAGGCGCGGGGGTCCTGAGGTCGTCAGGGAGCTCTCAGGGATGGTTGGGGAGGGGTTCGACGGGTACGCGGACTACTTCGATGAGCTCTTCGGGCTGCTCAAGACCTACGGTTGCGCCGACAGGGTGAGGGTGGACCTAAGCACCCTGAGGGAGGAGATGAAGTACTACAACGGCACGGTGTTTGAGATCTTCCTGGGCGGCCTCGGGGTGCCCATCGGGGGTGGAGGGAGGTATGACTCCATGATGAAGGAGTTCGGCCTCGGGGACACGAGGGCAACGGGCTTTGCCATGAGCGTGGACCTCTGCGTCAAGGCACTGGAGGCGAGCGGCCTCGGCCTCGAGGGCCCGAGGGCCTCCACGGCGGTGCTCTACTGCGACGGGTTCCGGGACAAGGCCATCCGTCTGGCGTGTGAGATGCGCCGTAAGGGCATTATCTGCACCGTGGAGAGGTACAGCGGCCAGGGTGAGGGGATAGCGGTGGGGCGGGAGATCGTCGATTTGAGGACGGGCAGGAGGTATGCGCCCTGAGGTGGCTCACATGAGGGGACTGATCATCGCCGTTCCAAACAAGGGGAGGCTCAGGGAGCCCGCTCTGAGGCTGCTTGACTCTGCGGGAATAAGGAGGATAGACGACGACAGGGTCTACCTCGCAAATACCACCATGGATGGCGTACAGGTCCTCTCGGTCAGGGCGATGGACATACCCGTCTACGTCTACAACGGGATCGCGGATCTTGGAATAACCGGAAGGGACGTGATCGCGGAGACTGGGCTCGAGGTGTACGAGCTGGCAGACCTGGGGTTCGGCGCCTGCGACCTGGTGGTGGCGGTGAAGGAGGGGAGCCCGCATGGGCAGCCCAAGGACTTGCCCCAAGGATCCAAGGTTGCCACGGAGTTCCCCAATCTGGCGAGGCGGTACTTCAACGAGAACGGTGTGCAGGTGGAGATCATCACGCTGAGGGGCGCCGTGGAGATCGCGCCCGTACTGGGTCTGGTGGATGGTATAGTGGACCTCTCCAGCACGGGTGCCACGCTGGAGAGGAACGGATTAAAACCGATAGGCAAGGTTCTCAGTTCCACGGCCAGACTGATATGCAACAAGGTCTCGTACAGGACCAAGTACGACATGGTAGAGAAGATGGTGAACAGAATAAGGGGACGTCTATGAGGATAATTACATACGAGGAGTTCAGACTCTCGCGACGGGAGGGAATACCCGGCGAGGTAATGGAGGCGGTCGGGAAGATCGTAAAGGACGTTAGGGCTAGGGGCAATGCTGCCATTCTGGATTACACCGAGAGGTTTGACGGCGTGAGGCTCTCGGAGGATGGGCTGAGGGTGGACAGGAGGGAGATCGAGGAGGCGTACCAAGAGATCCCGGAGGGGCTTAGGACCGCGCTCAGGAACTCTGCTGAGAGGATAAGGATGTTCCAGGAGCGGCAGGTGCTGGAGGGCTTCTCCACCGAGACCGCCCCGGGCGTCGTCGTCGGGGTCAACTTTGACCCGGTGCAGTCGGTGGGAATATACATACCCGGCGGGAGGGCAGCATACCCCTCCACGGTGCTCATGACCGCAATTCCAGCAAAGGTTGCGGGGGTGGAGAGGTGCGTGATGTTTACACCCCCTGGCAGGGAGGGAGCGGTTCCCAAGGCAATTCTTGCCGCAGCATGCCTGGCAGGGGTTGACGAGGTCTACAGGGTGGGAGGGGCGCAGGCCATAGCAGCCATGGCATACGGCACCTCCACAATAGGAAGGGTGGAAAAGATAGTGGGTCCAGGGAACGTCTACGTGACCGCCGCAAAGATGCTCGTGGGCTGGGACGCTGCCGTTGATATGCCCGCAGGCCCTAGCGAGGTGCTGATATACACCGAGGACGACGACAGAGCGGACTGGATCGCGGCGGACCTGATTGCACAGGCAGAGCACGACCCCTGTGCGAGGACGATTTTGGTCACCACCAACAGATCGCTTGCAACGAAGGTTAAGGATGAGGTGGAGAGGGAGGCCTTGAAGGCCCCCCGAGGGGAAATCCTCGAGAGGAGCCTCCCCGAGGCAGCGATCATCCTTGTGAAGGACAGGGGGGAGGGGATAAAGGTCATAAACGAGGTGGCACCAGAGCACCTTGAGCTCATCGGAGGCGGGTCTGAGGAGATGATCAGCAGGGTCAGGAATGCCGGGGCGGTCTTCATGGGAGAGTACACGCCGGTTGCGGTCGGCGACTATACGGCAGGCACCAACCATGTCCTCCCTACCATGGGCTGGTCGAGGAGGGCCTCCCCGCTCTCGGTGAGGGACTTCCTCAGAGCCAGGGAGTACGTGAGGTGCACCAGGGATGGTCTCAGGTCGATCGGTGAGGACGGCAGAACCATCGCCACAGCAGAGGGGCTGTTAAATCATGCGAGGTCGATAGAGATCAGAATGAAGGAATGTGGTGGGAAAAAATGAACGTCAGCGACCTGATAGAGGACGGTGTTAAGGAGATCCTCGGCGCGAGGAAGGGGAGGCAGTTCTACGAGAGGCTCTCAGAGCCGGAGAGGGCGGTGAGGATGAACCTTAACGAGAACATGCTGGTAGACAGGTCCTTCTCCAGCACCATACTGATGGAGGCCTCTGAGAACACCGACGCCAGGAGGTACCCCGTGGTCAAGGGCGGGCTGGCGCTCAAGGCGATATCCGAGAACGTGGGGCTGTGGGAGGACGAGGTTATGGTCGGGAACGGCTCGGATGAGATCCTTGATCTCGTGGCAAAGGTATTCGTGGGGAGGGGCGAGGGGCTCGTCGTTGATCCTACCTTCGAGATGTACAGGTTCTACGTGGGGCTGGCAGGGGGCAGGACCAAGCAGGTGCTGATCAGCAAGAACTTCGAGATGGAGGCGGACGATGTTCTCTCGGCGGTGAACGAGAGGACGAAGGTCATCTTCATATGCTCCCCGAACAACCCGACCGGGAAGCAGTTCTCTAAGGACGAGGTCCTCAGGGTGGTGGAGGAGAGCGACAGGCTGATTGTCCTCGACGAGGCCTACGTGGACTTCGCGCCCTACAGCCTGGCGAGGGAGGCGACAAAATACCACAACCTTCTGGTCCTCAGGACCTTCTCCAAGGCCTTCGGGCTGGCGGGGCTGAGGATAGGCTACGGCGTGGGAAGCAGCGAGATAATAGAGTGGCTGAGGGCGGCGCAGAGCCCCTTCAGCGTGAACTCCGTGGCGCAGGGGGCCTGCAGGCTCGTCCTGGAGAACAGGAGGGTCTACGACTCCTTCGTCAAGAAGACGATCGAGGAGAGAAGGTACCTGATGGCGGAGCTTGAGATGGTCAACGGCATAAAGCCCTTCGAGTCCGACGCAAACTTCATCCTGATCAAGGTAATAGGCGGGGATGTGACCTCAGAGGATGTTTGCAAGAGGCTGAGGAGCGCGGGGATAGAGGTGAGGGATAGAGGGAACCTGCCCATGCTCAAGAACTGCCTGAGGGTCACCGTCGCGGAGAGGGAGAGCAACCTGAAGTTCGTTAAGGAGTTAGAGAAGGCTATGAAGGGATCGTCATGAGCATGAAGATGAGCAGAGACAGGAATAGGACCGGAGAATCCAAGAGGGAGACCAAGGAGGTCGAGATCCGCGTCTCGGTGGATCTTGACGGCAGAGGTGAATTCAGGGGGAGATCTGGATCCGCCTTCGTGGACCACATGCTAAGGACGCTCTCGAGGCACAGCCAGATAGACATCAGGGTCCATGCAAAGGGGGACCTGAGGCACCACATAATCGAGGACCTCGCGATAACCTTGGGGAGGGCGCTGGACTCTGCGCTAGGTGAGAAGGTAGGGATAACGAGGTTCGGCTTTGCCTACGTCCCCATGGACGACTCCCTCGCCCGTGTGGTGATAGACCTGGGAGGGAGGGCGTACACCAAGATATACCTCGGCGTCAAGGGCGAGAGCATCGAGGACACGAAGGTTGAGGATATATTGCACTTCATGGAGGCCCTATCGCAGTCGCTTCGGTGCAACCTGCACGTGAGGGTCCTCTACGGCTCCAACGACCACCACAGGGTGGAGGCTGCGGTCAAGGCCCTCGCCCTTGCGCTCAAGATGGCGGTATTGAGGAGCGGATCAGAGGGGGTGCCCAGCGCCAAGGGTGAGATCTGATGAGGGTTGCCGTGCTGGACCTCGGGCTTGGCAATCTACTGAGCACAAAGAGGGGGCTGGAGAGGGCCGGGGCAGAGGTCGCAATAACAGCAGGTGGCGGGGAAGGAGGCACACCCAAAGACGCTGAGCCGGATGCCGTGGTATTGCCTGGGGTGGGTGCCTTCAGGGACGCCGCCAATGCCGTCGGCAGGTTCAACGCCACCATGGAACAGGTCCGCGGAGGGAAACCGCTCCTGGGCGTCTGCCTGGGGATGCAACTCCTCTTCACAAAGAGCTACGAGGGCGGCGAGTACCCGGGTCTAGATCTGATAAAGGGGGAGGTCGTGAGGCTGCCAGACTCTGTCAAGGTACCGCAGATGGGGTGGAACGCCATAAGATTCACGAAGGATTCGCCCATCCTGAAGGGCGTCAGGGAAGGCGAGTTCTTCTACTTCGTACACTCGTATTACTGCAAGCCCGAGAAGGATGTCGCGGTGGCTTATACCGAATACGGGGTCGAGGTACCAGCCATAGTCGAGAGTGGTAACGTCCTCGGCACCCAGTTCCACCCAGAGAGGAGCGGCAGGGCAGGTCTGACGATCCTGAAGAACTTTCTGGAGGCTGCGAGGCGGTGATCAAGGTAATGCCCGCCGTGGACGTCTCGAGGGGGAGGTGCGTGAGGCTCACCAAGGGAAGGATAGAGGATTACACCGTCTACTACGAGGACCCCCTCGATGCCGCAAAGAGATGGGCGGGGGAGGGCGCTGGGATGCTCCACCTTGTAGACCTGGACGCTGCGGTGGGCATCGGGGACAATTCCGAGGCGATAAAGAGGGTAATAAAGGGGGCTGGCGTCCCGGTGGAGGTCGGCGGAGGAATAAGGAGCATCGACAGGGCGAGGGAGTACGCGGAGGCAGGGGCTGAGCGGGTAATCTTCGGGACTGCCGCCCTGGAGCTGAGGATTATAAGGGATGCACTCACGGCCCTCAGGCCAACGAAGGTGATGGTTGCGGTGGATCACCTCATGGGCAGGGTCGCCATAAAGGGGTGGAAGGAGCTGACGAGTATAGACGCCTTAACGCTCTGCATGAGGCTTGAGGAGGTGGGGGTAAGGAACATAATGATGACCTCCATAGACCGGGACGGAACCATGAAGGGACCAAACTTGGATTACTCGCTCAAGGCAGCCGCCAGTTTGAAGAGCGATGTGTACCTGGCGGGCGGGTTCACCACCCTGAACGACCTCCTGCTCCTGAGGGGTTCGAGGGTTGCGGGCGTGATCCTGGGGAAGGCACTCTACGAGGGGACGATTGATCTGAAGAAGGCAAAGGAGGCCTTGGGATAATGCTCACGAAGAGGATAATACCCTGCCTCGACGTGGACAAGGGGCGCGTGGTGAAGGGCATACAGTTCAAGAACCTGAGGGACGCCGGGGACCCTGTGGAGCAGGCGCTGATCTACGAGAAACAGGGAGCGGACGAGATAGTCTTCCTGGACATAACGGCCTCCTCGGAGTACAGGGAGACCGTTCTGGAGATGGTGAGGAAGACTGCCTACGAGCTCTCCATACCCTTCACGGTTGGGGGGGGCATAAGGAGCTACGGCGACGTGCGGAAGGTGCTGCTCGCGGGCGCGGACAAGGTCTCCCTCAACACGGCAGCCGTGCTCGATCCGAACGTGATAAAGGAGGGGGCGGACATCTTCGGCAGCCAGTGCATAGTGACCGCCATAGACGCCAAGATGGTCAGCAGGGGAAGGTGGGAGGTCTACATTTACGGAGGGCGCAAGCCCACCGGGCTGGACGCTGTGCAGTGGGCCAAGAAGGCTGAGGAGATGGGGTCGGGCGAGATCCTCTTGACGAGCATGGACTTTGACGGCTCCAAGGACGGCTACGACCTGGAGCTCACGAGGAGGGTCTCGGAGGCTGTAAACATACCGGTGATAGCGTCTGGCGGCGCCGGAAAACCTGAGCACGTGTACCGCGCCTTTGTGGACGGAAAGGCGGACGCGGCGCTTGCAGCCTCTATATTTCACTACGGAGAGTATACCGTGAAGGACGTAAAGGAGTACCTTAAGGCCAGGAGGGTACCTGTGAGGGTCTGAGAGGCGACCCGCCGAGGTGATGGTAGCATGAGAATGAGAATAAGCATGAAAATGAAAATGCCCTTGATAGTCCCAGAAGGTATCCTTTCCGTAGCATTAGAAACCAATGGAAAGGGGTTCATGGGTTACATCGTGGAGCTGCCAGGCGCCTTTGTACGGGGCAGGACTGAGGAGGAGGCCCTCTCCAAGGTGGGCGGGGAGGTAGGGGCGTACATGAGGTGGTTGGGGGTTGATGCGGAGGCGGGTTGCGGGTGCAGGGTGGTCCAGAGGCACCGGAGCGCGCTGACGGTCGAGGACGCCGACAACGAGGTCCTGCTCGAGGCCGATAGAGGGGCTGTCGAGGACGAGGAGTTCAGGGGGCTCCGCGACCTGGCCCTGTACTCGGGCGAGACCTTTCTGAGACTTTACACCAGCGCCAGGTTCAAGGACTGGGTCGATGAGGCGAGGATCAGGAGAACCTTCTGGGGCGAGAACCCGAGGACGATCCGGGAGATCTTCGAGCATGTGAGGCTGACCCAGTACTACTACCTGTCGAGGACGAAGGCGGCATTCACGGAGAGGGAGGAGGAGTTCCTTAAGATCAGGCGGCTCTGCCTCAAGAGGATCGGGGAGCTGTGGAGGGAGTCCAACAACTCCTTGGTTTTTGATGTGGATAATGAGCTGTGGACGCTAAAGAAGGTGTTGAGGAGGTTCGTCTGGCACGACAGGATACACGGGAAGGCAATTACGAGGATATTGGAGAAGCAGAAACGGTTAGGGATCATCGACACCTATGAGGATGCATTTTGCTTTATGGGAGATGGCAAAAGAATTAAACAATGAGGAGACGAGAGGATGAAGGTCATTGGATACGTGGGGGCGGTCTCTTCGGATTAGAGGTGGAAAGTATGGAGGGCGTCAAGTTTACCGAGGAGGAGATAAGGAGGATAATCGACGGGCTGAACTTTGAGAAGCTCCAAGGGATAATCCCAGCGGTGACCGTTGATGAAGACGGCAAGGTGCTGATGCTTGCCTTCATGAATAAGGAGGCCCTAGAGCGGACCCTGCGGACCGGGATGATGCACTACTGGTCGAGATCCAGGAGGAGGCTGTGGATGAAGGGCGAGGAGTCCAAGCACTACCAGTACGTCCTCGGAGCCTATACGGACTGCGACAACGACTCTGTGCTGTTTAAGGTCCACCAGGTCGGTCCCGCGTGCCACACAGGAGAATACACATGCTTCTACAGGGGGTTGAAGGAGTACAAGGGCGGAGTCGAGATCCTTAGGAAACTGGAGGCGGTGATACAGGAGAGGATGAGGAGCCCAAAGGAGGGGTCCTACACCTCAAAGGTCGTAAAAGCAGGAATGAGGGAGGCTGCCAAGAAGCTGAGCGAGGAGGCTGCTGAGGTCTCGGTGGCGGCGCTGGCTGAGGACAGGGAGAGGACGGTATACGAGGCGGCCGACCTGTTATACCACCTCGTGTTGCTACTGCAGATGAAGGGCGCTAATATGGAGGAGGTCTACAGAGAGCTCTGGAAGAGGAGAAGGTAGGTGCCCATTCGGCCTGTTATAACGGCCACATATCGGGCTGTCCTTGGACTTGTAGTTGCTCACCCCCGCCGTCGGCAACCCTTGACGTACCACTTTGTAGTCCGCGTGGAGTAAAGGTTAAAACGCCCTGTGGAGATTTTATACTGAGGTTATAAAATGGCTCTCTTGACTGTTGACGAGAAAGAGCTGTTGGTGAAGGCGGTCAGCTTGATGGATGAGCTACGGGAGACACTTGAGGTTATGCAGGATAGCGAGCTTGTTGAAGACTTAAAGGTTGCCTTGCGGGAGGTTGAAGAGGGTAAGACCAGACCACTGGATGAGCTTATGCGAGAGTTAAACCTTGAAGAAGAATATTGAAGTTAAGTTCACGCAACGCTTCTTAAAAGGAATCCAGGTCCTAGATAGAGAAGTTCAAGTGCGGATGCTTCGAGAAATCAACATCTTGAAGACCAATCCTCGTTCAGGTAAGCCACTACGCGGTGAGTGGAAAGGAGTTTATTCTTTAAGGATAGGGGATTACCGGGCCCTCTACCAAATTAAGGGGAATGAGGTATTCCTACTGGTTATAGGTCATCGTAAGCGCGTCTACGAATGAATGTTCACAGATTTTTTTGAAAACTTACTATTTGGATTAAACGAATTTTAAGTCGCTGCCACGGGTGCAGCGCTGGGTGTGGCACCGCCATTTCCCAAACCGGATAGAAGTTTGGAGGTGATCTTAATGGTGGCGGTGCTCCATTATCTACTGACCTTCGGACCTCGCCCAGCCGAATGAACCGTTTCGTTAGTTTTGTGAGTTTCGGAAGGTTTGAGATCGTAATCGAAGATCTCCTCCACCGAGTCGCCGTATATCTTCCTGCTCATATCCTCGATAGCGCCTCTCTTTAAAGAGGAAATCTGTTCCACTATAACCTTCTTGGGGGAGATCTCCAAAGACCTGCCCTTCTTCGCGAAGATGACCTTAACCCCTTCGCTTGGGTGCATGGCTATGTTGCCCTTGCCCATGGTGCAGCCAGTCGAGAACTGGACGCCGTCGAGGATGCAGGAGTGAGGCGGTTTCGGAGGGCAGAAGACCTCAGCCCTCATTTTGAAGGGATCTTTGCCCATGATCTTATTCGCCAGTTCTCCGGCCTTGAGGCCCAACACCAGATAGGGCCCGAGATGGCCGTGGAAGGCAGAGGCAGCCTCAAGGAGTTCCGACTCCCCGTAAGTCCTCACGATGCGCCTCACCGCTGTCGCCCCTTTTGGTCTTACGTCTTTAATATAATAAGATTAACGCTCCATGAAACGTAGCGACGATCGCCATATCTGCGGCCCTCTGAAGCGTCCTGAACGCAACGATGTCGCCCATCTTCTTCGCATTAACAAAGATGCCTTTCCTCTGCGATCTGCTTGGCATCCTATCGCTCATAGTGGTAACCTGGAGGGTCCTTAGGGTTGGCGTTGCCACTGCAACGGGTTTGATTGCAATGCTGATAACCCTGAGTCTGAGCCCCTACATGATACAGTTCATAAGCTTTGGGATAGCCGCCATATTCTTCGATCTGGCGTGCTTTGCCATCGGATACTCGAGGGTCTACGACAGGTTCTACTCGGCACTCGCGCTCGTCCCCTCGGTCATCATGGCATTCCTAGCGGGAATAATCATCGGTTCGGTCTTTATGGGACCCCGGACCCCGGACTTCGTGCTCTGGTGGGGGCTGCTACACGCCGCCGGCGAGGTTGCCGGAGGGACGATGGGGGCAATTGCCATAGACGCCACCGGAGGGAGGATGCGGACGGGCGGTTGAATAGGCTTGAATAGATGGAAGACCGTCTTGTCATCCATTGCCCCCTCTGGCATCGAGGGCAGAAACGTAAAGACTGAAGGGTTTTCCCCACTTTCATGCACCAGAAAGTTACCTTTACGCTGATCCCTGATACTTTAATATGCGTTTGACAAGGGATAGTGTATGCTCACCGCCGGGTTTATACTGAGCGTCATAGCCATAAGCGCGTCTGGAGTCATGGGACCGGGGCCCCTCACTGTGGCTACCATCGCTACAGGGGTCGGAAGGTCGTGGAAAGCGGGCCTGCTCGTGGGCGCTGGGCACCTGGTCGTGGAGTTGCCCCTGGTCCTGCTGATAGCGCTCGGGGTCCTCTCCTTCATTTCCGAGGGCGTGAACAGGTGGATCACGCTTTTTGGAGGTATCTTCATGATCGCCTTCGGTGCCGCAACGCTGAGGGGGGCGAGGGGGGCGGTGATCGAGGGGCGAGGGGGCGGGCGCGGGTCAGGATCCCCTCTGGTGGTCGGCATCGGCCTCTCGGCGCTGAACCCATACTTCATCATATGGTGGTTGACCGTGGGGACGCCGTTAATAATGATCGCCGTGGGGGCTATGGGTCTGGTGGGGGTCGGCATAATGTACATATCGCACGTCTGGATGGACTTCGCTTGGCTCTCTGTTTTAGCCGGTCTAGGATCAGAGGGGAAGAGACTGGGGAGGCTGTATCCATACTTGGTCGGAGGGCTCGGGGTCCTTATCATGGTATTCGGGATACAGTATATCATCGGGTCTTTGCTGGGCTGATTTTTAGACCTTCTCTATAGCCGAGATAGCCGAGACAGCCGAGACTGGCCGGGAGTGCACGGTAAATAGCCGCCAGAATAAGCCAACTCTATCTCGACGCCCTCAGCGCGTCCGAGAGGGTGAGCTGCCTTCCCTTCTCCTTGAGGGCGATCGCCAGATCGTACACGTCCTCCACGTTCTCGAACCTGAGGCTCCGGACCTTCTCGAAGCCCCAACCAGTACACTTTATCGCGGAGACCACCGAGGCGAAGGAGACGGCCTTTATCCAGCTGCCGGTCTTGAGGTAAGATCCGAGGAAGCTCCCAGCCCAGGTATCGCCGGCCCCTGTGACGTCCACCGGGCTCTTGGTTATCGCAGCCATTGCCGGTATGAACTCCGTGCTGCCCTGAGATGAGACTACCGTCCCGATCTCCCCAAGGGTGAGGACGAGCATCTTTGCCTTTATCATCTTGATCGCCTCCGAGACCACCTCCCTGCCCGTGACGGCGTGGAGCTCCCTCTCGTTCAGTAAGAATATGTCCGAGAGGGCCGCGGCGTTAAGTATGGAGCGCCTGTTCGACCTGTCGTTCATGTAGTGGATTGCGGAGTTGATCGAGACCGTTACGTTCTGGTTGAGCTCCTTGATGGATTTTACCATGTTTTCGACCTTTGGGGGGTTCATGGGCGCCAGGTGAATCATCTTTGCGCCATTTCTAACGGTATTGGCCACATCCCTCGTAGTTATCTGGGACCCAGGACCTATGGACACCTTCCTGTAGCTTGCATTCCAGCCTTTGCCGTAGCTTATGAAGAACCTGGTGCTCTTACCCTTAACCGTCTTAACCATTGCGTAGGGGAAGTCTGCGAAGACATCCTTGAAGGGGTAGTCCTCGCCCACGGCTGTGAGTATACCAACGTCCCTGCAGACCGTCCTTGCGCCCATGGCGGAATAGAGGGCTGCACCGCCTGGCTGAACCTTCTCGCCGCGCACGTTGCGTATGCGATCGACGGAGGCGTGGCCCACAAAGACGATCTCGTTGGGCAAATGGATCACTCGCTCATACTCTCTCTAGAAGTATAAAAATCATTTACCCCCTCTTAAAATGGCAGTAACTCTTGCAGGTACTGTGTAATCTGCGTCGGATCACAACCATTGTGTAAAATCGTCGGATAATATATCAAGCTTAACTTTACCAATAAGGTATAAGTTCTTCTATCTTTGAGCGTTGTTCCATTGTCAGACCATAAACATCATAAACGAAGTTATCTATAGCACTCAGATGATACTGTAGTTCTTTTACCATCGAATCGTATTCTTTACAATTATAAATCGTCCGCTCTGTGCTGTTTAATTCATGCTGTAATGCTATAGTTTCGTCTACCAATTTCACAAGTTGAGCTTGTTTTTCTTTTGGCTCTCGTTTTATTGGTAATTGTCCGAGATAAGGATCGTCCATATGCATGGTCAACTCTGCTCTGTTAAAAACTATGTCCCTCAGATAGAAAGTCATAAGCTTTGAGTTCATAATTCCTAAAACATATTTAGGTAGGAAGTCCGATTGTGGTTGAAGGAAAAGAAAGGCAGGTAAACCTTTTTAAGTGATGGTGATAAATGAAAAAGTGGTGGAGCCCCCGTCGGGAATCGAACCCGAGACATCCAGTGTACCAACACTGGCGCTTTGCCTGCTAAGCAACGGGGGCTTCATTTTCCGTGATAGGATTTTTGGCTTTTTCATTGACCAAGACGTTCCTTAACTCGGCTTTTCAGGAACTTTAGAAACGACTCCGTGAAGTAAGGTCTAAGCATTTCAAGACCTTCGTCGTCTAAAGGAAAACTTAAGAAGGATTTTCCATCCAACGACACATCAATATATCCTTCTGGCATTATTTTCGCCTCCTGCCCTTCCTTCCCTTTCCCTTTAATGGTGATTGAAGGTTCGGCAGAAATAAGATACTTTGATGTGTCTGAATAAACTTTGTACACTTTTGATGATTCCTTTTTTACTATTTCTAAATCGACATTTCCAACGTCACGAAGGTATATCTGAAATTGTTCCAAAGTGGCCCCTTTAGGAAAGCGTTCGCTTAATTCAGAAAATAGCCTGTATCGTTTTGCAGCTTCAACCTTCGCTTCTCTGATATCGTTCTCATTTATATTAAAAAGGATTCTTTTTCCCAAACTACCTATACTTATTCGACCGCCACCAGTTTCAACAAGCCCATAATCATTCATGGAGCCCACGATCATATTGAACCAACCGCCTTTCTTTACTATTTCTTGAGAGAAGGTTTCTCTCTTAGCATCGCCCCCACAGTTATCCTTGAGAATTTTAAGATAACTAATAGCCTCATCCAAACTGATTATAGGGTAATCATATACCCCGATTTTAGGCAAATTCTTTCCCTCCTTTTGTCATCAGACATAAAGATAAGTATGCTTATATAGTTTCCGTATAAAATCCGTTTGTTTGACAAACAGAAACAACTTTTAAATAGAATCGAGGTGAATTCTGGATTGCGGATGGTTCCACATCGGCATCACCCGTCATCGTGACGCAATAATGGGCATTAAAGTGTTTTTTTTTCTTTTAATTCTCTGAATGCAAAAATTTGTATATTGTACATATCTCGAAGCGTTATTGCTAGAGTCTCGGCTTCTTTCCCAGCGTATACAAAGATATCGCCATCTTTTATTTTGGAGGAATCAATGCTCTTGTCAAATCCTTGGACACCGCCATTTAATTTTCGTGCTAGATAAGTTGCTTTAGGGTATATTGGTAATTTTTTAATGTCCCCTGTGTTATAGCCATCTGCTTTTAGAAAGACGGTAGGCTTTGCCCAATAGGTGGAAAGATCAAGCTGTTCATCACTATGCCATCTTATATTGTGTAAAACTCGGGGGTCTATAAAATTGACATCCACTTTGAACGAATAATTGCTCAAAACTTTTCGGAGGTTGTCAGGATCTAAACGTAGATAGTTGTCCCACATTTTTTTATCTACTAGAGACGCAATCATATCTGCTGTTGAGATGAAGGGATTACATTCATCACCATGTGGATATATGATGGGGCGGGTTTTTGATAATAAATCATCCCAAGCAGAAGTTCTTTTCCCACTAAAACTATCAATAAGAATAAGGTCACTTACCCGTGTGTGTATTCCTAAATAAGTCCAAGCTGTAATGTACGAATAATGAGCAGATGTTTTTCTTAAAAAATCAAATGTGTCTATTTCTTTTTTAGGACACTTATACCCTCCAACTTCAACTTTAGGGATGTTTTTGGAAGGAAAAATCATGTATGAAAAATATACCGAATCAATCAAATCCGCAATCAGCTTAAGCAGTTCCTCGCTTAATAGATACGTTTTTGGTCGGCCTACCTTTTTGAAATATTCTGAAGATGAGAAGCAACAACAAACTGGTTCAATGCTAAAATCTTTGAATAGCCGATCTAGACTTTCTATATACCGAGATGCAAACTCTTTAGGTTTAGATATTCTTACACCACAACCAAATGGGGTATAGAATTTAATGATGCCTTCTTTTTCCCTTTTGAATTCTTTTGAATCGAAGGCGGCCACAGTCGGCATATTTTCTACATATGTTTTTTATTTTTAAAAAGGTATTGCTGTAAACTCAAAAATTGCTTTTCATTATCCGACGAATTTACACAGCGAAAGAAATCCGACAAAGATTACACAGTACCCTCTTGCACATGCCTTTTATATCCTTCAGCGAGAACACCAAAGCGCAACGCGAGATTGGGTGCCTGCCTCGTGGTTGAGCCTTAGTTGGCGTATGCCGGGTCATTGATGGGGGGCGCTGCGATTCGGGCACAAAAACGAGCCTATGATTATGCTTGATGCTCATCCTTCAGGGTATTTATTGCATCGATCATTTTTGCGGCTAATTCTTTGGCCTTGGCGGCACAGATCGGCCTGATGCCATACTGGCCGGCCAACCTAAGCTCCTTCTCCTCCAAGGGTCTGACTGCCGCCATGAACTGAACCGCCGGCCTTACGTCCATGACCTTGACGTTTAGCGCGAGCAGCTGGTTCAATGGCTTCGCCTCGGTCAGCAGGTCAATGGCAATAGGTCTGTCCGGCTGATCTGGGCGCCTTGCCACAAGGCTAAAGGAATGCTCGGCCCCCGACTCTCCGACCAATCTTCCGGGTACATCAACAGCCCAGCCGGCCTCCTCCAGGGCCTTTTTGGCAAGGTTCAGACCCTCCATGAGCTCCTGCTGAGCCATAAGTTTTGGAAGGATCTCGCGGATCGGAAGGCTGCTGCCCCATAGGGCGCCGAAGGAGGCGCTCATGGCCTTGACGTAGTTGGGGGCATTGGTCCACAGCCCAGAGTCCTCCTCCGTGGTCATGCTCATGGAGTCGTCCATGACAAAGGTTGTGAGGGATTCGCCCTCATCAACGGTGGCGAGGCGCATTGTGGCGGGCAGAGCGGTATGGCGGACCTCTGCGAAGCCCATGTAGTTGTTGACCGCCTCGATTCCCTGCTCGTCCACCTGGGTCAGCACCCGCGTCCTCACGCCCGCACGGTGCAGGTCCTTCAACCTGCCGTCCACGCCGGCGAATGAAAGACGGTAGAGGTCATTTCTGGTGGTGATGAGGCGTATCTCCGCCTTGGCTCTTTCAAACATCCTGAGCAGCGAGTCGTAGACCTGCTGCCGGCCCTGCAGGATGCGGAGCCTGGGCTCCTCCGCCTGGGGCTCGGCGACGGGCAACTTCTCCCAGTACTCCATGATCCTCCTCCTGCCCTCCTCCAGGTTTGAAAACCTCGCCCTAAAGTCCTCCATCAGCCGGTCCAGAGCCTCATTCAGGGGGGCGGCTACAAATTTTACGGGCCGCTCCACAGTAACCTCCACGAGGCCCCTCTCCTGCAGGACCTTGAGCGTCCGGTATGCCTTCATCCTGTTGCCGCCGAGCTTGTAGGCAACCACCCTGGCAGGACAGGGGCCTGCCCTCAGGAGGAGCAGGTAGACCCTTGCCTCATCCCTGTCAAAGCCGAAGTCCAGAAGGCTCTCGACCACCATTTCCTCAGCCAATTCTCATCACGCATTACCCTAGACTTCTCCTGCTTATAAATTGTACGAACGGATGTTACAAACATTGTGCACGAACACGTGTTACACACCCTTGCATATCTGTATTATTGTAGAACATATATACGGTTTCAAGAAAATGCAAGCGGCAATCCGTTCCGTCGTCCCCCGGGTGATGAGGCGATTGGCCAGCAGCTGCGGCAGGCTGAGGGCCGTCGCGCTCCTCATGCTCGTAGCCCCCTTCCTCGGCCCACTCGGGGCCTTGGTTATGTCCCAGGGGACGGCGGGACCCCCTAGCGGCACAACCACAGACATCCCCGTCGCCACCTCGCTTTTCCCCATGCCGGGCATAGGAGGTCTTTCTACCGACCAGCTCGAGGCGACCATTGCCGACGGCGAGGCAGACGGGAACGATGTGTTTATTCAGGACACCGCATGGCCCCTGCACCAGATCGGGGCGGACGTGGCCATATCGAACGATGTCACGGGTCAGGGGGTCCGCATCGCCATCCTCGATACGGGCATAGACTACAACAACCCAGCCCTTTCGCACTCCTACGTGGGCGGGTACGACTTTGTCAACAACGACTCCGACCCCTACGACGACCACGGCCACGGGACCTTCGTGGCAGGCGTCATCGCCGGGACCATCGGCGGAAGGAAGGGCAGCCTGGGTGCGGCTCCAGACACAGAGATATACTCGGTCAAGGTCATCGGGGCAGGCGGGAGGGGATCTGTCAGAAACATCGTTAGGGGGGTTCAGTGGGCGATCGACAACGACGTCCAGATAATCTGCATGAGCCTCAGCATCACCTATGACAATCCAGCCCTCAGGGCGGCAATGGAGGAGGCGTACGGCAGGGGCATCCTGCTCGTTGCGGCCGCCGGGAACACAGGCGGCAGGGTCACCTTCCCCGCCAGGTACGAGACGGTCATCGCCGTTGGCTCCGTGGACAGGGAGGACCAGCTGGCCAAGAACTCGGCCACAGGGCCTGAGGTGGAGGTTGTAGCCCCAGGAGTTAGGATCATCTCAACGGTGCCCGGCGGCAGTTACGCCGTCCGGAGCGGGACCTCGTACACCGCGGGATACGCCACTGGCGCCATCGCCCTGCTGATTTCTGCCCACCCCGACCTCGACGCCGAGGGTGTTAGGGGCCTGCTTCGAAAGGGAGGCGTGGACCTGGGCGCACCCGGGAGGGACAGCCAGTACGGGTACGGGCTGATCAACGTGGCGGATGAGACCTCCGAATGAGCATGCTGAGCCGGCTCTGGTACTGCCCCTACTGCCCACCCGGCTCCACGTCGGTCTTCCGCCACCCCTACGACCTCAAGACCCACGTGATGCGCTTTCACCACTCCATCTGCCCGGTCTGCGGCTTCGCCGGGCGCTGCGTGGCCAGCCACGCATGGTTCTTCGCGAAGCGGGGGGACGGCGACCACCGCACCTACGCGGTGCTCTCTTTGCACAGCACCGGCCGCAACATGGAGTGCCGGGAGCTGCTGCGCCGTTGGAGAACCGCCGCCTTTGAGGAGTGCAGAGTTCAAAGGGGAGTGGCGGAAAGGGCGGTAACAGTCAGGAGGGAGTTATGTGCCAAAGTCTAGAGGGAGGCATAATGATGGTGCCCTTGATGAGGTGGTAAACACCATCATCAGTCAGTTGGAACGTCCTGAAAGTATAGGGCCTCCTGGAGCTGAACCTCATACGCTACGGGATACGGCACGGGCGCCATCGCTTTGCTGATTTCTGTTTACCAGATCTTAAGATCGATAACGCAGAGGTAAGAACTCTGCCTCAGAAAAAAGCCGTGGACCTAGATGGACCTAAGGAATAATACTGTGGGTACGGTCTCGTCAGCATGGCGTAGAAAATCTA